>Ga0070735_10001861_pt1 | contig 19638 bp, 21 predicted proteins | sample Coa_R1_FD_66443 | JGI IMG/M metagenome (GOLD analysis project Ga0070735, IMG submission 66443) | Surface soil microbial communities from Centralia Pennsylvania, which are recovering from an underground coalmine fire - Coalmine... | ecosystem: Environmental > Terrestrial > Soil > Unclassified ... | reverse complement strand
AGCGCCCCACGCAACAATCAGCCAGGTAAAAATAATTGACAGCATAACCTAGCGCATCCTCCGTAACGCGTCCTTATAATCCTTCAATTCACCGGGGGAAGGGGCCGAGAGTGTGGAATCAGGAGTCTCCAGCCTTTGTGGCACGCTGAAAAACCAAATCCAGATCGACACGGCAACAGAGTATGCCACAAGAGAGGTGATACCCCACAAGAATTTGAATCTTGTTCCGAAATCCGAAAATTCGATCGTAGTCAGCAGCATGACCGTGGCGTAGAGACCGAACCCAGTGGCTACGCCAAATGGATACTGCCGCCAGCGCAAGCCGATCAACGGAACCAGAGTAACCAGCCCCGCAAAAACCAAAACCTGCACGAAGCGGACCGCAATTTCACCGAGGACAATGTAAACCAGGAAGCCCGTAACCTTGGGCGGGACCGCTTGACGATGGGCCACGCTTAGCCCGACGCCGACGATAATCAAGATGGGAAGGATCAAACGCGTCCATCGAGCGCGAGCCAGGCTGCCAAGCACGGAGCGAAGGACTTCATACATCACGAGGATTCCGAGAATGTCGTAACCGGCTTCGGTGGTCCAGTAAGTTATGCGATAAGAGTGCTGATGACCAAGCGCGGCAAATCGCGCTAAATCGGCAGCGACTGCGAAAGTTACATATGTGAAGAAGAACGGGAAAGTCCTATAAGCGCGCCGCTGAGCAAGCGCGGCGACAAGAAAGAACAGAAGCCCTAGCGGGATGAACCACACAAGCAGCTTCATATAGGCGGGAGCAGATTATCTCATCTGCCCCCAGTTTTCGAGAGTAAAGTGGGTCAGCTGGCCGTCGCGACCGGAGGTTTCCTTGTCGGAGTTGCGGGCGGAGGACCCGAACCATCCGCCAGCTGAACCATAGGTGGTTTCCGGGGCTGGGGGCCCAGGTCCGGGGGCGGCCCGGAGCCATCAGCAAGGGCAATTGAACCGAGTGCGATCACCAACCATGCAACTGCGAGGGCCCGTTTCATCATGTTTCTCCTTTACGGTGGGGGATTCCCCGCCCAACAGTGTAATCGCGGATGCAAGGCCCGGAGGACTTTGTGCCGAGATTGTTCGTCAACCGGAACACGAGGCCTTCGAGCTTTTTGAAAATGAATTTCATTTTCATCTCGGCGGTGTTATTCTGGCGCTGAATGTTGCAGAAGCGCATCGATGATCAGCCTTCGATTTCACGCGAGATGGTGCGCGAGGCTGAGGGCATGCTTCACCAGCATTTAAAGCGGGTCGGGCTCAAACAGACCGCTCAGCGCGACACGATTCTGCGAACCTTCCTCGAGACCCGCGACCATCTTTCGACCGATGAACTGCACCGCCTGGTACAGAAAAAAGATGCGGGCATCGGCTACACGACGGTTTACCGGACGCTTAAACTGCTGGCGGAATGCGGTTTGGCCAGTGAGGTGGCTTTCCACGATGGTATTGCGCGCTTCGAACACCAGTACAATCGACGCAGCCATCATCACATGGTGTGCACGGAATGCGGCAGTTCGGTAGAGTTTTTTTCCAGCCAAGTGGATCAACTCGAGAAAGAAATCGGACGGATGCACAACTACGCCACCACACGCCACACCTTCCAGATCTACGGCGTCTGCGAAGAGTGCCGAAAGCGGCGACGCGCAAGCTAAGCGCTCGATGGTTGCAATAACCGCCGGAAGGAAAATATGGCGTCGAGGCCGAAATCTGCGGCTACTTCATCGCGCTGACACGGGCACCCAGACGGGACTTGTAACGGGCCGCGGTGTTTTCGTGCAGCGTGCCCTTCTGAATTGCCTTATCGAGAGCAGATACGGTGGCGCGGTAAGTCTGTTCTGCAGCTTGCTTGTCGCCCTTTTCGATGGTTTCGCGAAGGGTGCGCAGCGCTGTCCGCAGGCGGGAAGCATTGGAGCGATTCGTGGCGGTGCGCTTCTCGGTCTGGCGCGCGCGCTTTAGCGCCGAAAAATGATTAGCCATGTGTGTTGTAGCCTTTGTTTGATGCAGCGAGATATTTCGGGAGTGCCGAATTAGTGATTATAGGTAAGGGAAGTAGAGCAGGTCAAACTCAAACCAGTTGGTTCCTACTCGAATTCCTCTCGCCACAAAGGCTCGCCGCCCAGTGAATGATAGAAGCCCCAGCCTCCCAGAGCCAACACGCTCAGCAGAGCCAATATCCATGTGGGCATATACCAGGCCGAGAGGTCGGCCGTGGCCGGCACGCTGCCCAGCATATTTACCGTGAAGATGGCGCAGGCGAGTGGGACTAATCCAAAGCGGTAGACGATGAGAACTGCGACCGCGTAGATGACAATTTGAGCAGGCAGTTCCACGGAAACGTAACTGGAGGAAAGGCCGCGCGGCACGGCAAAGATCGCAACAAAGACAATGGCCGTCAGCCAGTCTTTTCTGAGGACGACTTTCAGCCCGAGCAAGAGGAAGAAAAATTGCAATGTTCCGATGATCGACGAGGGAATCTGCATCAGCCATTGGCCGAGCGCTTCGCGGCCTCCAAGGAGATACTCGTGCGACGGTAGATCGGGTGCTGCACCCATGTGCAGCATCGGGATCGCGCGGATCTGAAAAATCAAGATCCATATCACTCCTAACATGACCCCAAAAAGAACGTCGCGCCCCACAAGTGGATCGCGAAGCTGCCCAGCAAGGAGCCGGCTCCACGAAATAATGGCGTGCGGCCAACGACGCCGTACCCAGGGTTCCAGCGCAAGATAGAGCATCCAGGTTATTCCGGATACGAACAGAGCCGTGCTGACCGCGATCACGAAAAGAAGGAATATGTCCAGGCTGGGCACGAAATGGCCGCGTAACAACCACAACAGCATTTCCAGAACGAACATGATGAAAGCGAGGCGGAGCGCGCCTTCGCGATCGCCACGTCCCTGCCTGTAATTACGCCGCGCCAGTGCTGCCGCTCCAAATAAGAACGAGAGGCCCAGCAGCAAAGCCAGAATCTGCTGCGCCTTTTGGCCCAGAGTGTTGTCGGTGCTTTTCATGCGGTCCGGTTTGGTCCAATCTCCGATGAGCGCAAAGAAGACGGGCCGGCCATGCCAGGCGGCAGCTTCGACGCGCAATGGCCGCGTGGTGTCGGGCCAGGTTCCAGTCCATGCCATTCGCTCATCCGAAGAGGCCAGGGAATTCCAGACGGGCTCGGCCTTCTGCAATTTGATTGGATCAACTCCGGCTGCCGCAAAAAGCTGATTCCAGTCGTAAGGCGCCGCCGACGGGGTCGCATTCCCTTTTTCCGGCGGGATAGCCTGAAAGTAAATTAGCTTCCCTTGAGGGTTGAGTTCCAGATTGATCATTCCGGAAAGCGTCGGCGGAGGATCATGTGAAGTAATGATTCCCGGAGTTAGAAGTTGATCGCGGAATCCGTCCGGAATCATTTCATCGGGGCTTTGGCGATACCAGAAATGCAACATCGAGGGGCGTCCCGCGAGCAACTTTTTCCAATCGTGATGCGATTTTTCGTTTTTGTCGACGTAATCCTGGAAGTCGCTGTCGTATTGAAAATCGTATGCACTGTCCACCGGCCGGTCAGGGTATCCCAGCGAGGCAATGATTTCGTGCGCTTTTACTGTGAGAACTTCGGGAGTCAGTTCGAGAGACATCGCCCTTAGGGCGCTGTAGTAAATTCCCAGACCGGCAGTCGCTGCAAGGGCTGCCAATAAAGTGGCAAAGCAAATGAGAGCCGTACGTCGGCGAAGGCCTGACGTCTCACCCGAAGCAGCGACCATTTGCGGCGAAGGTGTTTCACCGGCGGCGAGTGCCGCTGCCAGTGGATCGCCACCGGGCAGCGCAGCGGCGATGCCTAACGCAGTGGCCGGACGAGAAGAAGGATCGTTTTCGAGGCAGCGCAGAATCACGCGCTCAACCAGCGGGTTCAAATCCTTAACCGTCGATGTGGGTCGGCTCGATCGGTCGGTGGCGGTTCGCTTCTTGTCGGTTGATACTTCGGAAAAGGCACGCTTCCCGGTGAAAATCTCCCATAAAACGAGGCCGAGAGAGTAAATATCGCTCCGGGTGCTGACTTCTTTTCCTTCGAGTTGCTCGGGCGCCATGTACGCCGGAGTTCCGCTGCGCACTTCAGCTCCCTGGATCTGATCGGCAATGCCAGCCAAGCCGAAATCGGTGATCACCACCTGCCCGCGGCCATCCAGCATAATGTTGGCGGGTTTGAGGTCGCGGTGAAGCACTCCTTTGGCGTGAGCTGCGGCCAGCCCGGCGCAGAGCTGGCGGGCCATATCGAGGGCTTTATCTTCCGGAAGACGGCCGATGCGGCGGAGCAAGGTAGCGAGGTCCTCGCCATCCACATACTCCATGGTGAAAAACGTATGTGCTTCGACCTCGCCGACATCGTAGACGCGGCACACGTTGGGATGAGAGACGCGACGTGCGATGCGCACTTCATTCTTGAAACGCTCGAGCAATCCGGGATCGTGTGCGGCTTCATCGGGCAAGAACTTAAGCGCGACGGGCTGGCCGAGAGTCAGATCGTCGGCGCGATAGACTTCGCCCATCCCTCCTTTGCCGAGAAGAGCAATGATGCGATAGCGGCCGGCCAGTAAGCGTCCGGGAAGAAATCGGCTTTCGCCCATGTATTGTGAGGAACTGGAGGTTCTTGACGATGAGGACGACGGCCGTGGAGGCAGCGGCGACACAGCAGTTGGCGCATCCAGCGTAGCGAATTCATCGGTATTGCCAGCGGGTGCGCCGCAATTCGAGCAGAACCGTCCCGTTCCGGAAACTTCTGTGCCGCAGGATGGACACGTCAACATGATTTTTCCCGATCCAGTGTACCGTTTCAAAATGGAACTTGCAGGAGCGCAGGATCCTGCGCGAGGTAAATTGAGCCCTCTTAGCAAAGCGCCGCTAATTTATTCCTGCTATCGAGCCGATGCTTTCCTGAATGCGCTACCGCGCTCGGGATCTCCTTATGAAAATTGGCTTGGCCATTTTGTTGATTGCAGCCGTGCTGTTGCTGAGTTGCAGTTCCAATTCTCCCTCCACCGTAGCATCGCCCGCTTCGCGGGTGTATCACGGGACTGCGTCGGTGGGTGATTTCCTAACCATTACAGTCAACTCCACCGCTCAAACCATCGCTTACAACGATCTCTCGAACAACACCAGCGGAACGGTTCCATACACCGTGAACTCGGATGGCACCTACACACTGAACGATCCGACCGGCAATTTTCTCGCGGCGTATGAAGTTCCGAATTACGCGTTGCTAATTCAGGCGGCGAAGACCGGCTCCAATGCGAACACGCCAGCTCTGGTTACAGCGGTCGAGAGCGGACAGATTTCCATGTCAACCTTTGAAGGGCAAGCTTACAACTACATGCAATTTCGAACGGCGGCGGGTGGAATGGAAATTGGCTCTGTGAGCGTGGGCACGCAGGGAACGGGCTCGATTACTTCCTTTTGGCCGTACGGATCGTACAACCAAGGCAATCAGGGCGGAAGTCCTTTTGGTTCGGGCACACTGGATATGAGTGAAGCGCAACCAGACCCCTCTGGCACTTTTCTAAAAGTTCCCGACCCCGGCAATAACGGAACGTTCGATTACGTATTCGGAACCGCTAATGGGATTTTCGCGGTTGATACCCAGAACGGCGCAATCCTGGGATTGAAGAAGGCAACGAGCGCAGCTTTTGATACGACCGTAGCTGGAACTTACAAGGCAATTTACTACGAGAAGACCGGCGCCAGCACAGGCGCGGGGAATGTGGAGAGCGGAACTCCCGGGCTGGCGAATGCGGTGCTGGTAGTCACGAGCGGCGGCGATGTGACCGTGGACGACGCGCGGGGAAATCTGGTCGTTCAAGGGACGCTGGTGCCGGTCGCGAGCACCCCGTATCTGTATGAGCAAAACATGAGTGAGCTCCAGGACCCGTGCTACGGCTTGTTTACGTTTCGTATTACTACGCCGGGCGTTTCCCAACAGGATGTGTTTGTGACTTTCATGGGGCGGGCAATGTTGTTTGGCTCCTTCACCGCAAACCTCGCGCAACAGGGAACCTATAGTTATTTCTATGGAGTCGGGTTGAAGTGAGGGGTATCGCGAAGCGCAGCCCGCTTCACCGGCAACGGAAGCCGAACAGCGTTCGCCTGTTACCATCCAATCGATGGGCTTCGGTCTGCGGCGCTGGTTCTCCGATCCTGTGGTATTGCTCTGCTTGACGGCGGGCCTGCTAGCGTTCGTTGTGCAGTCTGGCGAATTGGGAACCGCCGATACCACTCATCGTCTGCAAACCACGCACTGGCTCTGGACCTCCGAACCGCAGGTGTTTCCCAACGAATATCCCGAATTCGGCCTGCACGGCCGCGGTGGGAAGATTTATAGCTGGTATGGAATCGGGCAGTCGCTGCTCATGTTGCCGGCCGATTTGATCGGAACCTGGATTTCGCATTGGAAAATCTTTTCGGGCTATAAGGACGATCCCGCAGTACGCAGCATTTTCGTCAGTTACCTCACAAGCATTCTCGTGAGCGTTCTGACTACGCTGATTGCCTTTCGCTTCTTGCGGCAACTGCAATTCAGCGTGAGAGAGGCCGTTCTGGGCGTGCTGGCGCTGCTGTTCTGTACCACCCACCTGCATTACACGCAGAACATGCAGGAAAACAACTACATCATGCTGCTCACGCTGGCGGGATTTTCTTATCAGCTCGAATGGCTGAAGATGAGTAGCGCGAAGGCGCTGTTTCTGGGTTCGACCGCACTCGGGCTGAACTTGCTGACGCGGCTCACGACTGCACTTGATCTGGCCGCGGCGGGAATGTTTCTGCTTTTTGTGATGTGGCTCGGTGGTGTATCGGCGAACGAAATTGCCCGGCGGATGGTGTCCTACTGCAAAGTTGCGCTGCCGGTTTACACTTTTTTTTTCCTGATCGACCGGTGGTACCAGTTCTACCGCTTCGGAATGTTTAGCGGTACTTATCTTCCGCTGTTTGCGCAGGAAATGCGAGCGCAAGATCCTACCCTTCCATCGAATTTCCCGTGGAGCACGCCGTTTCATGAAGGATTTCTGGGTGCGCTGTTCAAACCGGAGAAATCGATCTTTCTGTTCGATCCGCTGCTGGTGCTCGCCATCGTGCTTCTGATTGCGCTTTGGAAACGGATGTCAGCTGAGGTGCAGGCTTATTCGCTGGCCACGCTTCTTTTGCTTCTTGGCTACATCAGCTTTTACGCACGGTATGCATACTGGGCCGGCGATTTCGCCTGGGGCGATCGCTATGTTTCGACCGCGGTGGAAATGGCGGCATTGCTGGCTGTGCCGTTGATGGTCCGATATCGGGAAGGCTTGAGCGGGTGGATATGGAACGTTGGCCTGGCGTTAGTTGGCATCAGTTTTGCGATTCAACTTGCCTCACTGGCCTTCTGGTTGCCGCTGGAGATTTACCAGATGGAAACCATGGGCCATCCGACGTTTGTGATCGCTCTGCGCTTCAAGAACATTGTTGCCTTCGCGCTCGGGAAGATGGAGGAGTGGGGATTGACCAATGACTCGATGACCGAAGATCCGTGGGATTACGTCCACATCACCACCTGGAATTTTCTGCCATTCTTATTGCGCCGAGCGGGGACGGCGCCGCAGTGGGTGGTGGAGTCCGCGCTTGCCGTTTGGGCTGCTGGAATCGCGGGCCTTGTGGCGGCGTTGGTGCGATTGCGTCGCGTGGTAGAATGGTAGATTCGTATGGTAGAAGGTAGAATATGAGTTTGAACATCAAAAACGAGGAAACCCATCGCTTAGCCCAAGAATTGGCGCGCCTTACGGGTGAGAGCATGACGACGGCCGTGGGCGAGGCGATTCGGGAACGATTAGAGCGGGTTCGCGGAAATTCGAGGAAGGGCACGGCGGAACGGCTTATGAAAATCGCGAAGGAGTGTTCCGCCCACCTCAAAGAACCGTACAAATCGATGGATATCGACGAACTTCTCTATGATGACAACGGAATGCCGAAATGATCCTCGACTCATCTGCGATCGTTGCCGTTCTCCGCGCCGAACCGGAAGCATCAGCCTTCTTACGAACGATTGAGTTCGCCGATAAATGCCACATCTCAGCTGTGAGCTACGTGGAAGCCGCCATCATAATCGACCGAGGAGGAGACCATATTGCCCGGCGCCGCTTCGATGATTTCTTTCGCGTGTCGCATATTGCGGTGGAAACGGTTACCCCTCGGCAAGCAGAGATCGCCCGCCAAGCTTACCGCGATTTTGGCAAGGGACGCCACAGAGCGGGACTGAATTTTGGAGACTGCTTCTCTTATGCGCTGGCAAAAGAGATGGACGAGCCATTGCTGTTCAAAGGCAACGACTTTCTCGATACCGATATCGAGCCGGTTGAGGTGTGATCCGTAAAGGGCATCCGCGGTCGAGGGAATCGTACGGAAATTAACAAGGGCAGCCAATATTTTACTGAGGCCCGATTTCGGTACGCTCTTACTCCACCGTAACCGACTTGGCGAGATTCCGCGGCTGATCCACATCGCATCCCCGAAGCGTCGCGATGTGGTAGGCGAGCAATTGCAGGGGAACAATTTCAAGAATAGGTGAAAGTTCTTCCCGCGCCGGCGGGACGTATAACACATAATCGGCGGATTCTTTAATCTCCTCATCGCCTTCGGTAGCGAGCGCAATCACCACGCCTGAACGCGCTTTGACTTCTTTCAAGTTCGACATCGTTTTCTCATAGCGGAGCATCGATTGGGGATCGCTCGTGTCCCGGGTTGCGATGATAACGACGGGAAGATTCTCATCGATCAAGGCGTTTGGCCCATGTTTCATCTCGCCCGCGGGATAGCCTTCCGCATGGATGTAAGAAATCTCCTTCAGCTTGAGCGCGCCTTCGAGCGCAATCGGGTAGTGAATACCGCGCCCCAGAAAGAGAAAATCCTTGACGCGCTGGAATCGCTTGGCGAGTTCCTCGCATTTCTCGTCGTGGGTAAGAATGTTTTCGAGCTTGCCCGGAATCTGCGCCAGGTCTTCACCCGCGGCTCGAAGTTGTTCGGCAGCCAGAGTACCGCGAACTTGCGCCAGAAAAAGAGCAAAGAGATAGAGAGCGGTGAGCTGGGAAGTGAAAGCTTTGGTAGACGCCACTCCAATTTCTGGCCCGGCGTGCGTGTAAATCGTTCCCGCCGCTTCGCGGGTAATCATCGAGCCAACGACATTGCAGATGGCGAGGGTTTGTGAGTGTTTGGCCTTCGCTTCCCGCTGGGCCGCAATGGTGTCGGCGGTTTCCCCCGACTGAGAAATGACCAGCGTAATCGTATCCTCGTCAATGATCGGATCGCGATATCGCCATTCGCTGCCGTAATCCACTTCTACTGGAACACGAGCGAGTTTCTCGATCATGAACTTTCCCGCCAGCGCCGCATGCCAACTCGTTCCGCAGGCGACAATATTGATCTTTTTCGCCGCGCGGAATTTCTCTTCGCTAATCTGCATTTCCTCAAGGAAAATCTGGCCAGTGTCGCGCGAAACTCTTCCCAGAGTCGTTTCCTGTACGGCGCGCGGCTGCTCGTAAATTTCCTTGAGCATGAAGTGTTTAAAGCCACCCTTCTCCGCCATGATCGGATCCCAGGTGACGTGCTGCACGGTGCGCCGGATTGGCCGGCCGTCGAAATCGGTCAACTCGACTCCGGCAGGAGTAACAACCGCGAGGTCGCCATCGGCGAGAAAGAAAATGTCACGCGTGTGGTAAAGAATGGCGGGAACGTCAGAAGCGACGAAGTATTCGTCGTTCCCCAAGCCGACTACCAGCGGAGGGCCATTGCGGGCGGCCACGATTTTGTTTGCTTCGTCAACCGAGATTACGGCAATTGCGAAGACCCCGCTGAGTTCCTTCACCGCTCTGCGAACGGCATTCTCAAGCGTGGGGTGGTGGCCATTGCCGGTTTTGAATAAATATTTCTCGATCAGGTGGGCGATAACTTCGGTATCGGTTTCGGTTAAAAACTTGTGACCTTCTTCAAGCAGCTTCTTTTTCAGGCTGAGATAATTTTCGACGATCCCGTTGTGCACCACGACGATTTTGCCGGTGCAGTCGCGGTGCGGATGGGCATTTTCTTCTGTGGGACGGCCGTGGGTGGCCCAGCGAGTATGGCCGATGCCGTAACTTCCATCCAGCGGCTTGATTCGGATCGCTTCTTCCAGATTGCGCAGCTTGCCTTCGGCACGGCGAATCTGCAGTTGTTCCCCATTACCAGAGACGGCGATTCCGGCTGAATCGTATCCGCGATATTCGAGGCGCCGGAGCCCGTCGAGGATGACCGGGACGACCTGCTTTTTGCCCACGTAGCCAACAATGCCACACATGCGGGAAGCTCCAGGCCTTATTCGTCCAGAGAAAATCGAAACTCTTCGATCACAGGGTTGGTCAATACTTCTCGAGCCATGCGTTCAACTTCCGCTCGCGCATCGTCACCACTCAAACCGCCATCCAGCGTCAGCTCGAAATATTTTCCCTGGCGCACCTCTTCGAGCCCCTTATATCCCATTTTTTTGAGCGCGCCGTGGATGGTTTTTCCTTGCGGGTCGAGTACGGTTTTCTTCAGCGAAACGTAGACGTAAGCCTTCATGGAATTTCAATTATACGGCACGCATAAGGGCGGGGAATTGTCGGTTGCGAGAAGAGCACGATCCGCGAGTTGGAGAGGAACGGTGCACGCAAAACTCAATTTTGGAAATAGCTGATCGCCTGAAGATATATTTAGTTGGAGAAAACCGGTCTGATGGACTAACCGGTCTGATGGCCCGACCTTTCGATTTCCAAGTTGGCGATCTTGCGTTCCAAATCATCCTTTGCCAGCTCCAGCATGGTCTGATGTCGGGGATTTTGAGCAGCGCCTAGCTGCTCAATTACTCTTTTCAGCGACAATCGAAGGCTGCTTAACTGGCGCGCCTGATGCGCTTCTTCCGGCGTCAGTAGCGGCTTTCCAGAAGTTCTGTTTTGAACTGCAGCTTCCTGTTGCGCTTCGACGGATTTACTCTCCCAACCGCGGGCCATGGTTTCAGTATAGTTCCTCAATGATATACCGCGAGTGGATCAGCACCGTTTGACTCTTGCGAATGCTATGACCAAAGTGAAAGCGGGTGTTACGAAAAACGAAATCTCCGAGTTTTTGGTGAGCGTTTGCGCATAATGTGCTTATAATGCGAGTTAAATGTTTCTGGGGCGGTATGGCGTGCTCTTCAAGAGGGGGATGAGCCGCGGAAGGTTTGTTGAAAGGACCCCTTGAAGTCGAGTAGCTTTGAATTAGAGTTGAGCGAGTACAAGCCGCTGTCTCTGCGCCCGTCGAGGGTGGGGCAGGGACGTTTGTCCAGGCCAGCCCAATGGCCCAGTTACACATTTCATTTCCACCATCTTTGCCGCGATCGCGATAAGTCCTCTTTTCTCCAGACAAACTCAGATCTCTTACATACAAAGGCGGTAAGCCTTCGGTTGGCGATAGCTGCAAACAATCGGCCCCGTTCGCGACGCAACGATGAAGAAGGGACATGATCCCGGGAATGCAGATCAATCAAGCGCTTGCTGCAAAGGCAGCCGGTAACAACGTCTCGAGCGGCGGTCGGAAGGTCGCGTCGATCAGCTCTGCAGGAAATGGCGACGTATTCTCCTTTGCTCTTCCCGCCGTCTTGATGGAATCGGAGCAATTCTTGACGGCATATTTCCGAGCATCACGGGTCGGGCTATGCATTTTGGATACAAAGTTCCGTTATCTGGCGGTGAACGAAACTCTCGCGGAAATGAATGGTGCGCCAGTGGCTGGACACTTGGGAAAGACGATTCGCGAAGTCTTGGGCGATTTTGCCGATCTGATACAGCCGCCGTTGGAGCGTGTACTGGCGGGGGGAGAACCCGTTTCCGATGTTGAAATCAGCTTTCAGCTGCCCGCGCGTGGCGAACCCGGTCACTGGCTCGAGCACTATGTTCCGATTAAGGATGCAGCCGGCAGGGTAATGCAAATCGGAGTGATCGTGGTCGAGATCACAGAAAAGAAGAAGCTGGAGGGGTCTCTACGCGGTGCGGTTGAGATTCTCCAGCAGGAAAAGAAGCGGCAGCAGGTGGTGATGGAAGTCAGTCGATTGTTGGCCACTCCGGGGGAAGTCCGCCAATTTTTCCCACACATTTCGGCATACCTTCGGCGAATCCTGCGGCAGGAATACGCCGCCCTTTGCCTGCGAGATGAGAAGCAGGGAAAACTGATACAGCATGCGCTCGATTTTCCGCTGCAAAAGCGGCCCAATGCGGAAACTGAATTCAACGCCGCAGACCATCCGGGCAGCAGCGTTTTGCAAAAATACACGGCCTTGATTTTAAACCGCGAGCAGATGCAGAAATTCCATTCACAGCTGGCCGAATGTTTGCTTACGGAAGGATTGCAATCATTATGCTGTGTGCCTCTGATCCGGCCAAGCGGTGCTCTTGGAATTTTTGTCCTGGGGAGCACTCGCGGCAATGCTTTCAAGAGCGATGATTTGTCGCTTCTCAATCAGATTGCCGCCATGCTGGCCATTGCTTTGGAAAATGCAGGAACAGCGCGCGAGGTCGAACAACTCAAAATTCAATTGGGACGGGAAAGACGTTATGTGGAAGGTGAACCGCGCCCTCGGGCCCGCTTTGAGAGGATTATCGGCGACAGCCGCGCACTGCAAAAGGTGTTGGATCAGATTGAAATTGTTGCCGAGACTGATGCTACGGTGCTGCTCTTGGGAGAGACGGGGACCGGCAAGGGACTTGTGGCATCGGCTCTGCACGAAGCCAGCAAACGGCGCGGAAGACCTCTAATCACTTTAAATTGCGCTGCAATTCCGACCGGCTTGCTGGAGAGCGAGCTATTTGGACACGAGAAGGGCGCGTTTACCGGCGCGGTCAGTCAAAAGACCGGCAGGATGGAGTTGGCCGACCACGGAACCTTATTTCTGGATGAGGTCGGGGATATTGCGCGGGACCTCCAGCCCAAGCTGTTACGGGTTTTGCAGGATCACGAGTTTGAAAGACTGGGCGGCAACCGAACTATCAAGGTCGATCTGCGCCTGATCGCGGCGACAAACCGGGACCTTTCAACCAGCGTAGCCAACAACGAATTTCGCAGCGATTTGTTTTACCGGTTAAATGTCTTTCCAATTCGCTTGCCTGCATTACGTGAGAGGCGCGAGGACATTCCCGATCTGGTGCAATATTTCGTTCGCAAGTTTGCCACCCGAATGGAACGCGTGATTGAAACTATTCCTACCGAAACCATCGAAGCGCTAAAGCAGTGGGATTGGCCGGGCAACGTGCGGGAATTGGAGAACATCATTGAGCGTTCAGTCATTCTTACGGAGGGAACGGCGCTGCGCGTGCCTTTGGAGGAACTCTCAGGAGGAATTAACCTTCGAGAATCTTCTCTTAAAGAGGCCGACCGAGCCCTCATTATCCAGATTCTTCGCGAAACGGATGGTATCCTCTCCGGGCCTAACGGTGCTGCGGCACGTTTGGGACTCAAACGCAGCACCCTGCAGTCGAAGATGGACAAGCTTGGAATCCGCCGGCGTGACTATAGCGATCCGGCGTCGGCATAGAGCCGTGAAATGACGGAGTGCCGAATTTTCCACAGACTGCCGACCCATCGGCACTCGGTTTGGCTACTTTACAAAAAACTCAGGAACGCGTGCTCGTTTTCTTCAGGTTAGAAGTTCCTCACTTTTCGTTCCCGCGGCACGAGAAATGCTCTACGGGGATCAATCGGGAAAATTAAGCGCCACTTAATCACAAGATTCCTGACGCGGATGACGGGCCGCGGTCTCGTCAATGACGGTACGCATAAGGGGCGTGCACCGTGTTAGTAGCCAGGAACTGTTCTGCCAGCCATCTAGTTCGATTGTTGCCGAAGGCAATCGATTCCACGGGGAAGAAGCAGCGGAGTTTGCCAAGCGAGCTTTGGCGAGGTCCGCTGCCGCCAGTGAACGCTTGGTCTTCGCCTGTAGCCGCCGTGCCGGGCAGCCCGGCGCTACAACTCGAAGCGGCAAGCGATACCGAACAAACCGCCGTCGACCCTCTGTATGTGTTCGGTTGCCAAATCGAGTGGGAGCGTCGCGGAGACCCCAGCGCAGCCTGGGAGGTGATAGCGGCAGCTCGCCATGCCAACGAAGATACGCGAGCTCATGCCCTCGCCTTGCTCGAAAGGATGCAGCAACCAAAACCAGAAAGCGCAACGGATTTTATGCCCGTATGGATGGAACGACGCGCATTTATGAAGGAGGCAGGTATGAGGATGCCCTACGGTCTCGATGTCATCGAGAGCTGCATTGGTTGCAAGGCCAGCCGGGAGAATTTCTTTTGCCGGTTTTCGCCGACCGTACTGCGATCGCTTGACGGCGCGAGCTACCACAGCGTCATGCCACCCGGCGCGCTACTGTTCGTCGAGGGGCAAAGCCCGCGCGGCGTGTACGTGCTGTGTTCGGGGAAGGTAAAGCTCTCCACTACTTCAAAGGAGGGCAAGGTTTTGATTTTGAAGCAAGCCGAGGCGGGAGAAGTTTTGGGTTTGAGCGCCGCCATCTCAGGCTCGAGTTACGAAATGACAGCCGAGACCACATCTCCCTGCCAGGTGAATTTCGTCAGCCGCCAGGATTTGATGAATCTTCTGCAAAGCGAGAGTGAGGTGGGGGTGCATGCTGCCAAAGCGCTAAGCCGGGAATTCCAGGGAGCTTATCGGGATATTCACGATCTCGTGTTAGCCCGTTCTTCGTCAGGGAAACTCGCCCGTCTGCTCTTATCTTGTGCCCCGGAGAATCAGAAATCCGAAGCAGAGTTAAGATTGCGATCCGCCATGACTCATGAAGAAATGGCGCAACGGATTGGTTCCTCACGGGAAACCGTGACGCGTTTGTTGAGCACTCTGAAAAAGAAAAGATTGATTCGTCTGGAGGGGGCAACGCTTGTGATCCGCGATCGGAGCGGATTGGAAGCATTGGCAATGTGAGAATCGCCGTCCGGACGAAAAATCGGGGAAATGGTTGAGTTGGAAGCGTCGCGGAAAATTACAATCCAAAGAGTTCACGCAGCCGTTTGGTTTGCGCGCGGCTGACGGGTATCTCGGTCTGTTTCTTGTCATCCATGCGCAACTGATAGGAACTCTTGAACCATGGGATGACTTCGCGGATACGGTTGATGTTCACCAGATAGGAGCGGTGTGCCCGCCAGAATAATCCCGGATCGAGGCTGTCCAGTAATTCTTCCAGCGTGCGGCAATTCGAATGGCCTTCCATTCCCGAGGGTCCGGCTGTCACCACGGTGATCACGCCGTCTTCAATCGACGCATAGCAGATTTCCTTCTGGTCCACGAGAAACATTCTTCCTAAAGTCTTCAGCAGGATCTTTGAGCTTTGACTCTTGGGAGCCTGCAGCATTCGAACCAGCGTATCGATCTTCTCTCCCGGCAGTTCCTCGGCATCCTGCTGACTTCTTGCCTTCTGGACGGCCTGCGCAACCCGCTTCTTATCGAACGGTTTCAGCAGGTAATCCACGGCGTTGACTTCGAACGCCTTGACGGCATACTGATCGAACGCGGTGGCAAAGACAATTTTTGGAAGAGGGATCTTCTTATCCAGAAGTTTCTTGATGACGCCAAAGCCATCCAAACCGGGCATCTGAACATCGAGAAAGACGAGGTCAGGACTATGCTCCTTGATGAGGTTGATGGCCTCGAGGCCATTCTTTCCCTGCGCCACGACACTGATGTCATCGGCATTCTTAAGTAGGTAAGCCAGTTCATCGCGGGCAAGTTGTTCATCATCCACGATTACTGCGGAAAGAGACATTCAGGCTCCTCGGGCGGAGATCTAATAAAGTATATCGTGTTTAGAACCCGGCCGGTCTTCCTCCGGCAACTAGTCTCCTGCAGCTCAGTGCGATTGCATTCCCGGCATTTGCATTCCATTGGGAAGCTGCATTCTTGTATAGCCCGCTGGAGGCGCAAACAAGCTGCTGGGCTGTGACCCTTCTTGGATGTTCTTTAGTTCGCCGCTGCCATTCTTGCCTTCCCATTTGATTGGAAACCGCACGTCGGAATCGAGCCAAACCGTGGCGCTCTCGCCCTTTGCATTGGTGCCTTCATACTTCACCGTGCGGCGTCCATTTACGGTCTCGCTTCCAAGCTTGTGGCAGGTTCCGCCTTTGTTAGCCGCCAGGTTGAGCCAGTCAGAACAGGCATTCTCGACATCGCCGGTTTTGAAGAACGAGAACATGCCGCGGTTCTCCATGGCCTGCGCTGGCATTTCCATGTACATGTGCTGCCTTGGCATCAGAACCAGGTAGCTTTGCTTGCTGAAGTCGAGGATCACGGCGCCCTGATCGCCGCCCTGCGCCGAGTCGAAGCGCACTTTATCCTTCCCGAAATAGACTTTTGTCATGGCTCGATTTGCTTTTTCGTTGTGGTCGACAATGTCAGCGGAAAATTCACTTTGCGCCAGCACAAAGCCGGCGGTTAGAAGCACGGCAACACCACAGGAACAGCGCAGCCCCATTCGCATTCCAGGATTCTCCTCAGCTCCGGCGTCCGGATGCCGGTGGAATTAACAGTAGTTGATGTAAAACCGGAAAGGATAGCAGAACTTCTCCGGCCGCCCAAGACGAATGAATAAAGGGTAGTGGGCTGTTTTGAATTTAGAGATGATTTTTCTTGAGGAACTTGTCCAGTTTCAGCCACAGGGCTGGATGCCCAGAGGTCTTGGTGCCATCTTTTCGTATGAGGGTAATCGACGCGGGACGGTTGATAGCCAAGAAAATTCCTGTGCCGGGAGGGTTACTGCGCCAGCAATGCGCGGCTTCTAGTGAAACAGTTTTGGACTTTTTCTTCATGGTAGTACATAATAGGCCATGCCTAGACGCTCAAGCAAGGGCGATGTAGCGCAGAACGCGCTACGAGTGGTGGAGCAGGCGATTGGCGACCAGTTAAAGCCTGTGCGGAAGATCGTGCATTTCCCGCCACCTAAGAAGAATCCGGCGGCAGTTGCGCTCGGCAAGTTAGGCGGCATGAAAGGCGGCAGGGCAAGGGCCGCGAAGCTGACAGCCAAAGAGAGATCAGAAATAGCCCAGCGTGCCGCGAAAGCACGCTGGGGCAAAGGTTGACGGTTTAGGCTGATAGAGAGCCTATCTGCCCCAAGTCAGGACGCCCCGCGAAGGTTACCTGACTTGGGGTTTGTCGTTGCAGCCCCTTGTACGACAGGCAGGATACAAAGGGCTAGTCGCTAATATTTTCAGTTGCATCACCGTGCTCCTTGAGACCACGTTCTGCTGCGGGTCTCACTGTCTTGCAGAATCCTTTTCAACTCGGATGGAGATGACTCGGTTGTTATCGTCCGAGTTCTTGTAGAGCAGATCAAAGATATTGGCCGCCGTCTCTAGCCATTTCGCTCTGCCCTCTTGCGACCATTCCTCGTCAGGTTTGGGTAGCTTCGTTAGCAAGCCCTTGATGAAGGGATGCTGGTCTTCGTCGTCATCCTCTCTTGGCTTTTTCTTTTTCTCTGGCTCTGGCTCGGCAGGCGAAACCGCTGGCGCGGACGCGCTCCCCTTGACCGTTGGCGGAATTAGGCGATCTTTTCCGAATTGGAAGAAGCCTGCCTCTTGTGCGGATTTTTGGAGAATCTGACGCGAACGTTCTCTTTGCTTTGGAGGAACGCCGAGAGACCCGATTGCAGTTTCCATGCCGCTTGAGGGCGGAAGCGCGGCCCCTTTGAATTTCTCATAGACAGCCTTGTAAAGCGGCACAGTTAGGAACGCCTCTGCGCGCGCGCCTTTTTCCTGCTGAGTATCGCAAATGCGGCTCCCAAGCGGAGTCAAGGTGACCACGCCTTGGCCTGTAGAGATCAGTCCGAACACTTTCGCTGTGCTGATCCTGGTTCTGAAGGCACTACTGGTTGGAGTTGATCCTAGGTGTCCCGCGATCTGTTCGTATGTAGCTTCCCCGCCTAGCTCATGGACGGCTCGGGCGATTTCGATTCCGTCATCTAGGCTTAGGTACGGGAAAGCGATAGACGATTGCTCGCGCTGCTTGTCCTCTGCGCCCTGCTGCGCTTTCTCGGGAACGCTTTCGAGTACCGCTTGAGTTTGAGCCATAATTTCCTCCTTGGTGAGCATCCTAGCGAAAGAAACGCAGACAAGTCAAGGAAAATGTCGCGTGTCTGCGAATTATCTGCGAATCCGCAGTATTTTCCTGACAGCTTACGCGCTCAAGCATATAGTAATCTGCATTATGAACAAGTTGTCGATCGAAAGACGCTCTCAGGTAGTGACGGCTCTTGTCGAGGGAAACAGCATCAGGGCGACCGTCAGGATGACGGGGGTCTGCAAGGATGCCGTTCTAAAGCTGGTTCGGGACATGGGGACGGCGTGTGCTGTGTTCCACAATTCGACCGTGCGCGGGGTGAGAGTCGAGCGCGTCCAGTGCGACGAAGTGTGGAGCTTTTGCTATGCCAAGGAAAAGAACGTTCCCTTAGAGCAACAGGGAACGGGCGCGGGGAGCGTGTGGACGTGGATTGCGATTGACGCAGATTCCAAGCTGGTACTCTCTTACCTGTGTGGCGGACGGGACGCAAGTTGGGCTTGCAAGTTCATGGAGGACTTGGCATCGCGTGTGACCACGCGCATTCAGATCACAACGGACGGTCACCGCGCATACGCGGAAGCTGTCGAAGGTGCTTTCGGAATGGACGTGGATTACGCGATGCTGATAAAGCTGTACGGTGCGCCTTCCGATCAGCCCGACACGCGCTACAGCCCTGCCGCTTGCATTGGCACACGCACAGGCATCTTGAGCGGCAACCCCGACCGCGATCATATCTCGACTAGCTACATTGAGCGGCAAAACTTGAATCTTCGGATGGGCGTGCGACGATTCACGAGGCTCACGAATGCCTTCTCCAAGAAATTCGAGAATCACTGCCACATGGTTGCGATCTATCATGCGTATTACAATTTCTGCCGTGTCCACCAAACGCTGCGTGTCACGCCTGCGATGGAAGCTGGCCTCACGGATCACGTTTGGAGCGTGGAGGAAATGGTGGGAGTAATCGAACGACAAACAAATGCCGCAGCAGCCTGAGTTGTGGATTGGATTGGTTGAAGTAAGACCCCTCGACCGAGCGGCCTACGAAGCTGCTGGCGCGTTCACCTATATTGTCACTTGGGCGTGCAATGCGACAGAGTTTCGCAAAAAGGCAGGTACAATCATTGCCACCCTAGACCTCTACGTGACAGGCATCGAGGGGGAAGAGCCACTCACACAGTGGACTGAAAAGCGAACGCCGTCGGAAGAGATCGAGGACATGATACAGAGAGCGGAGTTTAATCCAAACGCGATTGTATGGGGAACCTTCCATCAGTATCGCTTCGATCAGGGCTAAAATCCAAAACAGCCCACTACCGAATAAAGCTAGTCATGTCGGTAGCGCGGACGGGAACGGCGGATCGCGTTGCTCACACTACATTCTCCAGCGCAAGGGCCATGCCCATCCCTCCGCTTACGCATAGCGTAGCCACGCCGCGCTTGGTGTTCCGTTTCAGCATCTCGTGCAGCAGCGTGACCACGATACGGGTGCCGGTACAGCCAATAGGA
>Ga0070735_10001860_pt1 | contig 19640 bp, 15 predicted proteins | sample Coa_R1_FD_66443 | JGI IMG/M metagenome (GOLD analysis project Ga0070735, IMG submission 66443) | Surface soil microbial communities from Centralia Pennsylvania, which are recovering from an underground coalmine fire - Coalmine... | ecosystem: Environmental > Terrestrial > Soil > Unclassified ... | reverse complement strand
TTCCTTGATCTTATGCATCGGCACGTGTCCCGGGCCCTCGATCATGACCTGACAGTCATGTTTCCAGGCGACGCGGGTCAGCTCGCCGAGGGTCTCGAGCTCGGCGAACTGCGCCGCATCGTTGGCATCGGCGATCGAGCCGGGCCGCAGTCCGTCCCCGAGGGAGAAACTGACGTCATAGGCGCGGCAGATCCCGCAGATTTCCTCGAAGTGCTCGTAGAGGAAGCTCTCGCGATGGTGCGCGAGGCACCACTTCGCCATGATCGAGCCGCCGCGCGAGACGATGCCGGTCACCCGTCCCACGGTGAGCGGCACGTAGGCCAGCCGCACCCCGGCGTGGATGGTGAAGTAGTCGACCCCCTGCTCGGCCTGCTCGATGAGAGTGTCGCGAAAGATCTCCCAGCTGAGCTCCTCGGCGACGCCGCCGACCTTCTCCAGCGCCTGGTAGATGGGCACCGTGCCGATGGGCACCGGGGAGTTGCGCAGGATCCACTCGCGAATGGTATGGATGTTGCGGCCGGTGGAGAGGTCCATCACCGTGTCGGCCCCCCAGCGAATCGCCCACACCATCTTGTCGACCTCCTCGGCGGTGGAGGAAGTCACCGCCGAGTTGCCGATGTTGGCATTGATCTTCACCAGGAAGTTGCGCCCGATGATCATCGGCTCGGATTCCGGGTGATTGACGTTCGCCGGCAGGATCGCGCGTCCCGCGGCGATCTCCGCGCGTACGAACTCGGGCGTCACCAGAGCGGGGATCTGCGCCCCCCAGGCATTGCCGTCGCGCGGCCCATCGGCGCGGTGCTCGCGCCCCTCGTTCTCGCGGATCGCGACATACTCCATTTCCGGAGTGACGATGCCGGCGCGCGCGTAGGCCAGCTGCGTGGCCGCTATCCCCGGGCGGGCGCGCAGCGGCGCCCGCCGCACGGGAAATTCCGGTGCCGCGCGAGCGCCTTCCACCAGTCCGTTGTCGACCGGCTGCACGCCTCGTCCCGGATAGGCCTCGGTGTCGGCCCGTGCGGCGATCCACGGCGCACGAAGCCCGGCGAGCCCGGCGCGGATGTCGATGGCGACGTCCGGGTCGGTGTAGGGGCCGGAAGGGTCGTACACCGTCATCGGGCGTTCGCCGCTCGATGGGTGCAGGGCGATCTCGCGCATCGCCACCCGCAGGTCCGGGTGCCGGGTGCCGCGAGCGTAGATCTTGCGCGAGGCCGGCAATGATTGCGCGACGACGTGCCAACTCTGTGCATTCATCAGGTGCTCCTAACGAATGCTGGCCGCGGGAAAGCGACCCGCCGCGCGCCGTGGCGCGCTGCGCGGGTCCCTGCTCGATCTGGAGGAACTTTCCTACGCCAGCATTAACTGGATCAGGTTCGGAGGGTCGCCACGCCGCGCTTCCTCAAAGCGCCAATGGCCTCTCAGCCCCTTGCCGGGGCTCCCCTAGCTTTCGAGTGAAAAGTAGTACGTCAGGCGGCGGCGGTCAATGGCACGCAGGGCCGAAATGAATCGTCCTCGGCGCCATGGGTCGTTGCTGCTGCACGCGCGCGAGCGGCGGGCGACGCGACACGTCGCCCGCTTGCCTGCTCGGGGTCGTCGGTCAGGCCGTTCGGCCGTTTCCGTGGCTCGCCTGGCCGCCCTTGCGGCCGGCTTCAGCGGCGAGCTCCGGGTGCTGCGAGAAGCTGCGCTTCTCGTCCGGGACGCTCTGCCCGCCCTTGCGCCCTGCGACCGCCGCGAGCGCGCGGTTCTGCGAGAAGCTGCGCTTGGCACCGGGCACACTCTGCCCGCCCTTGCGTCCCGCCTCAGCCGCCAAGCGGCGATTCTGCGAGAAGCTGCGCTTCTCGTCCGGGACGGCCTTGCCTCCCATACTGGCGATCTGCCGCTGGCGTTCTGCGTTCATCGATGCGAAGCCGCGATGCGACAGCCGTCCGTCCGTAGCCTGAGCCATTGCTTGTCTCCTTACCGACCCGCGTGGGGGCCGGCGCAAGTGCCGAGAACTGAGATTTCCAACACTGCCCGAGGCTACCACTCGCGGCGAACCGGGAGAACAGGACAGAAGCTGATTTTAGTGTTGTGAGCGCATCGCAGCGTGTTTTCAGGGCGTCAGGTGGTCGATCACCAGGCCAACCACTCCATCCTTGCCCACTTTGTAGGAAACCATCCCAACCGGATCGCCACTTGCGCCGACTGGATTTCCGGATCGCGCTATGCGTGCCACGACCTCGACGCTCTGGCCGGCGGCGAACGCACGGCCGGCAATCATCGAATCCTTCGCAGTCAACTCGACGGTCTGCGGGAAGTCGCTCGCCAGGCGGCGCGCGGCGAGCGGCGGGCCGGGCTGCGCGGGATCGCGCACGAAGACGAACAGCGGGAAGTTGCCCGAGGCGTTGCGCAGCGCCTGCGCAAGAGTGATCTTCACTCGCACCGCGGGTGCGGCGTCCGCCGCGGCGGCGGCAACCGGCTTGTCGGCGGTCTGTGCGCCGCCCGCGAGCTGTCGATCGATGGCTGCGATCTGCTGCTCGAGCACCGGACGGAGCGCTGCCGGCGGATCCATCGAGAGCAGCTTTTCGAAGCGTTGTTTTGCGAGCGGCAGGTCGCCGCGGTGCGCGGCGAGCGCCGCGCCGTAGAAGAGCGCCTTACCCGAATCCGGCGCGATTGCGAGTGAGCGATCGATGAGCCGCCCGGCGCGCGAGTCGATCTCGGAGCGATCGCTCATCAGGAGCGCCTCCGCCTCACCCGTCAGCGCGTCGACGTTGGTGCCGTTGCTCAGTCGATCGGCACGCTCGTAGGCGCGGTAGGCGAGCGGGTACTCCTGCAGCACGACATAGGAGCGACCGAGCATCAGCCAGCCGTTGAGGTTGGTGGGGTCGCGCTCGAGGCTGCGCGCGAGATTCGCAACCATGCGCTCGGGCGAGTCCGCGGCCGGGGGTGCGTGCCAGGGCCAGTTGCTCCAGCTGACATACAGAAGCGCGGAGCCGATGACCAGCAGGGCGGTGGCCGCGAGAGCCGTCCAGGTCGCGGGCGGCGGCCCGCCGGCCCGCTGCCGCAGCAGCGGCACAGCCACCAGCGCAACTCCCGCCACCGCAAGCAGCGCTGCGAGTACCACGAAGGTGAGCATCAGCTGCGCCCTTCCTCATCGATCGGGTCGGGATCCTGCGCCAGGAGCGCGACGCGCCGCCTCACGACCCGCGCGGCCACGAGCGCCCCGAGAAGCAGCAGTGCTCCGGGAGCGAGCCACAGCCACGCGGTACGCGTGTTGAAGCGCGGTCGGAACAGGATGAAGTCGCCGTAGCGCCCCACCATGTAGGCGCGCACTTCCGCATCGCTCTTGCCCGCCAGCAGCATGTCGCGAATCAACCCGCGCATGTCCGCGGCGAGCTGCACCGGGGAGTCCGCCAGGGCTTCGTTCTGGCATTGCATGCAGCGCAGCTCGTGCGTCAGTGCCGAGTAGCGCGCCTGCAGCTCGGGGGTGGGCATCTGGGTCGTGTCCACGGCCACTGCGGCCTGCGCAAGCACGAGCATCGCCAGCGCCAGCAGCGGCAGTGTGGCGGCGCGATGCCTCATGAGCCGCTCGGGCTGGCGCTGACCCGCGGCAGAATGTCGCGGGTCCACACCTCGCGGGTCAGTGCCCCGGTCACCTTGTAGACCACGATGCCCCGCGGATCGACCAGGAAGGTCTCGGGTGCCGCATAGACGCCCCAGTCGATGGCCGTGCGACCGCTGTGGTCGACCGCGACCACGGCGTAGGGGTTGCCGAGCTGAGTGAGCCAGGTGCTGGCTTCGCCGTCGTCATCCTTCCAGTCGAGTCCCACCAGCGGCAGGACCGCAGAGCGCCGCACCTCGAGCAGCATCTCGTGCTCGGCGCGGCATTCGGAACACCACGTGCCCCAGACGTTGAAGAGATACCACTTGCCCTTGAAGTCCCCCGAGCTCACCAGCCGTGCGGAATTGCCGAGCTCGGGGAGCGAGAACTGCGGGGCGGGTCTGCCGATGAGAGGCGAGGCGATCACGCCCTTCTCGGGTGCGTGTCGAATCCCGATCGCGAGCACGACCACCAGCAGCCCGAACGCTGCGAGAGGCACCAGGAAACGGGTCATGCGGCAGGCTCGCCGGCTGGCGTCCCCACGGCAGCCGCCTGCGCGGTGAGTCCCGGGCGGTAACGGCGGTCGGAAGCCGCCACTGCCCCACCGAGCGCCATGATGAGCGCCGCCAGCCAGATGAGGCTGACGAGCGGCCTGATCTGGATGCGCACGCTCCAGCGTCCCGCGCCGAGGTCGTCGCCGAGCGCGACCAGCAGGTTGTTGCCGCGGTCGATGTGGATGGAGGTCTGAGTGATCGCCTGGTGCTGGACCCAGTACTGGCGCTTCTGCGGCTTCAGGATCACGACCGGCGCACCGTTACGGCTGACCGCCACCGTCGCGCCGATGGCGTCGTAATTGGGGCCCTCGATCGCCGCTACACCCTCGAAGCGGAAGTCGTAGTTGCCGACCTTGACGGTGCCGCCATTGGCGAGCGCCACGTCGCGCTCGACCGTGAAGGACTGCACGGTGGTCAGGGCGATCACCGCGAGACCTAGCCCGGTGTGGGCGATGGTCATTCCCAGCACGCCTCGCGGCACCGACAGGCGCCGGCGCCAGCGGTCGAGGGGGTCTGCGAGCGAGGCCAGGATGATCCAGATGCCGAGCGTCATGCCGATCGGCGCCAGAACGTGACCACCCGAGTAGACCCCGAAGACCAGGCCGTTGGCGAGCACCGCGGCGACGACGAGCGTGGTGAGGAGCACCCGCTGCTTCGTTCCGAGCCGGCCGCGTTTCCAGCCTGCATGGATGCCGAGCGACAGGAGAGCCAGCAACGGCAGCATCGATACCATGAAGCTCGGGTTGAAGTACGGAGGGCCCACCGAGAGCGTGCCCAACCCCAGCGAATCGGAGATCAGCGGCGCAAGCGTGCCGGCGAACACGGTCGCGGCCGCGATCACCAGCAGGATGTTGTTGAAGAGCAGGAACGACTCGCGCGCACCGAGCTCGAAGCCAGCGGTCGATTTGAGCAGCGGCGCCCGCCAGGCGTAGAGCGTGAGCGCTCCCCCGATCATCACCACCAGGAACGCGAGTATGAAAATACCGCGCGCCGGATCGGCGGCGAATGAATGCACCGATACCAGCACCCCGGAGCGCACCAGGAAGGTGCCGAGCATGCTGAGAGAGAAGGCGACGATCGCGAGCAGCAGCGTCCAGCTCTTGAAGAGGCCGCGCTTGTCGGTCACGGCGAGTGAGTGAACGAGCGCCGTGCCCGCCAGCCACGGCATGAAGGAGGCGTTCTCCACCGGGTCCCAGAACCAGTAGCCGCCCCAGCCGAGCTCGTAGTAGGCCCAGAAGCTTCCGAGCGCAATGCCGCAGCCGAGGAACGCCCAGGCGGCCGTGGTCCATGGCCGGGTCCAGCGCGCCCATTCCTGATCGAGCCGTCCTTCGAGCATCGCCGCGCAGGCGAAGGCGAAGGCCACCGCAAAGCCGACATAGCCGGTGTAGAGGATCGGTGGATGCACCGCGAGCGCCGGATCCTGCAGGATCGGATTGAGGTCGTTGCCGTCCGCGGCCGGCGGATCGAGCCGAAGGAAAGGGTCGGAGGTGGCGAGCGTGAACAGCAGGAAGCCGAAGCTGACGACGCCGAGCACGCCGAGCACGCGCGTGGCGAAGCGCCGGGGAAGGCGCGCTGCGCCGATGGTCACCGCCACCGTCCAGGCGGCGAGCAGCAGGATCCACAGCAGGAGCGAGCCTTCGTGCGCACCCCACAAAGCGGTGACCCGGTAGAAGAGAGGCAGCGCCGAGTTGGAGTTCTCCGCCACGTAACGTACGGAAAAGTCCTCGCCGACGAAGGAAGCCACCAGGCAGCCCACCGCGGTCGCCACCATGACGAACTGTCCCGCGACCGCGGGCACGACGGCGGCGCTCCAGCGCTCGCGCGCGAACATGGGACCCGCAATGCCGAAGAACGCCTGCAGGGCGGCGAGCAGCAGCGCGAGGATCAGTGCGAAGTGGCCGAGCTCGGGCAGCATGTCAGGATCCTGCCGGCGCCAGCGGCGGCGCAGAATGCGGCGCGCTCTCGCTCGCCGGTGCGCCGGGCATGGTCTCGGTGCGCGACTCGCCGCGATGGCGCTTCAGCGAACGTGCCACAGCCGGCGGCATGTATTTCTCGTCGTGCTTGGCGAGCACCTCATCGGCGATGAAGGTCCCCCCGCTCATGTGTCCGTGGGCGACGACCCCGGCGCCTTCGCGAAACAGATCGGGCAGTACGTGGTCGTAGGTCACCGGCACCTCGTGACTGAAATCCGTCACGCGGAAGCGCACTTCGAGGCTCCCGGGTACGCGCTGCAGGCTCCCCTCGGTGACCATCCCGCCGAGGCGGAATGCCTCGCCGGCCGGCACCTTGCCCTCGAGCACCTGGCTCGGATCGAAGAAAAAGGTGACGTTCTTCCTGAACGCCGACAGCGCGAGCGCACCCGCGATGCTCACTCCCGCGACGATGCCGATCACCAGTGTCATGCGGCGCCGACGGGGAGTCATGTGCCGCTCCCGCCGCCGGCGAGACGCCGCCGCGCGGCCGCGCGCGCCCGCGAGAGCGAACGGCGCGCCCAGATGACGTTGAGCACGACCGCGCCCAGGGTGATCGCGTAGGAAGGCCAGACGTAGAGCGCATAGCCGCCCATGTCGAAGAACCGCGTCATGACCCGAGAGCCTCGCCGATCCAGCTGGCCGCGCGCTCGCGGCTGAGGATCTCCCCCCGCAGCCGCACCAGCAGCACGGCGACGAAGAACAGCGTGAAGGCCAGCAACATGATGAGCAGCGGCACCAGCATGGCCACCGGCATGGCGGGTTTTCCCAGGCGCATGACGCTCGGGGCCTGGTGGAGCGAGTTCCACCAGGTCACCGAGTAGTGAATGATCGGTACGTTCACGATGCCCACCACCGCGAGCACGGCGCTCGCACGATCCGCGCGTTGTGTGTCTTCGATGCTTCCACGCAAGCCCATGTAGCCGAGGTACAGAAACAGCAGGATGAGCTCCGAGGTCAGCCGCGGATCCCATTCCCACCAGGTGCCCCACATCGGTGCGCCCCAGAGCGACCCGGTCGCGAGCGCCGCGAAAGTGAACGAGGCGCCGATCGGGGCACAGCTCGCCGCGACCGCGTGTGCCACCTTGATGCGCCAGATGAGGCCGATCGCGGCGGCAACCGCCATCGTCGTATATACCATGAGGGACATCCAGGCACTCGGGGCATGTACGTAGATGATGCGAAAGCCGTCGCCCTGCTGATAATCGGGCGGTGCGAGCACCAGCCCGCCATAGAGCCCGGCGGCGATCAGGAGGCCCGACGTCCAGCCGAACCACGGCGTGAGCCGGCGCGCCAGAGCAAAAATGTACGGGGGCGAGGCCAGTCGGTGAAACCAGGTCCAGTTCATGCGGTGCCCTACTCCAGGCTGATACGTACGCCGGCCGCTGCCGCGAGCGGGGCCAGCGTGATGCCGAGGATCGCCATCGCCGCGAGAAGCTCGAGCGGCGCGCCGTAAGCCGAGCCGCGGATCGCGAGCTCGGTGGCACGTGCACCGAAGATGAGCACCGGCAACGACAACGGTAAGGTGAGGAGCGCGAGCAACACGCCGCTGCGGCGGATACCGAGCGTGAGCGCCGCGCCGATCGAGCCGATGAGGCTGAGCGCCACGGTGCCGACCGCAACGCAGATCACGATGCCGGGGACAGAGGCGCCGGGCGCCCCGAGCGATAGCGCCGCGAGCGGCGCCATGAGCGCAAGGGGCGCGCCGGTGAGGAGCCAGTGGGTGACGGTCTTCGCCAGCATGAGCCAGGTGAGGGGCTGTCCCGAGAGGCTGTACTGCTCGAGGGTGCCGTCGTGGGCGTCGTCCCGGAAGAGGAACTCGAGCGCAAGGAGCGATGCCAGCAATGCGGCGACCCACAGCACGCCGGGCGCGACCTCGCGCAGCCGGGAGAGCTCGGGCGAGACGGCGAGAGGAAACAGCGTCGTGACCATGGCGAAAAACGCGAGCGGCTGTACCAGCTGCCCGCGCCGGCGGAAGGCCAGCTTGAGATCGCGCAACAGCACGAGGCGCGCCGCATCGAGCATCGAGGCAGGGGCAGGCGGGCCACGGCCCTCCTCGCCCGCAAGCGCCGCCGGCTCCCCGGTCACCGCCGTCACGTTACTCAACTGCCAGCTCCAGCCGCTTCACCCGCTCGCGCGCGACCGGCAGATCCTGGTGAGTCGCCGCGAGCACCAGGCCGCCGCGGGCCAGCTGCTCCTCGATGAGGGTGCCCACCAGCTGCTGGCCGGCGGTATCGAGATTGGTCGTCGGTTCATCGAGCAGCCACAGCGGCACCAGCGCCAAAGACAGAGCCGCAAGGGCCACGCGCCGTTTCTGCCCGGCCGAGAGCGTACGAACCGGCCGGTCGCTCCAGGCGCTCGCGCCCACCCTTTGCAGCGCCCCCTCGAGGAGGGAATGGGTCAGGCGTCGCCGCACGCCGAGCCAGTAGCGCAGGTTCTCGAGCGCGCTCAGGTCCGACTTCAGCGGCGGCTCGTGCCCGATATACATGAGTCCGGAGTGGAAGGCGGGGAGGTCCTCGCTCACATCGCGTCCGTTCCAGAGGATCCGTCCGGTTTCTGCATATAAGAGGCCGCACACGGCACGCAGCAGAGTCGTCTTGCCCGACCCATTGGCCCCCGCCACGTGAAGACAAAACCCCGGGGGAAGCGTAAAGGCGACGCCGTCGAGCACATGACGCTCGCCGCGCCAGAGGTGCAGGTCTTCGGCTCCAAGGCCCTCGTACGCCATTACTTAGTCTCGCAAATTCATTGGTTTAACGCCATATTCTACTGTGTCTTCTCGTGGCGTCACCGCGGTCGATTTTGTCATCTGCCTGGGGCCGGACTCGAACCGGCACGGGGTTTCCCCCAAGGGATTTTCGTACCACTACAGCTTTCACTGCTGCATGTTTCCATCGGGCAAGCCATGCATTTGTGGTCTGGACTTTACCTTTGCCATCCCGTCCGCGGTGACTAAAGCGGGCGGATTAGGCAGGGGCCGTCAAGTCTCTACACTTTCCCCCAATCTGCCTCACCAGACTCGAGGGCTTAGCTCGGTATTGCAGCCACCCTTGCGTGCTGCTGTTCCACCGACTTTGACCCCATTCACGCCGGGCGTTTCCGCGCCGGGTGCTCAGTTTGGATCCAAGTCCCTTGCGTCTACCAATTTCGCCACCCAGGCTCAGGGTGAGCGGATAATTGTACGTCAGGCGCCCTGCAGCATCCCGGCGATCGCAGTGAACGAGCGCGCCGCGGCCACATCGCCCGCGGTCTTGCGATCCTTGTTGCGCAGCCGCGCGCTCGCGCCGGCATCGAGGAGCTTGCGCACCAGCGCGCTGTCGCCGTTGCGCGCAGCCACGATGAGCGCCGTGTCGCCGAAGGCATTCTGCGCGTCCGCATTCACGTGCTTCGAGAGCAGGCGATCGACGATTTCCGCGTTGCCGCTGCCGACCGCGAGCATGAGCGTGGTGTCGCCGTGAACGCTGCGCGCATCGGCATTCGCACCCTCCTTCATGAAGAGCTCGGCCACCGGCGCTACGCCCGCGGCACACGCCGCCGCGAGCGCCGTCATACCGTCCGCATCGGGATGGTCGGCGCTCGCGTTGTGCGCCAGGAGCAGCTGAGCGTTCTCGAGACGCCCGGCGCGCGCTGCGTACCAGAGCGCGGTGCGACCGGCCTTGTCCACACCCTCCGTCGCTGCCCCGGCTTCCAGCAGTGCACGCACGCTCGCCACGTCGGGCGATGCGGCCAGAACCATGAGTGCGGTGGTGCCGTAGGCGTCGCGCGCCTCGAGATGTGCGTGCGCGCCGATCAGGGCGCGGACGATTCCCGCGCGGTCGTTCTTCGCCGCCGCTAACAGGGGTGGCTCAGGATCCTGCGCGGCTCCGTCGGCGGAGGCGCCGCGCGCAAGGAGCGCCGCGACGATGTCCGTGCGTCCCTCGCGCGCCGCGAGCAGGAGCGGCGAGTTGCCGCGGGCATCGGGCCGGGCCGCCTCGGCCCCTGCCGCGAGCAGGCTCTCGACAGCAGCGGGCGTGCCGCTGAGCACCGCGACACTGAGTACCGTCAGGCCGTCCCGGGTCGATGCGTTCGCATCGGCCCCCTTCGCCAGGATGCTGTGCAGCAGCTCTGGCGCCGGACGCGACGCCGCAACTGCCAGGTCCGGCCAGCTCGTGTAGAGATCATGCGCTGCGCGCTGCACCGTCATCGGCGGGCTCTCGGAGGTGATCGCGCTGCGCGCGAGTGCCGTTGCCCCCTTGGCTCGCAGGCGCGCCACGACGTCGGCGGCCCCGCGCTCCTGCGCAAAGTCGAGCGCCGACCAATCCTGCGAATTACGCGGCGCGACGCTCGCGCCGGCGGCCAGCAGCCGATCTACCACGTCGATCCGTCCGCTGATCGCTCCCTGCATCAGGGCCGTGTTGCCGGCGCGGTCGCTGGCGCCGACATTGGCGTGCGCAGCGAGCAGCGCTTCCACCGCCGCCGGCTCTCCTGCGCGGGCGGCGAGCATGAGAGGAGTCATCCCGTGCTGATCGGCCGCATCGACCCGCGCGCCGCGACGTATGAGGAGCGTTACCGCGGGCGCCGAGCCCGCCGCCGCCGCGCGCGCGAGCGCACCGCGGCCGAAGTCATCCGCATCGCTGACCAGGCCCGGGTCGGCCAGCACCTCGAGGCTCGCAATATCTCCCTGCGCCGCGGCCAGCCAGAGCGCCTCGCGGCGCACCGCCGCGTCCTTGAGTTGAGCCGACGGCAGAAGGCTCGAAGGCAACTCCTGGCGAGCGCCCGCCATGCCGGCGGGGGGCGCCGGGGCGCGGAAGCCGAGCTGGCGCGCGCGCGCCAGCCATTGCGCGGCGCACGCCGGATCGGGCGGGTCGCTGTCGCTGCACAGGCTGGCGAGACTGAAGGCGGCCCGTGCATTGCCCTGCGCGGCGGACTTCTCGAGCCAGCTGCGAGCCGTGGCCCTGTCCGGCGGCCCGCGCAGGCCATTCAGATAAAACACCGCCAGCAGATATTGCGCTTCAGCGTTGCCGCCGGCAGCGAGGCGCTGGAGCGTTGCGGCGGCGGTCGCGAAGTCCTTGAGGCGGATCGCCGTCTTGACGGGGTCGAGGGGATCGGCAGGGCGTGCGACCGGGAGAGCGGCACCGCTCGCCAGCAACCCGAGCCACGCCAGTGCCCACTCAGGCCGTGCCATGCTTGGTCTCGACGTTGATGCCGATGCGCTTGAGGAAATCCGAGGGCAGGACGCCGCCGGCGCTGACGATGACCGCGTCGTTGCGCACACTGACGGTCGCGCCTTCCTGCTCGATCGCCACCTTCTCCGACTCGATCTGCTTCACGTTGGACTTCATCAGTACCTTGAGGACGCCGCCGTTGGCGGCATTCTGGATGCGATCGCGGTTGCGCGCTTTGGCGCGATCGAAATCGGCGCCACGGTAAGAGAGCACCACTCCCCCGCCACCGGACTCGGCAATGCTCGCAGCGGCCTCGAGCGCGCTGTCGCCGCCGCCCACCACCAGCACCTGCTGACCCGCATACTGCTCAGGATCGATCAGGCGGTAAACGACCTTTGGCAGCTCCTCGCCGGGCACGCCGAGCTTGCGGGGTGTGCCGCGCCGACCGATGGCGAGCAGCACGCTGCGTGTCGGATAGCTGTTCCTGCTCGTCTTCACCGTGAAGGTCTCGCCATTGCGGGCGATGTCCTCGACACGCTCGCGATAGTTGATCGTGACCCCGGTCTTGCGCTCGGCCTCCTGCCAGAATTGCAGCAACGCCTCCTTGCTGGTCTGGCGGAAGTTCACCTTGCCGAGCAGCGGCAGCATGGCAGGGGCGGTCATCACCAGCTTGCCGCGGGGATACTGGAACACGGCGCCCCCGAGGGACTCCTGCTCGAGCGTGACGTAGCGCAGGCCCTTGGCCTTGGCGGTGAGGGAGGCCGCGAAGCCTGCCGGCCCCGCCCCCACGATCACCAGATCGAGGGTGCCGTTGCCACCGCGGCCGCGGCGTGCGGCGATCGCCTCGACGGCCTGGCGGCCCTGCTCGAGGGCGTTGCGGATGAGACCCATGCCGCCGAGCTCCCCCGCGATGAACATGCCCGGCACGGAGGACTCGAAGTTCGGCGACACCAGGGGGATATCGACACCGCGGCGCTCGCTGCCGAACACCAGGGTGATCGCATTCACCGGACAGGCCGTCTTGCAGGCGCCGTGGCCGATGCAGTCGCCCGGACTCACCAGTACGGCGCGCCCGCCGATCAGGCCGAGGACCTCGTGATGCTCCTGCTCCGGGCATGCCTTGAGGCACGAGCTGCAGCCGATGCAGCGCGTCGGGTTGATGAGCGGGTGGAGCGAGGCGGGCTCGGCGGCGCCGGTCTTCTGCTGGGCGACGACGCTTCGCCGCTCGAGCCGGCGACGACGCAGCACGTGCCACACGAGCAGCAGCACGCACGGGATCCCATAGACGAGGTAGCTCAGCGAATCCAACTTCCAACACCGCCGTCCACTTTGCCACACGCCGCCCGTGCAGCTGCCGCGGACCCGAGACTGCCCAACCCCCATTCAACACGGCGCGGGCGCACCAGGACTGTGAATGCACTCACAGGACCCGGTGTTGTTACTGTCTGCAAGTCAAAGTAACACAGTAGACTTTTGTGACGTAATAGCCGGGAGTTCGGGCTCCTTTTGTCTGCATCTGACGACAAAAATGTCGTGCGGCGGAGACATGAGGAGAGTGTTGGTTTCAACGTGTATTGTCACGTGGGAACGCAGCGCGCCGCATCGCGGCACGTAGGAATCTTGATGGTCTCACTCACTTTTATAGCCGGATTCCTCACCGGGATTGCGGCCTGTGTGCTCTCGGTGTGGCTGCGGCGGATCGCTGCGCGGCGCACGCTGTCGCGCGGCTATCTCTTCGCGGCCGCAGTGCTCGCGATCTTCGTAATGGCCGCCGGTGTGCTCTACGTCACACTCGGGGCGCGCCATGCTTCATCAGGGGTCACCGCGACGGGCTCCGCCCCAGGGGGCGCCTCGCCCGCCTCGCCCGCTGCGAAGTCCATGCAGGAGGCGGTGGCCGGCCTCGAGGCGCGCCTGGCATCCGGCGGCGGCAATCCCGGGGACTGGGAGCTGCTCGCGAAAGCCTACGACTTCCTCGGCCGTCCGGAGGATGCAGCGCGCGCCCGACAGCACCTGGCAAGTCCCACCGCCACACCCGTGAGTGAGATGAGCCCGGAGGCGCTGATGGCGGCGGCGGCCGCGGCGGGCAATGCCGCCCACCCGCAGACGCCTCCCCCACCCGCTTCGATTCCGGGCGCGACGCTCGAGGAGCTCAGGCAGCGTGTGCACGAGCACCCCCGGGACGCCGCCGGCTGGCTGGCCCTCGCCGAGGTCGAGCGCGCCGGCCACGACAACGCCGCGGCACGCGCGGCGCTCGAGCGGGTCGTGGCACTGCACGGCATGACGGCGCAGTCCTGGGCCGACTACGCCGACGTGCTCGGCGGGCTCGCCGGTGGCTCGCTCGCCGGTGCCGCAGGCGATGCCATCGATCACGCCCTCGCTCTCGATGCCGCCAATCCGAAGGCGCTCTGGCTCAAGGCGAGCCAGGCACACGAGCAGCGCCGCTTTGCCGATGCGCTCACCTGGTGGCGCAGGCTCCGCGCGACGCTCCCCCCCGGCTCACCCGACCTGAGCATCGTCGACGGCAACATTGCCGAGGACACTCAGCTCGGCGGACTCGCCCCCGGCTCGATCAGGAAATGAACTGAAGGACCAGACCCCCCATGTCAGGACGCGCACGACAGACCGAAGAGCTCGACGACTCACCCGTGCAGGTGAGTCATCGCGGCACGCAGCCCGGCCGGGCGACACGCCCCGCGGCCACGCCCCTCGCTGGCCGCGCCGCCGCGCCGGCTGCCCGCGCCCCGCTCGCGGCCCCCCGGAGCGGCGCCGCGCGAGCTCCGAAGGCGCAGGCACCGGCCGCCCGCCTGCTGACCTTCGATCGCCTGTTCTTCGCCGCGGCGGCCCTGCTGCTGCTCTTCGGGCTCACCTCCTCGACCGAGCGCTATCTGACACCGACGCGCGGCTTCGGTTATGCGCTCGGCATCATCGGCGGGAGCCTGATGCTGCTGCTCCTGGTGTATTCGCTGCGCAAGCGCTGGAGCTGGCTCGCCTTCCTCGGCTCGACGCCGTCATGGTTCCGTTTTCACATGGTGCTCGGCATCGTCGGGCCACTGTGCATCCTCTATCACGCCAACTTCAGCACCGGCGCGACCAACAGCAACGTGGCGCTCTTCGCCATGCTGACCGTCGCGGGCAGCGGCTTCATCGGCCGCTATTTCTACGCCCACGTGCACTATGGGCTCTACGGCCGCAAGCTCGAGCTCAGTGACGTGCGCGCCGGCGCCGAGAAGCTCCGCAGCCTCTCGGGCAACATGAGCTTTCTGCCCGAGCTGGTGGGGCGCATCGAGGTATCGGAGCAGCGGCTGCTCGATGCCGGGCCGCATCTGGCGCTGCTCGGTTTTGCCAAGCCGCTGGTCGTGGCGCTCGCGACGGTGAGGGAACGCTGGCGGCTGCACCGCTATCTGCGCCACGCCCTGAAGGCGGGGGCGCGCGCCGATCGTGTCCTCGCGGCCGAGCAGCGCCGCCTGATGCGCGCGGCGCGCAGCTATATCGACCGGCGGCTCGCCGCCACCAAACGGGTCGCGGAGTTCGCCGGCTACGAGCGACTGTTCTCACTGTGGCACGCGCTGCACATTCCGCTGATCTTCATGCTGATCATTGCTGCGGTCATTCATGTGATTGCAATCAACGTCTACTGACACCGAAGGGCAGATGCAGGGGGGGCGATGGCAAAGGTTGCTGCTGACCGGAGTGCTGCTGGCGCTGTTGCCGGCTGAGCGGGCTGCTGCCGTGAATCCCGAGACGCTGCTCATGCCCGGCAAGCTCTCAGCTGCCCACGCGAAGTACGAGGAGCGGTGCACGAATTGTCACGACCGCAGCAACAGCGGCCGGCAGACGCAGCTTTGCCTCGACTGTCACAAGGACATCAAGGCGGATATTGCCGGCCAGCGGGGCTTCCACGGGCACGTCCCTGGCATGGCCGGGACGCAGTGCCACGCCTGCCACACCGAGCATCTGGGCCGCGGCGGGGACATCGTCAAGCTCGTGCCGGAGCAGTTCAACCACGACCTGACGGACTACCGGCTGCGCGGCGCCCATGCCGACCTCGCCTGCGCGAGCTGCCACGTTACCGGCAAGCCCTATCGCGACGCGCCCCGCGACTGCCTCGGCTGCCATAAGAAAGAGGAGCCGCACGAGGGGCGACTGGGGCGCGACTGCGGCTCCTGTCATGACGCGAGCGCCTGGCGCCACGTGAGCTACGACCACGACAAGACGGCCTTCCCCCTCAGGGAAAAGCACGCGGAGCTCCCCTGCGCCGCCTGCCACTTCGGCAACCGCTACAAGCAGACGCCGAAGGACTGCGCCTCCTGCCACGAGCCGGACGACGTGCACAACGGCGGGCGCGGCGCCAAGTGCGGCGATTGTCATACGCAGAAGTCATGGAAGACGCAGAAGTTCGATCACGAGAAGGAGACCGGGTTCGCGCTGCTCGGCGTGCACAACCGAATCGCCTGCAACGACTGCCACCGGAGCGGCAACCTCAAGGACAAATTGCCGAAGGACTGCTTCGGCTGTCACCAGGGAGAGGACGCCCACGCCGCTCGCATGGGCCGGGAATGCGGGAAGTGCCACGGGAACGAGCAGTGGAAGCCCTCGACCTTCGACCATGCGCGCGACGGCCATTGGCCTCTCGAGGGACAGCACCGGAAAATCGCCTGCGAGGCCTGCCACACCGCGGTCGTCGCGACCCAGAAGCTCTCGAGCGAGTGCCTCTCGTGCCATCGCCCGAACGATGTGCACGGCGGCAAGCTCGGACGCCGCTGCGAGGAGTGCCACAACCCGAGCGGCTGGCGCAGCAGCGTCAGCTTCGATCACGACCTCACGAGCTACCCGCTGGTCGGACTGCACGTGGCGGTACCGTGCGAGCAATGCCATCTGACCCGCCAGTACCGCGACGTCGGCAAGCAGTGCAGCGACTGTCACGGGGGGGACGATGTGCACAAGGGCAAGCTCGGCAAGGACTGCGCTCGCTGCCACTCACCCAATGGCTGGAAACTCTGGGAGTTCGACCACGCGAAGGAGACCGGCTTCGCACTCAGCGGCGCCCACGGCCCGCTCGCCTGCGAGGCCTGCCACCGCAAGCCCCCCGATGAGGTGAAGCTGCGGCAGGACTGCCTCTCCTGCCACGCAAAGGACGACGTACATCTGGGCCAGTACGGCCGTCAGTGCGAGCGCTGCCACTCCACGGTGACGTGGAGAGGGGCGCGGGTGCAGTAGGAGCCACCGTGCCGACCCGCCTCGCCCCATGTCCCACGCTCCACTTCCGGTGTCGGTGGCTGCACGCCGCCCTCGGCGCACTGCTCCTCATGCTCGCGCCGCTCCCGGTGGCGCTCGCGGCCCAGGCGCGCAGCAACTTCGATCACCTGACCACGGGCTTCGAGCTCCTCGGGCAGCACCGCAACCTCCCCTGCGAGGCCTGCCATGCCAATGCCATTTTCAAGGGCACGCCGACGCAATGCGGCGCCTGTCATGGCATCGGTACCGCAATCCGCGCCACCGCCAAGCCGGCCAACCACATCCTCTCGACCGATCAATGCCAGAGCTGCCATACCCCGTGGGCCTTCAATCCGGCGGTGGACTTCGACCACACTCAGGCCCTGGGGAGCTGCTCGACCTGCCACAACGGCACGATGGCGCAGGGCAAGCCGCCGACGCACATCCAGACCGATCTCGAGTGCGACGCCTGCCACAACACGCTCACCTGGGGTGGCGCGGCCTTCACCCACGTCGGCGTCACGAGCGGCTGCGCCGCCTGCCACAACGGCGTGAACGCCACCGGCATGCCGGCGACCCACATCCCGGTCGACACGCCCCCGGGTGCCCCGACGCCGTGCGAGGGCTGTCACTCGATCACCCAGTTCACCACCTGGGCCGGCACCGTGATCAATCACGCCTCGGTCACCGCGATGCAGTGCCAGACCTGTCACCAGACCGCGGCCTATCTCGGAATGACGCCGAGCACGAACACGACGGCCGCCGATTCCCGTCCCAACGCGACGCTCGATGCGAATCACCCGACGAGCGGGGACTGCGGGCAGTGCCACACGACGGTGTCGTTCGCGGCGAGCGTGTCACGCCCGGCCAACCACATCCCGACCAGCGCGCCGTGCGTGCAGTGCCACACCACCGGCAACGATGCGCAGTACTCCGTGACCGGCACGCACCAGGGCGTCACCGGATGTCTGAGCTGTCACGGCGCGGGAGTCGGCCCCTTCGCCAACATCACGATCGTCTCCACCCCCGCCAATCACTTCCCCATCGGGGCGCTCGATTGCAACGGCTCGGGCTGTCACACGACGGCCAACGTGAATCCGGGCGGCTTCCTTCTCGGCACCGCCAACCTCACCAGCCCGACACTCAGCGTGGCGGGACACACGACGGTGGCGACGGCAGTCGCCGCCTGTCAGACCTGTCATGAGGCCGCGCCTTACGTCGGCATGATTGCGAGCAGCGCAGGGGCCTGGGGCGACTCGCGCCCGACGGCCTACGATGCGTTGCATCCGACCACGGGCGACTGCGGCGCCTGCCACACCACCGCCCCGACCTTCGGTCTCAACACCACGGCGGGCATGCCTGCCAACCACATCCCGACCACTGCGCCCTGCGCGCAGTGTCACACCACCGCGGGCAACTACGCGGCCTATTCGCTCACCGGCACGCACCAGGGCGTCACGGCGTGTCTGAGCTGTCATGGGCCGACGGTCGGACCGTTCGTCAACGTGACGATGGTCACGACGCCGGCGAACCACATTCCGATCGGCAGCCTCGACTGCAACGGGTCCGGATGTCACACCACCGCCAACGTCAATCCCGGTGGCTTCAAGCTCGGCACGGCGAGCATCTCCTCGCCGACGCTGAGCGTCGCGGGCCACACGACCATCGCGGGCATCGCTGCCTGCGCGACCTGTCACGAGACGGCGCCCTACCTCGGCATGATTGCAAGCACCGCGAGCCTTGCGGGGGACTCGCGCCCGACCGCGCTCGATGCCAGCCACCCGACGACCGGCGACTGTGGCAACTGCCACGTCACGACCCCGACATTTGCCTCTGACCTCCTGCCGACGGCGCCGAAGCCCGCCAACCACATCCCGACCACCGCGGTCTGCGCCCAGTGCCATACGACCGCAGGCAACTTCGCCGCCTACTCCGTCGCCGGCGTCCACCAGGGCGTCAGCGGGTGCGTCTCCTGTCACGGGCCTTCGGTGGCGACCACCTTCATCAACGTCACGATCGTGACCACGCCCGCGAACCATATGCCGATCGGCAGCCTCGACTGCAACGGCTCGGGCTGTCACACCACGGCGAACGTCAACGCCGGCGGCTTCAAGATCGGTGCCGCGAGCATCGTGAGTCCGACGCTGACGGTGGCCGGGCATACCACGGTCGCCGCGGCGGTGGCGGGATGTCAGACCTGCCATGAGACCGCCCCTTACATCGGCATGGTGGTGAGCACCGCGAGCCTCGCCGGCGACTCGCGACCGACCGCGCTCGATGCGGCTCATCCCACCACCGGGGACTGCAACGCCTGCCACACGACCACACCGACTTTCGCGGGCAATCAGACCGGGGGCGCCAAGCCGTCGAACCACATCCCGACGAGCGCCGCCTGCGCCCAGTGCCACACCACGGCCGGCAATTACGCCGCCTACTCCGTGACCGGCACGCACCAGGGTGTCACCGGCTGCCTCACCTGCCACGGGCCTTCGGTCGCGACGACCTTCGCCAACGTCACGATCGTCACGACGCCGGCGAACCATATGCCGATCGGCAGTCTCGACTGCAACGGCTCGGGCTGCCACACCACGACCAACGTCAATCCGGGCGGCTTCAAGATCGGCGCCGCGAGTGTCTCCAGTCCGACGCTGACGGTCGCCGGACATACCACCGTCGCTGCGGCAGTGGCGGGCTGTCAGACCTGTCACGAGACCGCCCCTTACATCGGCATGGTGGCGAGCACCGCGAGCCTCGCGGGTGACTCGCGTCCGACCGCCTTCGATGCGAGCCACCCGACGACGGGCGACTGCAACAGCTGCCATACGACGACGCCGACTTTCACGAGCAACGTGACCGCAGGCTCCAAGCCCAGCAACCACATCCCGACGAGCGCAGCGTGCGCCCAGTGCCACACGACGGCGGGCAATTACGCCGCCTATGTCATGGGCGCTACCGGTCACAAGGGCATCACCAACAACTGCGCGCAGTGCCACGCCTATGGCCTGAGCTTCTACAACATGGCGCCGCCGACCCTGAAAGAGCCCGCCTCAGGTGCCACGGGCCACATTCCGGCCGTGCCGCCCAACGGCACCACGGTGGTCGCCTGTGAGCTGTGCCATTCGCCCTCGGCGTTCACCACTTTCTCCGGCACGGTGATGAAGCACGCCTATGTGGTGTCGAT
>Ga0070735_10001859_pt1 | contig 19641 bp, 14 predicted proteins | sample Coa_R1_FD_66443 | JGI IMG/M metagenome (GOLD analysis project Ga0070735, IMG submission 66443) | Surface soil microbial communities from Centralia Pennsylvania, which are recovering from an underground coalmine fire - Coalmine... | ecosystem: Environmental > Terrestrial > Soil > Unclassified ... | reverse complement strand
TCTTTACCTCAACTCCGACGCTTCTCTCGACCAGCGGGTCAACGATCTAGTCTCGCGCATGACTTTGGATGAAAAGATTTCCCAGATGCAGAACAATGCTCCCGCGATTCCTCGCTTGGGAATTCCGGCGTATGGTTGGGCGAATGAGGCGCTGCATGGGGTTGCGCTGGCCGGGCAAGCCACCGTCTTTCCGCAAGCAATCGGAATGGCTGCGACCTGGGACACGGATCTCGTTCACAGCATCGCCGATGTTATTTCCACTGAAGCCCGCGCTAAGCACAACGATGCTGTTCAGCATGGCCTAGCTGGAAACGAAGACTGCGGACAGATGTCCGCATGGTACGTCATCAGCGCGCTTGGTTTTTACCCAGTTGATCCGGTCAGTGGAAATTATGTTTTTGGGACACCATTATTCAATCGAGCAGAGGTTGAGCTTAGTGAGAGTAAGCGCCTGGTGATTAAGGTGAAGCGCACATCGCCCGAAGATAAATACATTTCGTCAATCTCATTGAATGGCAGCACCTATAACAAGGTCTGGTTTAGCCATGCTGACATTGCAAACGGAGGAGAGATTGTATTCAACATGAGTAGCCAGCCAGACAAAGCATTTGGCGTTGACCAAAGTAGCCTTCCACCATCTCTGGATATTTAGGTTAGGCGATAAAGAGGATCCATGAGTAAAGCTTGCCTGTTGTCTTTGCTATTTACGCTCCTTAGCCATCCTGGCATTGCACAGACCGAGACGGAAACTGGCTCTGCGCTGCCCAAGCTGGAATTTACCGACAGCAAACTCGACAATGGCCTGCGGGTAATCATTGCCCCCGACCACAGCGCGCCAGTGTGCGCTGTTTCTGTGACCTACAACGTTGGCTCGCGCAATGAGCAGCCGGGCCGAACCGGCTTCGCCCACCTATTCGAGCACATGATGTTTGAAGGTTCTGAAAACATAGGCAAGGGCGAACACTTCATCTTGGTACAGAACAACGGTGGCGATTTCAATGGGACCACTAACGAAGATCGAACCAACTACTTTGAAGCCCTGCCAAAGAATCAGCTGGATCTCGGTTTATTTCTTGAAGCGGACCGCATGAGATCGCTCGTCGTGAACCAGGCCAATCTCGACAATCAGCGCAATGCAGTGCAAGAAGAGCGTCGCCTGGGCATCGACAATGCGGCGTACGGAAAGTCCGAATTGGAAATTGACAACTTGGCGTACGACAATTTCGGCTACAAACATTCAACCCTTGGAGAGATGCGGGATCTGGATGCTGCGACTGTCCAGGATGTGAAGGATTTTTTTCGTATCTACTATGCGCCAGATAACGCCGTTCTAGTCATCGTGGGTGATATTGATACAAGGGAAGCCATGGAGAAGGTCAAGCATTATTTTGGATCAATTCCACACCAACCTGCGCCAGCACCGGTTGATGTAAGCGAGCCGCAACACTATGGTGAACGTCGTGAAGTGATCATTGATCCGCTCGCCAGGCTTCCCCGCGTGCTAGTGGCATTTCACATCCCTCCAGGAAACACGCCGGACAATTACGCTTTGCACGTACTAGCCGACATTCTCGCCTCGGGGGAAGATTCCCGGCTTTACCGGCACCTGGTGAAGGAAAAAGAGCTTGCCTCGGAAATCTCAATGCAGGCCGATGCCCGTCGCGGGCCGAGCCTGTTGTACGTGCAAGCGACACCTCGTCCGGGTGTCAAAATCGACGATCTGGAAGCAGCGATCTATAACGAGATTGCCCATGTGCAAAAGCAAGGAGTTACCGAAGCCGAGATTCACAAAGTTCGAAGGCAGGATCTGCGCGCGCAGATCAACCGGCGTCAGTCCGATCTTGAGGTCGCCAATCGCATTGGTCAGTACGCCGTGTATTTTGATGATCCGAATCTGATCAACACGGTTTACGACAAATACAGTTCTGTTACGGCCGAACAAGTGATGCAAGCCGCAGCCAAGTATATGGTGCAAACCGGACGCGCCGTCGTAACAACTCTTCCTGGTATCAAGACCTCCGTCTCCACGGCTTCCACCGGCACTGCAAACTGAAGGGAATAATAATGAGGAAGATCTTAGCAATTTCGGCCGTCGTGTTCTTCTCAATCGCGAATCTGGTGAGTCAAGACAAGAGCACTGCAATGAAGGCCGTCCAGCGGCTGAACCGTGCGCCTGTGAACAAGGAAGTCTTGCAGGTGAGCCTCCCGCGGCCTACAAAAATAAGACTTTCCAATGGGCTCACCTTGTTATTCCTTGAACGGCACAAGCTTCCAACGATTGCGGCAAGCATCTGGATTAAAACCGGCGCGCTGAGCGATCCCAAGGGATTGCCAGGACTAGCCAGTTTTGCGGCTGACATGTTACGTGAAGGAACGGACACGCGCACTAGCGAACAAATTTCTGAAGAGCTCGACTCGATTGGAGGGGATCTCAGCGCCGAGGCCCGCTTCCAGCAGGGGACCACGAGCGTCAATATTTCTGGACTGGTGGACTCAGCTGACCGGCTCATGGAATTAATGAGCGACATTGTCGTCCATCCCAGCTTCCCCGAATCGGAATTGGAAAAATACAAAAAGCGGCGTCAGTCGCAGCTCGAAGAAGAGCGCTCGCAGCCAGACTTTCTCGCCCGCGAGAAGTTCTACCGAGTGCTGTATGGAGACTTTCCGGCATCTATAGTTGCTCCAACGCCACAGTCTCTTGCTGCAGTGAAGGGAGGAGATCTTCGAAAGTATCACGACGACTACTTCTCCCCTGAAAACGCGATTCTAGGAATTGCCGGAGACCTCACGGTCACGCAAGCTCAATCTTTAGCCGAAAAGCACTTCGGACCCTGGCGATCCGGGCGTTTCTCTGCAACGACACTTCCGCCAATTGCGCCACTGAGTCCGAAAAAAATCTATTTGATTGATCGACCGGGTTCAGTGCAGACGGAGATCTTCGTCGGCAACTTGGCTGTAAAGCGTGTCGATCCCGATTACATTCCGCTTCGGGTACTTAATCGAGTTCTTGGCGGAGGCGTTGCCTCACGATTGTTTCTCGATCTGCGCGAGGAGAAGGGTTACACCTACGGCGCGTATAGCAACGTAACCGGCAACATCTATCCTGGAATTCTCGCCGCGAGAACCGAAGTTCGGAATGCGGTTACGGACGGCTCAATTCATGAACTTCTCGTACAGCTAGAACGAATGCGGCAGGAGGCCGTCCCTAGTGAGGAACTCGAGGATTCCCGGCGCTCGATCATCGCAGAGTTTGCGTTGTCTCTGGAGAATCCGCAAGAGCTTCTTGACGATTGGCTGACGGTTGAATACTACGGACTCCCGGTGGACTACTGGGACCGCTATCCGAAAGAGGTTGCCCAGGTCACATCTGCAAAGGTCCAAGAAATCGCGAAGAAGTATATCGATGTAGATCACTTGCAGATCGTTTGTGTGGGCGATCGGAAAGAGATTAAGGATGTGCTCGAAAAATACGGCTCGCTGGAAGTCAGTGACGCAGATGGAAGGCCGGTAAAAGAATGAGAAGCACCTGCTCTATCGCAACCGAGTCGCGTCTTGTTCGCGATTCCGAAGCGCGGAGAGCCGCCAACCTATAGTATGCCGCTATACAGGAAGCTTTGTACCAGCCGGATCCGGAAAATATATTTCCTGCAAAACAGCTTGAAATCCGCCACCCTTATGGACAATAGTGGGTGCGTTACGTGGGGCCAACCTTCCGGTGATGCTAAGGGGTACGCAATCCAAAGTTATTGAACCTTGCGGATTCAGCTCGGCCGAGCTCCGCCGGCTGTCCGATGAGTCTGTAATGGCTCATCTTCAGGCCGGGCACGCCGATGCTCTTGCCATCCTATTCGATCGCTATCACCGGCTGATCCTGAGCATTGCGATGAAGATTCTTCGCGATGTGGGAGAAGCCGAAGACCTGATGCAGAGCGTCTTCCTGGAAATTTACAAATGCGCGGCACAATTCGATGCCGCCAAAGGCACTACTAAAGTATGGATCTTGCAGTACGCATACCATCGCGGCATGAACCGGCGGCAGCATTTAAATGTGCGTCATTTCTATAAGAACTCCGATATTGCAGATGCACAGAACAATCTTCCGGTCGGAGAGATGTTTTCCTTTGCGGATCAGGAAACCAAGCGCCTGGTGAAAGAGGCGCTTGGGACTTTGAACGATGCTCAGAGTCGCGTACTGCGGCTTGCCTATTTTGAGGGTTTGTCATTGAAGGAGATCGCCGATCGCACGGGGGACAGCGTGGGAAACGTTCGCCATCATTATTATCGGGGGTTGACCCGTTTACGGGCCGTGGTTACAGAGCCCGCAAAAACAAAGTTGTCGTTGATCGGGCAGGAGCAAGCTGATGCAGAAGCATGAACACTTTGAAGAGCTTTGTGCTTTAGTGCCGATTGGACAGCTCACGGCGGCTGAGTACGAGGAACTTGCCGAACACTTGAACACTTGCGTCAATTGCCGTCATGCGACGGAAGATTTTGCTTTGGTTCTAGACCAGTTGCCGATTGCGGAGACTGATGTTGACGAGCACACTCTGCGTTCACTTCAAGGAGATAGCTATCGCGAGCGCTTTCTAAAGCGTGCGTCGGAAGAAGGCATTCCGTTTTCCGCAGACATACTGCGTCCTCGGAAGCAATCGCCACTCCATTTCAAATTACGCCCTCGTGCCTCGTATTTCCTCGCATTCGCCGCGACAGCTGCCCTAGTCGTCTTTACCGTTGGATACCGAACCTGGTGGCAAGTTCCACCCAAGCCAGCGCCAATCACGGCACAAGTCAATCCGGTAGTGCCTGCTCCAGCCGACGATGCAAAATCCAAGCTCATCGCGCAGCTGCAGGTGACAGTAGAGTCTTTGGAAAATCAGACAAATCAGCAGAAGCAAGTCATCGCCGGCCTCCACTCTCGCGTTAAGGACTCCGAGATCAATTTCGCTAACACAAAGGCCCAATTAGCGGACGCGAACGAACAACTAACGCGGCTACAGACACAGATAGCAGAGGCAAACCGGGCTTTGAATGCAGCCAAGGTTGAGCTTGCCTCCGCGCGGTCGGCTAAGGATGACGAAGACGCTGCCTTGGTCTTGCAACAGTTCAAACTAACTGAGATTTCTGAGCAACTGAAGAACGAGCATACCGCGGCCGAACGGGAACGCCAGCTTTCCCAAGTCGTAGGCGATGCCCGTGATTTGATGGGGGCTCGGAACCTGCACATCATTGACGTTTCAGACGTGGACGGCGATGGCAAAGCCAAGAAGTCGTTCGGGCGCGTGTTCCTTACGGAAGGAAAGTCGTTGATTTTTTATGCATTCGATCTGGGCAATAAAGGAAACGCAGCGAAGGTCTCCTTTCAAGCGTGGGGACAGTGGGAAGGCCAGAACCGAGTTGCCAAGAATCTCGGGGTATTCCGCATTGACGATAGCGCGCAGCGCCGCTGGATAGTCAAAGTCGACGATCCGGAAAAGCTCAAGAACATCAACACGCTTTTCGTGACGGTCGAGCCGCTTGGCGGCACCATGCGTCCCACTGGTAAAAGGCTTCTTTACGCCTACTTCGGACTTCGACCCAACCATCCCTGATCTTAAGACGAAAAAAGTCTAGTGAGAGTGGTACAGAGCAACGCACGCGCTGGCATTCCTGACTAGATACCTGAGTCAGAGCTTCGCTGGAGCACACACCACATGAAAACTGCCATCCGTCTCGTCGTCGTAATGCTACTGTGCTCGCTTTCCTTGCTTTGCCAGACCGAAAACGCCAGTATTTCGGGACGTGTAACTGATCCTTCGGGATCTGCCGTCGTCGAGGCTGGCGTCCAGATCACTAATGTGGACACCGGTGTAACTCTCTCGATCAAGACGAACGCTGCAGGCTTCTATCTTGCCACGGGCTTAATGCCGGGCAAGTATCGCGTCACAGTCAGCAAAGAAGGGTTTCAGACAATCAATCTCACCGGTATTGATCTCAACGTCCAGGACTACCTGAGCAAGAATTTCGAGCTCAGAGTCGGCTCTGTGTCCGAACAGGTTACGGTTGTCGCGGATGCGCTAAACGTAAACACCACGGACGGTTCGGTGAGCACAGTTGTGGACCAGACATATGTCAAGAACATGCCGCTCAACGGGCGCAGCTTTCAGGATTTGATCCTGCTCACTCCCGGCGTGGTGACACAGACACCGCAGAGTCCGGGCACGCTTGGAGGCACAGGCGAGTTCAGCGTGAACGGCCAACGCACCGAAGAGAATTACTACACGGTGGATGGAGTGAGCGGCAACATGGGGGCAGCTTCGGGATTGTTCAGTGGTCTATTCAATACTGCGGGCGCTGGCGCCAGTGGCTCGGTTCCAGGCGCAACTGCCTTAGGCACCACGCAAGCTTTGGTTTCTGTCGATGACCTGCAGGAGTTCCGAGTCCAGAGCTCGACCTACTCAGCGGAATCTGGACGAAATCCGGGTGGACAGTTTGCGTTTGAGACCAAATCGGGCACAAACATATTTCACGGCACCGCTTCTGAGTATCTGCGCAATGGTGTCTTCGACGCCCAAGACTGGTTCAACGACTATCTTGGAACACCTAATGCCGCGCTCCGGCAAAATGATTTTGGCGGCACTCTGGGTGGGCCGGTCAGAATTCCCGGAGTTTACAACGGCAAGGACAAGACATTCTTTTTTGTGTCCTACGAAGGCCTACGACTGACCTCGCCACAGCCTGCCACCACTAACGTGACTGTTCCAGATCTCTGCTCGCGCGGAGCAAGCGCAAACTGCGATCTTGGAATAGCGCCATCGTCAAATGCATCCCTGCTCAGTGTGTTGAGCGGCTATCCGCAGCCCAACGGGCCAGAACTTTTCACGCGGTGCGATCCAACCTCGGGTGATCCGAATTGCCCAACATCCGGACCGTTCACTGGCCAGGAAGCAACCGGCCTAGCTCGCTACTTCGCCAGCTGGTCGAATCCCGGTACAATCAATTCCACCAGCGTGCGTTTTGATCATGTGGTAAGGGATAAGCACAGGTTCTTCTTTCGATCCAGTAATTCAACTTCGAGCACAGGGCTTCGAGGATATGTCGGTGTAGGAGATAGCCCGTCCGTAAATACAATTAGCGATTCGATCGTACGAACCTACACGGCCGGCGCCACTAGCCTTTTGAGCAACCGTGTAAGCAATGACTTCCGGCTCAACTACAGTACAAGTCAATCCATTGGGACTAAAGTGATCGAGCCCATTGGTGGCAGCTCACCACTTGATCTTCTGCAACCTGCAGGACTGAGCGCTGGATCGAACGCCCAATTCTGTATCTTCAACCCAGCTGGTAACTGCGTCGGCCTTAATCAAGGTCGCTGGTCAGGGGCGACCAGGCAATGGAATCTGGTGGATTCAGTCAGTGTTTCTGTGGGACGTCACCAGTTCAAATTCGGCGCTGATTTTCGGCGGCTAACACCCGATGCGGTGGTGGAACCCAAGGCTGTGGGCTACTACTACTACGCACAGTCGCCAAACAGCGGCACGTCAACCGTGCAGACGGATAGTGGTTCTGCCTTGATTGAGGCCGAGAATTCGGCCTACCCACTCTATAAACAGTTCTCCGCCTTTGCTCAAGATGAGTGGCGAGCAACGTCGCGGCTAAACCTTTCTATGGGACTCCGCTGGGAGGTCAACCCTCCTCCCGGTGTGACCCAGGGGTTGATGCCCTACACGCTTGCAGGCTCGAGCATCGACACGCTGAAGGCCGCTCCCCAGGGCACTCCGCTCTGGAAAACCACATGGTTTAATTTTGCGCCTCGACTGGGAGCTGCTTACGTTATTCACCAGCAGCAGGATTGGATGACCGTGGTCCGCGGCGGAGGAGGAGTCTTCTTCGACACCGGCCAACAGGATGGGAGCTTGGGATTTGCCGGGCCAGGTTTTACTTCATTCAATTTTGTTTCCGGTTCATATAGAGGACAGTGGTGCGACTTTAACGGAAAGTGTTCATCCAACCCAGCGGGGCTGATTCTTCCTATTCAGAATCCGCCGCAACCGGGTTATCTCGGCTACGGATTTTCTCCACATCTGCAACTTCCATATACGCTGCATTGGAACGCCAGTCTCGAACAGGCAATGGGCAAGTCCCAGGCAGTGACAGTATCCTACGTGGGGTCGCACGCCGCGAGGCTGCTGCAGGCCAATCAATTTCAGCCGACAAACAATCCCGATGTCTTCTACATCATCATGGTCCAAAATGGCCTGACCGCTGATTACAATGCTCTGCAAACTCAATTCAACCGGCGACTCAGCCAGGGATTGACGGCGCTGGTTTCGTACACATGGTCGCATTGTATTGATTACGGGTCCGAGAACGGCACATACGGATACCAGCGCGGGAATTGCGATTTCGACGTCCGCCATAATTTTTCTGGCGCTTTTTCCTACACTGTGCCGAACATCGGTCATAGCGGTGTTGCGGATGCTGTGCTTCATCATTGGGGTATTGATAATCGGTTCACAGCGCGAGGAGCGTTCCCGATCACCCTGCTCGGAAATGGATTCAACGGCCCGGATGGGAAACACTACAACGCCGGACTTGACCTAATTCCAGGGACGCCAGTTTATGTTTACGGAAGCAATTGTGCGTCTGTTCTTCAGGCAGCGCTCGAGCTTCAGCCAGGACAAACCTGTCCAGGAGGGAAGGCAATTAACCCCAACGCTTTTATGAATGCAGCGTCTCCCACTACCTTCGGGACAGCGCCGCGCAATTTTGCCCGCTTGTTTGGGGCTTGGCAGATGGATCTAGCGATTCGGCGGGAGTTTCCGATTGGAGAACGGGTTACGCTGCAATTCCGAGCCGAGGCCTTCAATGTCTTCAATCATCCCAATTTCGGAAATGTTGATGAGTCGTTTGGGGACCCATCTTTTGGACTGGCCACCGGCACCTTGGCAACTGCCCTCAATACAGAGAGTGCTTTGTACCAGTTGGGCGGTCCGCGCTCGATGCAGTTCGCGCTGAAACTGGTGTTCTGATCCTCCACGGTTGTCATGGGCGGTTAGCATTCACAAGCCGCCCATGACCAATCACATTCGCTTAAACCGAAAACCGAAAAGACCTAAATGAATATGACAAGAGCCGTTCCGTGTTTGCTATTTCTGATCAGTTCACTTTTCCCAGATGCTAGCGCTCAAGCCAAAAGGCCTTTCACCATTGCTGATGACATCGCATACACGCATTTCGTGCCCAGCGGATATTCTGCCGCATACAGAGGCTTCAACGGGCAGTCCGGGATTGTGTTTTCTCCGAATGGAGAGCTCTTTGCTGTGTTGAGCGAACACGGAAATCTTGGTACCAATCAGGTGGACGAGTCGCTGAGTTTCTATCGAAGCTTGGATGTCGAAAACTTCCTGAAGACTTCCAGCGGATCGCAGCCGCCAGCTCCCGTCTGGGTCATAACCCGCTCTGCCGCTGAAGAGCCGATCGCTAACTTCCGCTGGTTGGCCGATTCGAGTGGTGTGGCGCTGCAAGAGTTCCTGGAAGGCTCCCGGGAAAGCCGAATCTTGCTGGCCGATCTTCAAAGGAAGACCATAGAAACCTTGCCAGGCGAGGTTGCGCAACTCGGCGGTTTCGACATTATTAGCCGCAATCGTTACATATACGTGGCTGTGGACGATGCAGCGCGGAAAGAGGCGCTGGAGAAGCGCGAGGCCGAACGCGACGCTCCGATGGTGGCGTTGAAAGGCGACATTGCTGAAATTTTATTGCCCGATGATCCCGGCTTCCTGTCCCGCCGTTGGGCGGATAAAAACCACCTCTGGCTGACGGACGGTGGCGAGCGCGTCGAAATCAAACACGATGGTACACCGATCAATGTTTCCGACATTGAATCGCAGACTCTGGCGCTTTCTCCCGATGGTCAATTCCTGGTCACCAAGCAGCGTGTGAAAAATATACCGAAATCTTGGGAGCAGCTGTATCCCCCACCCTATCCATCTTCGACCGATCGCTTGCGTGCCGGTGAATCTGCCATGCAGTACGTGTTGATCGATATAAAAACTGGCTCTGCCGTGCCGTTGACCGATGCACCCGTTAGCAGTGACGCGGGCTGGGGCGCAGGCGACGGCAGTCCCGTTTGGTCGGGCGATGGTCGAGTAATTCTTTTGCCAGGGACATTCATCAAGTCGAAAGAGAACGCCCCATCCCGCCCATGCATGGCAGTTGAGGATCTGCCCACGAAAACTGTGAGCTGCATCGAAAAGCTCAAAGGCCACACTAATGAGCGCGAATTCGAAAAAGACTACCGACATTTCACAAGCGCGCGATTCGTTGGTGGAGACAAGAGTACTGTCCAGCTAGCTTTCTTCGATCTTGACGAGGTGAGCGGCACGCTTAGTTATCGGCGCACCTCCAACGGAGACTGGCAACGGATTGGACAAAATGAGGGCTATCACTACGGCGGGCCTCACGGCATCGACATTTCCGTGAGGGAGGCCCTCGACCAGCCGCCAATGCTGATTGCCTCCCAGGGAAACGCCTCGCGTGTGCTTTGGGACCCCAATCCACAGTTCAAAGACATCGACTTGGGACAGGTGAAAGTCTACGAATGGAAAGATAAGCAAGGGCGTGATTGGACCGGCGGCCTATATCTCCCAGCAGGCTATCAAGCGGGCACGCGCTATCCGCTGGTGATTCAAACCCACGGATTCAGCAGGTCCGCATTCCGGCCCTCCGGCAGTTTTCCGACTGCATTTGCGGCCCGGGAGCTAGCCGCCTCGGGGATTGCAGTTCTTCAGATCGGAGGCGGAAGAATTTGTGAGGACCTGGGGCCGGATGAAGCCAGCTGCGAAGTTTCCGGCTTCGAGTCAGGTGCACGGCGGTTGGCGATTGACGGATTGGTCGATCTCGGCAGAGTCGGCTACATCGGTTTCAGCCGCTCCTGCTGGTACGGCGCGGAAATGCTCACGAACGGATCGCTTCCGCTGAGGGCCGCGGTACTCGCCGACGGGATCACGCTTGATTACCTGCAATTCATCCTCTACGGCGTCGACTTCCAACGAGAGATCGGCGTCAAACCTTTTGGCGAGGGATTGCAAACCTGGCTGAAAAGATCTCCTGGATTTCGCTTAGACAAGGTCACGGCACCAGTACTGATCACGGTTGAAGCGAAGGGCGCGATCACGATGTGGCAGCTCTACAACGGACTTCGTTATTTGAAAAAACCTGTAGAAATGATCGCCATGAATACCGACGAACATGTGATCACGAATCCCCTGGAGCGCATGGCATCACAAAGCCTCTCGGTGGATTGGTTCCGATTTTGGCTGCGGGGTTACGAAGATCCCGATCCTGCCAAAGCCGAGCAGTACAAACGCTGGCGCGAGTTGCGCAAACTGCAGGAAGTAAACGTGAGCATGTCCAACTGAGGCGGTGTGCACTAATCACGTTGCGAGCAGAGATCGCGGCTCCGTTGGCGCCACATCAATAGCCGAAGAGCACGAAAATGACTTCCATCGTCAACCTCGGGCTGTGATTTTTTGGCCGACGCGAGGCGAACTACGATGCACTCTTTGATCCCGGCCGCCCTACGAAGTTGTGGCGGAACGGGCGCAAGCTGACCGATGTACCTCAAGACGAGACTCGTCCACTTGCTAATCCACTCGCCAGTGGAAGAGCACTACCTGAACGCGAGAGACGAAACTGAGGGCGAGGGCCCCTGTGCCGAGAATGGGGATGAGAAAGCCTGGAGATGGCACGCGCTTCATGGTTCAAACGTCGTTGCGCACCAGGCGCTTGTGAGAGCCGCTGCGGCAAGACCTTGATTGCTACCGTACGACCTAAGCGGATATCGCGAGCTCGGTAAACTTCACCCATGCCGCCGGTGCCCAACGTGGACGTAATCTCGTAGCGTCCTAGCTTGGCACCTGGACGTACCTTAGATCCCCTTTGCTCTTGCGCTGTAGCTGCCATCATTCACTTCTGCGCTTTACTGATATGCGCAAGTCACATGGTGGTTCCATGTCTACGAACTGGTCTCTGGAAAGGACGATGAATGCCGATCACATGCAAGGCCACGCAAAAGAGTTCCCAGTCTCAACGCAATCTGCGGGAAGCATTCAACGTGGCACCGCTTACTTCACTTCAACTTTGAATCGCATCCACGGGTGAATGCAGCACTGGAAGTAATGAGTGCCTTTCGACAAGCCCGTGACCAGCGATGTGCTGCCCTGCAGTATGCGGGTCTTGGCTACCGCGACATCGTTAAATCCAGCCGCGCATTCTGGAACTGGCGCTTCACCGTTGTTCAGGCCAGCAATGAAGCCGCCGCCAAATTGTTTTACTTCCGTGAAGGTGTGCGGCTCTCCGCCCTGATCGACGACAGTAAGCGTGGTGCCTTGGTTCACGCTGAGGGAGTCAGGCTCAAAATCCCATTTCGGGTCCGGAGTACCTGCGGCTGCTTCGGCAACCAGGTTTTGCAACGTTGTGGAATATCCCAGCGCGATGTTCTTACAGAAGTCGGCACCGAGGGCGGAATTAAACGTCGCTGGATCGCATTCATCCAGTGCGACCACCTGGGCGATCCGGACAGGAGCGTCCGGCTGTATCGCTCCGGCCAAGACAAGGCAGCAAACCACTAAACCGACTTTCATCAGGGTGCGTTTCATCACATTCTCCTTCTCTAAATTTCAATTCGGCCGAAAAGCGTCGCTCAAGGCTCGACGGTTCCTGCGGCCAAGCTTCCTTATGCCCGGCTTCAATCCGAGACATCATGGCAAGCACTTTGCATACTCCCGGATCGGGTTTCTGCAATCAATAGCGGAGACCTGTTGGCGGTATTAATTTGTCCTGTGCTTATAAGCTCCTGAGAACACGAAAGATGTCTCAAAATGCAGAATTGGCGTTAGAATTGCCAACACATCTTGGTGGGAGTGGAGAGTGGCTACCGATCGCGTTCGAATCCAACAGCCTGTCAAGTTTGGGGATGATTTTGAACTGGACCCAGCCGGTTACGAGTTACGCCGTGCGGGTATCCCATTAAGACTGGAACCGACCCCATTCGGCATTCTTAGCCTTTTAATCGAGCGACGTGGACGAGTGGTCAGCCGCCAAGACATTGTTGAACGAATTTGGGGCAAAGGCATTTTTCTCGATACCGATAACAGTATCAACGGTGGCATCCGCAAGATTCGGCAGGCACTCAACGACGATTCCGAGAATCCGCGGTTCATTCAGACGGTCACAGGAAGAGGCTATCGTTTCATTGCACCTGTTGCTGAATCCGAATCGGAACCTCCTACCTCAGTGGCACGACTGACGGTCTTACCGTCAGCTCAAGAAGAAAAGTCCCCTAAAGCAGCGCCGGGGGATCGGCGTAAACTTCGGCCTGCACTCGCCCTCGCCGCATCAATCATTATCATTGCGATTTTGGCAGTTTGGCTGGTGCCGGCAATCTCCCGTGGGACTGCCGCAACTTCGCCCATCCGCTCCATCGCGGTTCTCCCCCTGGAGAACTTTTCCGGAGATGGCTCGCAAGATTATTTTGCTGACGCAATGACAGATGAGTTGATCACCGACCTCGCCAAAGTTGGCGCCCTGCGGGTGACTTCTCGAACGACAATTAGACTCTACAAGCACACCAATAAACCGTTGCCCGAGATCGCTCAAGAATTGAACGTGGATGCAATCGTGGAAGGCTCGGTCATGCGCTCTGGCCAGCGGGTACGAATCACCGCGCAACTGATCCGCGCACCTGCAGATCAGCATATTTGGGCGGAAACCTACGAACGGGATCTAGGCGATGTGCTTCGACTGCAGAGCGATGTAGCGCAGGCGATCACGCAACAAGTCCGGGCCCAGCTAACACCGGAATTGAAAGAGCAGTTCAGCGGAACAAGACCGGTGGATCCGGAAGCCTACGACGCCTATCTCAAGGGCCGATACTACCTTTACAACCAGGACCCCACAGCCCCAGGGGTGCTCAATCAGGCGAAGGCTAACTTTGAGGAGGCAATTCAAAAAGATCCAAATTTCTCTTCCGCCTATTCCGGCCTGGCGGAAGCGTATACATTTCTCGCCTTGTTCGGCCGAATTACACCCGCGGACGGCTTTCGCCTGGCGCGAAATGATGTGCAAAAAGCTTTGGCATTGGATCCCAATAATGGCGAAGCCTATAACGCTCTCGGCGAACTGAGTTGGCATGCCGACCTCGATTGGAACGCCGCCGCGACTCTGTTCAACAAGGCCATCGCCCTGGCTCCTAGTTACAGCTGTGCTCATGAAGACCGCGCCATGTTGATGGCGCTGATGGGAGACAAGGACGAAGCTCTGATGGAACTCGAAAAACTCAAACAGATTGATCCCGGTCCCGATGCCGTCGGTGTTGAATCAGCCGTTTACTTCCAGCTTCGAGATTGGGAACACCTGCGCGAGGTGAGCCAGGCGCGACTTGCTTCAGATCCGAACGATTCGAACGCACATGCGGACATGGGGAACGCTTACGAAGGAACCGGCAAACTGCCGGAAGCGATTGCCGAATATCAGAAGGCGGTCGAGTTGTCGAACGGCGATCTCAATCGCGTCGCTTCACTCGGCCACGCCTATGCGGCGATCGGAAACCGCGCCGCAGCGCAGAAGATCCTTTATGACATTGAAGAGGAATCGAAATCGGGCAAGGCCTCACCCTATCTTGCGGCAACGGTTTACGCTGGACTCGGGCAAAAGGATAAGGCAATGGAACTGATACAAAGGGCCTACCGTGAGAAGTCATTGGATGTTGCCTGGATACTGAGGCCTGACCTGCGAACCGACAGTCTCCGCTCCGATCCTCGTTTTCAGAGCCTGCTCACTCATGTCGGATTGACGCAATAGGGTTTGTTCGCACGAATCACCAGAGCAGCGCACCGCAGCTTTTGAACTGTTCGGGGCGCGTCACTTTACGGTATCAATAAGCTGATCCGGTTAACATGAACCGTTATCTGAATCGTCGATGTTTGATTTTCAAGCCGACGCTTAGGCGAACATCGGCGCTGGTCACAGAATAGTCACAATAATTTGGCCATTCCGACGAATTAAGTTGTTGATTGAAAACGTGGTTAGGCCGGTTGATCGCTGAAAAGGCTGGCGGCGGGGGTTCAACTCCGTCCCTGGTCACCATGTATCACTTGCAAGTCCAGCATGTGCTCCACTTCTCCATTACAAAACTGGTACAAAACTGGAGGGTGCCCATTTCTCACGTTCTTTGCGAGAAGTGGGGGTTCAAGTTGATCCGGATTACTACGTGGAGCGGATCTCCATCTTCACTTTAGACCATTCATTCAGCACCATCACCCCCCAGCTTCCCAAAAGCAATTAGCGCGAGAAATTGGGACCTCCAGGTTCCGTGCTCGGGAGGATATAGTCCTCAGGACAGGGAAAATATGGCGCTTGCTTTTCTGCTTTAGTATTGGCGCTTGCTTCGAAATGCTGGGCATTTGGTTGGAGGGAATAGCAACGTGAAACTTTATCGCACAACTCTGGGAGGATTGGTCGAGGAAGACGGCCGTTTTTATGAATTATCGCCAGTTGCTTCGGCGGAAGCCTGGGACGAATTAATTTGCGATGTCGACTTGAGATCCCGTGTCGCAGCGGCAGTAAAAAAGAATACTGTTGCTCGTTTAGACCCTACTGCGATTCTCGCGCCGATTGGTAGTCAGGAAGTATGGGCCGCGGGAGTCACGTACTTCCGCAGCCGCAAAGCTCGCATGGAAGAGAGCAAAGATGCAGGAGGCGGAGATTTTTACGACCGGGTCTACACCGCGGAACGGCCGGAGCTCTTTTTCAAAGCCGCAGGATGGCGGGTGGTCGGTCCGGGAAGTGCAGTGCGAATCCGGTCCGATGCGAAGTGGTCTGTGCCGGAACCAGAACTCACTCTTGTAATTAGTCCTGCAGGCAAGCTGGTCGGCTACGTTATTGGCAATGACATGAGTTCGCGCGATATTGAGGGCGAAAATCCGCTCTATTTGCCTCAAGCTAAAGTTTACGATGGCAGTTGCGCGCTGGGACCCTGCATCCTGCTATCGTCCGAGCCATTGAAGAACACTGTGATCCGGCTGGAAATCATGCGGCAAAACAAAGAGTTATTTTCTGGGACCACCTCTCTGGCGGAACTCAAGCGCGACCCCCAACAGCTCATTGAATATCTATTCCGTGACCAGAGCTTTCCGCGAGGTGTATTCCTCATGACGGGAACTGGGATCGTGCCTCCCGACGATTTGACATTGCAACATGGTGACTCGATACGTATTTCAATCGGCGACATTGGCGTGCTGGAGAATCACGTCGCATAGCAGATCGTCTACTAGAATTGGTCTCATAAATACTGGTCTTGATGCCGTGCGCAAGTGAACGGGTTATGATGCCCGGATGCATAGGCTCAGCCTTTTTACGCTCGCGTGTTCCATGATTGTAATGGGCGCGTGCCACTCGACCGAGCATTCGGGGACATGCACTCCAATCAGCGGTGCCACTCGTGTCGTGGTGCAGTCGTGGGCGCAGGGAACTCCACCTCGGGACTACGTCATTACAGATGCAGGGCGCGTTCACGATTTGATTGCGTTTGCGAACTCGCGCCGAGAGGTGTTCAAACCGTCACTGTACACGATGCCAGCGCCACAAATAACTGCGACGTTCTACAACGGAACCGATTTTGTGGGTGCTATTGGGGCAGGATCGAATTTTTTCTTTGTGAGTTGTCCGAGTTGGAAAGGAGTGCGGAAGGCTACCCCTGCTGAAATCGGTAACTTTAAACGATTGATTGGCAGTGCAGATGAAAATCGCACTCAAAGATAGCGGAACAGAATTTTCATGCACCCGAGGCGAACCATCCCGAAGAAGTTCTCGACGTGGTACTCCCAGCGGGGTTCGATCAGTTGCCACTGGGCATCGCTGAGTTCCCATCGTCCTCGCATGCCCTCCTTCTGCCTGTTTTTCTACACGCAGAGAATGGCTAAATAGGTTCAATCACCATTTATGAGACGGTTCTAGCCCAACGTGGACGCAAGTGGTCTTTTTCGATTATGGGTAAGGAGTATCGGCAGGAACTTTCATGAAGGGTTACACATCAACGGAACAAGCACGAAACGTGCGGCGGCTGGTTGTGCTCGTACTCACGTGCGGGCTTTTAGGTGGCACGACATTCTCAGAAGATCTCTCGTTCGGATCGCGCGAGGCAAGACCGGTCCCCCCGTGGCTTCATAGCGCCAGCATCTACGAACTGTGGCTGAACGCGTTCAGCAAAGAGGGGAACCTGCGCGGCGCGATGCCGCGACTGAGAAACATCTCCGACCTGGGTGCCACGATCGTCTACTTAGGACCGATTGCAAAGCGGTCTGCGAATCCCGGGGCTTCGCCCTACAGCATCGCTGACTACAACGAGATTGACCCTGAAGCCGGCACCGCGGAGGACCTTCACGACTTTGTCGCCGAGGCTCACAAGCTTCACCTCAAGGTGATGTTGGATATCGTCTATTACCACACGGCGCCGGACAACATCATGATGCAGAAGGATCCGGAGTTCTTCGTGAAAACTGAGGACGGGAAAATTGCGCGCGGCTTCTGGCCTCAGCCGCTGCCGGATTTTAATAAACCAGAAGTACGGAAATACCTGATCGACAGCCTCGTGCACTGGGTCCGCGATTTCAATATTGACGGATTTCGCTGTGACGTTGGTGGTGGCATTCCGGAATCTTTTTGGGTCGAAGCTAGACAGGCGCTCGACAAGGTGAATCCGCAGGTCGTTCTGTTATCCGAATCGGACCGTCCCGACGATCAACTCGAAGCGTTTGATATCAATTACAACTTCAGTTATTACCTGGCGCTCCGCTCGGTGCTGCGCGATGGCCCTCCAGCCATCTCCGTCCGCAAGAACTGGGAAACCATGCACGCCACCATGCCGAAGCAAGCAAGACTGCTGCATTTCAGCGACAACCACGACTGGCCTCGGGCCGTGATGCTGTTCGGAGAGAAGGGGGCCATGGCCGCGTCGGTGCTGAACTTCACGCTTGATGGAATTCCATTCCTTTACAACGGGCAGGAAGTCGACGATCCGACAACCACCGCCTGGAGAAAGCTGGCGCCGATCCGCTGGACCGACGAGGGCAATCCCGCGGATCGAAAATCGATCGAGGAAACTCTTAATTTTTATAAGAAGCTGTACGCAATGCGAGCATCCGAACCGGCGCTTACCTCAGGCAGCGTGATCTGGATTGATAATGACCAACCGGACAGCGTGTTGAGCTTTTTGCGCAAGCTGGGTAACGCTGAAGTTCTTGTGATGATCAACCTGTCGAATCGAAATGTGCACGTCACGATCGACATGCCGGTAATGGATTACTACGCAGTTCAGAATTTGCTTAGTCCGGAAAAAACCTGGTTCTCGTTATATAGCGGGCGTGTATCCGCAGATTTGGGCGCCTTTGGGTACCTCGTAGGCAAAAAAATTCCGCTTGCCCCACTGGAAAAGTAGGTGAATCTGGAAAACTGTGAGATCAGGTGTTAGCATCCGTGGCTATGTTCAAACACATAGTGCTGATCTTGAGTGTGCTGGTCGCGGTGAATGCCAGTGAACTTCCCTCTAAGAAATATCTCAATCTGGCAGCGATCAAGACCATGGTTGCGGCGGCTGAAGCCGAAGCACAGCGGCAGAACGTGCAAGTAACAATTTGTGTTGTGGACGATAGCGGAAACCTGCTTTTTCTGGAAAAGGGTGACACCGCACCTTTGAATACGATTACGTGGGCGCAGAAGAAGGCCCGGCACGCCGCGTTCTACAAAAGCCCGTCGAAGGATGCGGCCGACACAATCAAAAAGGGCAATGTGGAGGCGTTGGCGTTTCCTGATTTCTTTCCCAATCAGGGCGGCTTGCCCATCATCGTTGACGGTCAGATCCTCGGGGGCATTTCAGCGAGCGGTGCGAAGTCAGAGATCGATGAAGCCATCGCGCAAGCCGGTTTGAATGCGCTGCTCAAGAAATAGCAGGCGATTAGGCACGGCATCTTTGGATCAATATTTAGGGCGTGCGTCGAGTGAGGCGTCGCCTCCAAGGCGAGTAATTGTCAAAGCGTCAAACTGTCCCGCGAAGTACTTGTCGATGGCCTTAATAAAACTCTGATTGTCGGGCGTGGATATGGCGAAAAGCGTCATGGATGAACGAAATTTCATGGCGTCGATCTCGCCAAAGATATCTTCGGCCGAACCTCCCTCGACGGCATTCACCAGTTGAGTGCATTCGATCAGCCGGGGGCCGAGAACTGGATGTTGTAGGTAAGCGGCCGCTTCTTGTGGGCACGAAATCCCGAAGAATTCAGAATTTGCACTGTGGCCCAATCCTTTGAGCTGCGGAAAGATGAACCAGATCCAATGTCCGCGCTTGCGGCCTTGTTTCAGTTCAGTGATCACTTGGTCAAAAACCGAGTGCTGGGCATCGACAAAGCGCTGCAAGTTATAGGGACCGCCGGCACGCACTGGCATCATGGGAAGCATAGCATCGGCAACAATGGGGCTATGCCTCTCGATTTCGCGAAAATAGGGATATTCGCGAATACAGCGTATGATTAAGGGGATGACTTATATTGCTGAACACCTCTCGAACCTTCGCCAGGAGATAACCGACCTCCGGAACATGAACGCCAA
>Ga0070735_10001858_pt1 | contig 19643 bp, 20 predicted proteins | sample Coa_R1_FD_66443 | JGI IMG/M metagenome (GOLD analysis project Ga0070735, IMG submission 66443) | Surface soil microbial communities from Centralia Pennsylvania, which are recovering from an underground coalmine fire - Coalmine... | ecosystem: Environmental > Terrestrial > Soil > Unclassified ... | reverse complement strand
GACGCGGCGCCGATATAGCCGCAGACGCTCTCGATGGCGTTCGGCCACAGCGCCGGATCGAGCGATGCGTCGTAGACGTCGCCGACGACGCGGGAGAAGTCTTCCGCTTCGCGCATGCCGATGGCTCCCAGCCAAGCGACCTCTTCCGAGCGTAACACGAGCCTGGAGCGACCTCCATCGATCGGGTGATGCGGCGCGGGCGGCGGGCCGGCATGTTGGCATGCTGAACGGCCTCAGGAGGGCGAGATGGACGGCGAAGCCACGACGAAATTGCGCGAAACCCTGCGCGGGACGCTGATCGCGCGCGGCGAGGCGGACTATGACGAGGCGCGCAAGCTCTACAACGGCATGATCGACAAGCGACCCGCGCTGATCGCGCGCTGCGCCGACGTCGCCGACGTGATCGCGGCGGTCAACTTCGGACGCGACAACGACCTGCGCATCGCCATCCGCGGCGGCGGTCACAACGGTCCCGGTCTCGGCAGCGTCAACGATGGGCTCGTGATCGACATGTCGATGATGAAGGGCGTGCGGGTCGATCCCGCGGCGCGCACCGCGCGCGTCGGGCCGGGCTGCACCCAGGGCGACCTGGACCACGCGACCCATGCGTTCGGACTGGCCACGCCGGCCGGCATCATCTCGACCACCGGCATCGCGGGCCTCACGCTCAGCGGCGGCCACGGCTACCTGTCGCGCAAGTACGGTCTGACCATCGACAACCTCATCGAAGCCGACGTCGTGCTCGCCGACGGCAGCTTCGTCACGGTCGACAAGGACCGCGACCCCGACCTCTTCTGGGCGCTGCGGGGCGGCGGCGGCAACTTCGGCGTCGTCACCTCGTTCGTGTTCCGCCTGCATCCGGTTTCGATGGTCTTCGGCGGTCCGATCGCGTTCGACTACAAGCATGCGCGGACGATCATGCAGCGCTATCGCGATGTCCTCCCCGCCGCGCCGGAGGAACTCGGCGTCTTCCTCGGCCTGAAGACCGTCCTCTCCAGCCCGCCGTTCCCCGAGGAGCTGTGGGGAAAGCGGATGTGTCTTCTGATGTGCTGCTACGACGGGTCGGAGGAGGCCGGCGCCAAGGCGCTCGCGCCGCTGCTCGACGGGCTGCCGGAGCCCTGGTTCAACTGGATGGGCATGATGCCCTATCCGGCGGTGCAGAGCATGTTCGATGGGCTCTACCCGAAGGGCATGCAGTGGTACTGGCGCGGCGACTTCGTCCGCACGCTGCCGGACGAGGCGATCGACGCGCATCTTGCGCAGGCCGAGCAGTCGCCCAGCGAACTCTCGCTCATGCACCTCTATCCGATCGACGGCGCCGTCCATCGCGTCGGCGCCGGCGACACCGCCTGGAACTGCCGCGACGCGACCTGGTCGATGGTCATCGCCGGCATCGACCCCGATCCGCAGAAGGCGGGGCCGATCTCGCGCTGGGCCAAAAGCTACTGGGATGCGGTGCATCCGTTCGATCTCGGCGGCGCCTATCCGAACTTCATGATGGACGACGAAGGCCAGGCGCGGCTCAAGGCGACCTACGGCGACAACTACGCCCGATTGGCCGCGGTGAAGAGCAAGTACGACCGGGCGAACCTCTTTCGCGTCAACCAGAACATCGAACCGGCCGCCTGACGCCGACGTCGCCAAGAGGGCTGGCGAATGAGCGCTGAAGAGGTCCCGTCGGACCCTGCGCGAATGTTTCGCCTCGACGGCCGGATCGCCATCGTGACGGGCGCATCGTCTGGGCTGGGCGCGCGGTTCGCCCGCGTGATGTCGTCGGCGGGCGCCAGCGTGGTGCTCACCGCGCGGCGCAGCGACCGCCTCGCCGCGCTCTCCGACGAACTGGGCGGGGCCCTATGGGTCGCCGGCGACGTCACCGACGACAGCCACATTCACGCGCTGGTCGAGCAGACGGTGGACCGGCACGGACGGATCGACATTCTGGTCAACTGCGCGGGCCTCGCCGAACAGACGCCGCTCGAAGACGAGCCGATCGACGACATCCGGCGCATGATCGCGGTGAATCTGACCGCCGTCATCGCGCTCAATCAGGCGGTCGGCCGGCGCATGCTGGCGCAGGCAAGCGGCGTCATCGTCAATGTCGCGTCGATGTTCGGGCTCGTCGCGCCGGGCGATCGACCGATGACCGGCTACGCCGCGACCAAGGGCGCCGTCATCAATCACACGCGTGACCTCGCAGCGCAGTGGGCGACCCGGGGCATCAGAGTGAACGCGATCGCCCCCGGGTTTTTTCCCACCGAGTTGACCGCGATGCTGTCGAACCCTGACCTCGTCGCCCGCATTGAGCGCCGAACGCTGATGCAACGGCCCGGCGCCATCCACGAACTGGACGGCGCGCTCCTGTTCCTGACCAGCGACGCGTCGTCCTACGTGACCGGGCACACCCTCGTGGTCGATGGCGGCTGGACCGCCTGGTAGCCCGCTCCCGTTCTAGGGCGCGAGGGCCTGCCAGAGGGCGCGGATGCCGCGGCGGTGCGGGTCGGTGTCGGTTTGCAGGTCGTGGCGGGCGGTGAACGTCAGGCCGGTCAGGTCGCCGCTGCGCCAGCTGACCCTCGCATCGCAAAGCAGCGCCTCGCGCAGGATGATCAGGCTCACCCTGTTCGGCAGGTCGACCGCGCGCGACAGGACGATCCGCGCGCCGCGCGACGAGAGGTTGCGGATCACGCAGTCGAGGCTCATCTCGCCGTCGCCGACGACGAGCTTGCCGGTCAGGAGCGCGCGGGCGCGCATGCCGGAGCGGCGCGCGAGCCCGGAGCGGCGCTCTGCGCCGACGTAGCGCGGCGGCCCGCCGCTGCGGAGATCGTTCGTCCGCCGGCCGAGCGCGGAAAAGGTGCGATAGACGTCCATGCGGCGCATTTTGCATCCGCATGGTTGACCGACCGCTAACCGCGTCGCCGATCCATCGATGTCCGAAAACCGCGAGACTTTGACGGCGCGCGCGCCCATCTTCCCGCTCATGGACCTCGATCACGACGCCTGCTACCGCGCCATCCAGACCCGCGACGCCCGCTTCGACGGCCGCCTGTTCACCGGGGTGAAGACCACCGGCATCTACTGCCGGCCTGTCTGTCCGGCGCGCACGCCCAAGCGCGAGAACGTCAACTTCTACCCGACCGCCGCCGCGGCTCAGGAAGCCGGCTTTCGCCCCTGCCTGCGCTGCCGGCCGGAGACCTCGCCCGACCTCGGCGCCTGGCGCGGCTCGTCGAACACCGTCTCGCGCGCGCTTCGCCTGATCGAGGCCGGCGCGCTCGATGCGGCCGACGTCGATGCGCTCGCCGGCCGCCTCGGCGTCGGCGAACGGCAACTGCGCCGGCTGTTCAAGGTCCATCTCGGCGCCTCGCCGATCGCCGTCGCGCAGACTCGGCGGGTGCTGCTCGCCAAGCAGCTCATCCACGAAACGCTGCTGCCGATGGTGCAGGTCGCGATGGCCGCCGGCTTCGGCAGCGTGCGCCGCTTCAACGAGACGTTCCAGCAGCTCTACGACCGACCGCCGCGCGCGCTTCGCCGCTCGAGCGCGCCGGACGAGCCGACCGCCGGCGCGGTGACGCTGAAGCTCGCCTATCGCGCCCCATACGATTGGCAGGCCATGCTCGCCTTCCTCGCCGCTCGCGCGATCCCCGGCGTCGAGGTCGTCAGGGACGGGGTGTACGCCAGGGCGATCGAGCTCGACGGCGTTCGCGGCGCGCTCCGCGTCGCGCCAGCGGTTGGCGAAAGCCGTCTCGCCGTTGCGATCAACTTCCCGCGCCTCGACCTCTTGCCGGCGATCATCGCCCGCCTTCGGCGCGTGTTCGACCTGGCCGCCGATCCGCTGACGATCGGCGCGCATCTTGCGGAAGACCCGGAGCTCGCGCCGCTCGTCGCCGCCCGACCGGGCCTGCGCGTGCCCGGCGCGTGGGACGGCTTCGAAATGGCCGTTCGCGCCGTGCTCGGCCAGCAGATCACCGTCAGCGCCGCCATCGCGCTCGCCGGCCGTGTCGCGCGCGAGTACGGCGGCCCGATCCCCGAGCCGCTGCCGGGCTTCGAGAGCATCGCCCACGCCTTCCCGAGCGCCGAACGGCTCGCCGGCGTCGACCTTTCGGGGCTGCCGATGCCGCGCGCGCGCTCCAAGGCGCTGGAGGCGCTGGCCGCCGCGGCGGCCGCCGATCCGGACCTGTTCGGCCCGCGCGGCGATCTCGAAACCGCCATCACCCGCCTGACGGCGCTGCCCGGCATCGGCGAATGGACCGCGCAGTACATCGCCATGCGCCAGCTGCGCGAGCCGGACGCCTTCCCGGCCGCCGATATCGGTCTGATGCGCGCTATGGCCAGCGCCGACGGCGTCCGTCCCGACGCCCGCGCGCTGCTCGCCCGCGCCGAACGCTGGCGCCCATGGCGCGCCTACGCCGCCCAACACCTCTGGGCCGCCGACCCGGCGGCCGCCAAACCGACCAAGGAGCCATCCGATGCCCGCCAGCAAGCCGCCTGAACCCCTCTTCATCGGCCGCCGCGCCACGCCGATCGGCGAAGCGGTTCTGGTCTGGGACGCGGCCGCGCGCCTGCGCGCCTTCGACTGGAGCGACCACGAGCCGCGCATGCGCGTCCTGCTCGCCCGTCACTACGGCCCGGTTCAGCCGACGGAGGCCGCCGTCCCGGCGGCGCTTGCCGCCGCGCTCGACGCCTACTTCGCGGGCGATCTCCGCGCGCTCGACGATCTTGCCTGCGAGACCGCCGGAACGCCGTTCCAGCGCAAGGTCTGGGCGGCGCTCAGGGACATCCCCGCCGGCCGCACCGAGAGCTATGGCCAGCTTGCCGCCCGCATCGGCCATCCGACCGCGGTGCGCGCCGTCGGCCTGGCGAACGGATCGAACCCGATCAGCATCGTCGTGCCCTGCCACCGGGTGATCGGCGCCGACGGCTCGCTCACCGGCTACGGCGGCGGCCTCGATCGCAAACGCTGGCTCCTCGCCCACGAAGGCGCGACGGTCCGGCTGGCCGCGTGACGACCCGCTAAAGCCCCTTCCGCCCTCGAGGCCTAGTCAGGGTCGGTGTCGAAGGCCCGCGTCCCCGGCGGCAGCACGACCCACGGGTGGCGGCGGCTGTCGTAGACGGAGACCTTCGGCGGCGGAAAGCTCGGATCGCCGAACGCGCCCACGGCGACGCTGACCCCGCCGTCGACGCCTTCCTCGGTGTGGAAGAGGTTCGTGCCGCAGACCGGACAGAAGCGGAATCGGAACCGCGCGCCCTCGCGGTCGCCGGTGCGGACGTATTCGGTCGCGCGGCCGGTCACCGTGTATGGCGCTCGAAAGCCGGCCAGCGCGGCGAACACGCTGCCGGTGCGGCGCTGGCAGGCGAGGCAGTTGCAGATGCCGACGCCGCGCGGCTCCCCCTCGACCTCGATGTTGAGCTGGCCGCATTCGCAGCGCGCGGTTCGGACGGTCATGCCGCAGCTTAGGGCTGAGCGATCACCCATTCCAGCACCGGGTCGCGGCCCGCCTTGTAGGCGTCCCAGGGCGTTGGAACCTCGACGTCGGGGCGGATCTCGTTGGCCGGGTCGCCTGGCGCCGACTCGTAGAACCGCGTCGAGTAGCTGAGCACCAGGTGCGAGTTGGGCAGGGTCAGCTCGCGGTTCTCCTGATAGCTGTTCGGCCGCTCGCCGATCGGCTCGCCGACCAGGATCGCGGCCGTGCGCTGGCGGAAATGGGCGCTGTTCGACATGCCGGCCGAGAACGTCATCGGACCGATGAGCACGAAAAGATGGCCCTTGCGGTTGACCGTCGGGTCGTCGCGGATTGGATCGACGACGTTGCGCAGGCCGACGTTGAAGTCTCCGCCGCCGTTCTGGCGCATGTCGATGACGAGCTTGTCGGGGTGGGTGCGGGCGATCTCGGCCCGCATCGTCGCGGCCGGGCCGGCGAGGCCCTGATAGCTGCGGAAGTCGCAGTAGAGCACGCCCGGCGCAGGGGTCGCGCACCACATCGGATCGTTCTCATGCTGGCGCATCAGCGGCGTCGTCGCCTGGACGGAGGTCCACGCCTCGCCGGCGCGGGCGATGGTTGGAACCAGGTCGACCTCGGACGTCCGTCCGTCGTCACCGGCGACCGTCAGCCGCGCGCTCCCGCGCGTTGGCGTGATCCCGAGGCCATGCAGGTAGAGGCCGAGCGTCATCCGCCGGTCGGCGACGCCCTGACGCACGCCCATGCCTTCGTCCGCCGGCGTCACGGTCAGGAGCCGCCGGTTCACCTCGGCGATGGGCGCGCCGTTGATGGCGACCAGGCGCTGGCCCAGCAACGGCTCGGCGCCCGGCGCGGCCTCGACGATGCGCACCTCGTCGCCGAAGTGCTGGACCTTGATCGGCAGTTGCGCCTCAAACGCCTCGGGCGTGTGGAAGCCGGTGTGGCCGTCGCCGATCATCCGCGCCAGCTGTTCGAGCCCGACGGAGCTCTGGTCGCCGTCGAGCCCGTCCAGCCGCCGGTCGAGATCGGCGACCGCGGCCTGAAACGCCGCCTGGCTGGTGAAATGGAAGGCGTTCATGTGCCGCGCCGGCAGCTCGGTAGCGAACGTCTTGAGGTCCGCGCGCCACTGGCCCGGCGCAAGGTGCAGGTCGGGCGGCTGGCTGGCGCAGGCCGCCAGCGCCAACGCGGCGAGGACGGGACTGATACGGGTCGCGGACATGGACGGCTCCTCCCAGGGTTGCGTCCTACCTAGTCGCGGCGTCCCGATGGCCGCAATGACGGTGTCCCCTCGTTTTCGGACGCGCCGCCGCGCGCCGGCTCAGATCACTTCCAGATCGTCCCGGTCAGGGAGCGCGGGGAACGGCGCGGTGGGCAGCGTCTGGTACCAGAAGGCCACCGAGGCGATGTCGTCCTGCAGCGGCAGGTACTGGCGGTCGCGGTGCGTGCGCCAGCCGAGCGCCTGGATGGTCACCCGCAGGTCCTCCTCGAAGCGGACGGGATCGGTGATGTGCCAGCGGTACATGCCGAAGCGCTGCTGCGACTTGTAGAGGCCGTCGGGACGGATCACCTGCGGGAGGCCCGCGTAGGGGCCGGTGAACTCGACATAGTTGGGCGTGATGGCGCGATCGCGGGCGATGGAGCCGACGTCGAAGTTGTAGGCGCCGCAGAAGTAGTCCTCGGTGCCGGTGCCGCAGATGGTGGGGAACTCTTTGTCCCCATCCATGAAGAACTTGATCTCGCCCTCGCCCCACCAGCCGGCGTTGTTCACCCCCCAGGCCATGTAGGTGCCGACGTACTGGCCACGGCCCTTCACGCCCTCGACGATGGTGTAGACGTCCTTGTAGGGCAGGGGGTTGGTGCGCCGGAACTGGGCGTGGAAATAGGCGACGTCATCGGGCACGTCGGTCAGGGTGTAGTTGATCTGGTAGTAGACGTAGATCGCCTCGTCCGAGAGGTTCTGCATCGTGAACCTGGCCCGTGTGCGGAACGGCATCTCCCAGTAGCAGTTGAACGCACGCCCCGGGTTGACGCACACCGGCAGCGAGGTCACCTGGGCGAAGGTCTCCCAGCCGCAGGCGAAGAAATCCCCCGCCGGGCACTCGATCGACGGCTGCTCCTGGCCGTCCCAGTAGGCGCGCAGGATGGTGTGTCGCCACTTGCCGGCCGCCAGCGTCATCCAGATTTGCTGGATCGCGCCGGCGCCTTCGATGTCGGCCAGCGTGAAGACATCGCCCGGCTGGATGATCACATAGGGCGAGACCTTCCAGCCCTGCCCGAGGCCCCGCGCGGCGTTCGCCGCCGGGCCGTCTGTCGACATCCCGCCCTTGCCCTTTCCGCCGGTGAAGTTCTCCGGGCTGATCGAGCGCGTCTTGGCCTTCGACAGGCGCGCCAGGTTGCCCAGGTTCAGCCCCAGGCCGTTGAACTCGGTCATCCGATGTCGTCCCCCTCGGCGGCGATCAGGTGTCGGCCTTCGCCGGCCGCGCGTTTTCGAACTGCTGCAGCACCGTCTTCTTCCACGGATAGTGGTCGCCTTCGCCGCCGGCGCCCGGCGTCTGCATGTGGTTGGAGATCGCCTTGCGCCAGCCTTGGCTCGTGTTGGCCGTGGTCATGTGCGGCGTCTTCGAGTGGTGGAAGGTCACGTCGCCCCTCGAGATCGGGCAGACGACCATGTTCGTCTCGTCCACGTCGCAAGTGATCAGGTCGCTCTGCATGCCCTCGACGTCGTGGTGCGGCAGCACCCCCAGCTTGTGGCCGCGGTCGATGAAGTGCATGCAGCCGTTCTTCGCGTCCACGTCCAGGAGCGGGATCCAGCCGGTGATCCCCTTCTCGTCCAGGTTCCGGCCCCAGTAGGCCTCGTCCTGGTGCCAATAGGTCGGCACGCTCTTTTGTGGCGGCTTGGCCAGGAACTGATCGTACCAGAACTCGACATCCTTCCCGAGCAACGCCGAGCCGTAAGCGACCAGCCACTTGCGGTACGGCTGCTCCTTGATCTCGCGCCAGACGAATGAGGGCGAAGACTGCACAATGCGGAACGATCGTTCCTCCAGCGTCTCGTTCTTGTCCCAGGCCCAGTCGCGGGCGAAGCGCTCCTTCTCGTTGAGCAGCTTCTCGCAGCGCTCCTCGATCTCATCGAGGTCGGCTTGCGGGATGGCGTCCTTGACGACGATCCACCCGTGTTCGCGGAAGAAGCTGATCTCGGCCGCCGAGGCGGTGGGGTAGGGCATCGTCTCTAACCTTTCGCGGAAGCCGACTTTAGCGGCCTGACATTGGATGTTTCCAGCGCCTCGGCGCGCCAGCGGGCGGCGTAGGCGGCGAGCTCGATGGGCGCCGGCGCGACGCGCCTGAGCGGCGCGGCGGGGGCGAGGGCCGGCCAGACCAGCCGCGCGGCGCCGAGTGCGACAGCGTCGCCGCCGTCCGGACAGGCGTAGACCGCGCGGTCCGGCCGCAGCGCCGCGAGCACGGCCGCAAAGATGGGATCGGCGGCGAAGCGGCCTTCGATAACGATCGGCCCGATCGCCCCCACGAGGCCGAGGTCGACGTCGCTCATCAGCGCCAGATGCAGCGCGGCAAGCGCCGCCCGTTCGGCGGGGCCGCCGACGCGGCCGACGACGGCGCCCTGGCCGCCCTGGAACGGCCCGCCCGGAGCGAACGACGGCCGCGTGCGCACGCCGGCCGCGACCAGCTGCGTCATCGCCTCGAATGTCGTGGCCTCGCCCAGCGCCTCGCCGGTGATGGCGGCGTATTCGCGTCCGCCCATGAACCGCGCCGACGGAACCGGCCGGCCCTCGACGTCGACGTTGATCAGCACGTCGCGCGCCGGATCGAGCGCGACCTCAGCGCCGCCGCCACACTGGAAGGTCACGAACCAGGTGCCGGTGGAGATGAGGCTGAAGGGAGCGCCGGCGACCTCCGGAAAGGCGCGCGCGGCGTTCAGCGAAGCGTTGGAATCGTGCAGGCCGGCAAGCACCGGCGCGCCCAGCGCGCGCGCCGGCCCCAGCGCCGCGTCCGCGCGTTGGAGGGCAGGGAACCGCGCCGCCCACCCGCGACGTTCCGCCAGCGCCGACCAGCCGCCGGCGTGCGGCCGCCAAAGGTCGGTGTGGCAACCCAGGCTGGTCGCCTCCGACGCCGCTTCGCCTGATAGCCGCATCGCCCAGTATTGCGCCCAGGGCAGCGCCATCGCCCGCTTCGGCCAGAGGCCCGGATAGAGCCGCTCCTGCCAGAAGAGCTGGACGCCCAGGTTCAGTCCGGCCGGCAGGCGCGGCGAGCCGGTGACGGCGAAGTCGTCGCGCTCGCGCGCGTAAGCGGCGGCGACCTCGGCCGGCGGCGCGACCTCATAGTCCATCACCGGCGCGGCCAGGCGGTCCCCCTCGACCAGCGCGGCGGCGGCGCCATGGCCGACCGGAACGATGGCGCGGATGTCCGCCTCGCGCGCGGCGTCCGCGAGCGACGCCAGCGCCCAGGCCTCGGTCCCGTCCGCGTCGAGCACCGCGCGGCCCTCGGCGACCACGGCGGCGTTGGCGCGTCGGCGCGCGCCGCGCACGCGTCCGTCCCGGCCGACGAGGCTCAGCTTGGCGTGCGTCTTGCCGACGTCGAGGACGCAGACCGCCTCGTCCAACGCGCACACTCCCCTTCACGCTTGTGATCGAACTTAACGCAATTTGATTGTTTGCGGCCATCCCCCGCGCTAGCGTTTCGCCGCCTTCCAGGGAGCGCCGGCATGGGCGAAGCGGTCATCGCCGAGGAGCTGATCGAGCGGGAAAACGCGCGCCGCTTCGATGCGTTGAGCGACGAATACGAGAGCCTCGGCCGCGCCCTCGACCGGCGCGGCGTCAGCATCGATGGGGTCAAGGACGCGCTGAAGCGCTTCGGCGTCGCCATCCCCAGCTGGGGGGTCGGCGTCGGCGGCACGCGCTTCGCCAAGTTCCCCATTCCCGGCGAGCCGACCAACATCTTCGAGAAGCTGGAGGACTGCGCCGTCGTTCAGGCGCTGGGGCGCAGCACGCCCACCGTCTCCTGCCACTTTCCCTGGGACAAGGTCGCCGACTACGGCGCGCTGAAGGAGAAGGCCGACGGCCTCGGCGTCGCCTTCGACGCGGTCAATTCCAACACCTTCCAGGACCAGCCCGGACAGGCGCTCTCCTACAAGTACGGGTCGCTGACGCACGCCGACGCGGCCGTGCGCGACCAGGCGGTGGCGCACAACATCGAGTGCATCGAGATCGGCGAGAGGCTGGGCTCGGACGCCATCACCGTCTGGATCGCCGACGGGTCCAACTTCCCCGGCCAGTCGGACCTGACCGGCGCGCTCGACCGCTATCTGGAGTCCATGGCGCGCATCTACGCGGCCCTGCCGGACGACTGGCGCATGTTCATCGAGCACAAGCTCTACGAGCCGGCCTTCTATTCGACCGTGATCTCCGACTGGGGCACGAACCTGATGTGCGCGCAGGAGCTGGGCGAGAAGGCCCAATGCCTGGTGGACCTCGGCCACCACGCGCCGAACGTCAATATCGAACAGATCGTCGCTCGCCTGGCCCGCTTTGGGAAGCTCGGCGGCTTCCACTTCAACGACTCCAAGTACGGCGACGACGACCTGGATTCCGGCTCGATCAACCCGCACCAGCTCTTCCTGGTGTTCAACGAGCTGGTGGAGGCCGAGCGGCGCGATCCGGAGGGCTTTCGGCCCGCCTACATGCTGGACCAGTCGCACAACGTCACCGACCCGATCGAGAGCCTGCTCAACAGCGCCGCCGCGGTCGCCGCCGCCCACGCCCGCGCCCTCTGCGTCGACCGCGAGGCGCTCGCCGAGCACCAGCGGGCGAACGACGTGATCATGGGCTTCAACACGCTCCGCCGCGCCTACGACACGGACGTGACGCCCATCCTGGCCATGGCCCGCTACGAACTCGGCGGCGCCATCGACCCGATCGCCGCCTACCGCGCCAGCGAGTGGCGCGCCCGCAAGGCGCAGGAGCGCAAGCCCGTCGCCACGGGCCAGGCGGGGATCGTCTAACCGCCGAGCCGGGCCTCCGCACGGAGCGGCTGGAAGAGTTCGATCGGGTTGCCGGCGGGATCTTCGAGCAGGATCTGTTTGCCGCCGACGCCGGTGACGATGTCGTTCCTGAACCGCGCCCCGGCGGCTTTCAGCTCGGCCACCATCGCCTCCAGGTCCTCGACCTCGATGGCGAACCGGTTCCAGCCGCCCGGCTTCGGCTGCGTCCCGTCGGGCATCGCCTGCCCGCCGCCGCCCTGCGGGTTCGGCGCGCTCAGGGCCAGCCGAAGGTCGCCCCGCGTGAGCATGGCGAAGGCCGGCGCCGGGTGCATCTGCAGCGCAAACCCCAGCCGCTCGACGTAGAACGCGATCGCCGCGTCGACGTCGTCAACGATGTAGCGCACCTGCACTGCGGCCATGCAAACCTCCGTAGGCCCCCGCCTTGACCGCCTAACGCCAGGCCCGGCAATCTTGCTCCCCGAACGGGGGGACCGCCATGGCTTCGCCGGGCAACCTGATGATCGTGCGCTACGTGCACGACATGGCCCGCGCCTATGCCTTCCATCGCGACGGCCTCGGGCTCGCCCCGATCGCCGAGTCCGCCGGCTGGTCCATGCTGGGCTGCGGTGATGCGATCGTGGGGCTGCACGCCATTTACTCGGGCGTGAGCGAGCGTCCGGTCGGTTACGCCGGCCTGAACCTCGAGGTCGACGACCTGGACGCCGCCATCGTCCGCGCGGTCGGCGCCGGCGGCAAGCTCGTCGATATCCGCGAGCCGGAGGCGAACGTGCCCGTGCGCCTGGGCGTCTTCCTCGATCCGGACGGAAACGGTTTCGAGCTCAGGCAGACCGTGAGCTAGGCCTTCGTCGCCTGATGCCGCTGCGGCGGCCTTCACGCCCGCCGCAACGTCCCAGCGGACGCAGCAAACAAGCTCGACGGGTATACTTCTCATTGCACGAGTATTTCTCTTATTCTGAAACGATTTCGCCCTACCTCATGGAGAGAATATTGTTGGCTTTATTTCCCGACGTGTAGAATTCAGTTGACCTTTTGCTGGCCTCCATACCTAAGTGTTTAACACATCGTAAATTATAGGGCCGGGGGCGCCTTCTAGCTGCGCGCGAGCAATCCGCGTGCGGGCAGAAGTCGTCATCAGCTTGCGCGCGGGTAGCCGATGAGACTTTCACTACTCCTAGGGATGCTGACCGGCATGGCGCTGTGCGCCGCTGGGCCAGCTCTGGCGCAGCAGTTGGTCTACACGCCGATCAACCCGGCGTTCGGCGGCAACCCGTTCAATTCAACCCAGCTTGAAGCCGACGCCAACGCGCAAAACCAGTATCGGAACAGCGGCGCGACGCGGCCAGAGACCCAGGCGCAGTTGTTCGCTTCCGAGTTGCAATCTCAGTTGCTGGGCGACTTGGCGAACCAGGTCTCGAACGCGATCTTCGGGCCGAACGCCCAGGACCACGGCACCTTCGCGTTCGGCGGCGAGACGGTGACGTTCGTCCGCAACCTCGGCGAAATCACGGTCACCATAACCGATCCGACCGGCGCTCAGACCACGATCCAGCTGCCGACAACACCCAGCACTCCCGGGGGCTGAGGTGCGTTTCCTCCTCTCGTCGGCATCTGTGGCGGTGGCCGTAGCCCTCTCGGCCTGCGCTGACATGCCCGGACCCGCGGTCATGTCCAAGTTGCCGGTCTATCCGGCCGCGACCACCAGCCAGTCGATGCTGAACGACCTGCCGCCGCCGGAGCGTCCGATTGCGGTCGCCGTCTATGGCTTCAACGACGAGACCGGCCAATTCAAGCTGGTCACCACCGGCCAGACCCTGTCGCGCGCCATCAGCCAGGGCGGCAGCGCGATGCTCGTGCACTCGCTGCAGGAAACGGGAAACCGCACCTGGTTCACCGTGGTGGAGCGCGAGCAGCTCAAGGACCTTCTCAACGAGCGCCAGCTCATCCGCGACATGCGCGCGCAGTATCTCGGGGAGAAGGCGGTCAACCCGCAAGCGCTGCCGGCGTTGCTCTTCGCCGGGGTCCTCCTTGAAGGCGGCGTGGTCGGCTACGACACGAACACCGTCACCGGCGGCGTCGGGGCGAGCCTGCTCGGCATCGGCGCCGACGCCAAGTATCAGCAGGACACCGTCACCGTCTATCTGCGCGCCGTCTCGGTGAAGACCGGCGAGGTGCTGACGTCGATCACCGCGTCCAAGACCATCACCTCCTACGCCGTCGACGCCAACGTCTTCCGCTATGTCGGCTCGACATCGCTCCTCGAGACCGAGGGCGGATTCACCACAAACGAGCCGGGCCTGCTCGCCCTGCAACAGGCGATCGACAAGGCGACCTATGGCCTGGTGATGGAAGGCGTCGACCTCAAGCTGTGGAACTTCGCCGACCCCGCGGCGGGGTGGCCGGCGCTCTGGCGCTACAATCAGGAGCGGGACGGCCGGCTCACCGCCGAGCAGGTCGCCAACGCCGACCGCCGCGCCCACGCCGGCCGGCGCGGGGCGCCCGCCTCGGCCGACGAACCCCCGCCGCCTCCGCCGCCCGCGGCGCCCGGTCCGGCGGCGGCGAACGCGCGCACACCGTCGCCGCCGGTCCTGGCCGCGACCCAGGCGCCGCCGCCATCACCGCCGGCCGCGCCCATCGCGGCGGCGACCGTCGCCCCGGCGGCGGGTCAGCCCACCCCTGCGGCGACCGGCCAGGATCGCATCGGCGGCCTGATTACGACAAACACCGACTCTCCCGCCGCTCTCCTTGCGGGATCTCAAACGGCGTCAGTCGCGTCGTCTCTTACTCACTAAGCAGCACGTCATCGAAAGCGCGACGTTCCAATGGGGCGCGTCGGACAAAAAGGGAACGATTATGAAGAAGATCATATTGGCTTCAGTGTCCGCAGGGGCGCTCTTGATGGCGGGCGCAGCTTTCGCCGGCAACGACAACTCGGCGACGATCAGCCAGATCGACTCTTACAACTCCGCGTCAGTCACACAGGGCGGGTCGGACAACCAAGCGACGGTCGTTCAAAGCCAGGGCGCTTTTGGCGCGCAACGCAATCCGAGCAACATCTCCAACTCGGACCAAGAGGGCGAGAACGGCAGTCTCTCTGTCATCCAGGTCGGCAACAACAGCTCGTCCATCAGCCAACTGGATGGCTCCAGCAATGAGATCGCGCTCGTAGGCCAGTCCAACAACTTCAACAGCTCGACGATCAGCCAGGCGGGCTCGAGCGAGTTCGCCGTGGTGAATCAGGAGGAAGGCACAGGCAATTCCGCTTCGATCGTGCAGCATGGGACCGGCGACGGTGCGAATGGGCCGCAGAGCGGCGCGGTCCGCGCGGGTCCCGACCTCTGGCGGAACGAAAACGTGCCCTCCGATTCGGTGCTCGCCGGCGCAATCACGGGGTCGACGGACTACGGTCCGGTCGGCGCGATCGTCGACCAGCAGGGGTTCAACAACTCCGGTGCGATCAATCAGCGTGGCCTGGACAACTTCGCCGACGTGTCGCAGGGCAATCAGGATGGCAGCGCCAACAACATCGCAAGCATCAGCCAGTCCAGCAGCGTCATGTTCTCCGATGCCGTGACGTACCAGGACGGGCAGAACAACATCGCTTCAATCAATCAGTCGGGAAGCGGGCCCGACTATTCGATCGCATGGCAGATCGGCAATTCCAACCAGGCCTATACGACCCAAAGCCACGGTTCGAACTCCTCCGTGATCGAGCAAGGGGCTAGCGGCCTCGGGACCTACGGCAACGCTGTTCCCACTCCGGGAACACCCGTCACCAGCGACTACGCCTCGGTCGATCAGTCCGGCGGCGGCGACTCGTCTCACCTCCAGCAAACAGGAAGCGAGGATACCGGCCTCGTGACTCAGTCCGGCGCCAATTCGACGTCGACGATCACGCAAGGCGGCAGCTTCAACACCGCCGTGGTCCACCAATAGTCCACGTCTCCGGCGGCCGGCGCACGTGCGCCGGTCGCCGCCTTCTCGACTCACAGGCGCGCATGACCTTAACCCTCGCTCCACTGATCGCCTTCGCGGTGCTGGCTGTCGCCAGCGTCGCTTGCGCGGCTGGCGCTCCGCAGGTCGCCATCGACCAGATCGGCTCGCTGGCCGTCATTCAACAGAATGGAACCGGCAATCACGCGAGCATCGACCAGTCGAATGGCAGTGGCGACGCAACGCTTGACCAGAACGGCGCCGGCAACAGCGCCGACGTGACCCAGTCCGGCTCCGGCTTCGGCCACGCGACGATCGGCCAGGACGGCGCGGCGAACGTCGCCAACCTGGTCCAGAGCGGCGGCTCCAACACCCTGGTTCTCGGCCAGAGCGGGACCGGCAATCAGGCGTCTCTGCAGCAGACCTCCGCGCCCGGCGGCGGCAACGTCGCCTTGATCGGGCAGGCCGGGGCGGGCAATTCCGCCTCGCTGGCGCAGACCGGCGACGACAACACCGCCTTGCAGACCCAGATTGGCGACGGCGACGCCCAGAGCCTCGTCCAGAACGGCGACAACAACTTTGCCGCCTATTCGCAGATCGGCAACAACCTGCCCGACCTGGCGATCAGACAGAGCGGCGGCATGAGCATCACGATCATTCAGACAGGGTCGCCGTTCGGCGGCCACTGAGGTGCGGCTAACGGTCCTGGGCCTGGCGCTCTTTCTCGGCTCCGCCGCCGCCGCACAGCCGATCGCGCCGATCGCCGACACAGCGCAAATCTCGACGCCGGCGGGAAAGGCCGATGTGGGCGCCGGCGAGATCACCACCGGCGCAGGCGATGCGGCGACGCCGCCGGCCCAGCTGACCAGGCCCGCGCGCCGCGCCGACGCGCCGGCGGACCTGTCGGCTCGTCAGCAGGGCCGAAACCTCGCACTACCGCAGGTCAAAGGGCGCGATCGCTGCGACCCGGCCGCCGGAGCCGGCGCCGACACCGCCACCTGCGTGCGGATTATGCAGGATCAGTCAGCCTGGCCGCCGGCTCCATCATCGACGCCGGCCGTGACGGTGAACCCCAACGCCACACCTGCGGGCCTCGTCAACGACATCGTCAACGGCGGCACCGGCAGCGTGGTGGTGCTGTCGCCGAAGGACGATCCGCCCTCCGGTCGCTAGGGCGCCGGCGCGCCGCCGTGTCCAGCGTTGCAGAAGCTCAGGCCGCGATCAGCCCGTAGCGTTGGTTCAGGGCGCGGTGGCGCGCCGGATCGAGGTCGCGGCCGGCCAGGGCCGGGTGGTCGGCGCCGTACCGATGCGCGCGCCAGAGCATGAAGCTCACCTGGGTCCCGCGGATGGTGTGGTTGAACGGGTTCTGCCACTCCCACACCACCTCGCCGGTGCGCGTCACCTCGAAGATGCGCCCCGACAGCCCCTCGCAGATGAAGGTGTTGCCGTTCGCCAGCCGCTCGGCGGACGAGACGTTGGGGCTGAAGAAGGAGAACGGCGGGTTCGCCTGGTACTCCCAGACGATGGCGTCGGTCTTCGGATCCACCTCGATCACGCGCGAATAGGGCAGGCCCTCGCGGCGCGTGCCGTTGTCGAAGATGTGGATGTTGCCGTTCGGCAGCCAGCGGGCGTGATGCTGGCCGGACGTGACCGGATGGCCGAAGCGCCAGACGAGCTTTTTCGTCGCCTTGTCGATGATGCCGACCCGGTTGGCGTTCTTGCACGAAAACAGCACCTGGGTCCCGTCGTCGCTCTGGCAAATGGCGTTCGTGTGCGTCCACTCGATGCGCCGCTCGAGCACGCCCAGCGGATCGAGGGCCGGGTCCAGCACCTCGTCCAGGCGCACCGACCAGACGACCTCGCCGGCGCGGTTCACCTCCAGGAACTCGTCGGTCAGCATCGGATGGTGGCTGCGCCTGGCCCGCCGCGCGCCACGGACGCGGTCCGACAGCGCCTTCTCCATCTGCACGAAACGGGTGACGAGGAAGGTGTCGTCGCGTGTGGCGAAGAAGTCGTGGTGCAACAGCGGGTCTTCGTGGCGCCACAGAATCTGGCCGTCGAAGTCGACCTCCATCAGGAAGCGATAGTTGGACGGCAGCGTCCGCGCCCGCTGCTCCAGCGGCATGGGCGGGTCGTCCTCGGACGAGGGGCGGAAGCGCTCGCCCGGCGGGGGCGGCGGCAGCGTGCGGCAAAGCAGCGTGCCCCGATCGGTCAGAAAGCCGTACTCGGGGCGGACGTCTGCGAACCGCCAGCGGTGGACGATGCGGCCGGCCATGTCGAGCAGGTAGCTGCTGTCGCCGCCGATCGGCGTGATCAGCGTGTAGCCCTTGAAGCTGTAGGTTCGGTTGTGGTGGGTCAGACCAGGCTGACGATGCAATGACCAGCCCATGTCGCCCCGAAACCCCGCCGCCCGAAAACCGGCCTCACATAGGCGACGGGACACCGTGGGCGCAATCGCCTGACCGTCCATCGCCAAAACCGATGGTTCATCGCGGGTTCAGGCCGTGCGCCCTTAAGTTGCGACAGGGGCATGCGATGAAAAGAGGAGTACATGTCATGAAAGCCGTCGCACTTGCCGCTATCGGCGCGCTGGGTCTGGTGTCGGCTGCCGCGCCAGCCATACCCGCGCAGGCCGCGCCCGTCTATGTGCAGACCATCAAGGCCAACTGGCCCTGCGGTCCGGGTTGGCATCTGAACTACTGGAACCGCTGCGTCCCGAACTACGGCTACTACTATGGCGGTCCGAGCGTCTTCTTCGGCTTCGGCGATCGCGACGATTTCCGCTTCCGCGATCGTGATCGCGGCGACTTCCGGGGCGACCGCGGGGATCGCGGCGACTTCCGCGGCGATCGCGGCGACCACGGCCGCCGTTAGTCCGGGCCGCGCGGCGTCGTTAGCGGGTGAACGCTCCGGCGTTCCCCGCGTCGACGTTGATGATGTTGCCGGTCGATTTCGACGAGCGGTCGGAGGCGAACCAGGCGACCGCCTCGGCGACATCCTCGGGATAGACGCTGCGCTTTAAGAGGCTGCGCTCACGGTAGACGGCCTCCAGCTCGTCCGGCGCCGCCTTGTGCTGCTGGGCCCGCTCCTTGCGCCACTCGCCCTGCCAGATGCGCGAGCCCTGCAGCACGGCGTCCGGGTTCACCACGTTCACGCGAACGCCAAGCGGGGCGCACTCGACCGCCAAGAGGCGCGCCAGGTGCAGCTCCGACGCTTTCGCGGCGCCATAGGCCGAGGCGCCCGGCGAGGCGGCCAGCGCGTTCTTCGAGCCGACGAAGATCAGCGATCCGCCCATGCCCTGGGGCTTGAAGAGGCGGACCGCGTCGCGGCTGACCAGGAAGTAGCCGGTCGCCAAAATGTCGATGTTGCGCCGCCAGATCTCCATCGTGGTGTCTTCGATCGGCGCGGCCGAGGCGATGCCGGCGTTGGAGACGCAGATGTCGAGCCCGCCGTAGGCGAGCGCCGTCTCCATATAGAGGGCGGCGATGGCCGCTTCGTCGGTGACGTCGGCCCAGAGCGCGCGCACCGCATCCTCGCCGAACTCGCCCTCGAGCGCGGCCCGCGCCTTGGCCAGCGCGTCCCGGTCCACGTCGCAGATGACCACCGCCGCGCCGTCCGCCAGGAGCCGCCGCGCCGTCGCCGCCCCGATTCCACCGGCGCCGCCGGTGACGATGGCGATGCGGCCCGCCAGCGGCTTCGGCGGCGGCGCCCGCTTCAGCTTTGCCTCCTCCAGCGCCCAGTATTCGACGTCGAACGCCGCCTGTTCGGAGAGGCCCCGATAGGTCGAGACCCGCTCGGCCTCGCGCATGACGTTGATGGCGTTGGTGTAGAACTCGGCCGCGATGCGCGCCGCCGGCTTGTCGGCGGCGAAGGTGATCATCCCGACGCCGGGGACCAGGTAGACGACCGGGCTTGCATCGCGCATGGCCGGCGAGTCCGGCCGCCGGCAGCGGTCGTAGTAGGCGGCGTAACGCGCCCGATAGGCCTCGATCGCCGGTCCGGCGCGGGCGGCGAGCGCCGCGGCGTCGTCGGTCGCGGGATCGAACGGCAGCACCAGCGGCCAGATCTTGGTGCGCAGGAAGTGGTCCGGACACGAGGTGCCGAGCGCCGCCAGCGGCTCGAGCTTCTCCGAGCCGACGAACGCCAGCACTGCGGCGCTGTCGTCGAAGTGGCCGATCCTGTGGCCGCCGCCCGAAATCAGTCCGCGCAGGCGCGGCATCAGCGCGGCGGCGATCGCGCGTCGCCCGGCT
>Ga0070735_10001855_pt1 | contig 19658 bp, 17 predicted proteins | sample Coa_R1_FD_66443 | JGI IMG/M metagenome (GOLD analysis project Ga0070735, IMG submission 66443) | Surface soil microbial communities from Centralia Pennsylvania, which are recovering from an underground coalmine fire - Coalmine... | ecosystem: Environmental > Terrestrial > Soil > Unclassified ... | reverse complement strand
TACGAGGGGCTGACGGCTTTCTTCCTCGAGGCGGCGTTTCTGGGCGTCTTGCTGTTTGGCCGCGACCGGGTGCCGCGCTGGATGCACTTCATCGCCGCGCTGATGGTGGCGGCGGGTACGCTCTTCTCGTCCTTCTGGATTCTCGCCGCCAACAGCTGGATGCAGACGCCGGCCGGCTACACGTTCGCGGACGGGCGGTTCTACCCGGCCGACTGGGCGGCGATCATCTTCAATCCGTCGTTCCCCTACCGCCTGGCGCACACGGTTTGCGGCTTCTATGTCACCACCGGCTTCGTGGTGCTGGGCGTCGGCGCCGGGCTCGTGCGGCGCAAGGCGTTCGAGGTCGAGGGGCGGGCGATGATGTCGGTCACGCTCTGGCTCCTGCTGGCCCTTGTCCCGTTGCAGATTCTGCTCGGCGACCTGCACGGCCTGAACACGCGCGAATACCAGCCGGCCAAGCTGGCGGCGATCGAGGCGCGCTGGGACACCGCCAGCCGCGTTCCGCTCACGCTCTTCGCCATCCCCGACCAGCGGGCGGCGACCAACCGCTTCGCCATCGACGTTCCGGTCCTGGGCAGCCTCATCCTCACCCACGATCCGAACGGGACCGTCCGCGGCCTGAAGGACTGGCCGGCCGACCAGCGGGCGCCGGTGATCGTGCCGTTCTTCGCGTTCCGCATCATGGTCGGGCTGGGGCTGGTCATGGCCGCCGTCGTGGCGGCCGGCGCGGCGCTCAGGTTCGGCGGGCGGCTCTGGCGAAGCGACTCGTTCCTGCGCCTCTGCCAATGGTGCGCGCCGATCGGCTTCCTCGCCGTGCTGGCCGGCTGGACGACCACCGAGGTCGGCCGCCAGCCTTGGACGGTCTACGGCGTCATGCGCACAGCCCAGTCGGTCACCCCGTCGCTGACGACCGCGGACGTCGCGACTTCGCTCGCCGGCTACATGCTGGTCTACCTGGTGATGTTCCCGGCGGGTTTTTTGATCATGCGGCGGCTGGTGCGCGCCGGGCCGACCGCGGCGCCGGCGCGGGAGGCGATCAGCGGCGGGCGGCCGAGCCAGCCGATCGAGGCGCTGCCGGGCGCGGAGGCGCCATGACCGCCACGCTCGACCTCGCGCCGATCTGGACGGCGATCCTCGGCCTCGGGATTTTCCTCTACGTCCTGCTGGACGGTTTCGACCTTGGCGTCGGCATGCTGTTCGGGCTCGCCCCGGACACCGCTTCACGCAACCTGATCATGAACTCGATCGCGCCGGTCTGGGACGGGAACGAGACCTGGCTGGTGCTGGGCGGCGTCGGGCTGTTCGCGGCCTTTCCGACGGCGTTTTCGATCATCATCCCTGGCGTCTACTTTCCCATCCTCATCATGCTGTTGGCGCTCGTCTTCCGCGGCGTGGCGTTCGAGTTCCGCTTTCGCGACAGCGAGCGAAAGGGCGTCTGGGACCACGCCTTCGTCTATGGCTCCGGCATCGCGACGTTCGCGCAAGGGCTGATGCTGGGGGCCTTTATCCAGGGGTTCAGAACCGACGGGCGCCACTTCACGGGCGGCGCGCTCGATTGCTTCACGCCGTTTTCGTTTCTGTGCGGGGTCGCGCTGGTCTTCGGCTACGGGCTGCTCGGCTGCGGCTGGCTCATCATGAAGACCGAGGGCAAGCTGCAGGCGCGCGCCCGGCGGCAGGGCCTGGTCTGTCTGGCCGCGGTGATGATCGGCATCGCGGCCGTCAGCCTCTGGACGCCGCTGATGAGCCCGTCGATCGCACGGCGCTGGTTCGCCTGGCCCAACATCGGCTTCCTCTCGCCGGTCCCGATCGCCGCGGCCGCGCTGGCGCTGTTCGAGTGGCGGGCGCTGCGGGGGCCGGCGGAGGCCGCGCCGTTCCTGGGCGCCATCGGCCTCTTCCTGATCTCGTACCTGGGCATCGGCATCAGCCTTTGGCCGCTGATCGTTCCGCCCTCTCTCACGCTTTGGCAGGCGCAGGCGTCGGAGAGCACCCAGGCGTTTCTGCTGGTCGGCACGCTCGTCCTGCTGCCCATCATCCTGCTCTACACCGGCTGGTCCTACTGGGTGTTTCGGGGCAAGGTCCGCGGCGACATGGGCTATCATTGAGCGAGCGGACGACATGAGCAGAACCAACAGCGCCGACGCCGAACTGCGGGCGCGCGCCGAGGCCGTGATCCCGAACGGCATGTACGGCCACCAGGCCGTCGGCCTCTTGCCCGACGACTATCCGCAGTTCTTCTCCCGCGCCGAGGGCGCGCGGCTCTGGGACGCGGACGGGAACGAACTCATCGACTTCATGTGCGCCTACGGCCCGAACCTGTTCGGCTACGGCAATCCCGAGATCAATACCGCCTTCGTCAAGCAGATGGAGCAGGGCGATACGCTCACCGGCCCGACCGCACGGCTGGTCGAGATGGCCGAGACGATGGTCGACATGGTCGCTCACGCCGACTGGGCGATGTTCTGCAAGAACGGCACCGACGCGACCGCGATGGCCGGCGTCGTGGCCCGAGCGCATACGCGGCGCAGGACCATCATACGCGCCAAAGGCGCCTACCACGGCTGGGCACCCGTGTTCACGGCGCGCCGCGCCGGCATCACGCCCGAGGATCAAGCGCACCAGATCATCTGCGATTACAACGACGTCGCGAGCCTGGAGGCCGCCGTGGCGCAAGCGGGCGACGATCTGGCGGGCATCTTCGCCGCGCCGGTCAAGCATGACGCCTTCATCGACCAGGCGCCGCCGGACCCGGCCTATGCGAACCGCGCTCGGGCGCTGTGCGACGAAGCCGGCGCGCTACTTATCGTGGACGATGTGCGCGCGGGCTTGAGGATCGCGCGCGATTGCAGCTGGTCCACCGTCGGGGTCGAGCCGGACCTGTCGACCTGGGGCAAGTGCATCGCCAACGGGCATCCCGTTTCGGCGCTGCTGGGCTCGAACAAGGCGCGCGTCGCCGCGGGCAAGATATTCGCCACCGGGTCTTACTGGTTCCAGTCGGCGCCGCTGGCGGCGGGCCTCGCCACCATGCGGCTGGTCCGCGAGACGGACTATCTGGAACGCATCGAGCGGCTGGGTGCGCGGCTGCGCGACGGGCTCGCCGAACGGGCAGGGGCGGCCGGGTTCGGCTTCCGGCAGACCGGCCCGCTGACCATGCCGCTCTTCCTGTTCGACGACGACCCGGATCTGCGCAAGGGCTTCTGCTGGTCGAGCGCCATGCTCGAGCGCGGCGTCTACGTGCACCCGTGGCACAACATGTTCCTCTGCGCCGCCATGACCGAGGCCGACATCGACCAGACCCTCGACGCCGCCGAGGGCGCGTTCAAGGTGCTGAAAGCCGCCGCCCCGACGCTGGCGCCGGTGGAAAAGATGGCCTTCCTCACCGCATGAGCTTCGCCGAGTATTCCGAGTTCGACGGCGTCGGGTTGGGCGAGCTGGTCCGCAAGGGCGAGGTCAGTCCGGCCGAGTTGGTCGAGGCCGCGATCGAGCGGATCGAGCGGCACAACGGCGCGCTGAACGCGGTTGTGTTCAAGGCCTATGACGAGGCGCGCACGACCGCGCTGGGCGATCTGCCGGACGGACCATTCCGCGGCGTTCCGTTCCTGGTCAAGGATCACGACGTGGCCGTCGGCGGCTGGCCGACCACCCATGGCAGCCGGTTCCTGCGCGACAACATCGAGCCCGCAGACAGCGGCCTTGTCAGGCGCTTTCGCGAGAGCGGCCTGGTGCTGGTCGGCAAGACCAACGCGCCCGAATACGGCATCACCGGCACGACCGAGGGCGCCTTTCTGGGGACCTGCCACAACCCGTGGAACCTGGACCACACCACTGGCGGCTCGTCCGGCGGCTCGTCGGCGGCCGTGGCGGCGGGCGTCGTTCCGATGGCGCACGCGGCCGACGGGCTGGGCTCGATCCGCATCCCCGCGGCCTGCTGCGGGCTGGTCGGCCTGAAGACCACGCGGGACCGCAACCCCGACCTGCCGGACGGCTACGACTACGCCTACGGCCTCGTCGTCAGCCACATCGTCAGCCGCAGCGTGCGCGACTCCGCCGTCATGCTCGACGCCACCGGCAAGCCGGAGCCCGCCTCGCCCTATCCGGCCCCGCCGAAAGAGCGCCCGTATGCCGAGGAGATCACGCGCTCGCCGGGGCGGCTGCGCATCGCCTGGCCGGCGGAGGCGGCTTCGAGCCGGCCGGTCGATCCGGAGGTGCAGGCGGCGCTCGAACAGACGGCGGCGCTGCTCGGCGAGCTTGGGCACGACGTCATCGAGCGGCCGCTGGACATCGACTATCGCGCGCTGAACGCGGCGCACGGGGCGGCGAGCAACGCCAACTTCGCCGCCGGAATGCGCCGGCTGATCGAACGGGTCGGCCGCGAGCCGGAGCCCGACGAACTCGAGTACCTGACCTGGGCCAGCCTGCGCGCCGGCCGCGCCGCCACCGGCGAAGAGGTGATGTGGGGCTTGCAGGAAATGCGCATGCTGAACCGGCGCACGCTGACGTTCTTCGAGGACATCGACGTCTACCTCAGCCCGGTGATGACCGCGCCGCCGCCGCCGCTCGGCCACCTGGACCCGGTCGCGGTGCGGGCGCGGGAGCTGAACCAGCGGCAGGGGCGGCTTTATCCGTACACCGCGCCGTTCAACTTCTCCGGCCAGCCGTCGATGTCGTTGCCGCTGGCTTGGTCGGAAGCCGGCTTGCCCATCGGCATGATGTTCACGTCCCGCTACGCCGACGAAGCGACGCTCTTCCGCCTCGCCGCGCAGCTGGAGGAGGCGGCGCCCTGGAAGGACAAGCGGCCGCCGGTGTGGGGGTGACTTCCACCGTCATCCCCCGCTGGAGCGCAGCGGAATGCGGGGGGACCCATGAACACCAGATCGAGTCGGTGATCATGGGTGGCCCGAACAAGTCGGGCCATGACGGTCTTAGTTGTCGGCCGACTCCTTCAGCAACAGCTCCAGCTTGTCCTTCCACGCGACCGCCCAGGTGTGGGTGCCGTGGCCGTGGGTGTTGGGGCCGATGGGGAGGAGGACGAAGGTCCCGTTCTTGATCCGCGGCGCCATCGCCTGGGCGATGCCGAGCTCGGGCGGGTTGATGAAGTCGTCGGCCGAATTCACCCACATGACGTAGGCCTTGATGGCCTCCAGATGCGCCGATGGGTCGTAGTCGCGGGAGGCGTCGAGCGCGTAGATCAGGTCGTTGGCGTCGGTCGGCTCGGTCTTGCCGCCGTCGGGCAGCACGCCGAGCAGCGCCGCGTTCATGTTGTCGTTCAGGAACCCATCGACCTTGGCCGGCGTGTCGAGCGCCTTCTGCATCTGGTGCGGCGCCGAGCCGGCGATCATGGTGATATCCTCGGCGGCGCGCAGCCCTTCCAGGGGCTCGGCGGCGTAGTCGCCCTTCATCCACGCCGGGTCGTTCTCGATCGCCTGGATGATCATCCGCCGCCACAGGCGGTTTCGCCCGACGATCTGGGTGGGGAGGCAGGCCATCGGCATCATCGCCTGCACCTGGTCCGGCCAGGTTTCGCCCCACATGAAGGCCTGCATGCAGCCCATGGAGGTGCCCATGATGAGGCGCAGGCGGGTGATCCCCAGGCTCTGCACCAGCTCGTGCTGGGCCTCGACCATGTCGCTATAGCCATAGTGCGGGAAGCGCATGTGAAGGCCGTCGGAGGGCTTCGACGACTTCCCGTGCCCGATGCCGTCCGGGAGGATGATGAAGTATTTCGAGTCGTCCAGCAGCTGCCCCGGGCCGAACAGTTCGCCGGCGAACTGGGGCCGCACCAGCGAGGTCCCGGCGCCGCCCGTGCCGTGCAGGATGAGAACGGCGTTGTCGACCCGCCCGGATGCGTCACGGTGCGGGGTTCCGAAGGTGGTGTAGTGAATGCGCAGCTGCGCGAGGCGGCTCCCGTCGCGGAACTGGAAGTCCGGAATGACGACGTCGGCGCCGTGCGCGGGCCCGTACGCCGGCGGGGCGTCTTTCGCCGGCGCTTGCGCCTCGACCGTCGCGCTGGCGGCGAGCACGAGGGCGACTGATGCGACGGCGGCTTTGACGACGATCCAGCCCATGCTCTCCCTCCGGTCTCCGGTCCGATGCTATGCACCGCCGCTGGTTGCGCGACAACGGCCGCGCCGCGCGTTGACGCTGCAAGGCGCGGCCGCTATGCGTCTTGGCGAGCTTAGGGGACCGTCATGCAGACCAAGACATCCGCGCGCGCGAAGCTGGCCGGAACGCCGCTGATCGGTTTCGACATCGGCCTGCGCCGGGCGCCGGACGCCATGGTCGGGGCGCGGCCGATCGAGGCTCGGTGGCCGCGCACGATGGTCGGAATTTCCGTTGTCGAGGTGCGCGCGCCCCACGCCATGGTCGGAAATGCGGTTGTCGAGGTGCGCGGGCCGCGGGCGATGGTCGGACAATCCGTTGTCGAGGTGCGTGCGCCGCGCGCCATGGTCGGCAAGGTCGTCGCCGAGATCAAAGCCGCCGGTTGAGGCGCGCCGCCGGCCGCGGCTGGCACGAGCGGTCCCGCAGGCCATGTCGGTGACCACGGAAGCTGCAGCCTTCGTGGCGGATTTCGCGTTCGCGCCCAATCCCGGTCGCGCGGCGCGGCTCGATGCGGCCGTCCGCGCCGGGCTGGCCGACAGCCTCACAGCGGTGTTCAGCGCGCTCGGCTTGCCGCCTGACGCGCGCCAGAGGCGATTTCTGAAGCGCGTCGAGGCCGGCCCGGTCCCACCCGGCGTCTTCGCGGTCTACGTCGAGCTCGTCCTGGCGGTGATGCGCGACGAGGACGATGCGGCGCGGGCGCTGGCCCACGCGCTGTTCGGCGTGCCGACCGCGGCGGCCGGGCTCAGCGTCGTCACGCTGGACGACGGCGGCCTCGGCAACGGCCAGGCGGAGCGCTACCGCCGCCTCCTGGCTGAGGACATTGGCGCTCCGATCGATGCGTTGGCGGCGGCGGCGCTCGCGGACGCTTGCGCGAAGCTGGACGCCGCGCTCGCGCTGCTGGGCGCCGGCGCGCCGGACGTCGCGGCCGAGCTCAGGGTGCTGATCCGTCAGATCGTGCTCGTACGCGCGAGCGGCGCGGGCGAAGGGACAACCTTCGGCGGCGCCTCGAGCTTTGCTCTCTGGGGCGCGCTGGTGTTGAACGCCGAGCGTCTCGCCGACCCGCTCGAAGCGGCCGTGCAGTTGGCGCACGAGACCGCGCACACCCTGCTGTTCGGGCTCGCGCAAGGCGGCCAGCTCACCGACAACGCCGCCGAAGCCCGCTACGCTTCGCCGCTGCGCATCGATCCGCGGCCAATGGAGGGGGTCGCCCACGCCGTCTTCGTCACCGGCCGGATGATCTACACGCTCGACCGGCTGCTGGCTGGCGGGGTCCTCGATATCGCCGCCGCGGCCCGCGCGCGCGAGCAGTTGGTCCGCAACGAGGCCGCCTACGCCGCCGGCCTGGCGACGGTGATGAAGCACGCCACGCTGACGCCGGCCGGCGAGGCCGCGTTCCGCGCCGTCCGGCGCCACATGGACCGGCGCGCGCGATGAGCGAGACCGTCGTCGCCGCCATCTTCGAGTGGGCCGCGAAGGATCCCGGCCGCATCGCGCTGGAATACAACGACGAGGTCTGGACCTACGCCGACTTCGCCCACGCCATCGCCAGGGCGCGCGCCTTCTTTCATCGCCGCGGGACCGAGGGCGACGGCGTCGCGGTGCTGGCCGTCAGCCACGTCCGAGAGGCCTGGGTGCTGAGCGCGGCGCTGCGCAGCCTCGGGCTCACCACGATCTCGGTCCAGTCGCCCGACATGATCCCCGGCCTCGGCCTGCCCGACGTCCGCTGCGTGGTCGGCTGGGCGGGCGAGCGTTGGCCGGGGCTGGCGGAGCGCGCGGCGGAGGCCGGCCAGCCGCTGATCCTCGCCGACTATGCGGCCGAGGCGCCGCTGGCGCTTGCCGCGACCGACTACCGGCAGGGCGGCCATATCCTGCAGACGTCCGGAACGACAGGGACTTACAAGAAGATCTTCATGAACCCGGCGTGGGAGCCCGGCTACCTGCGCCGGCGACGCGAGGCGAGCGGGGCGAGCGAGCGTGACGTCGTCTGCCTGTTCGACTTCGCGCTCTGGACCGGCGTCGGCTACAAGAGCCCGTCCAACCTCTGGATCGTCGGCGGGGTCATCGTCTTCAGCCAGAACCGCCCGCCGCACCTGGCGCTGCGCCGCCCCGGGCTCACCAACATCAACATGGTGCCCACCATACTGACTGGCATCCTGGCGCAGCCGCAAGGGTCGTTCCCCTACAGCGCAACCGCCGAAGCGGGGATCGGCGGCGGCGCCATCACCCAGGCGGAGATCGACCAGGTGAAAGCGCGGATCGCGCCGCGGCTCACCAACGGCCTCGGCGCGACGGAGAGCCACACCATCGCCATCACGCCCATGGAGACGCCGGACGACCACCGCTGGCACATTCCCGACCCGACCAGCACGGTCGAGCTGGTCGACGACGACGACCGCCCGGTGGCCGTGGGGGAGATCGGCCGCCTGCGCGTCGCCACCGACGGCGGGCCGACCGGCTATCTCTATGACGAGGAGGCGACGCGCACCTTCTTCAAGGACGGCTACTTCTACACCGGCGACCTTGCCGTCATGCGCGAAGACGGCCGCATCGCGCTGATGGGCCGCTTCACAGACGTGATCAACGTCAAGGGGCACAAGATCCAGCCGGCGCCGATCGAGGAGCGCCTGCGCGAACGCCTCGCGGTGAGCGGCGTCTGCCTGCTCTCGATGCAGGACACGAACGGGGAGGAGGCGTTGCACGCGGCCATCGAAACCAGTTCGCCGATCGAGGCGGACCGTCTCTCAGCCGCGCTGCAGGCGGAGATCGAGGGCTTTCCGGGCGTCCACGTGCACGTGTTGCCCGCCCTCCCGCGCAACGCCATGGGCAAGATCGTCCGCCGCGAACTGGCCGCCAAGCTGGCCGCAGGCCAGAGCGCGGCTGGGCGGGGTCAGCCGGCGTCGTAGGCGGTGGCGAGGAAGCGGGCGGCGATCTGGCCGGGCTCGATCGTCGGCGCGGCGTCCCACATCGTCCTGGCGACTTCGCCCGCCCCGACCGGCTTGCCGAACAGGTAGCCTTGCAGCGCGCCGCAGCCGGCGGCGATGAGCGCCTGGCGCTGGTCTTCCGTCTCCACGCCCTCGGCGACGACGCTCATGCCGAGCGACGCGGCGAGCTTGGCGACCGAGGCGACGATCACAGCCGACTGGCGATCACGGGTGATGTTGTCGACGAACGACTTGTCGATCTTGATGCAATCGATGGCGAACTGGTTGAGATAAACGAGGCTGGAGTAGCCGGTGCCGAAGTCATCCAGCGCCACGCGCACGCCGGCGCTCCGCAGGACCTTCAGATTGTTGTCGGCGCGCTCGACGTCGTCGATGATCGCTGTCTCGGTCAGCTCGATCTGGATGCGCTCAGGCGCCAGATCGGCATCTTCGGCGTACTGCAGGATGCGTTCGGCGACGTTGTGGCGCAGGAACTGCCGCGCCGAGAGGTTCACCGAGACGTACGGACCGCCCCAGCGGCGGCAGTCCTTGAACGCCTGGCGCGTGATCCAGTCGCCGAGCTCGAGGATCAGGCCGGTTTCCTCAGCCACCGGCACGAAGTCGACGGGCGAGATCGCGCCGTGCTCGGGGCTGTTCCAGCGGATCAGCGCCTCGAAACCGAGGATGACCGCGCTCTCGGCTTTCACAATCGGCTGGTAGGCCATCTTCAGCTGGCTGGTGTTCAGCGCCCGCTCCAGCCCGCTCTCGATCGAGAGCCGGTGTTTGGCGGCCTTGTCGATGGCGGCGTCGTAGATTCGGTAGCGGTTGCGGCCTTCCTTCTTCGCCGCGTAGAGCGCCAGGTCGGCATGCCGCATCAGCTCGCCCTGGCTGGCGCTTTCGCCTTGCTGGGCGACGCCGATGGAGACCGAAACCTGCACCTCGTGGCCGAAGACGCGCCGGCTCTGACCGCACACGCGCAGGATGAGGGCGCAGAACTCGGCGACCCCTACCTCGGTCATGCCCTCGACGATGATGCCGAACTCGTCGCCGCCAAGGCGGGCCAGGACGTCGCCGGGCGAGACGATCGCCGACATCGCCGCGCAGATCTTGCGCACCAGGTCGTCCCCGGCGTCGTGGCCGAGGGTGTCGTTGACCGCCTTGAAGCGGTCGAGGTCCATGAGGAAGATGGTCTGCTTGTGCCGGTGGCGGGTTAGCCGCAGCGCCAGCTCGTCGACGAATCCGGCCCGGTTGAGGATGCCGGTCAGGCCGTCGTGACGAGCGGCGTGCATGGCGATGTCGAGGCGGGCGCGCAGCTCGGTGGCCTGGGTCTCGAAGGCGGCGGTCGAGCGCTCGCGCTCTTCCTGCGCGCCGGCCGCATCCTGCAGGGCGCGGTAACGTTCGGCGGCGGCCTGCACGGTTCGCGCCGCCTCGGCGGCGTGGAGGGGCGCGCGCAGGAACGTGAGCTTGTCGGGCGCGCCGGCCACCTGCAGGCAGGCGGCGAACACCTCGAGGCGCTCGACCACCACGACCAGCTCGGCCGCCGGATGCGCGCGGCTGATCTGGCGCACGTGGCTGGCGAGATCGGCGACAGGCCGGCCGCGGAAGTCGAACAGGAAAACGCCGGCCCGTTGGCCCATGCGCGCCGCGCCGTGGGCGCGGGCCAAAGCCTCGGCCGCGCCGGAAACCGCCAGCGCCGTCTCGCGCGCGCCGACCGGGCTGACGATGGCGGCGAGTTCGGCCGCCGCGGCGGCGTTCGGATTGACGACGATGACGGCGAGAAGCGGCCGGCCTCGCGAGAGCGCAGCCGGCGTGATCGCCGGCGCCTCCACATCGGCAAGCGCGCGCCCAGACATCGACCAACCCACCAAAACCGTTGGCGGCCATTGTCGGTGGACCAGGCAAAGAAAGCCCTAAGAGGGGTGCTGCTTTTCTCGCCTGTCAGGCGAGAAGGTCGAGGCGCTCGAGACCGCGGAAGAAGGGCAGGGCGCGCCACGTCGGCGGCGCGCCGGGATCGGCAAGCCTGAGGTTCGGGAAGCGCTCGAACAGCTTGACCAGCGCCACCTGCGCCTCCAGGCGCGCGAGCGGCGCGCCGATGCAGATGTGCGCCCCGCCGCCGAACGCCACGTTCGGCTTGTGCGGTCGGCTGACATTGAACCGGTGGGGATCCTCGAACACCGCCGGATCGCGGTTGGCGGCGCGGAGCGAGAACGTCATGCTTTGGGTCGCCTTCACGGGGCAGCCGCCGACGTCGAGGTCGTGCGAGGCGATGCGCCCGGTGATGTCGACGGGCGGCTCGAAGCGCAGGATCTCCTCGACCACGTCCTTCACGATTGACGGATCGTCCCTCAGCTTGGCCAGCTCGCCGGGGTTCAACAGCAGCAGGCGAACGCCGTTGCCGATCAGGTCTGTCGTGGTGAGGTTGCCGCCGATCAAGAGCGCAGCGAGGTTGATCTGCAGTTCGAGGTCCGACAGAGGCGCGCCCTCGGCCTGCAGCCTGGTCATGTCGCTGAAGAGATCGTCCCGCGGCTCGGCGCGGCGGGCCTCGAACGTCTGCTTGAAGTAGTCGAACAGTTCGGTGTTTGCCTGCTCCATCACCTGACGCTGTTCTTCGTTGATGAACGGGTTCAGTCCCTGGATCACCGCCTCCGACCAGCGGCGGAACTCGCCCAGCCGCTCACGGTCGACGCCCAGGATGGAGGCGATCACGTCGATCGGGATCGGGATGCAGAACCGCGTCATCAGGTCGAAGGGCTGCGAGGCGTCGATGGCGTCCAGCGTCGCATCGACGATGCGCTCCACCTCCGGCTTGAACTTCGCCACCCGGGCATAGAGCGCCTGCGCCAGCGGCTGGCGGATGCGGGCGTGATCGGGATCGTCCAGCATCAGGATGCTGGTGGTCTCGCCGCGCGGCATGTCGGCGATTTCTTCGGGCGCGAACCGCCGCGACATGGTCGCCGCTTCCTCGGCGTGAATCGGATCGCGCCACAACGTGCGGTCCGAGACCAGCGGTCGCACGTCGGCGTAGCGGGTGAGGATGAAGCTGCCAGCCACGTCGTCGCGATGCACGGGGCAGCGCGCGCGCAGATCGTCCAGCACCACGTGCGGGTCGTTCTGGTAGGTCTGATTGAGCGGCGTGAGCTGAAACAGCCCGGGGAGCGGCGCGTCGTCTGCCATGGCGTCTCGTCGTCGCTCCCTCGCCGCGCCCTAGCGGACCGCCTTCGCCAGCTTCTCGAACGACTTCTCCAGCCGCGAGAAGCCCTCGGTCATGCAGGCCATCAGCGCCTGGGCGTCAGCCGATGGGCCGCTCGACTCGGGATGACCGTTCATCTTCGCCTTGCGGCCGCGGCCGCCCGCCCGTTCGCGCACGCAGGCATAGGCCTCGCGCAGCCGGCGGCCGGAGTCGATCTCCTCGGCGATGTACCAGCGCATCAGGTTGGCGGTCATCGGATCGAAGACGCCCTCGGCCAGTTGGCGATTGATGTCGCGGAACGGATCGCCCTCTTCCTCGCGCTCTTCGCCGACCTTCTCCAAGTCGCTGACGGCCGGGTCGGCCAGCTTGGCGGCGCGGCGGGCGGTGGCGGCGTCGGGCTTGCGGCGGAGCTCGTAGCCGAGCTCGGCGATGCGGCGGCAGAACACCTCGCCGTGGCTGGTCTCGCGCGCAGCGACGAAGCGCAGCGTGCAGGCGAGATCCTCGTCCGGCGTGGCGTCGGCCCAGGCGCGCAGGTAGTGGCCCGCGCCGGTCTCGGCGAGCGAGATGGCGTTCAATAGGCCGAGATAGGACGGCTTTTCGGTGGTGGCGGCGTTGGCCATAGACGACTCTCCCTGATGCGTCCGGCGTCTTGGCGGCCGGCGTGCGTTCGGAAAAAGACGCTAAGCTCGAAGGATGCGGCCCGCAACCGGCGCCCCGACGTCAAGCGGGGCGGCCGGCGGCGGGCGAAGGCGCGCTCAGTCGTAGCCGCCCGGCGCGGCCGCCGGCGGGGTCTTGGCCCTGTGGTGCGGGGCGCCGCTGGCGGCGGCCGCTGTCGGGTTGGCGGCGGCGGCTGCGTCGCTGGCGGCGGCTCCGGCGGCCTGGGCGGCGCCCGTGGCGCTGCCGGCCAACTCGGCGGCGGAGGCGGCGCTCGCGGCGGTGGTGGCGGCGCTGGCCGCCGCACTCGCCGCGACGGCGGCGGCGCTTGCATCCGACGCCGCGACGTTCGCGGCGGTGTTGTTCGCCGATGGCTGACAGGCGGCGACGCCGACTGCGGCGATGGCGGCGGCGGCGAGCGCCGCCGCGCGGAGCGTGCTGATGGTCATGATCTTTCGGTCCCCTTGGGTCGTCTTCCAGCCGCCACGCTAGCGCAGATGGGCCGGCGATCCCAGTCGGTCGTTTTGCCGGCCTACGCCGTCTGCGCCGCCTTGACGCCCAGGTCTTCGATCATCTGTTGGCGGATCAGATACTTCTGCACCTTGCCGGTCACCGTCATCGGGAAGGCGTCGACGAAGCGGATGTGGCGGGGGATCTTGTAGTGGGCGATCTGGCCGCGGCAGAAGGCGATGATCTCGTCGGCCTGCGCGGCCTCGCCGGGCTTCAGCCGGATCCAGGCGCAGAGCTCCTCGCCGTAGCGCTCGTCCGGGACGCCGACCACGGTGACGTCCTCCACCTTGGGATGCCGGTAGAGATACTCCTCCACCTCGCGCGGATAGACGTTCTCTCCGCCGCGAATGACCATGTCCTTGATGCGCCCGACGATGTTGCCGTAGCCCGCATCGTCGATGGTGGCGAGGTCGCCAGTGTGCATCCAGCCGTCCACGTCGATGGCCTCGGCCGTTTTCTCCGGATCGTCCCAATACCCCAGCATCACCGAATAGCCGCGGGTGCAGAATTCGCCGGTCGCGCCGCGCGGAACGAGCTGGCCCCGATCGTCGACGATCTTGCACTCGATGTGCGGCTGCACGCGGCCGATGGTGGAGACGCGCCGCTCGATCGGGTCGTCCTCGCCGGTCTGGAAGCTGACCGGGCTGGTCTCGGTCATCCCGTACGCGATGGTCACGTCCTTCATGTGCATGCGCTCGATCACCTGCTTCATCACCTCGACCGGGCAGGGCGAGCCGGCCATGCAGCCGGTGCGCAGCGAGGAGAGATCGAAACGGTCGAACTCGGGATGGCCGAGTTCGGCGATGAACATGGTCGGCACGCCGTAGAGGCCGGTGCAGCGCTCTTTCTCCACGGTCTGAAGCACCGCCAGCGGGTCGAACGCTTCTGAGGGATAGATCATGGTCGCGCCGTGGGTGATGCAGCCGAGGTTGCCCATCACCATGCCGAAGCAGTGGTAGAGCGGCACGGGGATGCAGAGGCGGTCGCCTTCGCGCAGGCCGATGGCGCGGCCGACGAAGTAGCCGTTGTTGAGGATGTTGCGGTGGCTGAGGGTCGCGCCCTTGGGCAGGCCCGTGGTGCCGCTCGTGAACTGGATGTTGATCGCCTCGTCGTTCTTCAGAGTCGGCTGCAGCGCGGCCAGCGCCGCGAGGTGTTCTGGGGCGGCGAGGCCGGCGACCTCGTCGAACGCCAGCCAGCCCGGACGAGGGGCGCCGCCGATCTGGATCACCGCGCGCAAGTGCGGGAGCGCCGCCGCGGCGAGGCGGCCGGGCGACGAGGCGGCGATCTCGGGCGCCAGCCCCTCGACCATGCCGACGTAGTCGCTGGTCTTGAAGGCGTGGGCGGCGACCAGGGCTTTCACGCCCACCTTGTTCAGCGTGTATTCGAGCTCGGACACCCGATAGGCGGGATTGATGGTGACGAGGATCAGGCCGGCCTTGGCGGCGGCGAACTGGGTCAGCGCCCACTCGGCGTTGTTCGGCGACCAGATGCCGATCCGCTCCCCGCGCTCGAGGCCGAGCGCCAGCAAGCCGGCGGCCAGCGCGTCGGCCTTGGCGGCCAGCTGGGCGTAGGTCCAGCGCACCCCTTGCGCGGCGGAGACGATCGCCTCGCGCGCGCCCCAGCGCGCCGCGGCCTGATCGAGGGCGGCGCCGATCGTGTCTTCCTTCAGCGGCGGCGCCTCGGCGCCTTTGACATAGCTCAGCCTTGCGTCCATCGCGGCCTCCTGATCGCCGATCATCTTAGCGCAACCGAAAGCGCCGGCCAGCGCAGTGCGGCCGGCGCCGATCACGCGTCGGCCCCGGTTTCCGGCGGCCACACGGTCCGCTAAGACGCTGCGGCATGACCGCCAAGCCCGAGACCGACGAGGAGATGGCCGCGATCCGCGTCAGCGGAACGGTCACCGCCTGGAACAACACCATCCCGCTCTACGACTACGACCCGGCCTGGCCGGCGCAGTACGAGCGGGAGGCGGCGAAGATCCGCTCCGCCCTCGGCGAAGGCGCCGTCCTGCTCGAGCACGTGGGCTCGACGTCTATCCCCGGCATGTGCGCCAAGCCGGTTCTCGACATCCTGCTCAGCGTCGCGAACCCCGCCGACGAGGACGCCTACGTGCCGGCGCTCACGGCTGCGGGCTTTCGCCTGCACTTGCGCGAGCCAGACTGGTACGAGCACCGGGTGATGAAGGGCGACGCGCCGCTGGTGAACCTGCACGTGCTGCCCGCCGACTGCCCGGAGATCGCGCGCATGGTCGGCTTCCGCGACCGCTGCCGTGCGCACCCCGAGGAGTTCGAGCTCTACCGGTCCACCAAGCGCGAGCTGGCCGGACGCGTCTGGCGGCACGTGCAGCACTACGCCAACGCCAAGAGCGAGGTGGTCGAGGCGATCATCGGCCGCGCGCTGGCCGGGGCGGAATGAAACCGTCGAGGCCTTCGCCGCAATGGTCGTGGCCGGACTTGATCACCGAGGAGCGCTTCTTCTACGACCCGGCCCAGCTCGGCCGCTAAAGGAACCCGCATGGACCTGATCCTCATTCGGCACGGATTGCCGGAACGCCGCGACGACACCGCCGATCCGCCGCTGACGCCGGAGGGCCATGAGCAGGCCGGCAAGGCGGCGAGGCTGTTGCTCCGCGAGCAGATCGACGCGGTCTACGCCTCGACCATGCTCAGGGCGGTGCAGACCGCCGAGCCGTTCGCCGCCGCCGTCGGCCTGCCGATCCAGCAGCGCGAAGGCATCGTCGAGTTCGACCGCGGGACTGGCGCCTACACGCCCATGGAAGAGCTGAAGCGCGACGACTACGAGGCCTGGAAGGCGTTCGTCTCGGGCGGCTACCAGATGGACATCAACGCCTTCCAGAAGGCCGTGGTCGACACGCTGGAAGAAGTCATTGCCCAGAACGCCGGCAAGCGCGTCGCGGTCTTCTGTCACGGCGGCGTGGTGAACGTCTGGACCGCGCACGTGCTGCAGATGGCGCCGCGGCTCTTCTTCGAGCCCGGCTACGCCAGCGTCCACCGCTACCTTTGCGCCCGCTCCGGCGAACGGAACATCGTCAGCCTGAACGAGCGCTCGCACCTCGAAGCGGCGCTTGCCTAGGTTGGCGCGGCGGCCGTGCAGGCGCATGTTTGCGTCGCTCGAGCGGACGCGAGAGGGAGAGACACGCGATGGCTGACTTTGGCGGAAACGAACTGGACGCCTTCCGCGCCGAGGCGCGCGCGTGGCTGGAAGAGAACTTTCCCGCATCGCTGCGTGGCGTCCCGCCGCCGAGCTTCGATGAGTCGATGTCGGCCCGCCCAGCGCCGAGCGCCGATGAGACGCTTTGGAAGGAGCGGCTCGCCGCCAAGGGCTGGAGCGCGCCGACCTGGCCCAAGCCGTACGGCGGCGGCGGTCTCAGTCAAGCCGAGGCGCGCGTGGTGCAGGAAGAGATGAACCGCATCGGCGCGACCAATCCTATGGCCGGCATGGGGACGAGCATGTTCGGCCCGACGCTGCTCGAGTACGGGACCGAGGAGCAGAAGCGGCGCCACATCCCGCCGATCGTCAAAGGCGAGGTGCGCTGGTGCCAGGGCTATTCCGAGCCGGGCGCGGGGTCCGACCTCGCCTCGCTGCAGACCAAGTGTGAGGACGCCGGCGACCATTGGGTGGTCAACGGCCAGAAGATCTGGACCAGCGGCGCGCATCTCGCCGACTGGTGCTTCTGCCTCGTCCGCACCGACCCCTCGAAAAAGCACGAGGGGATCAGCTTCGTGCTCATCGACATGCATCAGCCGGGGGTCGAGCCGCGGCCGATCAAGCTGATCGCCGGCTCATCGCCCTTCTGCGAGACCTTCTTCACCAACGCCCGCGTCGAGAAGGACGACATGGTCGGCCCGCTGAACGGCGGGTGGACCGTCGGCAAGCGTCTCCTGCAGCATGAGCGGTCGGGGCAGGGCGGCGTCCGCGAGGGCGCGGCGGGCGGCTCGCTCGCAGACCTCGCCAAGACCTACGTCGGCATAGACGAGGCGGGCCGGGTCGCCGACAGCGACCTTCGCACCCGCATCACGCAGAACATGATCGACGAGCACGCGCACCAGCTCACGATCCTCAGAGCCGCGGCCGAGGCGCGCGGGAACCAGAACCCCAGCGCGACCACCTCGATCATGAAGAACTCCGGCACCCGCATCGGCCAGGAACGCGCCGAGCTCACGCTGGAGATCATGGGCCATCAGGGCCTCGGCTGGGCCGGCGACGACTTTGCCCCCGACGAGATTCAGGCCGTGCGCGGCTGGCTGTTCGGCAAGGCGGGGACCATCGCCGGCGGCTCGTTCGAGGTGCAAAACAACATCATCACCAAACGCATCCTCGGCCTGCCAGAGCTGACGGGGAAGGTCTGAGCCTCAGAAGTCGTCCAGCAGCTCCCAGGCTTTCAGGTCGACCACGGCGGTCATCGCGCGGCTGCTCCAGGCGTGGAAGAAGGCGAGGCCGCGCTCGTTGGTCGGATCCAGCGAGGCGATGCCAACCACCGGCCAGATCCAGGCGAGCAGGACGCAGGTGCGATAGTCGCGCCAGCAGGTGTCGAAGTCGTAGTCGGTGACGCCGTTCTCGACCAGGTGATGGTGATAGAGCCGCACGAGATAGGCCTCGTGCGCGCGGCGATCCTCGACGCTGAGGTTCCCGGCCAGCATGTAGGCGAGGTCGAAGACGCCAAGACCCTTGATGACGATCTGCCAGTCCACCACCGTGAACGCGCCGCTGGCGCAGTCGAAGAAGAAGTTGTCGGCGCGGTAGTCGCCATGCACCACGGTGCAGGGCTTGGCGGTGAGCGCCTCCATGATGCGCGTGATCATCGGCCCGAGCCGGTCGCCGACGGAGATCAGTTCCGGCGGTATGCGCTCGCCGAGGAAGGCCTGATAGGGCGGCCAGCATTGCTGGAACACCGCCTGCAGGCTCAGCATCGCCGGGTCGTTGAACGCCGGCAGCCAGTCGAAGACGTGCAGGGCCGGCCGCTCCCACCACTGCGCCTGCATCCTGGCGAGGGCGATCACCGCCGTGCGGGCGTCGTCGATGGAGAGGCCGGCCACCTGGTCGCCGTTGCGGGCCGGCGCCAGGTCCTCGAGCACCAGCGCGAAGTCGCCGCTCTCCGGATCGAAGGCGTGGAAGTAGGCGGTCGGCGTCGCCAGGTTGTTGATCCTGGCCATCTGTTCGTAGAAGCGCACCTCGTGCTCGTAATGCCGGAAGGTCGAGGTGATCATCCGCGCGCCAGGGTCCGAGCTCGGCAGCTTGATGATGACGCTCCTTGGCGCGTGCGGCGCGTCGCGGTCGTAGGCGAGCTTGAGACGGGCGACGACGCCCAGGAAACCGACGCCGGCCCCCACGGGCTCGCTCTCGAACGCCGTGACCTTCGCCGCGCCGAGTCCGCACGCTTCGCCTAGCGCGCCGGTCAGCCAATCCGGCGTGATCTGATCCATCGCGACTGGAAAAGCGGTCATCGCGCGCCCCTTCGGACCTCGACCATAGTCACTCGTTTCAAATTCGTCACATAGCCGCGCGCGCCGCGGGAACCGAACCTGTCGTGCTTTTCACGTGACGCGCCAGGGCTGTTGCGGCCATTGTCAGGCCGGCGGGGCGGGGAGACAGCGTTTGAGTTCGTCGGCGGACACGTATCAGCGGCAGCGCAAGCGCGTCGGAAAGGTCACCCTTTCCACCAAGATCTTCCAGGCCATCGGCGCGGTGCCCGAGTCGCTGAAGAACTTCGCCTTCGGCACCTTCGTGCTGCTGTTCTACAACCAGATCCTCGGCGCCAACGCCTTCTACGTCTCGCTCTGCCTGGCCGCGGCCTTGACGATCGACGCAGCGGTCGACCCGCTGATCGGCTCTTTCTCCGATGGGCTGCAGACGCGCCTCGGGCGGCGTCACCCGTTGATGTACCTCTCCGCTGCGCCCATCGGACTCGGGCTCTTCCTGGTCTTCTCCCCGCCGCATGGCCTGAGCGAGCCGTTGCTGCTCGCCTGGCTGTTCGGGTCGGTCATCGTGACCAACATCTCGATGAGCCTGTTCGTGGTGCCTTGGACGGCGCTCTTCGCCGAATTCACCGACGACTACGTCGAGCGCACCACGATCATCACCTGGCGCTACATCCTGGGTTGGGTCATCCCGACGGCGTTCACGTTCGCGACCTATGCGCTGATCTTCCCGAAGACCCACGCCTACGCGCAGGGGCAGCTGAACCCGGCCGGCTACGGTCACTTCGGTCCGGTGGTCGCGCTCGCCACCGTGGCTGCGATCCTGCTCACCACCGAGCTCACGCGGCG
>Ga0070735_10001854_pt1 | contig 19673 bp, 17 predicted proteins | sample Coa_R1_FD_66443 | JGI IMG/M metagenome (GOLD analysis project Ga0070735, IMG submission 66443) | Surface soil microbial communities from Centralia Pennsylvania, which are recovering from an underground coalmine fire - Coalmine... | ecosystem: Environmental > Terrestrial > Soil > Unclassified ... | reverse complement strand
ACGCGAAGAACTCCTCGTACGAGTGGCCGTTGAGGAAGACCACGAAGAGCAGATCGCACAACAGTAATGCTCCCAGCTCTTTCGTCCACCCCCCCCGGATGACCGCCCAGGCGCCAAGCGCCAGACAGATCAGACCGGGAAGCACGATGCAAAACGCCTCGGTCAGGTGCTCGCTCGGATGCGGTGTGGACGCGAAGAGCCCTTGCAGCGGAATCAGCGTGGGTCCGTTCGAAGCCGGCACGCCCACCTGGCCCAGCCAGACGAAGAGGAAGCCTCGATAGAGCAGGGTTGGAATCAGGGCCAGGTCGAGGAACAGCACGACACCTGTCCAGTTCTCTCCGACGCGCCGCCGCCACCCATCGCCCGGACTCCCGCCGAGCAGCACTCCAAGCGCGTAGGTGCCGGCAAATACCAGTGTCGTCTCCCGCGCCAGCGCCGCCAGTCCAAAGGATATACCGGCCCAGAGCAGCCGTCTTCGGCCGGCGGCGTCGAAGAGATAGATCCCGAGCGCGACGAGGGCATAGGCCAGCGGCTCCGTCAGGTCCCGTTGCAATGACACGAACAGACCCGGGTAGAGACCGAACAATAGCGCCGGCCAGGGTGAGAAGCCGGAGCGCCGCAGCCAGACGGCAAGCGCGAGAGTACCGCCCGCCAGGGCGAGGAGGTTGATCAGGATGAGGGTGTCGGGTACGAGGTCGGACCGGCCCAGGGCAAGCACCCGGGCGGCCGCCGGGTAGAGGATTCGGCCATAGCGATACGCGGGATCATCCATGTAGTAGCGAGCGTGCTCCGGATCAAGGGCGATGTAGTAGCTGAACTGACCGTCGTAGCCGAATTGACTGAGGTCGCAGTTGCAGCGTGGATCGAGCCGAATTTCAGGACTTGCATGGCTCAGCAGAACGAAGTGCTGCCCGATCTTGATGAACCACCGGGCATCGCGGCCGTTATGGTAGGCAGCGAACAGTGAAACGGCGTAGAGAACCAGTACGAGCGCCGCGACCAGCCACGGCTCGCTCGCGCTCCGGCGCAGAACCTGGAGACCTCGCTCCGGCACCCCGCGGACAGGCTCAGCGACCGCGCTCCCCCTCATCTGCTTTCAAAGGTAGCGCATATCGGCCAGTCTCCGGCGTTCGCCCGGTCCACCGGGATTCTCTGGTGTACGGGGTGACCGGGTACAGTGAGTATGACGAAGACGTAGCGAGGTTCACATGACTCGATCAGCCAGGGGCGGCGTCCAGCCCGATTACTGCCCATGACCATCTGTATCGGCGCCCTCTGCGATAGCGTCGGCGACCGCGCCCAGGCCCTCGTCATGGCCTCCGACCGCATGGTCACCTGGGGCTTTATCGAATTCGAGCACGAGATACCCAAGGGCAGCGCCGTCTCCCCCACCGCTTTTGCCCTGATCGCCGGGGACACGCTGCGCGGCTCACGACTCATCCACAACGTGCGCACCTCCCTCCCCGCCGGCAGCACGTCGATCCCTCAGATCGCCGAGACCACCGCCCAGGGCTACGCGCACCTCCGCATGGAGCAGATCCAGACTGAGATTTTCACGCCGCGGGGGCTTGCCCTCCAGCAGTACTACGGCGGCATGCAGTCGCAGCTCATGCAGGGTATCGTCACCTCGATCGACCAGCAGATGATGAACTTCGACTTCAACGTCGCGGTTCTCCTGGGCGGCGTGGATGAGAGCGGCGCCCACCTTCTCGTCATCCTCAATCCGGGAGGAACCTACACCGACTTCGCCCAGATTGGCTTCGCCGCCATCGGGTCGGGCGACATGCACGCGATCCAGGCACTCATCGGCTTGAAGCAAACCCGGAACCGCAGCCTCCAGGAAACCGCATTCAATGTCTACGCCGCCAAGCGACGGGCCGAGGTGGCGCCCGGGGTGGGGGAAGACACCGATCTGTGGATCATTCGCCACGACGGCATTTTCCAGCCGCCCAAGGAGTCGCTCCAGTCGCTGGAAGCGCTGTACAGGGAATACCAGCGACCCGTTCTGGATGAGCTGAGGGATCAGATTCGAGGTCTCGGTCTCTCCCCCGAGGGTCCAGACAGCGCCGGCCGCGAGCACGGCGCGGCACCTGCCGCTTCATAGCCGACATCGGGCCGCGATCCCGGCCCGCGGTGCGAGCTGGATGTAGGCACCGCCGCGGTTGCGCCTGTGACTTCCCGCCGGCTCGAAGGGACGATCGGCCCCGCTCTAACGTGACCTCGGCCTCATGACGCTGGCGAGACTCACTGGTACGTTTCCTCCAGGGTTGCGTGCTGGCCCGGCTACCGTGCCGCCGGCCCGAGCAAGTCCGCGTGGAGGACCGGATGACGAAGCTCTTGCTGGTGTCAATGCTGACAATTGCCGGTGTGGTGAGCAGGTGCGGCAGCTCGCTCGCCGCGCCTGCCGGAGCGACCGGTTCGCCGGGCGCCGCGGCCGGCGGCAACAGTGTGTCCGGGTCGGCGGTCGTGGAAACCGCTCTGAAGTACGTCGGCTACCGCTACTCGACAGCCGGCAATACGCCAAAGACCGGATTCAGCTGCATCGGATTCGTGTCCTACGTCTACGGCACGCTCGGCATTCCGCTCCCGGACGGCCTCGACCAGGCCCTCGCCTATGCTCCACCTGTTCCCTTTTCCGATCTCATGCCGGGCGACATTCTGTACTTCCAGAACACGGTCTGGCCGGGTCTCTCGCACGCCGCGATCTACCTGGGCGGAGGCCGCTTCATCCACGCCGAGTGGTACAACCGCGGGGTCCGCATCTCGTCGTTCAACGACGACCCGCTGGACGGCAACTACTGGATCGGCAAGTACCTCGGCGCCAACCGTCCCTGGGAGGGGCCGCCCGGCGCCGCGATCGTGCCCCCCTCGCCGTCCCCTGGCCCGTCGAGCTTTCCCGCAATCACCGCGACGACGGCACTGGGCGGTACCGAGGGAGTCGTTACGGTCGGCGCATTGAACGTCCGCAGCGGTCCCTCGCGCAAGTACGGGGTGGAGACGGTGGTGCGTGAGGGCACGACGCTGTTCGTACAGGGACAGAGCGGGGGCTGGGTCCAGGTGCAGCTTCCCGGCGGCACCGAGGGCTGGGTCATCGCCTCTGCCATCAGCACCGGCGGTGCCACGCCGCCGCCCGCTCCGGCCACGACGCAGGCGGCCGTCACGAGCGCCCCGCTGGTAGCGGTTCCGGTCCCGGCGCTGCGGGTCCATAGCGCTGCATCCATCACCGCGCCGGTAGTGGCGGTCGCCCTCCAGGGTCAGAAGCTCGCCATTATCACACGCAGCGGGAACTGGGACCGTGTGCGGTTACCGGATGGGACCATTGGCTGGGTAAGCGCGCCGGTCCTCGCCGGTTCACCGGAGACCGCCGCACCGGTCCACCGGGCAACCACGTTGGTCCCGCTCCGCGTCCACAGCGCGCCGAATCTCGACGCGCGCGTCATCGCCGTGCTTCCGGTGGGCATGTCGCTCCAGGTACTCGGCTCGAGTCGCGGATGGCTGACGATCCGTCTCGCCGGCGGCGCTACCGGCTACGTCGTCGCACGGTACGTGCGGGTGTCGAGTAGCGCCTAGCTTCCCTCGCGCGGCTCGAGGTCGAGCGCACAGGAGTTGATGCAGTAGCGCTGGCCGGTGGGCCGGGGTCCGTCGTCGAAGACGTGACCGAGGTGCGAGCCACAACGGGAGCAGGTCACCTCGATGCGGCGCATGCCGTAGCTGTTGTCGGGGTGAAGGTCGACGTTGGCCCGATTCTTTGGTTCGGTGAAGCTCGGCCAGCCGCTCCCGGAATCGAACTTGGTGTCGGAGCTGAAGAGCTCGGCGCCGCAGGCGGCGCACCGGTAGGTTCCATCGGTCTTGGTGTGAACGTACTTGCCCGTGAAGGGACGCTCGGTCGCCTTTTCCCGCAACACTGCGTACTGTTCGGGGGAGAGCTTCTCTCTCCACTCTTGTTCGGTCTTCGCGGTATCCTGTGCCATCATTCACCTTTGCTCGCCCTCGCGGGTCATCAATCAACATGTCGCTCCAGCCTAACGCGGTGCCACGCGAGCGACCAAGCAGTCCTCGGCAAGCGTCCCGCGCTGCAGCAGGGTAAGATCGTGCGTGAGCGACATTGCAGCAACTCGCGAGCGCTGCCGCGAGCTGGAGGCGCGTCTCTCCCGAGGTCCCCACTGGCCGGAGCTGCGCGCCATCTATCTCGACCTCAGCACGGTGGTAGGGCAATTGCAGGGAGCAGTCGCCGAGCACCGGCGAGCACGGGCTGAACCGTCCGGGAACGCTCCGCTGGAGGAGACACTCGAGCGCCTGAAGTCCGAGCTGCGCGTCATCGGGTTCAACATTCGGCTGTCGTCGGAAGGCGCACTCGCGGTGGGTCTCCAGACTGCGGTTGAGGACGCGCTCGCGATCCTAGGCCTGCTCGAGCAGCATTGAGTGGTTCGGCGTGCACCCGCGCACGTGCTACCTGATTTGCGCCGCACCGCGGAGGTGCGACTCTCTGCCGGCAGGCACCCCGGGTACCCGTCGGTCAGTTACGTGAAAGCTCAGTAGCGCTCATCGACCACCAGCTCGGAAGGCGGGCCGGGAGGCGGCTGGGTCAGGTCCATGCCATGTATTTCCATCATGCACTGACGGAACCACTGCGCGATCGGCTCATTCGAGGTTCCCATACTCTGCAGGACCGCCTGCGGATCGTCGGCCTCGATGTACACGATCGACACCGTCCCCTGTGGTGTTTGCTGGTGCCACACGGCCTCACGCTTGACGCCCTGGCTCTTGCGCCACTCTCCGTACTCCTGCCGGCGAGAACCGGTCGCTTCTCGCATGTACTGCTTGTCGACTTCCTCTTTACCGGGAATGATGGGAACAACGAACGCCAGCGCCGCCATGAAGCCAACCTCCAGATGTGCGAGTGGGATTCCTGGGCACGCAAAACATCGTGGAATGCGATACATCCGACACCGAACGTCCGCAGCCGCCCGTCGCGGTCCCGCTTGCCGCCGTGCCAGCGGGCGTACCGGGCAGATAGTAACACCGTAACAGGGGCGGAGAAATCCGTCAAACCAGATCGAAGATCGTTTCCGTTATGTCACCTTGCCAGCGGGCAAACGCATCGGGAACGCGGCGATCGTGGCCGGGTGAAAGCGGCGGGAGCTCGTCGGCGCCAAACCAGCGCACGTCCAGGGTCTCGTTGGTGATCACCGGCTCCGGCCGCGCATCGCGTGGGCGGCAGAGAAACGTGAGAAGGTAGAGATGCATGCCGGTCCGGGAGCGCAGCTTGCGGGAGTCGTAGATTCCACTCAGCGCCAGCGGCTCGACCTCGATGCCGGTCTCCTCGTGAACCTCACGGCACGCGCCCTCCGCCGGAGACTCGCCGACCTCGAGCATGCCGCCGGGCATCGCCCAGAGGCGGTTGTCGGTGCGCTGGATGAGGAGAATCCGGCCCGCTTCGTCGAAGATCGCTCCTTCGGCGCCCGGCCACGGAGCGACGTGGTCCAGATGATCGTTGAAGGTGCGCTCTACCTCCAGCGGCTCGCGTGTGTCCTGGGCCGCAAAGATCTCGGCGGCGATGCGCAGTACGCGCTGGAAGCGACGCGCGTTGTACGGGTTGTCTCCCGCCCACATCAATCCTTCGCCGGCGACCGCGCGCAGCTCGTCGGACCACCATCGCAGCCGCTGCTTGAGGCTCTCGTCGCTCACAGCTCTCGTGCCACTTCTACCTTGCGTATGGTTCGTACATACCCCAGCCGTTCGTTGATCGCAATCATGCGGGCGTTGTCGATCTCGCTCGAGGTAAAGAACCAGCGCACGCCGTTCTCGCGTGCCCACCGAATCGCTCGCACCTTCAATGCCTGGGCGATGCCCCGGCCGCGAAACGACGGAGCAACCGCAGTGTAGTCATTTTCGGCGGCATCGGCACGCAGCCGCTTCAGGAACGTCATTCCCACCGGGCGACCTGCGTGCAGGGCAACCCAGTGTGTCTCGTAGGCCAGACCGGCGCCCTCCACTACCCTCGCCCGCCACGAGTCAAAGGAGTCTGCAAGCTCCTGAGCGTCGGGTGGAGTCCCACCGGAGTCGGCCCAGAGATGCTGCAGCCCGCGCAGGACCGTCTCATCCGACGATTCGAGCTCGTTGAGGCTCGCGATTCGAACGTTTTCGCCGCGGAGCTGGTCTTCGAGACCCTGGTACGCCTCGAGGCTCGCGTCCTCCACCCGCAGCCGGTACTCGTCGATTACCTGGCCGGTCTCGGTGAAGCCACGCCGAGCCGCAAAGCACCGGCCTGGAGTGCTATCGGTCCGAACCCAGGCCAGCAGACGGGTTGCACCGTGGGCCGCGAGGCGCGAGTCCAGGATGTCAGACAGGCGGCTGCCGATGCCGCGCCCTCGATAGTCGTGGTCGACAAGAAGCTGCGCCGTACAGTCTCCCAACCGGCCCGTCCACCAGGCCGGGCCAAAGCTGCCGACTCCCACCACCCGGCCGGCGGCCACCGCCACCCACTGTTCCTCGTCATCCTGCCTGGCTACCTCTGCTTCCTGGCCGCGATGTGCCTCGACCGCTCTCGGCGCCGCCTGCGGCTCTTCCCGGTTGTACATTTCGACGATGCCGGCGTCGTCGCCAGGTTCCCATGGACGCACAACAATTGTCCCCATATTGGTCACCACGCAGTCTCCCGCAGACCGAAGTAGCTGCGGGCAGAGCTCTTCGCTTCCTGCCCGAGCATCCAGAGTATAAGGAAGTCACAGGACACACGATGCCGGACGATTCGAACGAAACCACCGATCTCAATAGAGAAGCGGAGCTGGCCCGCCGCCTTACCCTCCCCGAGTTTCCACGGTCGGCGGCCTGCGATCCACGCTGGATGCTCAAGAACCTGATGGGCCCGAACGTCATCTGGCTGGCGGAGTCACTGACCCAGGTCATGCGCCTCGAGCCCGGCATGCGGGTGCTCGATATGGGATGCGGCCGCGCCATCAGCTCTATCTTCCTGGCGAAGGAATTCGACGTTCAGGTCTGGGCCACCGACCTCTGGGTCACGCCGGACGAGAACTGGGAGCGAATCAAGCAGGCCGGCCTTGCCGCCTCCGTCTTCCCGATCCACGCGGAGGCGCACGATCTGCCTTATGCGGCCGGATTCTTCGACGCTCTGGTCAGCCTGGACGCCTACCACTACTTCGGGACGAATGACCTGTATCTTCAGTACTATGCGCGGCTCGTCCGCGCCGGAGGCCCCATCGGCATCGTGGTTCCCGGCATTCGACAGGAGTTTGCCGGCGGGCTGCCCGGGCATCTCGCGCCGTACTGGGAGCGTGACTTCTGGAGCTTCCACAGCCCGCAGTGGTGGCGAACTCTGTGGGAGCGAACCGGACCGGTGAAGGTCGAGCACGCCGACATGGCGCCGGACGGCTGGCACCAGTGGATCACCTGGCTGGAGGTCTGCCGGGATTTCCACTACCCGTTTCCACCGAGCGAGCTGGAAATGCTGCGCCTCGACGCAGGCCGGAATCTCGGTTTCTCACGTATCGTCGCGCGCAAGATCTAACCAGCTATTGACGTAGACATCCCCTCGCCGCACGGGTGCGGCAAGGGGATGAGCTACACCTCTCCCTTCCGGAAAACGATCGAGCTTCTCGCGCGTCGAGAAGCTCCGATCGTTCCGTCAGGGCGTCGGAAAGGGCCGCGTCACGGTGTAACGGTGATCGTGCCGTACATGCCGTGGCCCGGCGAGCCGTGGAAGCTGCAATGATAGCCCATCGTGCCGGTCACGTTGAAGGTATGGGAGAACGTGGCGTGCGGACCCATGCTCCCGGAGTCCCAACTGTCGGCATCACCCGGGTCACTCGTCGTCGTGTGAGCGAAGGGAGCGGTGTTGACCCAGGTAACCGTCACCCCCGCCTTCACCTGGATGAACTGCGGCGAGAAGGTGAAACTCTTGGTTTGCTTGATCGTGCAGTTTTTGGTGTTGAGATGCTTCTTCGAACACGCCGGCGCGCCCTTGGCGGACGCGGAGCCCGTCACGTGACTGGCGACCAGTCCGAGCGGCAGGAGGAGGATCGCGGTGTACAGGAGGATTCGCAGGGCGCGCTTCATAGCTGACTCTCCTTCGCGTGAATCGGTTTCGATACGGTTCGGTCCTCATGCACTACGTGGCAGGGTTACAGCGCGTACCCTCGACGCGTATCGATTCGGAGAGAGGGAGGCAAGAGGAGCGATGGTACGACGCCGCCTGGCGGCGGGAATCATGGCTGCCGGTCTGGCGGCAGTGGTGGGACTCGTGTGGACCGGTGGGAGCGCGGTACGGGCCTACGCCGTGCTGGTTCGCTCCGATCCGCCCGCGAACGTCGTGCTGCCCGCCGCGCCACTGCGCATCGATCTCTGGTACGACGAGGCGCTGAACGGCGCAGCCTCACACATCGCCGTCTGGAACGATCGCCACCGCTCCCTGACCAATGGAGCGGCCGCACTGAGCTCGGACGATCCGAGCCGGCTCGGCGTCATGCTCCACCCGCTCTCAGCCGGCACGTACCGAGTCGCGTGGGCCGCGGTTTCCAACCAGGACGGGCAGCTCACCCGAGGTTCATTCCTCTTCACCGTGGGCCGGAGCAGGCTCGCCCCGGCAACCGGCGCGGCTGGCTCGGGCGCCGGAGCGGCGTGGGACACGACGTCCCAGGTGCCGTCGCTCCTGCTCCACTGGATTGAGCTTTCGGGCGCGGTCCTCTGGATCGCTATCCTCTTCGTCGCGCTGCTCTACAGGTCCGCGACGCCGGAGCGTCCTCGCCTGCGGTCCGCCAGTGTGCAGCGGGCCGGCGCCGTCTATCTTTCCACCCTCAGCGGGCTGAGTGTCACCAGCGCCGGCATCCTTTTCCTCCAGGCACACGAGCTGGCCGGGGCACGCTGGAATGCAGCGCTTCCGGCGCTCTTCGCGGGACAGTACGCGCGGCTCTGGGTGGTTCGTGAGGCGCTGGTGCTCGCCGCGCTGGCGCTCGCTCTTGTAGACGGCCTCGGCCGGCGTGGCGACATGGGCACTTCGAGCGACAGCGAGTGGATGAACGGTCAGGACCTATCTCTGGCGGCCGGAATCGTGTATCTGTATCTTCTCGCCGCCAGCAGCGATCTCGGCGCCGCCTCATCGGCCGCCACGGGCAGCTCGATCGTCTCCGTCTCAATCGTGGTCGCCTGGCTGCATCTGCTTGACGTCGCTGCGTGGCTAGCCGCCCAATGGGTCCTGCTGGCTATACTCCGTCGATCACACCAGTCCCGGCCGGCCGGCGCGATCGCTTCCTTCCCCGACAAGCAGCTACCCCGGCTGCTCGCTGCCGAACGTGCTGCCGCCGCGACACTGGTCGTATCAGGCGCCGCCCTCGGCTTCATGGCTTCGTCTTCCTGGCCCGCGATCCTGCACAGTACCTACGGAAAGTCTCTCCTGCTGGAGCTGGCGATGGTCGCCGTCGCGACGGCGCGCGTCGAGCGGCTGGCACGGCAGGCGAGCCTGCTCCCTTCGGTCTCCATACCTGCGCTGTTCCGCGTCACGAACCGTCTCGCGCTGGGGCCTCGAAGCTCGTGGATCCGGATCAGGTATCTGAGCGGGCCGATCGTGCTGCTCGCGCTGACGCTCATGTCGCTGCGGCCGGTCACCGCCGATGTCCCGCCGGATCCCGTGGCCGTCGCTCAGGCGCCTGCCGGGGCGCTCACCGTGACGCTATCGCTGAAGCCGGGTAGCCCCGGCACCAATGTGATGAGTGTCGTGCTCAAACGGCACGGACGCCCGGTGCGCCACGCCCGGGTCACGGTTCTGACCTCCATGCTCGATATGGTCATGGCCACCGGGCTGGTGGCGCTGCGAGAACAGGCACCTGGGAGTTACGGTGGCATCGCGCAGCTGGGTATGGGCGGACGCTGGAGATTCGATGTTGTCGTTGCCGACGGCTCCAGTTTTACCCGCACCTCCCTGGTTGTGCCAATCCACACCTGAAACTCACCGCATCCCCCGGTATCTCATGACCTGGCGCATGTTCCAGTTGAAGAGACCAGTCAGGGCCAGGCCGATGAGAAACAAGATGAAGCCAATGACATGGCTGATCAGGGCAGCGACAATGACGCCGACTCCTACGTCGGCGACCAGTGACCAGAGCGTTATGCGGCGAACGATCGCCGCGGGACGGTTCCGCATAAGAGCCATGAGGCCTTTCTCCTGCACCCGCCTCCGACCGGCGTTCACGCGCCTGGTGGGTCCAGAGCCGGGTGACACCCATTGTATTCGCCAGGGTAGAGAGCCACTCCCGCGGATGACTGCAGCAGTCCAACTGAGTGCTTACGCTTGAGCCTGGCTCGCCGGCTTGCGCGTCCGCGGCGCCGGGGCTCGGTACGTCTCCCACCCGGGAAAATCGATCATGTCGAGGCGGCCGAGCATGCCGACCGTCCAGTTAGTCTTCTCGACACCGAAGGCCGGAAGCGCCATGAGGCGCCGGCCCAGCTCCTCGACGTCGGCCGCGTCGCGCCAGATGCCCGCCGCGTCCCCACCGTACTGCTCGACAATGACCGCTGCCAGGCGCGATGTCAGCGTCGCATAGCGATACGGAAAGCGGTGCAAGGCAGGCTTGGAAGAAAAGGCGGCGACCAGTTCGGGATTGTCCTCCGCCGCCAGGCGTTCGATTTCGAAGTGGCCCAGCCGTTCCTTGAGGCGGAGTGGAATGGCGAAGGCGCGGCGGGTCGAATACTGGCTGTCATACAGCACGCCGAGGAGCAGCGCATTCGCATTCTCGGCGAGAAAGAGATCGGCGGCCGGGTCGTCGGTCAGCGTCACGCCCCGGCCCTCACCGGGTGGCGCGATCCACTCCAGCCGCTCCAGCTTCGGCATCCCCGGTCCTACACGTCGCTGCCCGGTGGGACCAGCTCGTCGATCCGGCGAAGCTGTGCCTCCGGAATGGTCACGTCAATAGCGCCTAGACTGTCCTCCAGCTGACGCATGGTACGCGGACCGATAATCGGCGCCGTCACCACCGGATTTGCCAGCAGCCAGGCCAGCGCGTACTGGGCCAGCCCGGCCCCAATTTCCTCCGCCATCGGCACCAGCTGCTCGACCAACTCGCGCTTGCGCTGCCCCTCGGCTGACTCCGGGCGGGTGATAAACGGGTCGTTGCGGCCGACCCGTGAGTCGGAAGTGATCTCCCCCTGCCGGTACTTCCCGGCCAGCCAGCCTCGGTCGAGCGGGCTCCAGGGAATGACCGCTGTGCCGTACCTGGCGCAGACGGGCAGCACCTCCTGCTCGATATGGCGGACGAAAATGCTGTACGGCGGCTGCTCGCATTCGAACCGGTTCAGATTCAGCCGCTCAGCAGTCCAGTAGCTCTCGACCAGCTGCCAGGCGGCAAACGTCGAGCTGCCGATGTAGCGCACCTTACCGGCGTGGATCAGGTCGTCCAGGGCGCGCATGGTCTCCTCGATCGGTGTTTCGGAGTCGGGCCGGTGTATCTGGTACAGGTCGACGTGATCGGTCTGGAGCCGGCGCAGGCTGTTTTCGACCTCGCGCAGGATGTGGTACCGGCTGTTGCCCCGGTCATTCGGTCCTGATCCGACACTCCCGTGCACCTTGCTCGCCAGCACCACGTCGTCACGCCGGCCACGCAGCGCCTTGCCGACGATCTCCTCGCTCTCGCCGCTGCTGTAGACATTGGCACTGTCGACGAAGTTGATCCCGGCGTCGAGCGCGGCGTGAATGATCCGGATGCAGTCGGCGTGGTCGGGGTTACCACGCTGTCCGAACATCATGGTGCCGAGACAGAGCCGGCTGACTTTCACGCCGGTGCGTCCCAGATTGCGATAGATCATGGCGATTCCTGGCTTCCAGTAGGTCCGCCGGCGAGACGACCCAGGCCCACTGCCGGTCTGGTATGTGAGAGAGTGGAGCAACACTCTCCGCGCACTTTCTACCATACCGATCCCCCTTCCCTGGTTAACTGGGGGCCGCACCCCAATGCTTGCCAAAGACACCTACCTCACGGCGCTTGGCGACAACGCGCAGGCGCTTGCCGACGCGTCGGTGGACAACCTTGCCGGAACCGTTCCCTCGTGCCCGGACTGGACGGTCGGCACATTGCTCGGCCACCTCGGCGCGGCGTACGCCATGGTGTCCCGCCAGATCGAGGCCGGAACGGCCGAAGATGTGGTCCAGTCACTGGAAGACATCCGCCTGCCCGCCGGTGTGGCTGCCTGGGTAGACAGCCAGCTCGCTCCCGATGCGATGCCGACCGGCGTGGTGCCCTGGTTTCGGGCGACGGCCGACGAGCTCGTCGGCTTGATGACCGGGGTCGATCCCGGCGCCCCCGCCTGGACCTGGTACCCGCCGGACCAGACGACCGGCTTCTGGATGCGGCGGATGGCCCACGAAACGCTGATCCACCGCTGGGATGCCGAGCTGGCTCGCGGCGCCACCGCTGCGTTCGACCCGCCGCTGGCCGCCGACGGCATTGACGAGGCGCTGTTCATCTACCAGCAGACGGTATGTCGCCCGCAGTCAAAGCTGGAGGGCGACGGTGAGAGCTATCGATTCCGTTGCACCGACACGTCCGGTGATTGGCTGGTGCGCTTCGACGGCCCGTTAATGACTGTCAGCCGGGAGCCCGGCACGGCCGACGTCGTCGTGCGAGGCAGCGCATCCGATCTCTTCCTGTTTCTCTGGCACCGGATTCCAGCCGACCGTCTCGAAATTGAAGGCGCGCCGGCACTGCTGGCGCGCTACTTCGAGCTGGCGCCGCCCGACTGACATATGGCGCGGGCCGGCGGGCGAAGGCAGGGCTGCTCTAGGGACGCGGGATCGGACTGCCGCAGTTGCCGCAGAACCTGGCGTCGCCCTGAACGGGCGCACCGCATCGCGGACAAACGGTGGCCGACGGGGCCGGAGTAGCGGCCGCGGGAGCGGTGACCGGAGTGGCCGCCGCCAGGCTGGCCACCAGCTGCGGCGGAGGCGCCGGCGCCTGACGACCGCCGAAGTGCAGGAGGTGCGCAAAGTAGCCGGCCAGCGCCGACGCCAGCGGTGGGGGCGGAGGCGCAAAGGCGCCGAGTCGGGCCCGGGCAACCGCTTCCAGAATGAAGAATCGGAGCACCAGCAGGGCCGGAATGGAGACCAGCACCAGCGCCAGGATATTGCCGTTGTTGAACGCAACGCCGTCGTAGAGGGCGTGCGAACCCACCGCGATCAGGTACGCCAGGACAACACCGCCGGTGAGGCGGAACGTCCTCTCACCCCGCTCGCGCCAGATGGCGGCGCACACGATGGCCGTCCAGGTGCCGTGTCCGAACACCGCCAGTAGCATCCGCTGCCAGAGCGTCGTTTCCATCGCCCCGAAGCCGTGGGCAAACGAGTCACTCAGCGGGTGCGTCTGGACGAAGCTGACGAATCCCACCAGGAACGACTCAAAGCCATAGCCGGCGGTCTCGAAGGCGGCGAACCCCATACCGACCGCGGCGCCGATCACCAATCCGTCAAGCTCACTCCGCAGGCGCCGGTCGCGCAGGAACCAGACGGCCGCAAGAACCTTGGTCGTCTCCTCGACGAACCCGGCAGCGATCGGCAGGCTGCTGCCGGTCGGATTGACCACGCTGTAGAGTATCGCGGCGGAAAGGGTACCGATCAGGCCGCCGCTGAAGAACGCCATGCCGAGGGTGAGGGGCGGCATATCGGCAAACGCCCCTTCCTCCCAGCAAAAGACGACAAACGTCACCGGCACGACGGCGGCGCCGATGATGGCCACCAGCGGAACGATCTTGTCGTTGTCGGTGCTGTTCAGAATGAGCGCCGCGATGAGGTAGCTCGCCAGCCCGAGCACGAACACGCGCCAGTAGCGCTTCGATCGCTGCAGCGCCATCCAGTGGCCGAAGCTCGACTGGCGCGGGCCGGGAATGGAGGCGGGTGCAGCCATCACGCCCGGCGCCGGCGGAGGCGAGACCGCCTCGAGCGTCAGCTCCGTACTTCCAATGCGCACGTGTTGGCCGGGCAGGAGCAGGGTCGACTCGTAGACGCGGTGTCCTTCCACCAGCGTGCCCGTCTTCGATCCCGAGTCCTGCAGGACATATCCCTTCGGACACCATCGGATCACCGCGTGCATACGCGACGCCTGGGGATCGGTGAGGACGATCTCGTTCGTCGAGAGCAGCCCCAGATGGACCTCCGGCGCCGAGAGAAACACACGGCCGTCATGGGCTAGCCGGCTGCTCCAGGCCGGGCCGGTGATCGTGAGGGCGGCTGGATATGGCGGCGCGGCGGCCGGGGGCGCTTCAGTGGGGGCGGCGGTACTCACAGACCTGCTCCTTTTCCAGGTGGCTCAAGTTGGTCACAGAATACCGCGTATCAGCACAGACGTCAAGCACCAAGTGCGCGCTCCTGGTGAGGCTGGCCACACCACTATCGCCGCTGCCCGCCGTTCCTACACTGCCCATCCCCGTCGTGCCGCCACCCTCGTCCGGCGCCAGTTCTCACTATCCCGATAATGCACGAGCTCTGAACCCTAGTGGTTCTGTATTGCCAACACCGCGATTCCCTGATATGGTGAACGTCAGACGGGTAACAGCGGTGCACTTTTCGAGAACATGTGTGAAGCCAGGACACGTGAAACAACCACTATCTCGACTCCAGATAGGAGCGGACTGGGTACCCCTTTCTCGACACAAGCGTTGAATGGTCTTTTCTGCAGGCCACCACATCGACATGAGAGGAGGTGGTAAACAACGGGAGACTGCGCACATGCATCCTGCAGGCGGCATAGCGTACCAGGTTGGAATGAGAGAGGAATCGAAGTGGACAGGCTCAGACGCACCCTCCTTCGCGCCACCAGGCTCGCGATAATTGGAATGGCCGGGGCCACTGGCGTCCAAGGAACCCACGCAATCCCCGGGAACAACGCCGCGCTCGACGCCTCCGCTAGCGGCATGCACTTCGCCACCTTGTATGGGCACGCCGCGCATCCGCTCTCCGGATTCACGTGGGCGATCGCCGATACGGGCGGAGGTACCAGCTGTGATGGCACGCCGGATCAACTCGACGTCTTCACACCCTCCGGCACGCTAAACCAGGCATTCAACACCGATGCCTTCCAGTGCACTGGCACTTGGGGTTCGAATACCGTGGCGATCGCGAAGTCGAAAAAGCAGACTTGCGTACTTCTGGCAGATATCAATGACGGAAGGGGACCAGGTCACCTGGATAGCTTCAGCTTCAACCCCAACACCGGGTTAATCGGCGCCGAGGTCAGTCACCTGGCTGACCCAAAGAACGGGACTCCTCAAGATGTTGCAGCCAACGCAACCGGAACAGCCGCAGTGTGGGTCGACCAGTCGGCGAGTCCGACGTATATCCTTGAAACCTCAGTCGGCAAAGGTTGCGCACTGGGCAAGGCCAAGGTATCGAAGGGTACAACGGGGCACTACAACAATGCCGTGTGGAACGGCAAGTACGCCCTGGCCGCCAATTCGGGCACTTGCACCGTCGACACCTACAAGGGTGTCAAGCTCGTGCACTCGACCCCCACAGACATTTGCGGGGTCGGTATCTCAGCGCTCGGCACCGAGATTGCTGTCGGATCCGGCAGCAACAAAGTTGAATCCGGTAGCTTCGCCTATCCCGGTGTCAATTGGGGCGGAACGGCAAGCGAGACGGGTCCTGGAGGTGCCAACATCCTGGATACGGGCCTGGCATCTGGATGCCTCTTCGGCGGCGACGAGGATACCGGCTACGTCTCCTGGTTTACCACAGCCGGCAATCCGCCTGCCCCGGCGTATGTCGGTGACGAGCGTAATCCTAGTGGATCTTCTTTCGAGGGGCCGTTCGCCAGTGCCGGGTCGATCGAGTTCATGGACAGCTTCGGCGGCGGGGAGATTTACTACAGCACGATTGGTACGCAGTGCGCCCTTACGCTCACTCCGTTTGCGACGCTGAGTGACACCAGAGGCAGTTCCAACGGATTCGTACTCTACTAGCTCGGGGGAGTTACACAATCGGTTCGCCGTGCAGGTAACGGCACTCTAAGGGAAGCGAGCACCCCCTGGACGTCGCTCGCTTCCCTTCTCGGCATCGTGGACCGCTATGCTCGCCCGTGGTCATTGGAACATCGAACGCCAGCACTGGCTTCAGGATGTCGTCTTCCGGGAGGATGCCTCACCTGTCCGCACCAGCACTGCCCCCCAGCTCCTGGCCGCGCTCCGCATTGTGGTCCCCACGCTGCTTCGCCGAAACGACTCAACGGCGATTGCTGCCGCACACCGGACCTTCGCCGTGCGTCCCTCGCATGCCTTCGCCTTGGTCGTCCACTCATTTCTCGCCTATCGGTAACTCACGAGACATGGCGCTTCTGAAAGGTAGCCTCACTCCGCCATGAACCCGCTGCCGACATCCGCCTGACCGACACGCGGACCCACATACACGTTTTCATGTAAGAACATCCGGCGCCGGCAAGGTGCTTCACCTTGCCGGCGCCGGACACAAAGGAGGTTCGGTGGGCGGCGACTGTCCTCGCCGTCCTTAGCTCAGATGTGGATTCCGTGACTGGTATCGGCGCCCAGTCCGTTGTTGACGATGAGCCGGTTGAGCGCCACGAACGGATCGTTGGAGGTCGCCACGATTCCCAGCTCGGCATTGGGCACGACACTGCCCACGTCGATGGTTTGCTGGCCCAGCGGACCCACCACGTAGGTCCGCTGCGTGACCCCACCGGACGCCGTCATGAACTGCACCACGATCGGCTCGGCCAGCAGGCTGGGATTGAACAGCTGCAGCACATCGCGTGCCCCCAGCGCGCTCACGGTGTCGACGGCGGCGAACCCCCAGCTCTTGGCAGGACTCGAGACACCAAAGGAGTCGGTCGAGGCATTGTGCATCCTGCCGGCGTAGGACGTCTGCTCGGCGACGGATGGACGCGAGCTCTGGAGCACGACCGAGACGTCGGTGCGATGGGCGATCTTGTTCACCAGGTAGCCCGCGCGGGCGTAGGGTTTGAGCCAGCTGCTGACGGTACCGACCACCTGGCCCGACGGCGCGTAGGCGTGAATGCTCAGGCGCGACCAGTGATTGCTGGTATTGACCACGCCGAGCCAGTAGTGCGCGGCGCCGTTGAGCGGCCCGCCCGCGAAGTACCAGGTGCGCTGCGGCGCGGTGACGCCGATCTTGCTCGTCATGCCGTGCATGATGAACATCGAGCGGTTTGCCACGACTGGCGCACTGGCCGTGATGGTGACACCCACGGCATCCCGAACATAGCTCTTGATGTTGAAGGTCGTCCGGGATGTCGGCGCCATGGTGCGGGTCACGGTGAACGCAGCGTGATGGGTGGGCAGGATCCGGGCCCACACCTGGATCGTCGACTTGTTGGGGTTCTGCACGGCGACGTACTCGCGGTACTTCCCGCTGGTGTTGCCGTTGGCGAAGTACCAGATGGACGCCGGGGTGGTCGCCCCGGGCACCAGCGCGGCCGACGTTCCGTGCATCACCAGCCGCTCGGCCACGATCGGCACATCGGCGGACACCGCCGCCGCACTCGAGACATGGGTGCCGAGATCGGCGTTGACATCTTCGGTGGAGCGCGAGTGCGGGTTGATGCTGAAGGTCCGGGTCTTGACGGCGCCGGTAGTGGGCTCGTAGGTCACCGTCACCTGGGTCTTGATCTCCGTTGGATTCAGGAAGGTCAGATACTCGTGGTACCCGGTGCCGGTGTAGAGCGACGCAAAGTAGTAGTGCGTCGACACGGCACGCTGCACCGCCAGGGCGACGTACGCCTTCCGTCCGCCGGAGCCGGCCGCCGTCACGGTGTAGGAGCCGGTGGCGAGCGAGGTGGGCAGCGTTACTTTGGTGGTCGCCTGCCCCGCCTTGTTCGCGGTTACGGTCGTCAGCTTCGAGTTGCCGACGTAGAGGCTGATCTGGACGCCGGCCGGGAAGCCGAAGATGTTAAGCGTGACCGGGGTTCCCGGCGCAGCCGCGCTGGCGGGAACGACCACCACCGACGGCTTCAGGGTTGCTACCGTCAGCCTGGCGCTCAGGGAGCGGCCGGTCGAGCTACTGCGCGCGGAAACGGTATACGTGCCGCCCGCGGTCGAGGTCGGGATGGCAATCACGACGGAGAACTGCCCGCGCCCGTTCGCCGTGGCCATGGCGGTCAGCGTGCTGTTTCCCCCACCAACCTTATTCACGGTCAGTGCAACGTCGATCTTGTCCCCGGCCGGGAAGCCCGACCCGGTGAGCACCGCGCTGCCGCCAGGTGACGCAGCCGCGGACTGGAGCACAATGCTCGGATTGAACGTTACGCTGAATCGTGCTGTCGGCGCCCGCCCGGTGCTCTCGCTGGCCGCGGTGACTGTGTAGCTGCCCGAGGCCGCATCGCTCGGAATGTGAAGCGTCGCGCTGAACTGGCCATTCGAGCCGGCAGTCGCCGACGTGTTGAGGGTGGTTGCAGCGCCCGATGTCGTCTGCACCGGCGCGCTAATGTCGACTTTGTCACCCGCCGGATAGCCGAAGCCCCGGATGATCAGATTGGAGCCGGGCATCACTGAAGAGGTCGACAGGGCGATCGCCGCGCCAACGTGGGACACGACGAGCTGCGCGTGCTCCTGCGCGTTGGGACCGCCCGCGGTGACGCTGTAGGCGCCGGCAGCGGCCCGCCCCGGCACGGTGATGCTTGTGGCGAAGTTGCCCTTCGGTCCGGTGTGGGCGGTGGTCGTGACCGTTTTGGCCCCGCCGCCGTACAGCGCAAAGGTAACGCTCACGGTGATCGTCGCGTTGGCGCTGTACCCACCACCGACGACCTTGACAGTCTGTCCCGGGTGAACGGTAGCGGGTGAGAGCTGAACCGCCGGCTGCAGAGAGACGGCAAGCTGGTGGGAAGCCGTGAACTTGCCCGTACTGTCAACTGCCGTCACCTTGTAGAGCCCGGTTCGCATCTTTGTCGGGAGCGCGATCGAGACCGAGAACGTCCCGTTGTAGCTGGTCGTCGGCGTTCGCGTGGCGGTTACCGTATTGCCGTTGTTGTCGGCGACGTTCAGGGTAACGGCGACTACCGAATTGGGGACGAACCCGTAGCCGGTCACGGTGGTGGACTGGCCCGGTCTCACGCTCGATGCGGATAGCGTGAGGAAGGGGATGTACACCACCGTGATGGTTGCACTGGCGCCATCCTTGCTGCTGCCGGACGCCGTCAACGTGACCGACTGTGCCATGGCGTCGCGCGGGACTGCCAGCAGCACCTCGTGGAGATTTCCCTTGCTGTCGGCTGTCACCGTCTTGTTCACCGCCTCGGTGTTGCCGTTGTAGAGCGGGAAGTCGGCGGTAATCTGAACCGTCTCGCCGGCCTGGAAGCCGCCACCCTCAACGTAGAACTCGTGGTCGGCGCGAATGACGTATGTCGGCGGCTTGGCCGACACCTGGAGCCTGACGAGCTGGAGAACCGTCAGCACCCGGCTAGCCGAGAGATTGTGAAAGTCCTTGATGGTGATCCGGTAGAAGCCCGGCACGGTGCTCGCCGGCACCGTGATCGCCGCGCGGACGACCCCGCTCCCATTGGCGGCAGCGGCAACCTGGACGCGCTTCGACGAGTAGCCGGCCGCGGTATGCAGCCGGAACTCCCCGTACACGATCGCCGAATCGTTCGCCGTGAAGCCGTAGCCGGTGATTGCCACGGTATCGGTAGGCGCCGCCTTATCCCGCGACA
>Ga0070735_10001853_pt1 | contig 19703 bp, 19 predicted proteins | sample Coa_R1_FD_66443 | JGI IMG/M metagenome (GOLD analysis project Ga0070735, IMG submission 66443) | Surface soil microbial communities from Centralia Pennsylvania, which are recovering from an underground coalmine fire - Coalmine... | ecosystem: Environmental > Terrestrial > Soil > Unclassified ... | reverse complement strand
ACAGGCGATCCACCATCGACATCAACTTCGGGCCTTAGACGCCACAAACCCCGAAGCTCGCCTCTCAGCCCCCGCCGGACAATCCGGCGGGGGTTTTGCTTGCCCGCTCTTCCGGTCCGCGTGGAGCCTCTGCTAAAGAGGTTGCGAGCGCGCGCCGCCGGCGTCGCGCAGCCGCCTTTCCCAGAGAAACAAGGACTTGCATCCCATGAAGATCGCGTTCGCCGCCCTCGTCGCGCTTGCCGCGGCGGCGCTGGCCGCCCCGGCCCTGGCTCAGGACGCTCCGGCCGCCGCCCAAACCGGTCCCCAGCCCATGCCGGGGATGCCGGGTTACGAGCAGCCCGCCATCGGAGCCGATGCTTGCCACAACGTCGACGCCAGCCACACCCAGTGCACGATCCCGGCGAAAACCTCGGGCCGCTATCTCGTGATCGCCATCGGGACCGCAACGGCGACCGGCGCTGGCGCGGCTCAGCAACTGGCGATCGGCGGGCCGACCTGGGTCTGCGCCCGCGTGACCGACAACAACAACAGCAAGTGGTCGAGCGGCCCACGCGCCTTGAAGGTCGAATGCACGGTCGACGTGCTGACCGACCAGCCGCTGCCGATCACCGTGGAATATCGGGTCACGCACGCAACCCTGGACCCGAAGGGGCCACAGATGGCCATCCAGCGGGCCGGTTGGTCCGGCGTCGTCACCACCTCCCAGGTCGGTGCGCAGGCCGGCGTTCCGAAGACGCAGTAGTCCGCGCTCAGGCCGGCGCGGCGGCGATCAGCGCCTCGAGCGCGCCGGCGATGTGGTAGCCGCTCGAGGCCGGCGCAGGTCCCGCCTCCCAGCCGCCGCCGGCGCGGCGTTGATCCCGCCAGAGGCCGGGCGTCGGCGTGGCGAAATAGGCCATGAGAGCCGCGCTCGCCTGCGCGGCCGCCGCGCCCGCGCCTGCGCCGATGGCGCCGTCGGGGCGCGACAGCGCCGTCCGCAGCCGTTCCGCCTGTTGCCAGAGCCGCGCCGAACGCGCTTTCGGCCGGCCGTCGAACTCGATCGCGTCGATCGCGAACCCGTCGGCGTCGACGCCGTGCGCCTCTCCAAAGGTGATCAGCCGCGCCGAAATCGCTGAGCGGTCGCGGCCGCCGGCGCGCCCGAGGCGATCGAGCAGATACCCCCACTCGAACTGATGCCCGGGCGAGGCGCCCTCGCCGGGAACCGGGCGCCAGCCGGGATCGAAGGCCTCCGGAACGAATCCTGGGCCCGTCAGCACTCTGGCTTCGAACAGCGCGCCCAGACGCTCGGCCCAGGCCAGGTCGTCCGCCTCGCCGGTTGCGGCGTAAAGCGTCAGCGCCGCCTCCAGCAGGTGCATATGCGGGTTCTGGCGGCCAGGGTGCGGGGCGATATCGCCCTCGCGATACCCGCCGCCCGGATCGGCCCAGTGGCGCTCGAGCCGATCGCGCGTTGCGCGGGCGGCGTCGATGAAATCGGCGCGGCCAAGCGCGCGGCCGGCGTCGGCGAAGCCGAACAGGAGGAAAGCCTGGGTGTAGAGGTCGCTGCGCGAATCGGCCGGCTGACCGCGGCCGTCGAAGCTGTAGATCCAGTCGCCATGCGCCCCCCGCCCGCGCGCCAGCAGCGCCTCCCCCGCGGCGCTGGCCCGCTCGGCCCAGGGGCCGTTCCAGCCCAACCGCCCGCCGGTGCAGCAGACGCTCATCTGCCGCGCCTGCACCAGCGCGCGCCGCGGCGCCTCGACCGGCTCGCCGTCCAGCGTGATCGCCTCGACGAACTGCCCGCTCGCGCCATCGAAGCCGGCGCCCGTCCACAGCGGCAGCATCGCGCCCAGCATCCAGGTCTTGGCGCGCTCGGCGGCCTCGGCGAGGGCGACGGCCATTGCGACCGCTCAGCCGTCCGGCTTGGCGCGGGCGGCGAGGCGCTCGGCCAGCGCGCGCACCTCCTGCGCCCGCGCCTTCGGTGCGACGAGCACGCCGGCTTGCGTCGCGACGATCACGAGGTCGCTGACCCCGATCGCAGCCACCGTGGGGCCGTCCGACCACACCAGGCTGTCAGCCACGTCGAGGAGCCCGACATCGCCGCGCACGGCGTTGCCCTGCGCGTCGCGGGCGCCCAGGCGCCAGACTTCGTCCCAGGCGCCGACATCCGCCCAGGCAAAGTCGCAGAGCGCCACTGCAGCCCTGTCGGTCTTCTCCATCACCGCCCGGTCGAGCGCCTCGGCGGGGCAGGCGCCGAAGGCGGCGTCCAGGATGATGAGGGGGCCGGCGTGCTCGGCCGGCAGGGCGCCAAGGGTAGCCGCGAGGATGTCGGGCCGGTGGAGCGTGAACTCGCGCAGCATCAGCGCGGGGTCGAACAGGAAGACACCCGCGTTCCAACTGTGATCGCCACTCGTCAGGTAGGCCGCGGCGTCCGCGAGAGGCGGCTTCTCGACGAACCGCGCCACGGCGTGGACGCCATCCGCCAAGGCGGGGCCGCGCTGGATGTAGCCGTAGGCCGTTTCCGGGCGTGTGGGCGCGATGCCAAGCACGACGATCCGCTCGTCCGCGACGGCGGCGCCGCGCCGCACGGTGGCGCGAAAGGCCGCCGCATCGGGAACGAGATGGTCGGCCGACAGCAGCAGCACCAGCGCGCCCGGCGTCCGTTCGGCCGCCAGCGTCGAGATGATGGCCGCGATCGGCGCGGTGCCGCGGCCACAGGGCTCGACGAGCAGCACGCCCGGCGTGATCTGGACGGCCGCCAACTGCGCTTCGACGATCGCGTGGTGAGCCTGGCCGCAGACGATCACAGGCGGCAGAAACCCTTCAGCTTCGGCGGCTCGACCGGTCACGCGAGCCACGGTTTGTTCGAACAGGCTGGATCCGCCGATGAGCGACGCGAAAGGCTTGGGCGACGCTTCGGTGGAGACCGGCCAGAGCCGCGCGCCCGCGCCGCCGCAGAGGATGACGGGCAGGATCGGCCGCGTCACGGGCGGGCCCGTCCAGCCGGTCCGAACGGCCGCTTGCGCGCGCCGAACGGCCGACGTGGTTCCTCGCCCTTCGCCTTGGCGGCGATCTCTTTCAGCTTCATTCGCTGCAGGACCGAGAGGCTCTCGCCCGGCGCGCCCTTCTCCGGATCGGCGAAGGCGCGGCCATAGGTCTTCACCCGCTCTTCCACCGATCCGAGAAACTCGCCCTCCCAGTCGCTGAGTTTGGCCCCGGTCTGGGCGGCCGCGCGGCGGGCGCGTTTCAGGGCGTTCAGCGCGGCGCGCCTGGCTTGCGCGCGGGGGTCTGGGCGTTTGGCCTTCACAAGCCCCCAATGGCGGACAGGTAGAGGTCGATCAACGCCTCTTCCTCCTGCCGCTTGGCGCGGTCCTGCTTGCGCAGCCGCACCACCTTTCGAAGAATCTTGGCGTCGAAGCCTTCGCCTTTGGCTTCGTCGTAGACCGCCTTCAGGTCGCCGGTCACAGCGGCCTTGTCCTCCTCCAGCCGGTCGATCCGCTCAATGAGGCTTTTCAGCCGCCCCTGCGCTGTCGCGTTCAAGGTGTCGATCGCGGCGGAGTCGTCGGCCATGGGCGTGCGCTCGGGACTGGAGAAGCGGGGTCTGCGGGTTCGGCGACCCTAGCGGTCCGGGCGCTGGCGGCCAAGGGCGCGGCCGCCCCTTACCCCTGGCGCGCCTTGAACCTCGGGTTGGTCTTGTTGATCACGTAGACCCGGCCCTTGCGACGCACCAGCTTGCAGTCGCGATGGCGGGTCTTCAGCGACTTGAGCGAACTTCTGACCTTCATGGCGACGTGGTCTCGGCGACGGAGGGGTGAAAAAGAGCGCGCTCGTTTAGGGCGGGGCGCAGTCAAAGTCAAATCGCGCAAGCGTGCCTTGAAGCCGAACCCGGCTCGCCGCTAGCTTCGGCTTCGATGCGCCGCCGAGTCTTCTTGCAAACCAGCCTGGCAGCGGCCCTGGCCGGGCCGGCGGCGCGAGCCGCGCCCGCCAGCCCGAGCCCGCCCGTCGACGAGGCCCGCTTCCAGGTCTGGGCGGCGGACTTCATCGCACGCGCGCCGCGCATGGGCCTTCCGATCGACGTCGTCCGCCGCGAATTCGCCGGACTGACTCTCGACCCTCGGGTGGTCGCGCTCAACAACCAGCAACCGGAGTTTTCCCGTCCGATCAGCGACTACATCCAGTCGGTCGCCACCGACGATCGGGTGGCGGCCGGTCGTCGCCACTTGGCCGCCGTGCGCGACCTTCCGCGCATCGCCCAGCGCTACGGCGCGCCGCCGGAGATTCTTGTCGCGATCTGGGCGGTCGAGTCGGGCTTCGGCGTCAACCAGGGCGGCTTCGACGTTCTGCGGTCGGTCGCCAGCCTCGCGGCCGAGGGCCGCCGACGCGACTGGGCCGAAGGCGAGATCGCCGCCCTGATCAAGATCATCGCCGCCGGGACCGCGACCCGCGCGCAGCTCAAGGGCTCCTGGGCCGGCGCCATGGGACAGACCCAGCTCGAGCCCTCGGCGCTGCTGGCGGACGCGGTCGACGTCTCCGGTCGCGGGCATCCTGACGTCTGGGGCTCGCCGGCCGACGCGCTGGCTTCAGCCGCGAACCTGCTGGAGAAGGCCGGCTGGCGCCGCGGCGAGGCCTGGCAGCGCGAGGCGGTGCTGCCGCCCCACTTCGACTACGGCCTGACCGAAGGACCGGCGAAGCCGCCGGCGGTCTGGACCGCGCTCGGGGTCAAGCCGGCGGTGGGCGGCGTCTGGGGCGACCGCGCGCCCGACGGCGTCCTGCTCCTGCCCGCCGGCGCGGCCGGGCCTGCGTTCCTGGCCTTCCCCAACCACTTCATCATCCGCAAGTACAACAATGCCATCTCCTACGCGCTCGGCGTGGGCCTGCTCGCTGACCGCATCGCCGGGCGGGCGAACGTCGTGGCGGCCTGGCCGCACGAGCTGCCGCTCTCCACCGCCGATCGGGTGGGCGCGCAGGCGGCGCTGGCCAGACTCGGCTACGACGTCGGTCCGCCCGACGGCCAGATTGGGCTTAAGACGCGCATTGCACTGCGGGCCTGGCAGAAGTCGAAGGGCCTGCCGGCCGACGGGTACCTCACGCCGCACATCGCCGGCCAGCTCGTGGCCCAGGCGGCGGCCCGTTAGGGGGAAGGGCCGGCGCATACGCGGAATTAAGCATTAACGCCCAGCATTCCCGCCGACGCGCGCGCGGGGAGCAGCCAGGCCTTGTTTCAGATCATCGGCATCGTGCTGCTCTTCGCCATGGTGTTCGGCAGCTTCATTATCTCCGGCGGCAAGATCGCGGTGGTGCTCGAGGCGCTGCCGCACGAGCTGATGGCGATCGGCGGCGCCGGCGCGGCGGCCTTCCTGATCTCCAACTCGATGACCACGATCAAGGGCACCGGCGCGGGCCTTGCCAAGGCCTTCAAGGGGCCGAAGTGGAAGGCGCAGGACTACAAGGACCTCCTGAGCCTGCTGTTCCTGCTGACCAAGACGATGAAGTCGAAGGGCGTGATCGCGCTTGAGAGCCACATCGAGAAGCCGGGCGAGAGCGCCATCTTCTCCCGCTATCCGAACCTCATGAAGGACCACTTCGCCATCGACTTCATCTGCGACACGTTGCGCATGATGACTATGAACCTGGAGGACCCGCACCAGGTCGAGGACGCGATGGAGAAGCAGCTCGAGAAGCATCACCACGAGGCGCTGGCCCCCAGCCACGCGCTCTCCAGTCTCGCCGACGCCCTGCCGGCGCTCGGCATCGTCGCCGCCGTCCTGGGCGTCATCAAGACCATGGGCGCGATCACCGAGCCGCCCGAAATCCTCGGCATGATGATCGGCGGCGCGCTGGTCGGCACCTTCCTCGGCGTTTTTCTCGCCTACGGCATGGTCGGGCCGATGTCGGCGCGGATGAAGGACGTGACCGAGGAGGAGGGCGCCTTCTACCGCATCATCCAGTCGGTGCTGGTCGCCCACCTGCACGGCAACGCCGCGCAAATCTCGGTTGAGATCGGCCGCGGCAGCGTGCCATCGCCCGCCCAGCCGACCTTCCTCGAGCTCGAGGAGACCCTGGGCTCGATCCCCGCGGAGGGTTAAACCGCGCTCACGATCACGCTGTCGTGAAGAGAATGCTTGCCCTGGGGAAAGATGACGGCATAATCAGCCTCAGCGCAGGCGAGGCGCCGCTGGGATGTCGGCCAAGTTGGCTGAACAGCCGCGGAGGCGGGCTTGCTGATCGGCGCAGCAACCTCCTTCTAGGGGACCAGGGACAATGACCTCCGAAGTTCTTCGTAAGATCCTCGTCGCCGGCGCCGCCGTCGCCGCTCTTTCTGTCGTGGCCTGCAACAAGACGGCGAACGACGCCAACACGGCGGCTGCATCCGCCGAGTCGGCCGCTTCCGACGCGACGGCCGCGGCCAGCGCCGCTTCCGCCGCTGCTTCGGACGCCGCAATGGCGGCTTCCGCCGCTTCGGGCGCCGCGATGTCGGCCGCCGGCGGCTCCGCCGCTCCGGCGAACAAGTAAGCTTTTCGCGTCCAACGCGAGCGCGTAAGTCAAGGGGTCGCCCGGTAGGGCGGCCCCTTTTCGCGTCCAGCGGCGCGGTCGATCGATGGCTGGATCCGATCAGGGCGAACCGTCCTCCCCGATCACCTGGGACGCCGACGGGACCCCTCGCTCCACCCGCTTCGACGACGTCTACCATTCGCGCGCCGGCGGGCTGGGCCAAGCCAGGCGCGTCTTTTTGGATGGCTGCGATCTTCCGCACGCTTGGGCTGGACGTTCGGCCTTCGTCGTCGGCGAGCTCGGGTTCGGGACCGGGCTGAACGCGGTCGCATTGCTCGATCTTTGGCGCCGCTCCCGGCCGCCCGGCGGCCGGCTGACGCTGTTTTCCGTCGAAGCCGAGCCGCCCTCCGCCGCTGATGCGGTGCGCGCGCTTGCGCCCTGGCCCGAGATCGGCGAGCTCGCCCGGCGCCTGACGGACGCCTGGCCGCGCCGTGCGCGCGGCTTCCACCGGATCGCCTTCCCTGACATCGGCGCGTCGATCGACCTCGCCTGTCTGCCGGTCGAAGAGGCGCTCGACGGCTGGAGTGGTGCGGCGGACGCCTGGTTCCTCGACGGCTTCGCCCCGGCGAAGAACCCGGCCATGTGGTCGGGCGCCGTGTTCGCCCGCCTCGCCCGGCGCTCCGCGCCTGGCGCGCGCGCCGCGACTTACACCGTCGCCGGAGCCGTCCGCCGCGGCCTTCAGGCCAACGGTTTCGTCGTCGAGAGGCGCCCCGGCTACGGCGGCAAGCGAGAGCGGCTCGAGGCGCGCCGGCCGGGCGCCGCGGCCTCGCCGCGACGGCCCAGCGTGGCCATCGTCGGCGCCGGCGTCGCGGGCGCGGCGCTGGCGCGCGCCTTTGCGGAGCTTGGGCTCGAGGCCCAGGTGGTCGAGGCGGACGCTCCGGGCGGCGGGGCCAGCGGAAACCCGGCCGCCCTCGTCCTGCCGCGCCTCGACGCCGGCGGCGGCCCCATCGGGGCGCTGCACGCCCAGGCCCTCGCGCGCGCCTGCGACCTCTACGATGCGACGCCGGGCGCGGTGATCGCCCGCGGCGCGCTGCAGCTGGAAGTGGGCCCGAAAGACAGCCGACGCTTCGACCGCGTGTGCGCGAGCGCCCTTTTCGCCCCAGGCGCCGTCGAACGCCTGTCGGCGGCGGAGGCCTCGGCCCGCGCGGGCGAACGCCTTGCCGTCGGCGCTCTCGCCGTCCGCGACGGGCGCGTGGTCGACCCCGCGGCCGTGCTCGACGCCTGGCTGATCGGCGCGGCGCTGATCGCGGCCCGCGTGGGCGCGTTGGAGCCGCATGCGGATCGCTGGCGGCTGGTCGACGACGACGGGCGCGAGATCGCCCGGGCGGACGTCGTTTGCCTGGCCAACGCGCTCGATGCGGCGCGGCTGGCGTCCGCCGCGCTCGCCCCGCTTCGCGGTCAGGCCAGCGCCGCGCAGGGCCCGCCCCCGCCGGCCGCCGTGATGGGCGAGGCTTTCGCCATCCCGACCGCTGCGGGCCTCCTCTATGGCGCGACGCACGACCGCGACGATGCTGGCGCCGATATCCGGCCGGGCGACGATGCGCGCAATCTCCAAGCGCTCGCCGCCACGCTGCCAGCGCTGGCAGCCCGCGCCGCCGCAGCGCCGGCGGCGGGCCGCGCGGCCGTGCGCGCGGTGACGCCCGACTTTCTTCCGTTGGCGGGCCGGCTCGGGCCGCCGGGGCTCTTCGTCCTGGCCGGGTTGGGGTCGCGCGGATTCTGCCTTGCGCCGCTCCTGGCCGAGCACGTGGCGGCCGCCGCCGCCGACGCGCCATCGCCCCTCCCAGAAGACCTGGCCGCACTGGTCGATCCCGGACGCTTCGCCATGCGACGAAACCGGCGGCTCGCGCGTTCAGCCAGGGTTCAGGGCCGCGGCGGCATATAGGCCGCGGCGCCCGGCCGCTGCGAGACCAAGGGAGATTGTCGAATGCTCAAATCATCGCCCGCCTGGGCCGCGCGATACGCCGTGACGGCGGCGGCGGTGCTGACGACCCTGGCGACCGCCGGACCGGCGGCTGGGCCGGCGACGGCGCAACCGCGGGGCCAGGAACAGTGCTTCGCCGTTCGCAACATCAACGGCTTCAATGCGCCCAACGACCGCACCCTCTACGTTCGCGTCGGGGTGAACGATATCTATCGCCTGGACCTGATGATCGACTGCGAAGGCCTGACCTTCCGCCAGCGGCTCGGGCTTCAGTCGACCGTCGGCGACCCGTGGATCTGTGAACCGATTCAGGCGCAGATCGTCTATCGGGACGCTGGGATCGCCAACCGCTGCCCGGTCAGCGCCATCCACAAGCTGACACCGGACGAAGTCGCCGCCCTGCCCAGGCGCGATCGGCCGTGATTCGACGGCGCTGACCCACGGGAAGGCTTGCGGCGGCGGTCCCGCTCGTCCTTAAACCCTGGGTTTCATCCCAGTCGCGGAAGGGCGCGCCCATGCTGAAGGTCCACCACCTCAACAACTCGCGCTCACAGCGCATCCTGTGGCTCATGGAGGAACTCGGTCTCGACTACGAGATCGTGCGCTACCAGCGCGACGCGACCACCAATCTGGCGCCGCCGGAGCTGGAAAAGGCGCATCCGCTCGGCAAGTCGCCAGTGATCGAGGACGGCCCGATCAAGATCGCCGAGTCCGGCGCCATCGTCGAATACGTGGTCGCCAGGCATGGCGGCGGGCGGCTGCGCCCCGATCCGGCCTCCGACGCCCATGTCGCCTATCTCGAATGGCTGCACTATGCCGAAGGCTCGGCCATGTTGCCGCTGATGATGACGCTCTACGTCATGCGCCTGGGCGAGGCGGGCGCGCCGCTGCATCCGCGCATCGAGAGCGAGACCACCAACCACCTGGGCTACATCGCAAGATCGCTCGGCGATCGCGACTATCTCATGGGCGATTTCACCGGCGCCGACGTGCAGGTCAGCTTCGTCATGGAGGTCGCCCGCGCTTTCAACAAGCTCGCGCCCTTCCCGAACCTAACCGCCTATCTCGAGCGGCTGCAGGGCCGGCCGGCGTTCCGGCGCTCGCTTGACAAAGGCGGGGCCTACAACCTGGCGCGCTAGAAGCGGGCTCAGTTGGCGGCCGCGGGAGGCGGCGGCGCGCTTTCGGCGGCGCGGCGAACGATGTGCGGCGTGACCACGATGTAGAGTTCGGTCTTCGAGCGCGTGCCCGTCTGCATGCCCAGAACGTCGCCGATCACCGGAATCCTGCCGATGCCCGGCAGCCGCGTTTTCGAGCCGATGTCGCTCTCCTCGGTCAGGCCGCCGATCACGAACGTCTCGCCGTCGCGAACCGTGGCGGAGGTTTCGGCCTCGCGCTGGCTGATCGTCGGATAGCCTTGCGAGGTGCCGGTCACGCTCGAGACGACGCAGAAGACGTGCGAGGTGACAAAGCCGTCGTCGCTGACCCGGGGCGCGATCTGCAGCGTCACGCCGACGTTGACGTACTGCACCTGCTGCGAGACGGCGTTGACGCCGGAAAGCGCGATCGAGGTGAGGATCGGCAGGGCATCGCCTGTGATGATCTTGGCGGTGCCGCCGCTCTGCGCGGCGATGCGCGGCTTCGACACGATCCGCCCGTGTCCCGACTGCACCTGGGCGGCGATGGCCGCCTGCAGCGCATAGCTGGTCAGCGGGCGGCCGTTCGGCTGGCCGGCGGGGATGAAGGCGCCGGCCTCGAAGGTCGCGACGGCGAGTTGGCCGCTGGTGTTGTTGAAGTCCAGACCGACGTTCCTCGCCCCGGACTCGTCCAGCTCGACGAACACGGTTTCGAGCAGCACGCTCTGCACTGGCACGTCGATCTCGGCGATTTTCGCTTTCAGCCTGGCGATGGTGTCGGGCGGCCCTTTGAGGATGATGGCGTTCAGCCGACGGTCGACGGCGATCTCGTCGTTGACGGACTCGGCGAGCGGGTCGTTCGACGCCTGATCGGTTGGATTGGGCGCCGGCGCGAACGTCTGGCCGTTGATGCCCGCCGAGCCGAAGGCCGGCTCGCGCGGCACGAAAGAGTCGTTCGACTTCACGCTCAATCCGTCGGTGAGCAGGCCGACCACCTCGCTGACGTCGGCGTACTTGAGGAACACCACCTCGAAGCCGTCGTCGCCGGCCGGCCGATCCACGGCGCGCGGGAAGGCCGTCTGCGCCGCCGCAAGCGTCGCCGAAGCCGGCCCCGTCGTCGGCGAGAGGGAGAGGCTCACCGCGTTCGGTCCCGATGCGACGGCGGCCAGGTGGACCTTCCCGGCCGTGGCCAGATGGACGATCAGGACGGTGTCGCTCTGTTCGAACGCCACCGCGCGCAGCAGGCCCTTCAGCCCGTTGGGCTGCGCGGCCGTCGGTGCGCGCGACGAGAGCGCGAAGGCGATCGAAGGCCGGTCGGTGTCGTTGTTGATGATGGAAAAGCGGGGCGCCTGCGGCTGGAACGTCAGCACCACGACGAGACCGTCGCCGCCCGGGACGGCCGACACGGCGGTGAGGATGGCCGGCGCCGCCGGCTGCTGATACTCGGCCCGCGCGACGCCGGCGCAGAAGCTCGCGACGACAAGAACCAGCCACGTCAGACCGACCGCGGCGAGGCGGCGCGCATGTCCTTGACGGCGTTCAGCGGTCACGAATCGGCCCACCCGCGAGGGGCTGACTATGGCGCCGTTCGACCGCGAAGTCGTCCAGCCCCCGCAGCGGCTGCGGCGGGCCTAAAACGCCGAGCCGCCCTTCGGCGTCCCCAGGCCCGTCGGGCCGTCGTAGCCGGCGCCGGCGGTGCAGAAGTAAGTGCCGCCGCAACTGCCGTTGGCCCCGCTGGTCACGTCGTTCAGCGAAGCGCCATGCGTATAGGGGTTGGCGCCATAGGTCACCGCGCCGCCGTTGTTGGCGTAGATGCCGCCGACCAGCGGCGCCGCGACGCTGGTGCCGCCAAACACGAGCCAGGCCGACGAGCGCGCGTTCGCCGGCCCGTAGACCGCGACGCCGGTGTAGGGGTCGGCGACAGCTGAGACGTCGGCCTCCATGCGCGTGGTGCACAGGGGATCGGTCTGCCAGCTCGGCTTCGCATAGACCTTGCTGCAACCGCTGCCGGCATCGGCCCAGGCCGTCTCCGACCAGCCGCGGGCGTTCGAGGCGCGGACGAGGCTGGTGCCGCCGACGGCGATCACGTGCGGGGAGGTGGCGGGAAACTGCGGCCCCGCGCCATAGCCGCTGTCGCCGGTCGAAGCGGTGATAGCGACGCCCGGGTGGTTGTAGGCGGCCTCGAAGCTCTGGGACCCGTTCTCGCCGCCGCCGTAGCTGTTGGAGATGACGTGCGCGCCCAGGGCCGCAGCGCGGTTCTCCGCCGCCGCCAGGTCGTTGTAGGTGGCCGAGTTCGCCTCGACGAGGATGATCTTGCAGTTCGGGCACATGGCGCTGGCCATGTCCAGGTCGAGGGCGGTCTCTTGCGCCCAGCCCGTGTTCTGCGACGGATAGCTCCCCTTCTGGCCGTTCTCATTGTACTTGCCGAAGCACCCATTGGCGGTGGTGCAGGCCGGCAACCCGTACGTCGAGCGATAGGTGGCCAGGTCGCTCTCGGCGTTCGTGTAGCCGTAGGCGTCCACGATCGCGATCGTCGTCGCCGCGCTGCCGTTGGTGGTGATTGCGTAGGCGGCGTGCAAGTCGGAGGGGCCGTAGCCCTGAGGCACCAGCTGCGTGCGCGCATTTCGCTCGGTCAGGTTGGCCATGAAGCGATTGAGCAGCGCCGCGCCGCGCGAGTCGCTGACGATGTGAGCGTGGCAGCGCGCCACGCCGGGGCCGGTCGGTCCGCAGGCGCGCACGTGGAACACTTTGCCGGAAACCTGCACCTGCGCGGACGCGGTGGACGCGGCGGCCATGGCGATTGCGGCGGCAAGCACCGCGGTCGTGGCGAAGCGGATCATAGGGCCCCCCTGGGCGCGGGCGACGGGCGCCCGGGTGTCGACTGGCGAGATTTGCGCCGTACGTCGTCTCAGTCTAGGTCGGTTCGGTTAAGCGTCGGTTCGCAACCTTGGCAAAATGGCGCCGGCGGGCGTCCGAGCGGCAAGACGGTCATTTCGGACCTGGTCCGCATGCGCCAGGATGGCCGCCGAAAGACGCGCCTGATTCGCGCGAACACGAGGATCCGTTCGTGGCCGACAGCGGCGCAGCCGTCCGCTCCTTCGCCCCGAAAGCCGCGGTGCTGGAGGGCCAGGTCGTCCTGGTCACCGGCGGCACCGGCTCGTTCGGCCGCCGTTTCGTCCAGCGCGTGCTGGCCGAGCAGGCGCCGCGCAAGCTGATCGTCTTCAGCCGCGACGAACTGAAGCAGTACGAGATGCAATCCGAGCTGCGCGCGGCCTTCTCGGCTGCGGATTTCGGCCGCATGCGCTTCTTCCTCGGCGACGTGCGCGACCGGGAGCGCCTGACGCTCGCCCTGCGCGGCGTCGACATCGTCATCCACGCCGCGGCGCTGAAGCAGGTGCCGGCCGCCGAGTACAATCCCTCCGAATGCATCCACACCAACGTGTTGGGCGCCGAGAACGTGGTCTGGGCCAGCCTCACCAACCGCGTCCGCCGCGTCGTGGCGCTCTCGACCGACAAGGCCTGCAACCCGATCAACCTCTACGGCGCGACCAAGCTCGCCTCCGACAAGACCTTTGTCGCCGCCAACAACCTCGCCGGCGACATCGGCACCCGCTTCGCCGTCGTGCGCTACGGCAACGTCGCCGGCTCGCGCGGCTCCGTCGCGCCGCTCTTCCTGAAGCTGGCCGCCGACGGCGCGGCCCAGATCCCCATCACCGATCCTCGCATGACCCGGTTCTGGATCTCGCTCGACCAGGGCGTCGACTTCGTCCTCTCCTCGCTGGAGATGATGCGCGGCGGGGAGATCTTCGTGCCCAAGATCGGCTCGATGAAGATGACCGAGGTGGCCGACGCGCTGGCGCCGGGCGTGCCGCAGACCGTGGTCGGCATCCGCCCGGGCGAGAAGCTGCACGAAATGATGATCAGCGGCGACGACGCGCGGATGACCGCCGAGCTCTCGGACCGTTACGTGATCGAGCCGGAGTTCGTCGAATACCTGCGTCTGCCGTTCGCCGCCGCCGAGGGGCGCGCTGTCCCGGACGGCTTCGTCTATTCCAGCGACGCCAACGCTGAGTGGCTCGACGCCGATGGCCTGAAGGCGCTGCTCGCCGGCCATGGCTGAGTTTCTCAGCTATGGGCGCCAGACGATCGAGGACGACGATGTCGCCGCGGTCGCCGAGGCGCTGCGCGCCGACTACCTGACCACCGGTCCGCGGGTCGAGGCGTTCGAGGCCGCCTTCGCCGGCGCGGTGCAGGCCGGCCACGCGGTTGCCTGTTCCAGCGGCACGGCGGGGCTGCACCTTGCCATGCTGGCGCTGGACCTGCAGGCGGGCGAGGTGGTCATCGCCCCGGCGATCACCTTCGCCGCCACCGCCAACTGCGCCCGCTACCAGGGCGCGGAGGTGATCTTCGCCGACGTTGATCCCGACACCGGCCTGATGACGCCGGAGACGCTTCAGGCGGCGCTAGGCCGGCTAGACGGCCGCAAGCTCGCCGCCGTCCTGCCGGTGCACCTGGCCGGAAATGCGGTCGATCTGCCGGCGCTGAAGGGGCTCGCCGCCCCGGCGCCGTTGGTCGAGGACGCCTGCCACGCGCTCGGCACGACCATGGCCTTCGACAACGTGCGCGAGCGGGTCGGCGATGGCCGCCATGCCGCCATGGCCTGCTTTTCCTTCCATCCGGTCAAGACCATCACCACCGCCGAGGGCGGCATGGTGACCACCAACGATGCGCGGCTGGCCGAGCGGTTGCGCCTCTTCCGCAGCCACGGGATCGTCCGCGACCCGGCGGCGTTCGAGACGCCCTCGCCCGGCCCTTGGGCCTACGAGATGCAGGCGCTGGGCTTCAACTATCGCCTGCCGGACGTCCTCTGCGCGCTGGGAGCGAGCCAGCTCGCCAAGCTCGACCGCTTCGCCGCGCGCCGCCGGGCGCTGGCGCTGCGCTATTGGACCCTGCTCGCCCGCCTTGCACCCGCGGTGCGGCCGATCGCGCCCCCGCCGATCTGCGATCCGGCGCTGCACCTCTTCATCGTCCTGATCGACTTCGCCGGCCTTGGCGTCGGCCGCGCCGAGGTCATGGCGGGCCTGCGGGCGCGCGGCGTGGGCAGCCAGGTCCACTACATCCCCGTGCATCGCCAGCCCTACTACCGCGGCCGATACGGCGAGATCGCCCTGCCTGGCGCCGACGCCTATTATGCGCGCGCGCTCAGCCTGCCGCTCTATCCGGGGATGAGCGACGCCGATCCCGACCGGGTGGTCGAGGCCTTGGCCGAGGTGCTGCGGCTGGCCTGATCGGCCTAGAGCCAGGCGGGCTCGAGGTTCGGAAAGATCTGCAACATCAGCCATTCCGGCAGGATGTACTGGGGCAGCGAGCGCGAGGCGTTCGCGCCGTGCACCACGTGCAGGCAGACTCCTGTGTGATCGTTGAGCAGGTGCAGGTTGAAGCCGTTGCCGAGGGCGCCCCAGACCAGCGGCGTGTCCTCGCCCCAGCCGCGCGCCGGAAAGGGCCCTGCCTCCCAGACCTTGCGCCGGAAGACGTAGCTGAAGCCGAATCCCAGGTGCAGATTGTTCGCCTCTTCGGTCTGCGGCAGCTGGATGAGGGGGGTCTCGGTGCTGTTCCACCAGGCGAAGTGCGGCCCGTCGCGCTTCATCAGGTCCCAATAGCCGCACTGCTTGACGAGCCGGTTGTAGACGAAAAAGGCGACCAGCTTGACGAAGTCGACCCCGCCATCACGCATCGGGGCGATCATCGTCTCGACGTAGGCTGGCGCGTAATAGTCGTCGTCGTCGAAGTGCACGATGACCGCGCCGCTGGCCTGTTCGACCGCCATATTGCGCTTGACGCCCAGCGGCGTGCGCTCGGCCAGATGCAGGTAGCGCACGCGCGGGTCGGCCAGACTCGCCATGAACAGCGAGGGCGTCGGGCTGTCGTCGACGACGATCCACTCGAGCGGCCCCACCGTCTGCGCGGCGAAGGCGGCATAGACCAGCGGCAGGAAGTCCGGCCGGTCGCACGTGGGCGTGATGACGCTGGCCAGGGGCTCCGGCATGGCCGGATTGGCGCCATGCCCCGGCGCGGCTGTCAAATCCTGGGCTGGCGCGTCGGCCTAGACGGCCTCGTCCAGCATCCCGTCCAGCCCCTGCTCGCGCACCTTGCGATAGAGCGTCGAGCGGCCGATGCCGAGGCGGCGCGCCACCTCGCTCATGTGGCCGGAATAGATCTCGATCGCCAGCTGAATGAGGTCCCGCTCGATCTCCTCGAGCGTACGCAGGTGACCGCGGTCATCGAGGATGCGAACCGGCGCATCGGCCGGCATGTCGTCCAGAAGGCCCGCGCCGACGGCGGCTTCGCGCGGCGCGGCGTCCGGCGGCGGCCCGTTCAGGCCGGAGATGGCGGGGAAGTCGTAGGCCTGCAGATAGGGCGCGTCGGCCAGCACGATGGCGCGATAGACCGCGTTCTCCAGCTGGCGGACGTTGCCCGGCCATTCGTGCGCCTGCAGCATGGCCATGGTCTCGGGCGAGACGCCCTGCACGCGCTTGCCTTCCTCGACGTTGAAGCGGCGCACGAAGTGGTCGACCAGACCGGGGATGTCCTCGCGCCGCTCGCGCAGGGGCGGCAGCTCGATCGGGAAGACGTTCAAGCGGTAGTAGAGGTCCTCGCGGAAGCGGCCCTCGGCCACCTGCTGCGCCAGATCGCGGTTGGTGGCGGAGATGATGCGGACGTCGACGCGGGTTGGGCGCTTGGAGCCGATCGCGTCCACCTCGCCTTCCTGCAGCACGCGCAGCAGCTTGACCTGCATGTCGAGCGGAAGTTCGCCGATCTCGTCCAGGAACATCACGCCGCCGTTCGCTTCCTGGAACTTGCCCAGGTGCTTGTCTGTGGCGCCGGTGAAGCTGCCCTTTTCGTGGCCGAACAGAATGGACTCGACCAGGTTCTCCGGGATGGCGCCGCAATTGACGGTCACCAGCGGCTTGCCGGCGCGATCGGAACCGCCGTGCACGGCGCGAGCGATCTGCTCCTTGCCGACGCCGCTTTCGCCAAGCAGCAGGATCGGGATCTGCGACTTCGCCGCCCGCTCCCCCAGGCGTATCACGTGCAGCATCGAGGGCGCCTCGGCGATCAGGTCGGCGAAGGTGATGCGCCCGGACGCCTTCTTGGTCAGCCGGTCGACCTCGCCCTTCAGTTCGCCCATCTGCAGCGCGTTGCGGATCGAGACCATGATCCGCTCCGGCGAAGCCGGCTTGACGAAGAAGTCCTGCGCGCCGGCCTGCATGGCCTTCACCACCGTGTCGATGCCGCCGGTCGCTGTCAGCACCACCACCGGCTGGCGAAAGCCGCGACCGCGCAGTTCCTTCAGCGTCTCCAGGCCGCCGAGGCCGGGCATGTTCAGGTCGAGCATGATCGCGTCGGCCGCGCCGCCGGCCACCAGGCGGTCGATCGCCTGCTCGCCGGTTTCGGCATGGGCCACGGCCAGCCCCTCGCGCTCCAGAACGGCCTGGATCAGCCGGCGCTGGGTCGGGTCGTCATCGACGACGAGAACGGTCTTGGCCATCAGGTACGCACCCACCGAAATGCGCGCTGTCCTCGATTGGGACAGCGCTTGATTTGTCCCGTTTTAGGGCGCCGGCGGTAAAGGCGGGGTTTCGCAGACCTGAGCAGGAGGTTAACGGCGCTCGTCGGCGGCTTTCGTTTGCGGGCGTCCCGCGCGCGGGCCAAAAGGGGGCATGAGCGCCCTTGCCAAGTCCGAGGCGGCGGAAACGCTTCCGCCCGAATGGCGCCTCGACGACCTATTCGCCGGCCGCGACGACCCGCGCGTCGCGGCCACGCTCGACGACGCCGGCGCCGTCACCGGGAGGCTGGCTCAGCTCGAAGGCCAGTTCATCGCCGCGCGCGACGATCCCCAGCGGCTGGGCGGCCTGATCGCCGAGGGCGTCGACCTCTACGAACAGGCGACGAACAGGCTCTGGGCGGTCGGCGCCTATGCTTCGCTGGCGGCCTCGGTGGCGCGCGACGATCCCGCCTGGTCGAAGTTCGAGGCCGACATCCGCGCCAGGTCGTCACAGATCGGAGCGGAGGCGCTCTTTTTCACCCTGGAGCTGAACGCGCTGACCGAGACCGAGATCGAGGCGGCGCTGTCCGCCGCGCCGGCGGCGGCGCGCTGGCGGCCGTGGCTTCGGCGCGTTCGGCTTGGCCGCCCGCACGAACTCGACGCGCCGCTCGAGCGTCTGCTGCTCGACCGCGCCCCGGCGCTGGCCAACTGGACCCGGCTCTACGACGAAACCCTGGGCCGCCTCGCCGTCCGCGCCGGGCGCGAAAGCCTGACGCTGGCGCAGGCGTTGAACCGCCTCTCCGACCCCGACGCTGGCCGCCGCAAGCAGGCGGCGAGCGGCCTCTCGCGCGCGCTCGAGGCGCAGGCCCCTGTACTTGGCCTTTGCCTCAACACCGTCGCGCTCGAGAAACAGGTCGAGGACCGCTGGCGCAAGTTCGCCGACCCGGCGGCGTCCCGGCACCTGTCGAACGAGGTCGACGCCGAAGCCGTCCACGCGCTCGAGGCCGCCGTAGTCGAGCGATACCCCTCGATCTCGCATCGCTACTACCGGCTGAAGGCGCGCATCCTGGGCAAGCCGGCCCTTGACCACTGGGACCGCAACGCGCCGCTCGATACAGGGCCGCAGCGCCGCTACGCCTGGGACGAGGCCAAGGCGATCGTTCTCGACGCTTACGCGGGTTTGAGCCCCGCGTTCGCCGGTCATGCGCGGACCTTCTTCGATCGTCCATGGATCGACGCGCGACCCAGGGCCGGTAAGTCGTCGGGCGCCTATTCCCACCCTGTGACGTCCGAGCGGCACCCTTACGTCTTCCTCAACTACATGGGCGAGCGGCGCGATGTGCTGACCTTGGCGCACGAACTCGGCCACGCGGTGCACCAGACGCTCGCCGCGCCGCTCGGCACGCTGCTCGCCGACACGCCGCTGACCCTGGCCGAGACCGCCTCCATCTTCGGCGAGGGGCTGGTGTTCGAGAGGCTCCTGGCCGAGGCGGCGCCAGCCGAGCGGCGCGCTCTTCTGGCCGGCAAGATCGAGGACGCGCTCAACACCATCGTGCGCCAGATCGCCTTCCACCGGTTCGAGACCCGCTTCCATGCGGCGCGCTGCGATGGCGAGTTGGCGGCCGACGACATCGCCGCGCTCTGGCTGGACGTGATGGGCGAGAGCCTCGGCCCGGCCGTGCGTCTCAATCGCGGCTACGAGGTCTACTGGGCCTACGTCAGCCACTTCGTGCACGCGCCCTTCTACGTCTACGCCTACGCCTTCGGGAACCTGTTGGTCGAGGCGCTGATGGCCGCGCGGCAGGCCGACCCCAGCGGCTTTACGCCGCGCTACGAGGAATTGCTGGCCTCCGGCGGCGCGCAAACCTATGTCGAAGCCTTGCGGCCATTCGGCCTCGACCCCAAAACAAAGGCGTTCTGGGACGCCGGCTGCCAGCGGATCGAGCGGCTGGTCGACGAATTCGAAGGGCTGGTTTGAGCCGACAAGGATTATTGACCGCGCGGTCTAAGCATCGGCGCGCGCATTGAATTTCTCGAGGATTGGAATGCCTGACGACCGGACGGCTCCCGACAACCAAGGCCAGGTCATGCCCTGGGACGAGCGCGGCGAGGCGGTGCTGGCGCCGTTCAACGGCGAGTCGCCGCCGGCGCCGGACTGGTTCACCTGGGCCGTCGCCCAGCCCCCGGAGCGGTCGTTCGTCCCCGTCGACGGGGCCAACATCGAGCTCTTGGCCTGGGGCGAGCGCGGCAAGCCGGGCCTCATCCTCGTCCACGGCAACAGCGCCCACGCCGACTGGTGGAGCTTCATCGCCCCTTATTTGGCCGAGGACTACCGGGTGGCGGCGATCTCGCTCTCGGGCATGGGCGCGTCCGACTGGCGCGACGCCTATTCCTTCGAAGTCTTCGCCCAGGAGCTGCGCGGCGGAGCCCAGGCGGCCGGCCTCTATGACGCGCCGGTCAAGCCGGTCTTCATCGGCCATTCGTTCGGCGGCTCGCAGGTCTTCTTCGCCGCCCGGCGCTATCCGGAGTGGATGCGCGGCGCGATCCTGGTCGACACCGGCTTCGGCGGGCCGCCGCCGGC
>Ga0070735_10001852_pt1 | contig 19706 bp, 22 predicted proteins | sample Coa_R1_FD_66443 | JGI IMG/M metagenome (GOLD analysis project Ga0070735, IMG submission 66443) | Surface soil microbial communities from Centralia Pennsylvania, which are recovering from an underground coalmine fire - Coalmine... | ecosystem: Environmental > Terrestrial > Soil > Unclassified ... | reverse complement strand
TTGATGCTCGTGGACGAAAACGATCGCCGGGCGACCTTCGGCGAGTTCCGCGACCGGTGCGAACGGGTGGCGGCCGGCCTCCACGCCATGGGCGTGGGCCCCGGCACGCCGGTGTCCTGGCAGCTGCCGTCGCGCATCGAGACCGTGGTCGTGTCCATGGCGCTCGCCCGTCTCGGCGCGGTGCAGAACCCGATCATCCACATCTATCGCGACCGCGAGGTGGCCTTCGCCCTGCGGCAGACCGAGGCCGAGCTGTTCATCGTGCCCGGCGTGTGGAGGGGGTTCGACTACGGGGAAATGGCCGATCGCCTCGCCGCCGACCTGAGCAGACCGCCGGCGGTGCTCGCCGCCTCCGACGCGCTCCCCGAGGCCGATCCGTCGAACCTGCCGCCGCCTCCGCAGGCGGAAGACGACGAGGTGCGGTGGATCTACTACACATCGGGGACGACCTCGGACCCCAAGGGCGTGATACACACCGACGGCACGCTCATCTCCGGGGGCCGTGGCCTCGCGTTGGCGGTCGACATGGCCGAGGACGACGTGGGATCGATCGCCTTTCCGTTCGCCCACATCGCGGGGCCGGACTACCTCGTGATGCTGTTGACCTACGGCTGTGCCGTGGCCATCATCGAGGCGTTCGTGCCCGACGTGGCGGTCGACGTCTTCTCGCGCCACGGCGTGACCATGGCGGGCGGGAGCACCGCCTTCTACCAGGCGTACCTGAACGAGCAGCGCAAGCGGCCGGGGACGAAGCTCATCCCGTCGCTTCGCCTGCTGTCGGGCGGGGGCGCCCCCATGCCACCCGAGATCTTCTACGAGGTCGGGCGCGAGATGGGCGTGCGCGTGTGCCACGGCTACGGGATGACCGAGATCCCCATGATCTGCATGGGCTCGCCGACGGACTCCGACGATCAGCTCGCCCACACCGTCGGCAAGCCGGTCGCCGACGCCGAGGTGCGCATCGTGACCCTCGAGGGAGACGTCGCCCCCGCGGGCACCGACGGCGAGGTGCGGGTGCGCGGTCCGATGGTGTGCAAGGGCTACACCGATCCCGTGCTGAGCGCGGAGTCATTCGACGACGAGGGCTACTTCCGCACCGGTGACGTGGGGCACATCCGGCCCGACGGTCACGTCGTGCTCACCGGTCGGCTGAAGGACATCATCATCCGCAAGGGGGAGAACATCTCCGCCAAGGAGATCGAGGACCTCCTGTACACGCACCCCCAGGTGGCCGACGTGGCCGTGATCGGCCTGCCCGACCGCGAGCGGGGAGAGCGCGTGTGCGCCGTGGTGGAGATCGCGCCCGGGAGCGAGCCCCTCGCGTTCGACGACATGGTCCGCCACCTGCGCGCCGCCGGGCTCATGAACCAGAAGATCCCGGAACAGCTCGAAGTGGTCGACGCGCTCCCCCGAAACAACACCTTGAACAAGGTGCTCAAGTACAAGTTGCGCGAGGAGTTCGCCGACAAGGAGCCCAGCCGCTAGCTGGAGCCCACGCCGGGCAGGCCCACGAGGTCACCGCGCTCGCCTGTGCTTCACCTTTCGACGGGTTCTCGGTCCCGCCCTCGGGCGCCGCGCCACACCCGGGCCAACGACATCGCGAGCATCGCGATGACGAGCACCGGCAGGAAGATGACACCCACCGCACGGGCCGCGCCGTGGTGCACGACCAGGGCCACCAGGCCGACCACGGCGACGGTGCCGACGAGGAGCTCCGGGGTGTCGCCCACCAGGAACTCCCACCAGAAGCGTCCGAAGGCGACGACCAGCCGGCGGGCAGCCGGGACCGGCGGGCGGTCAGGCGACACCGACATCCGCCCGCCGTCCCCGCACGAGCGCGGCCACCGCGGCCCACGCCACGACGGCATAGATCCCGACCAGGACCGGGATGGCCAGGTCCGACCCCGGCCAGTGCACCCCGATGCCCTCCCCCGACCAGAACGTCCCGAAGCTCACGAGCATGATCCCCACCGTCATCTTCATGGCGTTCTCCGGGACCCCGGCGAGTTGTCGCGCCACGATGGCGCCGATCACGGCGACGAGGACGACGGCCGCGCCCGCCGCAGCGGCGGCCAGAGCCAGCCGGTGCTCGGCGGCCCCCAGGGTGAGCACGATCACCACGACCTCGAGGCCCTCGAGGAACACTCCCTTGAAGGCGACCACGAATGCCGTCGAATCGCGTCCCTTCGACGGAGGGGGCTCGTGCGACAGCGACGCCACTTCGGCGGCATAGATGGCGTCTTCGTCGTGCTTGGCCTTGAGACCGCCGGCACGGAGCACGGCCTTGCGGAGCCACTGCAGCCCGAACACGAGGAGCAGGCCGCCGACGACGATGCGGAGGGCGTCGAGCGGCACGTAGTGCACGAGGGGTGCGCCGACCGCGGTGACGAGGACACCGAGCACCACGAACGCCACCGCGGCGCCTTCGAGCGCCGACCGCCAGCTACGCGTCGTGCCGGCGGCCACGACGATGGTGAGGGCCTCCACCATCTCGACGCCGCTGGCGAGGAAGACCGAGACGAGCAGGACGATGGTGGCGCTATGCACGGGCCGTCCCTGCCATGCGGAACAGGGTAGGCGCCCGCTCGGGCGCCCCATGCCGTTCGGCGCAACCTCGCGTGTCAGTTCGTGGGGCTTGCGCTCAGGGCCCGCCCCTACCTGTGAACGGCCACCCGCTCAGGCGAGGAGCGACGCCTCGACCTGGGCGGTGTCCTCGCTGCCGCGGTAGTACCAGATCTTGCCGTCGCGGAACCGGAAGAAGTGGTGCAGGTTCATGTCGACGTCCTTGCCGGTGGCGCGGGCGGTCGTGCGGCAGCGCACGACGGCAAACACATCCTCGCCGTTGGCCCCGATCGAGACGGGGGTGAATTCCTTGACCTCCATCGTGGAACCGAACGCCTCGAAGAACGACGTCACCTGGTCCTTGCCACGCCGCCCGCCGTACCAGGGGACGGTGGTCGACACGCCCTCCGCCGACCAGTCGACGTCGTCGACGAGCGCGTCCAAGATGGTCCCCAAGTCGCCACGCCCGAACGCCTCGTATATCGCCTGGACGGTCTTGATGTTGTCGTCAGCACTCACCCGAAGGCTCCTCTCTGTCGTTTCTTGCTCTCAACGAACCCTGCTTCACAGTCCCCCGCCGGGTTTCACCGCCATGTTCACCACGACCGCGAGCAGGATCACGAGGTCGGCCCGTGCCACCCACAGGATGCGGTTCACCCGACCGACCACGAGCGGCGTTATGGAGCCGTCGGCACCCAAGAGCTCCTTGACCTTGCCGCTCTGGGGACCCAGGAATGCCGAACCGATGAGGAAGGACAGAGCCCAGCCCGCCAACCCGACATCGACGAACGGCTTCCCGAAGCCGACATGGCCGATGCCCACCATGCCGAGCCCACACGCCAGGAGGACGATCGACGAGGGGATGAACACCCGGGTGCCCCAGAACTCGGCTCCCATGGCGACCTTGACATACTCGTCCTCGTCACGCGCCCGGCGCGCCCGTTCGGCCTGGAGCGTCAAGAGGACACCGCCACCCACCCACACCATGGCGGTGATGATGTGCAGCGCGAGGAGCGTGCGGTATCCGGCGTCATCGAGCACCGCGAACATGCCCTCTGTCCCCCTTCCGCTCGTGACAAACGCCACGCGATTGGCCGCGTGTCGTGCCAGCCACACCGTCGGTCCCACCAAGCGTTCGTCGCGCCCGGCAGCGGCAGATCACCGAGCCGAACTGCGCTTTGGGAACGGATCTCTTGCACGGCTCGGCGCCGCCAGTTAGGCGCCCCCAGTTGGACGCCGACAGTTGGGCGCCCCCAGTTGGGCGTCGACAGGTGGGCGCCCCCAGCCGAGCGCCCACGGCCGGGCGCCAGATGCAATTGATCTGCTTTGCCGTCCGGCGACGTACTCCGGGCGGAGGCCCACGACTCGGCGGGGAGGGTTGCGTGGACAGCGTCAGTCGCAGACCACTCGAATGACCGTGACCTTGCTCGCCTCCAGCGTCGAGGAGACCGACCGGTGTCCCGGGGTCGTCGAACACGAGCAAGGCACAGACCGCGGCAGTAGCGTGCCCGTCGTGGAGCCCAACGAGGCCATGCTCGTCGCCCGGATGGCCGCCGGGGACGACGAAGCGCTGGCGGAGGTTTGGGACCGGTACGCACCCGTCGTCTACGGACATGCCCGACGACTGAGTCGGGATGCCTCCATTGCCGAAGACGTCACTCAGGAGGTCTTCGTCACCCTGTGGCAGCATCCCGAGCGCTTCGACGCCCAGCGTGGCTCGCTCCGGGCCTATCTCGGTGTCCACGCCCAGCGTCGGGCCATCGACGCGCTACGCCGCGACGTTCGTCGTGCGGCGCGTGAGGAGCGACACCAACGTCTGCATGGAAGCGACGGTTGCGGCCCCGAAGCGGCAACAGATACGTGGCCGGTCGCCGACGCGGTCCGTGCGGCCATCGCCCGGCTCCCCGCCGAGCAACGCCAGGCGGTCGAGCTGGCGTACCTCAGCGGGATGACGCACCGTGAGGTCGCCGCGTCGCTCGGCATCCCCGAGGGCACCGCCAAGTCCCGGTTGCGCCTCGCCCAGGCCAAGCTCCAGTCATGGCTGGACCCCTCGCTCTTGGAGCCCGTATGACCCAGGCACACGACCCCGCCGTCGACGAGCTGCGATTCGCTTTGGCCGAAGCGGACGCTGTCGTTCCGCCGCGCCACGTGAGACAGCTGGTTCAGACGAGAGCGCTCGCCGCGCGGCCCGCCGGGATACCGGTGGGCGCGCCCGAACCGATCGACCCGGCAGAGGCTTTTCAGCGAGCGGTCTTCTCGCTCGACGCCGTCCTCAGTTCCCTGGAACCGGTCGACTGGAGGACCCCGGCACTGCGGGGCCTCGACGTCCAAGGCCTGATCGGCCACCTCATCGGAGTGGAGCACGGCTTTCGACGGGCACTGGAATCCACCGACGACGTCCATGCCGAAGACGACCACGTCGTGTCCACGGATCCCTTCGCCGACGAGCAGCGGGGGCGCGACCCCGCCGAGACCCTCGAGGCGTGGCGAGACAGTGTCCGACGGACCCGGGATTGCTTGGCCGGAATCGAGCACGGTCCGGCGGCAGAGGGACGGCCGATCGCGCTGTACGGGCTGCTCCTTCCGCTTGCCACCTGGCTCGTCGTCCGTTCCTTCGAGCTGTGGACCCACGAGGAGGACATCCGCCGGGCCACCGGACGACCGCTCCTCCCGCCCGACACCGCGAGCCTGCGGCTCATGACCACCCTCGCCATCGGCCTCGTGCCCGCCGGCATGGCCCGAACCGGGCGAACGGCGGAAGGCCGGTCAGCCCGCATCGTGCTCACCGGAGCTGGTGGCGGGACTTGGCAGACCGGGCTCGGCGCCCCAGAAGGAGGACGACCGGTCGAGGGCGGGGCGAACGTCCGGATCGTCGCCGACGCCGTCGACTTCTGCCGTGTCGTCGCCAACCGGCTCGCCGGCTCCGACCTCGACGCGGACATCACCGGTGACCGCGCCCTCGCCCACGACATCTTGGCCGGGGTGGCGACCCTGGCCCTCGATTGAGGCCGGTGTCGTCCGACGCACAGGTGGGTCGCTGGGATCGCCAGGAGCTCCAGGCCGCCCACGACCACTACGTCTCGGTCGCCAACGAGGTGGCGCGCTCCGGCGACTGGCGACCGTGGGTCGAGCTGTTCACCGAAGACGCCGAGTACATCGAGCACCACTTCGGCGTGTTCCGGGGACGCGCCGCCATCCTGGCGTGGATCTCGGAAACCATGAGCCAATGGCCCAACAGCGAGATGCGGTCGTTCCCCCACGACTGGTGCGTCTGCGACCCCGAACGGGGGTGGTGGATCTGCCAGATCGAGAATCGCTTCGACGACCCGGGCGACGGCCAGACCTACCAGGCGTCCAACGTCACGATCCTCAAGTACGCCGGGAACATGCAGTTCTCCTCCGAGGAGGACGTCTACAACCCCGCGGCATTCGGCCCCGTCGTGAGCGCCTGGATGGACGCCAAGAAGGCATCGGGGTCCGCGACCGGTCGCAAGGCGTGAGCTCGCGCCGGTCGTCGTCGGTGACATGGAGCAACGCGTCAGTCTGGTGACGTTGGGCGTCCGGGACCTCCGCCGGGCGCGTGGCTTCTACGAGGCGCTCGGCTGGCACACCCGAGCCGCGGCGGATGACGACGTCGTCTTCTTCCAGACGGGTTGCATGATCGTGGCACTGTGGGCGCGCGCCCGCCTGGCCGGCGATTCGGCGGTCGAGGACCCCGGCGGTTGGGGCGGCGTGACGCTCGCGTACAACGCCCGATCCCCCGAGGAAGTGGACTCGGTCATGGCCGAAGCGGCCGCCGCCGGCGCCACCGTCGGCCGGGCACCGGGAACGACGTTCTGGGGCGGGTACTCCGGCGTCTTCATCGACCCCGAGGGCCATCCGTGGGAGGTTGCGCACAATCCCGGCTGGACGATCGCGGACGACGGCTCGGTTCACCTTTCGTCGTGACCGACCGTGGGTCGGGGTTGGCGCCTACGTGGCGGCACCTTCATCACCCGCGTCGCGCCCTAGTCGTAGAGAGCGGAAAAGCCGTCCATGGCGGCCATCCGGTCGGCCGTGGGCGTCGCCGGGCAGATCTCCACCTCGTTCCACTGCGAGAGGCCGATGTCGAACACGAATTTCGTCACGACCTCAATGGACGGAGCGTCGAGCACCGCGACCATGCGATGGCCCGGATCGAGGTGCAGGGGGCCGGCCTGGAACGTCACGCCGGCTTTGGGCGCCAGCTTGGGGAGGAGCTGTGTCATCCCTTCGATGGCCCGGGCGCGCGTCCGGGCGTTCGCCGTCGGGCACGTGTCAGGTGGATGGTTCGCGAGCAGCACGTACTGAGGCAATCCGGCTCCCTTCGATCGACCGTTCCCGCATCCTGGCCGCGCCCCGCCGGCACTGTCACGTTCGTGACGTGGCACTTCTACCCAGATCGCGGGCGATCGAGTACCAGATCTCGGCGACGTCGGAGACCAGGCCGCCGGTCTCTGTGTTCCATGCCGCCGGGTCGGCGCCCGCTCGCCACGTCGAACGGGCGCGGTACGAGGCGAAGGCGTCGGCACTCTCGAACGCCTGCTCCCAGAGGTGCGTCCACTTGGGCGGCGGGCCCACCGGCGTGACGCCGTCGAACCACGCGGCTCCCAGCGAGTTCGCGGCGACGACCGAGACGACCAACCCCGAGATCCCCGCGTCGGCGGAGGTGAGCTCGACGGTGACCCCGCGGGCGCCGTCGGCCGAGACGTCGTCGCCCACCTTCAGGAGGACGAGTCGGCGAACACCGCGCTCCATCCGGTACGCGGGGCCGTCGCATTCGTAGCCGACCAACCCCGCGCCGAGAGCGTTGTGGGTGACCACGCGCTCCGGAGAGTCGTACAGCAGATAGCGGTCGAGCACGGCGGCGTGGAACGGATGGACCATGTAGCGGTGGTACGCCTCGGCGGAGTCGAAGGCGTGCTCCCAGGCGAGCTGCACGGGGGCCGGTGACTCGTTGCGGCCCGTGGCGCTGTCCAGGACCTCGGGGATGTAACGGCCACACGTCCGGCAGGCGCGCTCGAAATCACCCACCGTGCCCGGGGGCGCGGCGGGCGCCAGCGTGTACAGCTCAAAGCGGCGGAGCACCGAGGCGCGTGGGGTAGAAGAACCGTCGCCTGCCGCCGGTCCGCAGCGCCGACAGCCGGTCGCCGTAGGCGTACCAGCGGGGGTCGAGGACGAGGGCCTTGCGAACCGCGTTCCAGTGCTCGTGGTCGTCCGCTTCCCAGGTCACTTCGACGAGCACCGCCTCGCCGAGGTGTTTCGCGGTGGTCCGGCATCCGCCGAACCGGGCGCCCGCAGCGGTCATCACACCGATGCCCTCGGACCCGACGACCCGCAGGTACTCGTCGACGTGCTCGGGTTCGACTTCGACGGTGTCGACCACGTGGAGCACGCGTGCCGACCGAATGGCTTCAGGCGCCGTCGGCGAGGAGCCATTCGAGGCCGCCGCGCAGGTGACGGAGGTAGATGGGTGCCTCCCACGCGCTCGGGAAGTGGCCGAGCGCGGTGTAGAAGACACGCCCGCGGGCCTCGGAGAAGCACCATGCCAGCGGGAAGCCGATGGGCGGAACGCGGGCGCCGGGAGCGTCCATGTCCAACTGGCCGTCGGCCACCCGCAAGAGGATGCGGGCATCGTCCCGGAGGTCGCTGAACAAATACACCTCGTCGTGCCACGGCCAGCGCGGGCCGACGTGCGCAACGCTCGGGTGGGTGGGGTCCTCGACCTCGATCTCGAAGTCCGTGGTCCAGGGATGTCCGTCGAAGCGCGCCCCGAGCAGCGTGCCGTACTCGTCCCACGTCCGGCACGCGTCGGTGGCGGCGTGGACACCGAGGATCGACAGCCGTCCCGACCGCACGCCGTCGGTGATGGCGGCGCGCTGCGAGGAGGACCACGGAGTCTCCCCGATCGTGAACAAGGACAGGACCCCGCCGGCGGCGAGCGACCCGGCGTCGAGGTCCGCAACGCCGGTCGCCACGACGGGCTCCAGCCCGGCGAGCTCGGCGAGCTCGGCGAGCGCCACTCTCGCTTGGGGGAGGACGCTGTGGACACCCGCGGGCCCGCCGTCGGGGTACGGCGCAACTTCGGTGACGATGAACATCGGCGGCACGCTCACCGCCGGGATGGTACCGAGCCCACGCGGGGTCGCGCCGTGTCGCTACGCCGTGATGCCCCCGTCGACCGAGAGCACCGCGCCCGTGGTGTACCCCGATTCGTCGGACGCGAGGAACGCGATGGCGGCGGCGATCTGCTCGGGCGTCGAGAAGCCCATGCGGCTCATGATGCGGTACAGGTGCTTGGGATCGGCGCCCTCGGGCAATTCGAACTTGGCGACCAGCGGGGTGTCCACCCCGCCGGGTGCCACGGCGTTCACCCGTACCCCGCGTCCCTCGTACTCCACGGCCATGGCTCTGGTGAGCAGGACCAGGCCACCCTTCGACGCACAGTAGGCGGCCGAGTACGCGGCACCCATCAGCCCCGCGTTGGAGGCCACGTTGACGATGGACCCGCCTCCGGGCTGCAGCATGTGCGGCAACACGGCCTTGGCCACGAGGAAGGGGCCCGTCAGGTTGACCGCCAGGATCCGGTTCCACAGTGACAACGGCATGTCGGTGGTGTGGGCGAAGGTCCCGATGCCGGCCACATTGCACAGCACGCCGGGCCGTCCCATCACCGAGGCCACGTCCTCGACCGTGCGGTTGACGTCGGCCTCGTCGGTGACGTCGCAGCCGTAGGCGATCGCCTTCGCCCCCAGCGTGGTGAGCGCCTCGACGGTCGCCTCCAGGTTGTCGGGGACCACATCGAGGCATGCCACGGCCGCCCCCTCGCCGGCCAGTCGGATGGCGGTGGCGCGCCCGATCCCGGACCCCGCGCCGGTGACGATGGCCGTCTTGCCGTCGAAGCGACGCGACGGTGGGCTGGCGACTCGATCGGCGCTCACGAGGATCTCCTCTGGTCGGACCACAGCTGGTCGGTGTAGGTGTCGGTGCCGGGGATGGTCGGGATGAAGGGTAGGGCCGCGACCACCCTGGCCCGCCCCGACCGCTCGAGCGCGGTCCGGTGGGCACCGATCACCGACCACGCAACGTCGGGAGCGGTGTCCAAGAACCACAGGGTGAGCTGGCGCCGGTCGTCGGCCTCCGAGCGCGGGACGTCGCCGGGGGCGTCGATCAAGAGCGGCAACGGGTCGGCCGCGACCACGAGGCGGGCCGGGCTGTTTCCCAGCAACTCCGGAAGGTGCTCGGTGCGCTGCCACTGTTCGAACGCGGCGGCGTCCAGGTCGTCGGCACGATCGGTGAACACCGCCACCAGGCCGGCTGACGGATGGTCGAGCGCCAGCGTGGCGGGAAGGCCGTCGGCGTCGCGCGGGTGCTCCCAGGCGAAGCGGTAGAGAAGCGTATGGATGTGGTCCCGCTCCTCGAACATGCGCCCGGCGCGGTGCAACGCCTTCACCTGGTCGACCGCCCACCGGTTCCACACGTCGTGGTAGCCGTCGAGCACCCAGTACAACGCGAGATAACTCCCCCGGTCGTGCTCACCGGTCACCGCGGACGGGTCGGGGTCGCGCAGTGCCTTCAGGTCGGCGGTGGCCACGAAGCGGCGCCCCGCGAAGTTGTACGGGCCGATCATGCAACCCGAATAGAAGTGGTCGCGCTCGTACCAGCGGTTGTACGCCACCTCGTAGCCGCGTCGGGGCTCGACCAAGGTGAAGAGCATGGAGCCCAGTCGGATCGGCTCGGCTCCCGCGACGATGCAGTGCTGGCGCGGCGGGCGCGCCGAAGGATCCTTGGCATCCCCCTCCGCGCCTCGCGTGCCGGACGCGTTGGTCATGGGCTCACCTCCACCGTGTCGAGCGACGCCGCCAGCGCTCGCTTGTCGACTTTGCCGAGCGCGGTGACGGGCAACTCGTCCAGGACGAACAGCCGGTCGGGCGCCTTGTAGTCCGCCAGCGTGATACGCACAGCCGCGCGGACGTCCTCCAGCCCGGGAACCGGAGCCCCGGGAACGGGGACGACGAACGCGGCGCCGATCTCACCGAGCACCGGGTCGGGAATCCCGACCACGGCCACGGCGCGGACCTCGGGCACCTCGCCGAGCACCGCCTCGACCTCCGAGGGATAGACGTTGTAGCCACCGCGGATGTACATCTCGCCCGCCCGTCCGGCCAACCGCAGGTTGCCGTCCTCGCCGATCCAGCCGAGGTCGCCGGTCGTGATCCAACCTTCGGCGTCGAGCACGGAGGCGGTGGCCTTCTCGTCGAGGAGTTCGCCGCGCGAGCGGTCGCCGACGTAGCCCACCATGGCGGCAGGCGAGCGCAGCCGGACCCGGCCGACGACACCGTGGGGAACGGCCGACCCGTCGGGGTCGGCGACGACGAGCTCGACGCCGGGCACCGGACGTCCCACGGTGGTCGCCACGACGTCCTCGGGATCCGACGGGAGCGTTCCCGTGCCGAGGGACGTCTCGGTCGACGTGTACCGGACGACGACGGGACACCCGAAGCGGGCGCGCATGGCTCGAACGAGTTCGGCCGGGACCCGAGCCGCTCCCGTGGCGACGATCCGCAAGCTCTCCAAGCGTGCGCTCGCGAGGTCCGGATGGCGGAGCACGAGCTCCCATTGCGTCGGCACCCCCTGGCCGACCGTGACTCGTTCCGCTTCGAGCAGGCGGACGGCGTCCACGGCGGTCCACGGCTGGGGGGTGATCACCGTGGTGATGCCGTGGGCGATCTCGTCCCACACCCTCGTCATGTAGCCGACGTGAGCGAACGGCAACGGCGACAACCGGCGGTCGCCGGGACGGGACAACACGTCGGTACCGGCCGCCACCGCGGCCAGGCCGCGGTGGGAGAACACCGCCCCTTTGGGGTTGCCGGTCGTCCCGCTCGTCCACACGATGGCGACCGGGTCGTCGGCGACGAGGGGCACCGGAGGTGCATCGTCATCGGTCGCGATCGACGCGAGGTCCGCCCGAGCGACCACGGATCCCGCTGCCGCCAGCACGTGGTCCGCGACGAGCGACGTGTCCACCACCGTCAATGCGGCATGGGCGCGCTGTGTGACCGCCGCCTGCTCGGCCGGTCCGAAGCGCAGGTTGACGCCGCTCGTGATCGCACCGAGGCGTGCTGCTGCGAGGTAACAGAGCGCGTAGTCGATCGAGGATGGCAGGAGCAGGCACACGACGTCGCCTTTGCCGACCCCGAGGCGAGCGAAGCCCGCGGCGAGGCGTGTCACGTCGGTGTGCCACTGGCCGAACGTCATGCGGCGTGCTCCGTCGCGCCCGTCCGGGACGACACCGCTCGCGTGCGGCGAGGCGAGCTCGACATAGGCCTCGACCTGGGGATTAAGTTCGGCCGCGGCGGCCAGGACCTGGTCGACGGTGGCGTACTCTCCGCCGAGCTGACGCACCGTCATATCGCCGGGATGGTAACAGGGGGCGTTCGAGGCGCCACCTGACGGGCAAAAAACGTCGCCGACGTTCGCCCCCCCCTCGTCAGATGTTGCCGGAAGGTTGTGCGACGACGTACTTCTCACGCAAGCGCCACGTCACCGTGCCAATCGCGGTAGTTCGAAACGAACTTGCAGCCGAATTCGGGCGGCGTGCGCCTTCCCGAGCGTGCCCCGGTTGGCGCACAATGGGCGTTCGCCACAGGACCTGGGGGGGCACAGCAAGGAGGTTGCACATTGCAACGCCTGCGCGGCCTCGACTCGATGTTCGTGTCCATCGAGTCGCCCAGCAACCCTTTCCACGTCGGGGCGGTCACCGTCCTCGATCCGTCGACGGCACCGCCGGGCGCGCCGCACCCGTTCGACGCGCTGCGCGCGGTGATCGAGGATCGGATCCACCTCGTTCCGATGTTCCGGCGCCGCCTGGTGGAGGTGCCCGGCGGTCTCGGCCACCCCCGGTGGATCGAGGATCCTGGCTTCGACCTCGACGCGCACCTCCACCGCGGCGCCTTGCCCAGTCCCGGTGGGCCCGTCCAATTGGCCGAGTACGCGGCCGAGGTGTTCAGCCAGCCCCTCGACCGCTCACGCCCCCTGTGGGAGATCCATGTGGTGGAGGGCGTCGAAAGCGACCTCGTCGCGGGCGTCGCGAAGCTCCACCACTCCGTGGTCGACGGCGTCGCCGGGGCCGAAGTCACCGCGCACCTGATGGATCTGTCGCCGGAGGTCGCGCCGGCCCCGGCCCCGGCCGAGCCGTGGCATCCGGACGAGGTCCCGTCGGCGGTGTCCTTGGTGGGCGATGCGTTGTGGGGCCTCCGGGCACTCCCGCCCGCCGTGCTCCGGGCGGCGACGCGCACCTGCCAGGCCGGTTGGCGAATCCGCTCCCGCAATCGCCAACCGGACACGGTGGCGCCCCCATCTCCGTTCCGTGCCCCGCGCACGGCTCTGGCGACGAGGCTCGGCCGCCGTCGGGCCGTGGGCCTGGCCCAGGTCGAGCGGGACGAGGTCGACCACGTCCGTCGGGCCACCGGCGCCACCGTGAACGACGTCATCCTCGCCATCACCGGGGGCGCCCTGCGGGCGCACCTCGAGGACCGCGGTGGCCTCCCCGAGCGCTCCCTCGTCGGGTTCGTCCCGGTGTCGGTCCGGGAGGATGCCGACACGCTCGAGACCGGAGTGAACCGTCTGTCGGGGATGTTCGTGTCGCTGGCGACCGCCATCGAGGACCCCGTCGCCCGGCTCGAGGCGGTGAGCGCGTGCACGCGCCAGGCGAAGGCCCAGGACCGCGCCTTGGGCCCCGACTTGTTCGGCGCGATCGCCGACCTCGCACTTCCCGCCGCGCTGAGGCCGATCACGCGCTTCATGACCCGCAGCGGTGCGACGAGCGCCCTGCCACCGTTCAACGTCACGGTCTCGAGCTTCCCCGGCTCGCCGCTGCCGTTGTACTGCGCGGGCGGCAAGATGGTGAGCTACCACCCCTTCGGGCCCGTATTCGACGGCGTGGCGCTCAACATCACCGCGTCGAGCTACCTCGATCAGATCGGGTTCGGTTTGATCGCCTGCCGCAACGCCCTCCCCGACGTGGAGATGCTCGCCCGTCGGATCCCCGACGCCATGACGCAGCTCTCCAAGGCCGCCGCCATCTGACGAGCCTCCCGGCGTGGCGTAGCTTGGCCCGCCGTGCTGGTCCATCTCGTCGACGGCACCTACGAGCTTTTCCGTCACCACTTCGGGCAGCCGCCACGACCGGGCACCGACGGCAGCGAGGTCGGTGCGGTGCGCGGGGTCGTGTGGTCGGTCCTGTCGATGCTGTCCGAAGGTGCCACCCACGTCGGAGTGGCCACGGACCATGTGATCGAGTCCTTCCGCAACGACCTCTGGCCCGGCTACAAGTCGAGCGCCGGCGTCCCGCCCGAACTGCTCGCGCAGTTCTCGCTCCTCGAGGCCGCGCTCGACGCGCTCGGTGTGGTGGTCTGGCCCATGGTGGACGTCGAGGCGGACGACGCCCTGGCGTCCGCGGCGGCGGTCGCCGACGAGGACCCGAACGTCGACCAGGTGGTCGTGTGCACCCCGGACAAGGACCTGGCGCAGGCGGTGCGCGGCACGCGCGTGGTTCAACTCGATCGTCGCAAGAACGTCGTCACCGACGAGGACGGCGTGCGTGCTCGATTCGGCGTATCCCCGGCGTCGATCCCCGACTGGCTGGCGCTCGTCGGAGACTCGGCCGACGGGTTTCCCGGGCTCGCCGGCTGGGGCAAGCAGACGGCGTCCGCCGTGCTGGCCCGGTACGAGCACCTCGAGGCCATCCCCGCCCAGGCGATCGACTGGGACCCCGATGTGCGCCGACGGGTCCGGGGTCCCGAGAAGCTCGCCGCGCGATTGGCCGCGGACCTCGAGCAGGCGCTCCTGTTCCGGACGCTCGCCACGCTCCAGGTCGAGCCCGACCTCGTCGGAGCGGTACCCGAGCTGGAGTGGGAAGGTCCCAAGCCGGCGCTCGACGACATCTCGGCCTATCTCCGCGACCCCGCGCTGGCGGTCAAGGCTGCGGCGCTCGCCGAAACACGCTAATCACTGCGGCATGGCACCGACCGACGCGCGCACGTTGACGTTCCCGCCCGGCTTCCTCTGGGGAACCGCCACCTCGGCACATCAGATCGAGGGAGGCAACACCAACAACGACTGGTGGGCGTGGGAGCACAATCCCGACTCGGGCTGCGTCGAGCCGAGCGGCGACGCCTGCGACTCGTTCAACCGCTGGCCGGACGACGTGGACCTCGTCGCCGAGCTCGGTCTGGGGGCGTACCGCTTCTCCCTGGAGTGGAGCCGGATCGAGCCGGCCGACGGGGAGTTCTCCATCGCCGCGCTCGATCACTACCGGCGCATGTGTGCGCGCTGCCACGAACGTGGGGTAGAGCCGGTGGTGACCCTCCACCACTTCACCCTCCCGCGCTGGTTCGCCGACGCTGGCGGCTGGGAGGCCGAGGGGGCCGCCGAGCGCTTCGCCCGCTACGCCGAGCGGGTCGGCGGGCACCTCGGGGACCTGATCGGTCGGGCGTGCACCCTCAACGAGCCCAATGTGGTGGCGGTGCTCGGTTACACGGTCGGCCTGTACCCGCCGGGTCTGAAGGACGAGCTCGGACGCCACCTCGCCGTCAGCGACGTGCTCGTGCAAGCCCATCGTCTGTCCACCGAAGTGCTCCGTTCTTCGCGCGGGTCGTTCCCGGTCGGGCTGGCGCTCTCCATGGAGGAGATGGTGGCGGGCGAAGGGGGCGAACAGATCCGCGATGCCGCTGAGCAGATCATGGAGAACACGTTCCTGGACGGCACCGAAGGTGACGACTTCATCGGGGTGCAGTGCTACGAGCGCAACGTGTTCGGCCCGACTGGGCCCTTGCCACCGGAACCCGGCACCCGCCTCACGCAGATGGGGTACGAGTTCCGGCCGCAGGTCGTGGAGTACACCGTGCGCCGGGCGGCCTCGTACACGGGCCTGCCCGTCGTCGTCACCGAGAACGGCATCGCCACCGAGGACGACGCCGAGCGCATCGAATTCGTCTCGGCATCGCTCGAAAGCGCGCACCGGTGCCTGGAAGACGGCGTGGACGTGAGGGGGTTCTTCTACTGGAGCCTGCTCGACAACTTCGAGTGGCACGTCGGCTTCCGCCCCAAGTTCGGCCTCTGCGCCGTCGACAGGGACACCTTCGATCGTCACCCCAAGCCGAGCGCCCGGTGGTTCGGGGACGTGGCCCGCCGCAACGAGGTGACGCTCTCGTCCTGACCAGGAGAAATGGCCCTAGGATTTGGGGCCGTGAAGGGTGACCGTGTCGAAGTCCTGGTCGACATCGGTGACGGCGTGGAGCGCTTCGACGTCCTCGCCACCCGGGCAGGACGTCGTGTCGACGTCACGACGTCCCGGGGCATCGTCGAAGTGAACGAGGTGACTCGCACGGGCGGGATCGTCCGCACCGCGCGCTTCATGGCGACGCGGGTGGTGGCCGTCGTGGAGCACCCCGCGGACGACACGCAGGACTGAACGGCCCACGCAGGAAGGCGGGCGTGGCGTCGTGAACGACACACCGGACCGAACCAAAGGCTCGAAGGGTGCCGCGCAGCGCGACACCACGCGGGCTCGTATCCGCGAGGCAGCCCTGCAGATCGTGGGCCGAGACGGTTTCGACGCCAAGGTGGAGGACATCGCCCAGCTTGCGGGCGTCAGCGCGCGCACGATCTTCCGGCACTACGAAAGCCACGACCAGTTGATCGCGGCCACGGTCAAGGACATCTACGAGGAGTGCGGGTTGCCGCCGCTCGTGGAGAACGTCACCGGACAGCTCGACGAGGTGTCGCGGACGATCGACGGCCTCGACGAGTGGATCGACTTCGTCGCCCTGGCCTTCCACACACGCAGCGCCGAGATCTTCGGTGCAGCCTTCTGGGACATCCATGGGCCACGTCGACGCGACACCGAGGCGCTCGCACACGTCGCCGTCCTGCGGCACCAGTACCGGGTGCGCGGCGTCGATCACTTCGTGCGCCTCACATGGCAGAAAGCCGGCGGCGTCGGAGACCCCCCCGAGGACCTCGTGCTTGCGTACGCGCTCCACCTTTCGGCCTTCACGACGCAAGCCCTGACCGTCGACTTCGACCGGACGCCCACCGAGATCGCAGCCCTGGTCGCCGACATCCTGAAGGTGATCACCCGGCGAGCCGTCGCCGCGCAGCGCTTCGCCGCCCCCTTCGTCGCAGGTACGCGAGCCGCGCCCGACCGCCCGCCGTCCGCCCACAACTGAGGCTGACCACCCGACCGGTTTCGGTGTCCCGCCCGACGGGCTCGTGCCCCGTCCGACGGGCTCGTGCCCCGTCCGACGGGCGCGGCCGGCCGGCGCGCCCCGCCGGAGCTACGGGAACGGGCCCGAACCAACAAGCCCACAAACCCCGGGCCAACGCTGTTCTCGCAGGTCGCGACTGCCGAAGTATCCCGTGCCGTATCGGGTGATCGGCACGGGAGGAGCTGCATGCCCGAAGCCAGGGCCGTGGCGGGGGCTTCCCTCAGCGACGAGGTCCACTCTGCCTTCAGTGCCCTCGGCGACGAGGAGTACCGGCGGTGGCAGGAGAGTTGCGAGGCGCTCGAGGGGCCCCACGAATATCCGTGGGCCGAGACAGAGTCCCGTGCGCTCGTGGCCACGGTGCTCGGGTGTCTGTTCGGCGACGAGCTGACCCGACTCGACGCCCCAGCACGCGACTGGGCCCGGACCGGCTCGACGATGGCGGTGTTCGCCCGTCGCCTCGGATGTCTCCGCGAGCTCATCGGCCAGGAAGGTGTGCTGAACGGTCCCGAGGCCACGCTGCGCGCCCACCAGATCTTCGACCGGGTCACCATCGTCGGCACCGAAGCGGCGCTGGCCTCGTTGACGTACTCGGCCGCCGGTTCTGGCGGCCTCGGAGCAGCAGCAGAGCTCGAAAGCCCGGAAGGTGCCTCGGAGGGAGCCCGGACGGCCCATGGCGAGGCGACGCTCACCGCCGGCGGCGCGGCGGCCGAGTCTGCCGAGGAGGGGGAGCCCGGAGCGTCACGCCCGCGGCTCCGACGGCGGACCCTGGTCGTACTCCTCACCGCGGCCCTGGTGGCGCTCGTCACCGCGGTGGTCTTCGCACTCTCGCCAGCCGGCGAGCGCCATCCCTCCCGCGATCATCACGGCACCAAGGGGGCCACGAACGGCGCGACGCCGACCGGCGCCACCGTGGCGAACGGCGGTGGGACCGGAGCCGGATCCTCTGGGAACCGCACGCCGTCGTCGCGCGGCAGTGGCGGCGGTGCGGGCTCGCCCGGGGCGGGCTCGGTGGGCGGCGCCCTCACACCCGGGACCGGGGGCCCGGCGGGAGGAAGCACCGGCGGCGAATCGAACGGATCTGGCAGCACGTCGGGCGGCGGTTCACCCGGTGGTACGACGCTCCTCACACTGCCGGGCGGAGCCCCGGTGACAGTGCCCAACGTCACGGTGCCCACCGTCGTTCCCGGCTTGACCATTCCCGGCTTGACCCTGCCGACCGGGTGACGTCGCTGGCCCGTCTCCCCCCAGGGCGGCTACGCAAGAGCGGTGGCCGGTCGACTTCCGGAGGTCAGACTCGGTGCCAGCGGCCTGCCGGTGACAGCCGTCGGGCTCGGTCTCGCGGCTCTGGGTAGGCCCGCGTACATCACGGCGGACCGCGACCGCGACTTCGGCGCCGACCGCGACGCCGCGTCGATGGAGCGGCGCACCCATTCTGTGCTCGACGCCGCGTACGACCTCGGCATCCGATACGTCGACGCGGCTCGCTCCTACGGGCGCGCCGAGGAGTTCCTAGCCTCGTGGCTCCGGGCGCGGCGCCTGGGCCCGGACGACATCACGGTGGGCTCGAAGTGGGGCTACCGCTACGTCGGCGACTGGCGCATGGACGCGCCGGTCCATGAGGTGAAGGACCACTCCATCGCCACGTTCCTCGAGCAGCGGCGCCAGTCGTCCGACATCCTCGGCGCCCACCTCCGGCTCTACCAGGTCCACTCCGCGACGATCGCGTCGGGCGTGCTCGGGGACGAGCGCCTGCTCGGCGCGCTTGCCGAGACAGCCGAATCGGGCGTGGCGATCGGCCTCACGACGAGCGGGCCTGCGCAAAGCGACGTCGTGCGCCGCGCACTCGAGGTCGACGTCGACGGCGTCAATCCGTTCACGTGCGTGCAGGCGACGTGGAACGTGCTCGAGCCCTCGGCTGGGCTCGCACTCTCCGAGGCACACGACGCCGGGTGGGGCGTGCTCGTGAAGGAGGTGTTCGCCAACGGCCGGCTCACACGTCCCGCCGACGCGCCCGCTGCCCTGAACGAGATGGCCGGAGCTCAGGAGGTCCCCCCGGGCGATGTCGCGCTGGCCGCGGCGCTTGCGCAGCCCTGGGCGGATGTCGTCCTCACCGGCGCCGTCACCAAGGACCAGGTGGGGGCCGACGTGGACGCACTCTCGCTCACGCTGTCCGACGCCGAGCTCGTGTGTCTTGCGACGCTCGCCGAACCGGCCGACCGCTATTGGAGCGCGCGGTCGTCGTTGCCGTGGCGCTGAGACGTGGCAATCGGCGCGCCGCGCTCAGCGCGGAGAGGCGACGCGCAGGTGCAGGTCGTCGAGCCTCTTGCCCAACGCGTCGGGGGTCACGCCGAACAGGCAGGCGATGGCGCGCGCGTCGCCCGCCCGCAGCGTGAGCACGTGCCCGTTGAAGTCCTGGCGTTGGACCTGGATCATGTTGACGAATCGACGCAGCACGTCGCGTTCGGGCCCGGCGGTCTCCTTCAGTCGCAGGAGGTCGATGGTGAACGCCTCGTAGCTCTCCCACGGCTGCGCGGCGGCCACGGGCGCCGGTGGCGGACGACCGTCGGGTTGCGGTCCGACCCACCACCGCGTGGCGTCCTCCTCACTGGGGAGGAGCTGGTCGACGCTCACCTGGTAGAGCTTGGCCAGCCGTTGCAGACGAGCCACCGATATGGCTCGTTCGCCCCGTTCGTACGCGCCCAACACCGACGCCTTGAACTCCTGGGTGGACAGAGCTTCCACGGCCTGCAACGACAGACCGATCTGATGGCGAACCGTCCGCAGGCGGGCGCCGACGGCGCGTACGTACGCCCCGGCCGCTGCGCTCTGCTCTTCCTCTTCGGACAACAGCTT
>Ga0070735_10001851_pt1 | contig 19710 bp, 19 predicted proteins | sample Coa_R1_FD_66443 | JGI IMG/M metagenome (GOLD analysis project Ga0070735, IMG submission 66443) | Surface soil microbial communities from Centralia Pennsylvania, which are recovering from an underground coalmine fire - Coalmine... | ecosystem: Environmental > Terrestrial > Soil > Unclassified ... | reverse complement strand
GTTCTATTTCAAATCCAGGTATGGATGATGATGGAAATCTTACCTCTGCTTCGCAAGCAATTTTAACTTCTATTCAAACATTAGTTAATACTGACCTTGTTGTTTCTGAACCAGCAACTACATTCTTTGCAAATAATGGTATTGATTTAGGGTATCAACGCACCGTTGGTATTGGTGATTTAGAAGCGGAAGTATACGGCGGTATTTGCCATTATAATGATTGGTTTGCAGACGGTATTTTAGGATTCTTATTTCCAACAGGAAAAAGACAAGAAAATTCTAATAAAGTTCTTTATAAACCAGCTGGTAATAACGGACACTTTGTTATTAAACTTGGTGTAGATGGTGGATGGCAGCCACGTGAATGGTTTGCGTTTGAAATTCGTCCATATTTCTTCCATGCATTCAAACGCACTGAACATCGCGCAGCTCCATTTGCTGGTGCAACTATTGTTAACATTGGTCCAGAAACAGATGTAAAAGTTTCATGGAATTACTTTACGCTCCAAACTGATTTTAGCTTCTTCCATCCACATAATCCTGATCTTGGTTTTGTTCTTGGTTATGAGTTATTTGCTAAAGGACATGATCGTGTATCATTGGATTGTGATTGTGGAACAACCGCAACAGATTTATTAGGTCGCACAAACCAAACGCTTTCTGCAGAAAACTATGAAAGAAACACTAATTCACTTGCTAATAAATTACGTGCAGAAATATTCTATCGTTGCAACTACTTTGAAATATTTGGTGGCGGATCAGAGATTGTTGCTGGTAGACATGTAATGAAAGAAAGTGAAGCTCATCTTGGTTTAACTATATACTTCTAAAAAACGTATTTTTTTCAGAAAGGTAATAAAGATGAAGTCAATAATAACTCAGTACAAAAAAGCAGCATTAGCATTCAGTGCTGTTATTACAATGGGTACTAGTGCAGTGATACTTGCTGAATGTAAACCATGCGTAGCAGCGGCGGCAATTAAACAATCAATCAAAGATGCACAAGCAGCGGCACTTGCAGGTGAAAAACCTGCTGCAAAACCAAATAAACCTGCACGTTCTGAAGAGCTTGATGCTGCAAGTATATGCTGTGAATTTTGTGCACAAAACGGTTATTGCATGTCAAATATTTGTAATTCCTGCAAATCCAGAGAACTTCAAATTTCATTAGTTGAAGTTGCAACGGCAGCATTAGCAGCTGCTTCTGAATTGGCTCAAATGCATGAGTTAGATGTAGTACCTGCAGATGAAAATCAAGAGCGTGCAGCACGTGAAGCATTGCAAGATATATGTCCACAATTTCCAGCAGATGATAGTTTAGATGCTAAATTGCAAGCATTATTTAACTGTTGTGTATGCACAAACCAACAATTAAGATGCCAAGGCCAAGCAGCGGAAAAATGTTGCAAAAAAATACGTCATCGTCTTCATGATATTGAAGAACTTATTGAAGATCAATCAAGTGTTTCATCTGGATGCTGTTCAATGCTTGAAAGCTTGGCGGTATCGCAAATAGATGCTTCTGCAGTATGTTGTTCAACTATAGAATCACAAATTAGTGATCTTAACCTATCAGTTGCAGCAGTATTTGCATTATTGACAAGTGTCTTTGATTGTACTTGTACCTAATCGAATACTCGATAATATCTGAATTTAAAAGAACGGAACGTAGTGATATCATTACGTTCCGTTCTTCTTTTTTGACAATAATGCTTCCTGAGCGTACTCTTTTTATAATAGGGTGTTTTATACGGTCGGGACTTGAATGATTTTTGCGATTATAATTGGCATTTTATGGGTACACAGTTCTGGGGCGATGGAGATTATCAATGCCCAAGATAAGAAAAGTGATGTTGCAGTAGATATGCATTGTTTCTGGTCAGCTGATTATAATAAAAATATTGGCGATATAAAAAGTTTGGATTTAAAAAAAAATCGACTACCTTTAAAAACAGAACATTTTCTACCTGCTCATGCAGATACCCTTACTCATCTTTTATATTTTTCTACCATACGCAAAAAGAAGGATGGAACAAAAACATTATTCACGCAAAAACAGCAATGTACCTTTGATGTGGCATTAAACATAAAACGTTCTGTTCCTTGGGGTTTTTGTGTAAATGGTGTAGTTATTATTGGTACTGCTTTGTTTCCATTTATTAATATGGCAAGTTTAGCGCAGTGTTCAAACGGCACCCAATCAGAATGTTTGTCCCAAATTGCTACTATTATGACACCCACGGTAGCTTCTGTTGTGGGAGCTCTTGGAGTTGGATTTATTTCTTTGTATGCTACCGGACTTTCACCTGATATTTCTTCACGTAAAGCTAATAAAGTGCAAGATGAGATAATTTATTTGGGCCGGAAGTATGCAACAATAGCAAAATATTGGATTGATATCTATTTTGATTCTCCCGACAAAGCACGCTATATTGCTGATAAATTTGATATTGAGGAGCTTAAAAAAAGAGCTCAATTAAAAACACATAAAACTAAACTTGGTGGCTCTTTGGTAAGTCCTTTAGAGGAGGCATATCATTTTATTAAAGAGCAAACCGTTTTGATAACATTTACGGAAATTGAAAATTATCTTTATAATAAAATAAATCATCAGCAAATTGAGCTTCTTTATAAACGAATTGAATCTCTTGAACACACCATACATGAAAAAAATGCAGAAATAGAACATTTAAAACAAGAAAAAATATGAAACAGAGAAATAATTTTTACGTCACAACCCCCATATATTATGTTACTGCCAAACCACACTTAGGATCATTGTATTCCACATTGATGGCTGATGTTATTGCGCGCTGGAATAAACTTTCTGGTCATCAGGTATTTTTTTTAACAGGTACTGATGAGCATGGACAAAAAATAGCGCAAGCAGCCCAAGCAGCTGGAAAAGATCCTAAAACTTTTGTTGATAGCTTTATTCCCGATTATAAACATGCATGGCAGGTATATGATATTAAATATGATACGTTTATCCGTACTACCGAAGATTATCACCTCAAAGGAGCACAAGAGTTAGTTACGGTATTAATGGATAAAGGATATATATATAAATCTATCTATGAAGGGTGGTACTGCACTTCGTGCGAAACATTTGTAGCGGAAATTACCGCAGGTGATCAACGGGTTAAAGGGCCACAGTGTCCTTCTTGTGGTAGAGATACCCATATAGTTTCTGAAGAAACATACTTTTTCAAATTATCCGCGTTTACCGAAAAATTACTTACTTTTTATAAAGAAAATCCTGACTTTATTGTACCCAAAGAACGAGCGCATGAAGTTACCAGTTTTGTTGCATCAGGTTTAAAAGATTTAAGTATTTCACGTACCACTGTTAAATGGGGCGTGCCGTTTCCTCATGACTCGCATCACACCGTGTATGTATGGGTAGAGGCATTATCCAATTATATTACGGGTATAGGATACGGAAACCCACGCAAACAAGATGAATTTAAAAAATGGTGGCCCGCGGATGTGCATGTTCTTGGTAAAGATATTATTCGGTTCCATGCTGTGTATTGGCCTGCAATTTTGATGGCAGCAGATTTACCGTTGCCAAAACAATTATTAGTACATGGTTGGATTAAAGTTGATAAACAAAAAATGTCTAAATCTTTAGGTAATGTTGTTGATCCGATTGAGTTACAAAAAAAATATGGCACCGATCCGATTCGTTATTATTTAATGCGGCAAATTCCGGTAAATCAAGATGGCGATTTTAGTATTACTGACGTAGAAAATCGTATCGAAGCTGATCTTGCAAATGATTTGGGTAATTTATTAAATCGTATGATTGTGCTCGCAGAAAAATATGGCTGCATGAATATTGCACCATCAGTGGTTTGGACATCAGCATCATTAGAATTGCGTGATCAAAGTTGGAATGCTATTGAAGATTTTAGTGCGCATATGAATGATTATATGTTTCATCATGCATTAGCAAGTTTGTGGAAATTTATTAATAGTACAAACGCTTATTTCCATGGTCAAGAGCCGTGGAAAGTTGCTAAGACTGATATCAAATTATTTACAGAAATTATTTCAGCAACGTGTCATAGTTTGCGTACTATTGCATTATTATTATGGCCAATTATGCCACAAAAAATGGAAGAATTATTACGCAGTCTTGGTGCATCATTCAACTTTGAAGATCATACATTAGAAAATTTAGAACTTAATAGTTGGAATAAACATTTTACATTAAAAAAATCAGTCACATTGTTTGAAAAACCTATCAGACCAGAGGAAAAAGCCGTGTCACAAGAAGCAATAGTTGCACCACAAATTGAAGATAATTATATCACTATTGATGATTTTGCTAAAATTGAATTGTTAACCGGAACCATTGAAGGATGTGTGGAAGTTCCCGGATCGGATAAATTATTACAATTGACGGTGGATTTGGGTTTGCATGGTAAACGTTCAATTCTTACGGGAATGAAAAAATGGTATACTCCCGCAGACTTTATTGGTAAACGTGGACTATTTATTGCAAACTTAAAACCGCGTAAAATGGCTGGTGTTGAATCGTATGGAATGATGCTTGCAGTGGAAGATGAAAATGGTAAACCACAACCAATTCAATTTTCTGAGAGCATTGGAAATGGTGTGCGTTTAAAATAAATGAATAAAAAGTAATGAAGAAATTAAATGTTTTGGTAATTCTAACCATCTCTAATTTTGTATATTGCATGGAAGCCGAACGTAAAAGTTTGGCTTCTTTTTTTGGTATGCCCGAATATCATCAAGATATTTCTCAACAAATAGCAAAGTATTATGCTGCACAACATCAGTGGTGGTACATAAAAAAAGATCTTGAGCATGAGGGGCAGGTTAAATCTGCATATTTTAATAAAGCAGGGACAGAGATAATCACCGCAGCGTATTTGGGTAGTATTCGGGATGATGAATTTTATATATGGGATAGTAACAAGGGAATTGAACTTGCAAAAAAAGAGGTCAAAATTCCGATAGAAAAAGCATTATTTAATGAGGATGCAACTGATATTATCGTTATCACCAAAAACGAAGGTTATGATGCGTTATATCATACAAGAGAGAATGAAAATAATATAAAAGATCCGCGGCGCATGTTTATTGGAGAACATTTTTTTAGTTGCAGTAAATCGGGGCGAGAAATAATAAGTCCTCATAATAACCTTAAAGCAATAGGTATACATGATAATAAACATGGTTTAAGAATGGTATTTAATAATATTGATCAAAATAATTTTGCACATGCTTGTCTTAATAAGGATGAGACTGAAATTATTGGTATGTCACAGCAAGGTGTAGCCTATATCTGGAATGTAAAAACTCAAAAGTGCTTACTAAGATGCAACCATGAAAATTTTATTGGAAGATCTGCCTGTTTTAATCATCAAGGTACTCAGTTTTTGGTATATGGAGCATCGCCCATACTTTATGTGCATGCGCGAGAGCGTGGAAAACTTCTTAAAGAACTTAAACACCCCAAAAATATTTATTATGCATGTTTTAATCATCAAGACACTGAAATTTTTACGGTAGCATCTGATGGTTATATTCGTGTTTGGAATTGTAATACTGGCTGTATGCTAGCAAAGTTTGGCTCTGATTGCGAAACTTTAGATTGTCATAAAGAAGGCAACAGAATAGTTACACCGATTGGTGATTGTGCTCGTATGTGGGTGCGGTATGATGATGTTACCTTACCGCAGATATTATTGATAAAATTATTGAATGTGTGGTGGCGGTTAAAAAAACCAGATAAAGCAATTGATTCATCAAAAAAATTATTAAGTACGATTGCTACCATATTGCGTTGGGATGAATTGTGCAAGACATGGCAATCCTTACCAGAAAAGATTAAAGATGATATATGGTTATTTATGATAGATAAAATTCAAAGGTATGGTAAGTAAAGTAAAAAAGCCTGCAATTTGGAGCGATCACTTCCAAATTGCAGGCTTTTTACAAAAATTAATGAGTGAGCGATTTGTTTTTAAAAAATAAGGCGATTTCCGATTCGGTAATTTTTGATGTAGCTGTTTCTATTGCTAAATTGAATAATTCATCATCCAGAGCTATGATTATAATATTATTATATGCTAAAAAAAGTATTGCAGTGATAAATCCAGTTCTTTTATTACCATCAAGAAAGGGATGGTTTTTGATAATTGCATACATGTAGCAGGCAGCCATATGATAAATATCTGGTTGCAGATATTTATCATCAAAAGTTGCTTGAGGATAATTAATTGCTGAATCTAAAAGATTTTCATCTCGTAAACCATGCAGGCCGCCGTATTGCTTGATTTGAGTAAGATTAATCAATTTTACTTCATTTAAAGTAAGAAATCTAATTTCCATACTATACTAATTTTTTGCTAATTTTTTGAGAAGTTCATCATATTTATTAACTAGTTCTTCGTATAATTTTTGCAATTTTGGATTATCACTGATGACTCCAATATTTGTTTGTGCGCGTACTGGTTCAATTATGATATTAGTTCCATCAGTTTTAATGTTAATACGTGTATCTTCGGTTATCTTGAGCAATTCTAGGATTGGTTTATCAAGAAGAATGGCAAGATTGTTGCCATGTTTAGTTAATTTTTTAATCATTATTTTTTTATTCCGTGGATTTATAATTACATTCTTTATTCAAACAAATTATGGTGGTTTCACCATCTTTATTTGTTTTCTTGGTCAAGAATGGCCATTTGCATTGTGGGCAGGGTTTTTCTTCAATAGGGTCAAAGATTGCCAGTTTACATTTTGGATATCCAGAACATCCCCAGAATTTGCCGCCGCGCCATGCACGCTCAATAATATCGCTGCCACATTGCGGGCAGGGGAATGGTAATGTTTTGCGTTCAACATATTTGCATTCAGGGTATCCTGAACATGCAACAAAATCACCATATTTACCTTTCAGTTGCCGCAACTGTTTGCCACACACAGGACAATTTTTATCAAGCAATTTTGGCGCTTCGTGTTCTTTGAGTTCAATCACGCCATGTTCATCACGTATAAAGTTGGAAGTAAAGGTACATTCCGGAAAACCGGTACATCCCAAAAATTCGCCACTTTTTCCAAAGCGGATTGCTAATTTATGTTTTCCGCATTGTGGGCATATCATATCTATTTCAACAGCTTTTTTACCGCCATCTTTTCCCGCAAATTCTGCAAGATCTTTTTCAAACGTTTCATGGAAACTTCTTAATAATGTATCGCGATCAAGTTCTCCATCGGCAATTTTATCAAGTTCTTCTTCCATTTGCGCGGTGAATTTGGGATCCATAATTTCCGGCAAGTTTTTCACGAGCATATCAGTTACCAACATTCCCAGTTCAGTTGGTACAAATTTCTTTTTTTCAAGATTAGTGTATGCGCGTGCACGGATAGTATTAAGAACTGCTACGTACGTACTTGGACGTCCAATTCCTTCTTTTTCTAACTCTTTAACGAGTGAAGCTTCAGTAAATCGTGCAGGTGGTTGTGTAAAGTGTTGTTTGGGGTCAACTTTTTTTAAATCAACATTATTTTTTGCTTTTATATCTGCAGGCAGTTGCACTTTATCTTCTTTTTCACCTTCTTCTTCTTCATGATAAACTTGTAAAAATCCATCAAAGATAAGTGTTGAACCGGTAACTTTAAAGGTATAAATACCACCTTTAATAACCACTTGCCGTTGAGCATATTCGGCAGATTTCATTTGGCATGCAACAAAACGCTTCCAAATAAGATCATAGAGTTTTGATTCATCAGAAGGTAAATATTGTTTAATTTTATCGGGTGTTAAGGTGATGTTAATAGGGCGAATAGCTTCATGGGCATCTTGTGTTTTTGCTTTAGTTTTTTTCTCAAACACGTTTGCTTTGGTTGGTAAATATTCTTTGGCATAATTTTTACTAATAAACGCACGTGTTTGCGTGAGTGCAGTTTCAGAAATGCGCAATGAATCAGTACGCATATAAGTGATTAATGCAACGGGAGTGGAAGGATCACTCAATGGTAAACCTTCATATAAATGTTGCGCAAGTTGCATTGTTTTTTTTACCGAAAATCCCAACATATTATATGCAGCTTGTTGCAAAGTACTGGTCATAAAAGGAGGCAATGGATTTCTGATGCGAACTTTATCAGTGATAGAATCAATTGCATAATTTTCATTTTTTAATGCTTCGATAACTTTTTTAGCTGTTTTTTCATCTTTAATATCTGCTTTTTCTTTGCCAATATTGGTAAGTGGGGCAGCGATGGTTGCTTTATTATGAGCAAAGCTTCCGGTAATTGTCCAATACTCTTCCGGAACAAAGTGACGAATGGCATTTTCGCGATCGCAAATCATGCGTAGAGCTACCGATTGTACTCTTCCTGCAGAAAGACCTTTTGCTATTTTACGCCATAAAATAGGAGAAACTTCATATCCCACCCAACGGTCAAGCACGCGGCGCGCCTGTTGAGCCTCTACCAATTTTATATTAATATCGCCAGGATTATTGATAGCAGCAAGAATTGCTGGTTCAGTTATTTCGTTAAAAGCGATACGGTACATTTTGCTATTTTTTTTGGCTACTTTTGCTATTTCTTGCGCGATATGCCATCCAATGATTTCTCCTTCACGATCAGGATCGGGTGCTATATAAATGGTATCGCAGGTGGATGCTTGTTTACAGATGCCCGCAATAGTTGCATCTTTACCTTCTAAGGTAACGTATTCAAGATGGATACCTTTTTTATCCATAGAAACGCCAATTTTCTTGGAAGGTAAATCTTTAATATGACCCATGGTGGACATTATCACAAAGTTTTTGTCGAGAAACTTTGAAATAGTCTTAATTTTTGCCGGAGATTCAACGATGATTAGTTTCTTCATGCATATCTTTATTAGGTTAGCCAATTAATTTGTAGGTTTTATCAATACTACCGCTTTCTGTTATTTTTGCATCTTTATCTATAATAGAAGATGTATTTTCAAAAAGTCAAATAATTTGATGAAAAAATAGTTAAATTAGTTGAAGTTTAAGAGCTTACAGATCTTCTTCTTGGTGGTACCCCATTAAGAAATGGGGTAATACATGAGGGATGCAAAAAATCCCCTTCGATACATTTTACTACGTTTCCCTTCGTAAAATACTCAGGGTGATCGGAGGAAGGAAAATTATTCATTTCCCGCTCGCCCTGAGTGTTTTTGTCCTCAAAAATGTATCGAAGGGTATGCGGTAAATGCACATTGAGTAAAAACAGCGATAGTGTACAATAAATAGTAATAACCATTGATATTAGAGGAAAAGACGATGTCCATTAATTATCGCGAAATGCTTGAAAAGGTAAGAGATTTAAAACTTAACAAAGATGACATGCCGCCATTGCGCTATGATGAAGAAACAGATTTGCTGGAAAATCCCGTCGTGATTGAGCGGAAACATTTGACTAACATCCTCAAGCGTTTTAAACAAGAAATTATTAGCCAGGAAGAACTTTTTGATTGGATTCATTTTGTTTGGTTTTCAGATTTATACACCTGCGCAGATGAAGATGCAGATTGTATTGCAGGCGTTATTCAAATATTAGAAGAGCTAGAAGAAGAAGGTGAAGTTTCACCGGAAGAAGTTGAGCATTGTTTGTACGCATTGGAACACAATATAGAAGCTCAACGTTTATTTGATCATAATCTATAATTTTTATAACTTAAAAATATAAGAAAAAATAACCTAAGGAATAAATCACATGACCGTACTTCAATCATGGAAAGATTCATTACAATTACTTAAGCCAAAGAATTTTAAGCTTTTTGCATTGGTGACCATTAAATCAATTATGCAAGCGTATAAAATATATCTCCAACATTTTGGATGGATGATTCTTTTGCTAGCTGTATGTGCAATAGCACCATATTTTATGCCATCGCAAAATTATGCTTTTTATAACATTCAATACAAACATATTTTTTTCTATACATCATGTTGGTTGTATGAACTATTATTTTTAGCAGCTATTTTTTGTACACGGCCATCAATTTTACAAAAAGATAGCACTTATTTCATTGCACAATTCAAAAAAATTATTTTGTTTTGGATATTCGTGCCAATTTTTTCGTGGTCATCGGCAACCTATTATGGGTATATCTTTACGGTGCTTTTCTTTGCTGATTCTGAAGGAGGACCAAAACGGTTCTTACTATCATTATGGAATGCATTAAAAATGGTATTTTATAATTTTTTCCTGATGTGGATTTTGGGAGCGGTTGTATATTTATGTGGATTGATTGGTGCTAGCTGCCTTGCAAAATTTTTAATATTACAGAATATTTCTCTCTATCCTTACTTTTTTCTTTTGTTTAATCTCATAGGGGCGCTATTATTGCCGATTGGTGTATGTATATATACTAATCTTTATATTAAAAGGTTGCATGATCAATTTGATCTCTATTTTAAACAACCTGAATAGGAGTTTATATGAACATTGGGTTAGTTGTACGGAATCTTTTTTGTCGGTTGCTACTCATTGTAATTGTCATAGTTTTTCTTATTCCTATCATTATATTTATTTGCATTCCTCAAAAGTATCGTTATAACTATCCTATTCTTTTTTATCCTATTCATTGGTTTTATGTTGCAATCTTAAAAGGTTCAATGTTGCCTATTACGTATAAAGGATTGGAAAATATTCCTAAAGATAAACCGGTAATTTTTGCAGCAAATCACCAATCAACCTTAGATATTCCTTTACTTGGTGTGTTATCAAAAGGTGTTCCTCATGTGTGGCTTGCAAAAGCAGAATTGATGGATTCTATTTTTATCCGATGGATTGTTCCACTTATTTCCGTTTTGGTTGATGTTTCTTCTCCGCGTGAATCAATGCTGTCTTTTCGCAGAATAATGAATGTGGTGAATAATCATTATCGCAATCTTATGATTTTCCCTGAAGGTACTCGTCATACTGATGGCAAAATTCATGAATTTTTTGGTGGCTTTGTTATTTTGGCAAAAAAATTAGCACGTCCCGTGGTTCCCGTATGCATGATTGGTATTAATAAAGCATATCCACCCGAAACATTCTGGGTATACATGTATCCTATTACCGTAATTGTTGGTAAACCATTTATATATGAACCAACTGATACGGATGAATCATTTAAAAAAAGAGTTCATGATTGGTTTGTTGAACAAGTGGAGCAAAACTCGTGATGCATCATTTTTTTGTACGTTCTGCATATCCGTGGTACAGCGTTGTTTTGATTGCAATTATTCTGATGTTTATGATTGCACGAAGATTATTACGTAGAACCGTTGTGTATCGCTATTCATTGGGGCATGCAATTAAAAAAAATGGTATGGCAACTGTTCATGTACACAAAAAAGTTTTTTATATGTTGCGTGTTCTTGTTTTATTGTTGCTTGCATTAGCAATTGCAAAACCGCAAATTGTTGATTCACGTTCACAAGTTCCTGTTGCCGGTATAGATATTATTCTGGTGCTTGATGTATCGGGGAGTATGCAATTTAGGGATTACGATGATGATGAACGGTCTCGGTTTGAAGTGGCAAAAGCAGAAGCAAGTAGATTTATTGAAAAACGCACCAATGATGCGCTAGGTCTTGTACTTTTTGGTAAAGATGCTGTATCGCGTTGTCCTATCACTTTTGATAAAGAGTTATTGCAAAGAGTAGTAGAAGAATTAAAATTAGGTGTCATAGATTCTGATGGCACTATGCTTATTACTGGTATTATCACTGCAGCTAACCGCTTAAAGCATTCACATGCAGCAAGCAAAGTGATGATTGTATTAACTGATGGTGAGCCAAGTGAAGGAGATATGGATCCATCAGTGGGTATTGATGTTGCTAAAAAATTAGGAATAAAAATATATACCGTGGGTATTGGTAGTGAACAAGAACAAATTTTTAGACATCCATTGTATGGCATTATTACAAAACCAAAAGTTAATAAAGAGTTATTAACAAAAATCGCCAGTCAAACGGGTGGACACTATTTTCTTGCGCACAGCGCAGCAGATATGAGACGCATTTATGATACTATTGATGCGCTTGAAAAAACAGAACATGATGTGCCGATGTTTAGTGTGTATTATGATCTATTAGTACCATTTGTTGGATTTATTATGATGATTATTTTTTTTGAACTGTTTTTCTCAACGTATGTGTGGTTTGCATTATGATACATATGCCTGAAATTTATTGGGGATCGCTTAATAATTGGTGGTACATTTTTTTTGCCGTGCTTGCAGCGCTTTTTTTGGCAGTACGATATAAAAAACAACGCGCTGCTTATGCATATTTGGTGGGAACACATTCGCAGCTTTTACGTAATATTTCACCCGCAAAACAACTGAGTAAAAGTATGCTGATGGTTATTGGCGTATTTTTTTTATGTTTAGCTTTGTTGCGCCCGCAATGGAATAAATCAGAAGAGACAATTATGCAAGAAGGTCGCGATTTATATATCGCGCTTGATATTTCGCGCAGCATGCTTGCAACTGATTGCACGCCGAATAGATTAATTTTTGCAAAAGATAAAATCAGTGCCTTATTAAAAAAATTGTCATGTGAACGGGTGGGATTAATTTTATTTTCTGGTAGCGCGTTTGTGCAATGTCCCTTAACATCAGATTATTCTGCATTCAAATTATACTTGGATGCAGTTGATGCAGAACTTATTTCTTCCGGAACAACGGCGCTTGATCAAGCGATTGCACAAGCATTGCTTTCTTTTGAATCAATGCCTGATCGCAAAAATAAATTGGTAGTATTATTTACTGACGGCGAAGATTTTTCGCATAACTTACATGATATTAAACAACAAGCTACTGATGCGAATCTTTCTATTTTCACTATTGGCGTGGGAACACCAGAAGGAGCTCCGGTTCCATTATTTGATCCGCATGGTGCATTGATTGGCCATCAAAAAGATGCACAAGGTGGTGTGGTGATTTCTCGCTTGAATGAAGGAATTTTACGTACATTATCTGAAGATGCAGGTGGTACATATATCAAAGCAACTGAAAGTGATGATGATATTGCTCATTTTGTCAGAGCGGTGCATGCGTTTGAAAAAGAACAATTGACTGAACGTACGCATTCCCGTTATGAAGATCAATATCATTATTTTTTGTTCATTAGTTTTATTTGTTTTGCGCTTGAGTGGTTATTATGAAATCAGTATTAAATAATTTTTTTTGCTTTGTGCTTATGGTGGGCTATGCCAAGAATGCGCACTCATTTTCTTATGATTCTGCCGTACATAAAGCACAAAAGGGTAATTGGCAAGATGCATACGGAGCATTAAATAATCTTATTACCAATAATCCCGATAGCGCGGATATTATGTATGATGCGGGAGTTGCTGCATTCAACATTCGTAATTATAATCAAGCAGCTACCTGTTTTATGCGTGCTGCTGAATGTGCAAAAGATAAAGAAATAGCTTTTCGTTCTCATTTTAATGCAGGTAATGCGTTGGTAGAACAAAAAGATCTGAAGGCAGCGCTTGAACAATACAATAAAGCGCTTGCAATAGAACCTTCCAATCAATACGCGCGTCATAATCGTGATCGTGTGGAAGAAATGCTAAAGCAGGAAAAAAACAAGCAGGATAAAAAAGATAATAAAGATAATAAAGACGAACAAAAAGAAGAAGATAAAAAAGACGATACAAAAGATGATCAGAATAATGGTCAAGATAATAAACAAGACAATAAGCAAGAGCAGGATGGTAACGATCAGCAATCATCAGATGGCAATGATGAAGGTGATGGTAATAATCAACAATCTGACCAATCTCATAATGATCAAAAAAAAGATGGTGGAAATCAATCAAAAAAATCATCACAAAAAAATGAAACATCGGATGATAAGAATGGTGAACAGTCAGATGAGCAATCCCAAGCTGACCAAAGAGATAACGCTCAAAACAAGAGCAACACAACAGAAGGAAAAGAGCAGCGGGATAAACAGCAACAACAAAAGAATGCCGCCAATGATCAAAAGAGGGATGGTAAAGATAAGCTTGATAAACAGTCGCAACAGGCACAAGATAGCAGCGAAAAACAGCAAAGAGATAAGCATGGTCAAGCTCCTGAAAAACAAGATATGATTAACGATAAGAATAATCAATTTGCTCAGGATATACAAGCACAAGAGCAAGCGATCAATGATCCATGGCTTTTGAGTGTATTAAACAATCAAGAAATGCAAGATAAAGCGGTTAATAAACAGTTAATGGAAGCAAAAATTCGTCAACATGGTGGTAAAAATGGTCAAAATTGTTGGTAAAATTTTTATAATCTGTTGTAGTGTTATGTCTCTTTATATAGATGCGCGCATTTATATGGAAGTGCGCACAGAAAATGATACACAAAACCGTGTGGTGGTAGGGCAACCCTTTACTTTAGACGTGGTTATTGATGATGTATATGGATCAATTCCTTCGCCAACCATTAAAGGCTTAGATAAATTTCCCCATCGGCAGTCTGGTTCTTATATGAGTAGTGTAAATGGAAAAGCAATGATACGTTATTCGTACCAAGTTTCTATTGATGCTATTGGTTCATATGTGTTAGGTCCTGCCACGGTAATGTATCAGCAGCAAGAACTTGTTTCTAATCAAGTACACGTTGAAGTGGTTAAAGATGTGGGAACACAACAACAGAGTAAAAACAATAAATCAGCTGATTCAAAAATATTTTTACGGTTTATGGTAGATAATGAATCTGTTGTAGTGGGACAAAAAATTGGATGCATTTTACGTTTTTATTACCAAGATCCTTCCATATCTTTAGCTAATGTTGGTACACCGGAATTATCTGCTTTTGATGTAAAAGAAACAAGTCAACTTGAACACGGCGTTGCCGAAATTGATGATGTGCAATATAAATATGTTCAATGGCGCTGGGATATGTATCCCACCAAGCCGGGTGATTTTGTTATTCCTGCCTATAATGCTGATTACGAGATACCGAGCAAAGATAATCATTTTCTTGCCGGTTTTTTGATGCTTATGAATCGTGCTGAACGCAAGCGAGTATATTCAAATGCATTAACATTAAAAGTTGCGGCACTTCCTTATTGTGATTTTCCTGTTCATGCAGTGGGTGTGTTTGAACGTTTTTCTGCGGAAATAAAACCAGGCATGGCAAAAGAGGGAGAGGGAATGGTGTTAACCATGGATATAGAAGGTGATGGTAACTTGCAAGCAATTGCTACACCTTCATTGAATGTCCCATCTGCTTTGAAATATTATGATTCTCAGCATAATATTCTTACTCCTAAATATAGTGATGAGTTGCCCAAAAAAAGATTTGAATTTATTGTGCAAGGAATGAAAGCTGGTGATTGCGAAATTCCCGAGCAATTATTTACTTATTTTGATATTCAAACACATAAATACGTAACGTTGCGTACCACGCCACTTGCTATTTCTATTATGCCAGGTGCAGTTGTTGCTAAAACAGCACAAAAAACAGATACATCTTTTGAGCCAGAAAAGATACAGGTCGCAACGCAGGAACTTATTGGTGATATTAACACCGTAGGAGAATGGTATCCTGTTTCAGAACGTACATCATTGCCCTGGTGGTTATTCCAACTGTTGTTTTTGATACCATGTATGTACGTGGGATGTCCGTTGATGATAGAAAAAGGTATTATGGTAACGGGTAATAGCGCGCGGTTAGCGCGTCGACGTGCGTTCAGAAATGCATATAAAAGCATAGATACGGCAATCAAACATAATCAAAGCAAAGATTTGTATGCTATTTTTATGAATGTTTTCACAACAATCAATAAAGATTATAGAGCAGCTGAAACTCTTATTACTCAAAAATTGTCTGCAAGCGATACTCACGCATGGAAGGAATTTTTTGAGAATATTACGCATGCTGCATATGCGCAATCAGACTTTTTAAATAATAATGAATTATGTAGGATGGCAAAACAATGGTTGGAGCGATTAGAAAAAATTTTATAGCATCTTTATGCATGAGTGCATTGATTACGATGACAATCAATGCCCGTAATGATGAAGAGCTCTTTTTACGGGGCAATAAACATTATCAGCATAAAGATTATGATAACGCACTTGCATCATATGAATTGATCGATAAAAAAGGCCGTGCTGTGTTTTATAATATGGGAAACTGTTATTTCCATAAAGATGATTATGCACAAGCGTTGGTATATTGGTCACGAGCAGAACGGGGTGCAACAGCGCAAGAATATGATCAGATTAAACGTAATAAAGAGCATGTGTTGCAGATAGTGGGTATTCAGAAAGAACAATCATGGTGGAGCATTGTATTGCACATGTTTCATACCACGTTGCCATATGTTTCATTAATTATATTACAGATCTTTTTTTTATTGTGTTGGTATTTATTTATTTTTTATGCACGCAGAGAGAATTTAAGTTCAAAAAAAGCTATTCTCAGTTGTTTTTCTTTTTTTATTATTATTTCTGGTCTTTTTTTGGAGCTTCATTATACCCGCCAGAATATAAGCACTGGCATTGTGATAAAAAAAGAAGCACAGCTTTTTGTAGGTCCAGATAAGGGTTTACAAGCATTGTCACCCGTGTTATACGCGTATGATGTTACCATAAAAGAGAAAAGAGAAGGATGGTATAAAATTCAATATGCTGATATGATTGGCTGGGTGCAAGCAGATGTTGTTCAAATTATATAATTCATAACATAGACAAATAACAGCACATGAACGATAAAAGTTTTCCGATAGTATATTCTGTATTGTTTAGTTTTCTTGCAAGTATCATGATTTTTCTTATGATACTTCTTTTTCTTGAGTATCGCTTTTTTTGTCAGCATGCCAAAGAATTGATAGAACTGAAATTTCAATACGCTGAATATGTGGAGCTTCTTGATAAAAAACTATCTTTAAAAGATGAATTGATAGATTCTTACGCGCAAAAAGAAACTGAAGATGGCGCTGAATATATTCAGAATGAACATCTAGAAGAAAATATAGTTGATAACATGGATGAGTTTCTTCCCGAATCTTCTTCAGCAATCAAAGAGATTATGCAAGCAGAAGCAAGTGATGCTCCCGATAATGATGATGAATATGCAGATGATTCTTTTGTGGTAATTAATCGTCATCCTGATTATCTTAAGCAATCAACACTCGATTATATGCAATCACAAGAATTAAATACGTTAATGACATCTCTTGATATTGATCGTTGGTCTGATTATGCTGCAGGCATTGTAACGCCTAAAAAAATCACGCCAAAGAAAATAGATAAAAACAGTACCGGTAAACCAATTCCAAAAATAACAGCGGTACGGCCTTTAATTAAAGATTGTGGTTTTATATGGCCCATTGATTCAGATAAATTTTGGGTAAGTTCTTTATTTGGTCCACGTAAAAGAATTGATGGAACATGGGGATTTCATCATGGTATTGATATGGCGGCAATTAAAGGAACTTTGGTAAAAGTGGTGCGTGCTGGTACAGTTACAGAAGCTTCTTTCCAGACAGGATATGGAAATACGGTGGTTGTGCAACATAGTGATACATTAAAAACACGATACGCGCATTTACATACTATTCGTGTATGTGCGGGACAAAAAATAAAGCAGGGGGTAATTATTGGAACTGTAGGAGAGACGGGATTTATTAGAAAAAAAGGTAAAGATGGTTCGCATCTGCATTTTGAAGTTTATGAACGCGGTAAACGTATCAATCCAATGCATTGTTTACCGAGGGTGTAACTCACCAAGAAGAAATGTTCGTATATTTCAACGAGCTCAATACGAACGGAGATTAAGAATTTTGTAAGTTGTAATGTTACATTCCGTTCGTCCTGAGCTTGTTAACCCCCATCTTCACTTTGTTTTCGATGGGGTCCCCGATTTGGAGTGAAACGAAAATTGGGGTTAAAAGTAAACGAACACAAAAAATATATATTTTATAAAGGAAATAATTATGGCGCAACAACATAAAAAACAGCAAACATGGTTTGAAAGTATTAGGGAGTTTGTATTTTTATTAGCGATTGTTTTTTTGATACGTACTTTTGGGTTTGGATTGTACCAAGTTCCCACAGGATCAATGGAAACAACCATGCTGGTCGGGGAACGTTTTTTTGCAGATAAATTTTCATACAATTTTCGCGCACCACGGTATGGTGAAATTATTTCGATGAATGATCCGGAATTTAAATATTCCAACAATCGAGGGATGAATCTTTTTCAGCATTATGTGTGGGGACCATCAAATTGGACAAAGCGCGTTATTGGCGTGCCAGGAGATATTATTAAAGGTGTCATAGAAGATGGTAAACCAGTTGTGTATCGCAATGGTGAAAAGTTGAATGAACCATATATTAATAAATATCCTCTTGTTCGTTCTTTCAAGCAAGATATGAATGTTTTAATGCAACAAATAGAACAAGAGATACAAAGAATGGGGCGTGGATATAAACTTGATCGTGAGGCTGCTAATCAATATCTTATGCAACGATTGGTTCAAGAAGTAGGCTCTCCTCGTTCATATGATCCAACGGTTGCATATGATCAACAACCATTTTATCGTACGCATCAAGATCGCATTGTTCCTGATGAAAAGGGTAATCCTGATTTAACGGTGCCAGGTACGGCATTAATGCCAAAGAATGGTAAATTAACGCCTGATGAAACACGTAATAATTGGAATGGCTCTGATGTGTTTTACATTAAGCTTGGGCCAGATGAATATTGGGGGATGGGAGATAACAGATTAGGAAGTCATGATTCCCGTTTCTTTGGGCCAATTAAAGGGCGTGAAATTCATGGCAGAATTCTTTTCCGTATTTGGTCTGTTGATAGTGATGAAGCGTGGTGGATTGTTGATTTATTGAAACACCCGATTGATTTTTGGTGCCGTGTACGCTGGAGCAGGTGCTTGCAGTTAGTAAAATAAACATAAAAAAAGAGCTGCGATTTTAAATACGCAGCTCTTTTTTTAATTTAAACTATGATACAAAATGCGCAATCAGATGAATGTTTAATGAGTGTTTCTTTTTGTTCTTTTACTTGGCGATCGAGATATTTATAGATCATAAATTCTTGTTGAACAGCTTCTTTTTCTTTTGCAGCTTTATCATTAAGAAAATCACGGATTAATCTTTCTTGATCCTGAGAATTTCTTTGAATAACTTTTTTCTGTTTATAATCAGAACATTTCATTTCCACCAAAGATAATGAAACCATTGCTAATCCAATTGCTATATATAATTTCTGCATATAATTCCTATATATTTACAAAACTATTCAGTTTGACATTATGTTATTTTTATATAATAATGAATACAAGGTAATATAAGTTTTATTTGGAAATATAACACAGTGGGAATCATATGTCACGGGTTATGATATTTTTAATGGGGTTATGTAGCTTTTTTATTGCTTCATTGTTAGCTATGAACGAGAAAAAAGAAGTTGTAAAGTCAGCTGATCTTGAAATGATAGAATTTCAAAAAGAGTTTAAATACCAATTAGCTAAATGGCCCATGATTGCATTGCGAGAAGTTGATATTCCTCAAGAGCTTAGATCGTTAATACTGAGGTTATATCTTGAAAGAAGCTATGATGAGAAGCAATGTAAAGAGATGAAAAGTGTTTTGACTCATTTTAATGATAATGGCAAGAAACTTACTTTAATAGATATAATGCAACTTAATTCTCAAGATAGA
>Ga0070735_10001850_pt1 | contig 19716 bp, 14 predicted proteins | sample Coa_R1_FD_66443 | JGI IMG/M metagenome (GOLD analysis project Ga0070735, IMG submission 66443) | Surface soil microbial communities from Centralia Pennsylvania, which are recovering from an underground coalmine fire - Coalmine... | ecosystem: Environmental > Terrestrial > Soil > Unclassified ... | reverse complement strand
ATACTGCGAGACATACAACCTTTCAAAGCTCCGGGGAATTGGAAATCGGACGAGCGTCGATTCAGATGCCCCGTCCGAATTGGCCGGTTGGCCCCATCATCCCTGTAGGCGCAGCGGGATTTTGCTTTAGTCCCACTGCACTCAGGCTCTTGACATGTACTGTACTACGTGTAACAGTACAGGCGACATGATCCCGTTCCGCGTAGAATTCCGCCCCGGGGTCTCCATCTACGAGCAAATCGTCTACGCTGCGAAGAAGGCGATCATCTCCGGCCAGATGCGCACCGGCGATCCCTTCCCCTCCGTGCGTGCCCTGAGCCGGGAGCTCAAAATCAATCCAAACACTGCGCACAAGGTCGTCAACGCACTTTGTGCCGCGGGTCTGCTCGCCACCCAGCCGGGCATCGGCACGTTTGTAGCTGCTGTTCCTGAATCGCGAAAATCCGAGCGCACCCAGTTACTCGGCCCTGAGATCGAACAGCTCGTCGTCGAGGCCAAACACCTGGGGATTGAACTCGAAGAAGTCCTAACCTCTGTCTCAACCCATTGGAAGCGGCTGAGCACGCACTCCGACACCGGCCAAGGAGGACGCAGCAAGAAATGACTAGCGCCATCCAGACTGACCACCTCGCGAAGAAGTTCCGACGCGTTGAGGCTCTCCAGGGCCTGACGCTAGACGTTCCTCAAGCCGCCGTCTATGCACTTGTCGGACCGAACGGCGCGGGCAAGACCACGGCAATCAAAATCCTGATGAACATTTTTCGCTCCAGCAGCGGCCGTGCCCAAGTCCTCGGTATCGATTCCTCTCATATTCGAGGACGCCATCTCGAATCCATCGGCTACGTTTCTGAAAACCAGGAAATGCCCGAGTGGATGACCGTCGGCGCGCTTCTGTCCTACCTGCGCCCCTTCTATCCAGCCTGGGACCATGCCCTCGAAGCCGCATTGATCAAGCAGTTCGAACTCCCACTCGACCGCAAGCTTCGACACCTGTCACGCGGCATGCGTATGAAAGCGGCATTGGCCAGTTCTCTCGCCTACCATCCCAGGCTGATCGTGCTTGACGAACCCTTCACCGGTCTCGACCCGCTGGTGCGCGATGAACTTATCCACGGATTGCTCGACCGCGCCGAAGAGTCCACCATTTTTGTGTCCTCCCACGACCTGGCGGAAATCGAAACCTTCGCCAGCCATGTCGCCTATCTCGAAGCAGGCAAGCTTCGCTTCTCCGAAGAACTGAGCAGCCTGGTCGAGCGCTTCCGCGAAGTCGAACTGACATTCGATGTGCCGCCAGCTCTCCCTCAGCCATCGCCGGAGAACTGGATGCAGTTAAGCGCGGCGGCGGCGGTCGTTCGCTTCACTGAGTCACGATTCGATCCCGACCGCACAACCGCTGAGGTCCGTAGAGTCTTTCCCGAACCACGGAACATCGCGTTTTCTCCGATGTCGTTGCGTTCCATTTTTCTGGCAATGGCTAAGTCTGGCCGCAACTCTGCATAGAGAAAGGTTAAGGACAAGATCATGAAGGTGAACCAGGTCCTGCACATCTTTCGCAAAGACATCCGCCACCTCTGGCGCGAAATTGCCGCATCGATTGCCTTGCTTGTGGCCTTTGCGTGGCTTGATATTCGCAGTTGGAGTCGACCCTACGGGGCGGTGGCGACAGGAATTTCGGTTCTCCTTAGTGGAGAAATGCTGCCTGGCCTCGTCGATTTCCTCCTTCCGGTCTCCTGGATTTTCCTGATCGTTCGCATCGTGCAAGGGGAATCCCTCGTCGGTGACCGACAATTCTGGGTTACGAGGCCTTACGACTGGAAACAGCTGCTCGCCGCCAAGGCGCTTTTTGTTCTGGCCTTCGTCAATCTTCCTTTTTTTCTGGTAGACGCCTTCCTTCTAGCCTATGCCAGCTTTCACCCAGTTCACTACATCGTTGGGTTGCTATGGCTCCAATTGATGTGGATTTTTCTCCTATTTGTGTGGCTGACCGCGTTAGCCACCGTCAGCAACAGCATCGCCCAGCTGCTTTTCGCCTTGCTGTTGATTGTGCTCGATGTGATCGGTGCTTCTGCTCTCTCGTCAATCATCCAGAAGTCGGAGTTCTCCGCCAGCGTCAACTGGTGGTGGGGACTTTTTGTCACCGGTGTCGCGGTAACCGTAATCCTCGTGCAATACTCTCGCCGAAGAACTGCCCTCTCGCGCTGGCTGATTGTGGGACTCTGCGCTCTGCTTACTTTGATCTCGGTGGCCAGTTCACGTGCTACTCCGGACCGCTCGTCGATTGTGCGCCAATATCCCCTTTCAGCTGGGAACGAGCCGGTCGAACTCGGCCTCATGCGAAACGACAAACACGAAGGCCAACTTATCCCGATCTATAACAACGAGGTTTTGATCGACCTCCCGGTGAGCGTTAGTGGAATTTCGAAGGATTCGTTCCTGAGGCTGGACGGGACGATCGTGACCCTGACGACGTCCAACGGATTCCGTTGGGATTCAGAGTGGAAAGCAAACTCGGACTGGTTATTTCCTGATCAGAAGACGGCGCACCTAGGTTTTCAGGTCAAGCAGAACGTTTTCGATCAACTCCGCTCTGGACCGGTGACCGCCGACTTCTTTCTGGCCTTTACGCTGTACGAGGATAAGAGGCGACAGGAGTTCATCGTGCCTAACGGCGAATTCAGATTGCCCGACACTGGCTTGTGCAAGACTGAAAATCAGTACTCAAGAGGCATCCACTGTCTGGCTCCGCTGCGCAAGCCGGCCTTTTTGCTCGTATCCTCCGACAAGGCCAATAGCACGTGTCTTCCCGCGAGCAGCCAGACGCCGGCGCCACGCGGAGTTTTTCTGCATGAATTCGTCCAAGGTCAGCCTGGGCCTGCAGAGATGGGCATCAGTCCGGTCCGTCCATTCGACATTGTTTTTTCGGACTGGGATTGGTCTGCCCGTCGTCCGGTAAGCCCGGGAATCTGCCCCGGAACCCCACTAACGCTCAGCAACCCTGAAGTGGCGGGACATCGGGGCGTCGAGTTGCAGATGAACAACGTATCTCTCGATGAGTTCCGCGAACGTAATCCCGCCGGCCCTTAACATGAATGGCGGGAGTCACTTCTTCTTCGGTAGATATTTCTTCTCAATTGAGGCCACGACCACATAGTTCGGATCCACCATCTCGTTGAAGCGCAGCTTCGCCACCTTGGACAACAATTCGTACGCATCCATCTCTGACAATCCGTAATCGCGATGAATCCAGTACGCCAGTTCCGTCAAGGCAATCCGCGCCGCGTCCTCCGCCGGACGGTACGCCCCCACTGTCATGATCGCGTCGTCATTTTCGAACTGTGGCCATGTGATTGTTCGTCCTTTGATTACGCTGACCTGCACACGCGCCTTCAGCGGCACTTCGATCGCGGACCCGGCAGCCTCACCGTCACCCATCGCTGCGTGCCCATCGCCCAAATACAGCAAACCGCCCTTCACATTCACGGGGAAGTACACCGTGTTCCCCACACTCGCTTCAGGAGAATCCATGTTCCCACCAAACTCCGCCGGAACGATCGAGCTCCGCGCTTCCCCGCTCGCCGGAGCGACACCGATACAACCAAAGAACGGGTGCATCGGAATCGCCACCGAGAAATCCGAATCCAGAGCCTTGAACGTCGCGGTGTTCGCCGCGTGATCGATGTGATAGAACCAGACCTTCTCCTGCCACGGCGTCTTCTCCAGCATCGGCGTGTACTTCGAGGAATTGATCGACCCGAATCCCGGCGAGAACGCGCCCACTCCCGTATCGCCATCCACCTGCAGGTCGAGGATCTTCACCGCCAGCGTGTCACCGGGCTCGGCGCCCTCAACATAGAATGGCCCAGCCAGCGGATTGTCTCCTTTGGCCATGTCGAGCGTGTCGCCCGGCTTCTTCAGACCGTTGCCGAAGCAATCGAGCGTGTTCGTATCGAGAATGTCTCCCGGCTTCAAATGCGCCACAGGCTCAGCAGTGGCAAAGAGATATTTCACGTTCGCGTTGGTGGTTGTGTAATGCACCACGTTCTGTGCTCGCACGGAACACACGAGTGAAACAATTACAAAAGCGGTTTTGGATAAGCGCACAGGTCCCCCAGGTAAAACTGAATGTGAACTGGAATGCGAAGATTGTCGCACAAGCAACGCCGTGTGGGCGCTGGAGTATGTCGTCAGTTTTGTCAGCCGAGCCTTTTCTGCCGCGTATAGAAGCGCTTCACCTTTGCGCGGTTGCCGCATTTCGTCATATCGCACCAGCGTCGGCGATGGTTCTTACTCTCGTCGAGAAAGAGCCACTCGCACGTCTTAGAGGCGCACGCACGCACAAACTCAAGACGATCTGACGCCAGCAACTCCGCGGCATCACGCGCGATCGGCCACAAGGGCGTGAGGAGATCATGATGCGGGGTTTCGAACTTCCAATCAAAACGCTCCTTCCCCGGAACCAGATTCAAGTGCTGTGCCGCTTCCTGCACGTGCTGATTCAGGAGGCTCAACGCTGCCACAGGTACAGGCTTCTTCCTGGCCAGCGCGTAGAAAATTTCGCTGGTCGCCTCGCGCAATTGAATGGCAGACGCCAGCGCGTGCTTGGCCTCGTCTGGGCGCTGCATGCTCCACGCCATCAGACGATCCACCTGTAAGTCGCTGAGGATTCCAGTGTCCTCACCAAAACGCGCGAGATCAATGTAGTTCTTCAGCAACTCTTTCGGTTCGTTGCTGAAGCGATCGTCAAGCGTGTTAATGAAGTCGAGGGATACGGCGCCCGCAACTAAATCAAACCGAGGAGGCCGCCGCCTCTTGATATTGTCCGTGTAGATTTCAACCTCCAGCGCTACCTCTATTATCTAACCATTAAAACTGTATTGACAAGTTAGACCTAATAACCGTACCATTAGCCTAACCTATGACAATAGATTTGGAGGTTAGTAAATGTTTCGCGATCAACCCACCCAGACGATGGCCCTGATTCGCAACCGCCAGCGTGCAAGAACCAATGTCGCGGAAGCAAAGATGATAAACATAGGAGGTCGTCCTGTGATCGTGCCCAAACCAAATCCGTCTGCTCAGCGGCGAAGCGATTCGATTAAACTGGCGCTTGCCTTCGCGGCGATCTATCTGGTGTGGGGATCGACCTACCTGGCGATCCGATATGCGGTTGAGACCATTCCTCCACTGGTCACGGCTGGCATTCGTCACACGATCGCGGGTGGAATCCTTTTGGCGTGGGCATGCGCGCGCGGATATCGTCCACGACGCGAGCATTGGATCGCCGGAATTGTGTTGGGCGCGCTCTTCTTTCTGGTGGGGCATGGTTCGCTGCATTGGGCGGAACAGCACGTCGCATCCGGGCTGGCAGCGCTGCTGATCGCGACCGAGCCAATGTTCATCCTGGTACTCGCATGGCTGAGCAGGCAGCAGAAGATCAGCCGCTTGAGCGCTTTGGGCTTGGCTTGCGGTGTGGTCGGGGTCGCTATCCTGACGCGCGTGGAAGTCTCTTCCAAAGACACGAGCCTGATTGGGATGCTGGCGGTATTACTCGGATCATTGTCGTGGGCAGCAGGCGTAGTGATCTCGCCTAAGCTGAAGCTGCCTAGCGATGCGCTGGCGCGAACGGCTGTCCCGCTGGTTTGCGGCGCTGCAATGCTGCTGATTGCTGCTGGTCTGACCGGCGAGTTTCATGAGCTGCATTGGTCCGAGGTCTCTCTAAAGTCAATTTTCGGTCTGGCCTACCTGATCGTGTTCGGATCGATCGTGGCTTTCACCGCCTACACATGGCTGCTGCAACGTTGTCCGCCAGCCCTGGTAGCGACTCACACCTATGCGAATCCGGTTGTGGCAGTGCTGCTGGGATGGCTGCTTGCATCCGAGCCGTTAACGACACGGGTAGCGCTGGCGTCAGTTGCGATTCTTGGCGCGATTGTGCTGATCCGTAGGGGCGAACGCGCAACAGAACGTCGCCAGGTCGCATCGGCGCAGGCTGCTGCCGAAGTGAAATCGTCTGCGCAATGCGCTTAGTGCTCGCGACGCAATTCCGAACAGAGCAGCCAGAGATGGTCCATGTACTCGCCGCTCATGGAACGGAAGCCTGTTACCACTGCACCACGCGGACAAAACGCTTCCGCGGGATGGCCTCCAGCTTCAGGTCGCATCACAGATTCGGTCATCTCGGTTCGAGGATCATCTCGGCGCTCGATCACTCCGTGAAAGGGACTGCATGCACCAACTGCCTCGTCGATGGACGCGCCGGTACGGCCGCGCAGCCCCCGCAGCACAAATCCATTTGGACAAAACGCATCGTGAACGGGACGCCCACCCGGGCTGCCCGTGCGCTCGGTCATTCTGGTTTCATCGCCGAGTGAACCATCACGACGGATGTGGACGCAATCGAGCCAAGCCTGATTGAAGAACTCACCGGTTTGCACGTGGAATCCCACAGCAACCGCGTCTTCACCACAAACCGCATCGGGCGAGGGTCGACCACCGTGCCCGCCCCCGAAGTCGATGGCAATCTGCTGGCGAGACAAATGAATGCTGTCGCGGTCATGGTCATCGCGGTCACGATCCTGGTCGCGATAGCGATCGCGATCCTGGCCGTAATTCTGTAATCGAGGAGAAGCAAGCGCGGCGAATGCGACGAGCAAAAGAATCACGGCGACAAAGATGGCGGCACCGCAGGCTGACGCGCGGTGCGAATTCAGATCTTGTTTTGGATTGCGATGACTACTTTTCATGACACGCCCCCGTGAGGCTGTGCGCCCTCCTTGAAGGAGCGCAAGACTCGACTTGAGCGGATGGTAGAAGCGGTCTGGAGTGAAGTCAACGCGGAATCGCGCTACGGAATCACCGAAGTCACAAACGCTTTGCGCGCCAGGTATTGCCACCGGTGCGTCTGGCTGGGATTAATTAGGGAAATCAGCCTGCTGTCCTGTCGCACAGCACGCACGAGGGCGGGGCAGCTTCGCTCGAACACAGCAAGTGGTGGGCATTTCATTCAACTTGCAAATGTGAAATGATTCCCGGTCCTACAGAAGTCAGCTGCATTCATTTGGGAGGTATTTTCATGCCGGGTAAATTCCTCGCGTGCTTCGTTCTTGTCGTGCTTCTAGCGTCCATCAGCAGCGCGGCCACACCGTTGGCACTGACAAATCTGCGGTGTGAGTACAAGACGAATCCGATCGGGATAGATGTTCTAAAGCCGCGAATGAGTTGGGAACTCGTGTCCTCGGAGCGGGGGACTATGCAGACGGCCTATCAGATCCACGTGGCCCGATCGCTCGCGGATCTGGCGAAGAACAAGTTGATCTGGGATTCGGGCAAGCAAGCGTCGGATGCGTCGATCCATGTGGTTTACGAAGGTCCGGCGCTCGAGAGCGGCCGGCGATATTACTGGCAGGTTGAGGTCTGGGACAACCTTGGCCGCGACTCGGGATGGAGCGAGCCAGCTTACTGGGAGATGGGATTGCTTGCTGCGCCGGACTGGAAGGCGAAGTGGATTACACCGCAACTTAAAGAGGATCCGGCGATCACGAATCCGTCGCCTGTGTTGCGTCGTGGCTTCGAAGTGAAAAAGGACATCGCGCGTGCGAGATTGTATGTCTCGGCCATGGGGCTGTACGAAATGCAGATCAATGGCAAGCGCGTGGGCAATCAATATTTCACACCGGGATGGACAGCCTACGATTTCCGCTATCAGTACCAGACCTACGACGTGGCGGAGTGGCTGCGGCCAGGAAAAAACTGTCTGGGAGCAATTCTGGGGGATGGATGGTATCGCGGCACCATGGGGTGGGAACATAATCGCAACTCGTACGGGACGAAACTGGCGCTGCTGACGCAGTTGGTCATCACCTATAAAGACGGCAAGCAGGAAATCTTAGGAACCGACGAGGACTGGAAGGCGGCGACTGGTCCAATTCTGAGCTCGGATATCTACAACGGTGAAACTTTTGACGCGCGCCTGGAGCGATCTGGCTGGAGCGAAGCCGGATACGACGACAAAGGATGGACCGGTGTAGGTGTCGTCGAATCACCGAAGGCGAAGATGGTGGCTCCAGCGGGGCCTCCGGTGCGAGCGATTGAAGAGGTCAAGCCGGTAAAGGTGATCAAGACTCCTGGCGGCGACACCGTGCTCGACATGGGACAGAACATGGTGGGATGGGTCCGCATGCGCGTGTCTGCGCCCGCGGGTACGACCATCACGCTGCGTCACGCTGAGGTGCTCGACAGCAAGGGAAACTTCTACACAGAGAACTTGCGGACCGCGAAGGCAACAGATCGTTATACGACAAGGGGCGGAGGTGTCGAGACGTTCGAGCCGCATTTCACATTTCACGGATTCCGCTACGTTGCGGTCGATGGATGGCCGGAAGAACTGCCGCTCGATGCATTCACGGGAGTGGTGGTGCATTCGGCCATTGAGCCTTCGGGAACCTTTGAGACCTCAAACGACATGCTCAACCAACTACAGCACAACATAGTTTGGGGACAGAAAGGGAATTTTCTGGATGTGCCGACAGATTGTCCGCAGCGAGACGAGCGCCTGGGATGGACTGGCGATGCGCAGGTGTTCGCGCGGACGGCCTGCTTCAATCACGACTCTGCGGCGTTTTACACGAAGTGGTTAAAGGATGTGGCACTCGACCAGCAGGATGACGGCGCGGTTCCATATGTGATTCCGAATGTACAGAGTCACAGCACGCGCAAAGGTCAGTCCGCGTCGGCGGGATGGGCCGATGTGGCCACGGTCGTGCCGTGGACCGTGTATCTGTCGTATGGCGATCGGCGTGTGCTGCAGGACCAGTATCCCAGCATGAAGGCGTGGGTGGAATACATGCGGAAACAGGCTGGCAACTCATATCTCTGGAATAGCGGATTTTCATTTGGAGACTGGCTGGCGTTTGCGACGAACGAAGCGGATTATCCGGGGGCGACGACCGATAAAGATCTAATTCAGACAGCGTATTTTGCGCGTTCGACAGATCTGCTGCGTGCGACGGCAGAGGTGCTGGGAAAGAAAGAAGATGCGGCGGAATATTCGGGACTGCTCGATCATATTCGGGCGGCATTTCAAAAAGAATTTGTAACCCCCAACGGGCGATTGGCTTCGAACACGCAGACTGCGTATGCGCTGGCCTTGGCGTTCGACCTGTTGCCGGAGGCGCAGAGGAAACAGGCGGCGGAGAGGTTAGCAGACGATGTCCGGAGCTTCGAACATCTCACGACCGGCTTTCTCGGGACACCGTTGTTGTGCAAGGTTCTGAGCGACTACGGATATTACAACGAAGCATACATGCTGCTGAACCGGAAGGAGTACCCGTCGTGGCTATATCCGATTACGAAGGGTGCAACAACGATTTGGGAGCGCTGGGACGGGATCAAGCCGGACGGGTCGTTTCAGGACAAGGGGATGAATTCGTTCAATCACTATGCTTACGGAGCGATTGGAGAGTGGATGTATCGGGTAATTGCGGGGATTGATATCGATCCGGCGCAGCCAGGCTACAAGCATGCACTAATTCAGCCGCATCCGGGCGGGGGGCTGAGTTCGGTGAAGGCGTCAGTGCACAGTATGTTTGGGAAAGTTGCATCGTCATGGGAAGTAAAAGATGGGAAGATGACGATGCAGGTGGAGGTTCCCGCGAATACTACCGCGACGGTGCGGTTACCTGGAGCGAAGGTTGAAGATGTGACTGAGAGTGGAGAGCCGCTTCGGTCTGAGGCAGGTATGTCAGGTGTGCGGCAGGACGACGATGCGGTGTTTGTGAATGTGGGGTCGGGGAAGTATGAGTTTGTCTACAATTGTGGGAAGTGAGCGTTACCGGCTATCAGGCCGCACCATAGGCTAATTACCTGCGTTATCTTTCAATCCGAACGGCCCGGGGACTAACCTTGCTTTAAAACTGCTGGGCTGTTAGGGATTCCGCCGAATGGGAGCAAAATCAGGCGGGGAGAAGCTCTGAAGTCAGAGCGACCTGCGAGAATCCTTCGCTCGATCGGAAACGGCCCAATTTTCCGCCTTTGTTCATCCCACTGACAACGTAAGAAACTTCGTCGGGCGCTGCCGGAGTACGACTTGCGCTTCGTTTGCGCTCTTGGCGGTTCGCGGGCGAGTCGCCCGCGCCACACAAAACCACCCTCTACAAACTTTTTACCCTTTGTGGTCGCGGCGGCGCAGGTAGTCGATGAACATCTGCTCGACGGGCTTGTCGTAGGCGATGAGGACATGGCGGACGGGGCGTCCGGATACGAAGTGGCAAACTTCTTCGGCGAGATTCTTGGCGTGATCTCCGGCGCGTTCCAGCGACTGCGTCATGAAGATGACCTGCAGGCTCGCCTGGCGATGGAGGTTTTCCGGGTTCTCGATGTGGCGGAGGAAGATCAGGTTGCGGAGACGATCCATCTCGGCGTCGGCGCGAAGAACCTCGACAGCTTTGCCAACGTCGCGGCGGGAAAAAGCATCGCCGGAGTCGGTCAGCATCTTTTCGAGCAGGGTCGCCATCTGGGTGAGATCGCGAGTGTCTTCGGAATCGATGCGTCCGCTGACCGAGAGGGCGCTGTTGGCGAAGCTGAGGAGCAGATCGCCGATACGCTCGAGTCCAATCATGAATTTCATACAGGCGAGAAGCTCACGGGCTTCGGCCGGTTCGACCTCGGTGATCGCGGTTGTAACGCCGTTGTCAATCTCGAGGTCGAGGGTGTCGAGTTCTCGCTCGCGCTGGCGCAAGGAATTGAGCAAGGCGGTAGAGCCGGTGGCGATGCCTTCAGCCGCGGCGCCGGCGGCCTCTTTCGCCATGTTGCAGGCTTCCACCGTGCGACGCACGATGTAGTGGTGAGCCGGTTCGGGAGTCGGGCTCTTCATCGCAGTACTCATGAGTGTGTCCGCCATGCGGGAATACGGGCGACGAGGAGATCGGGTGGGGCCATCGCCACTACTCTGCCGTTTCTGGGATCGGATCGCCAACAGCTAAGCATAAGAGTTTTTGTTCAAGGTGCGGTTAACAAGGTGTGAATATTCGGTAATTTCGTTGTCTCCACGAAAGAGGCAGTTGCAGGGTAGTTAATAACATTTGGACGAAGAGTATCAAGGGAATTCATAGTCATTCGCGAGAGATCCATCACTTCGCCTGAAGAGCGACTCCGATCGGGATGATACGGACCAGGGAAAAAACGATCGAACGCACAGTCTCGCGTGACAGATTTCCGCACAGGATTTATGCGGCGGGGAGGGTGAAGGCGAAGGTGCTGCCATGGCCGAGTTCGCTGTCGGCGCGGATGGAGCCACCATGGGCGCGCATGATGTGCTTGGCGATGGCGAGGCCAAGGCCGGTGCCTCCGGATTCGCGGGAGCGGGCTTTATCGACGCGGTAGAAGCGCTCGAAGAGGCGCGGCAGGTGCTCAGAGGAAATGCCGGCTCCGAAGTCACGCACATAAAACTCGATGCCCTTCGGACGGCCGGGGGCGGCGGTCCCCACAGCACGGGCGCCAAGTTCGATACGCGCGCCGGAGCGTCCGTACTTCATAGCGTTGTCGATCAGGTTGGAAAAGACCTGGTGGATGGCTTCGCGGTCGGCCAGAACCAGGGGCAAAGACTCGACGGAGCCACTCCCGTTGTGCGACTCCATAATCTGGAGGTCCACGCCGTGGCCGCGGGCAACTTCGCGGAAACTCTCTTCGGCATCGTGTAGAAGCTCGACCGGAGGGACCGGCTCGGTTTCGAAGCGCGTTTCTCCGGACTCCACGCGCGCGAGAGTCAGTAAGTCCTCCGTCAGGCGTGCCATGCGAGTCGTGTTCTTGCGGATGATTTCCAGAAATTCACGGGTTGATCCAGAATTTTCATTGATCGTATCGAGGAGAGTTTCCGTGTATCCCTGAATCGAGGTGAGCGGCGTGCGGAGCTCGTGAGATACATTGGCGATAAAATCGCGGCGAGTTTTTTCCACGCGTTCGGTTTCGGTGAGATCGCGGAGCACCGCGACGACGCCACCATCGGGAAGAGGAGCGGCAGTTACATCGAAGGCTCGTCCGGGGACGATGGAAGTGGCACGGGCGGTCTTCACCTCTTTGCTGCTGGTCGCAGCTTTGACTGTGGCGAGGAAGTCGGGATCGCGAATGGTTTCGACCACAGGTGCGTTCAGGCGAGTGCGTTGAGGAACAAGGCGGTCCATGGGCTGGTTGGCCCAGCGGACAAGGCCCTCGGAGCTGACTGCAATCACGGCATCCTGCATGCTGTTGAGCAGGGTTTCGAGCTGACGTTGACTGGAGCGGACGGCGGCAAAGCTCCGTTCGACTTGTTCCGCGGAGCGATCAATGGCGACGGCGAGGCGGCCGATTTCATCCATTGGAGAATCGTCGACGCGGGCGCGGAGATCGCCGCGTTCGATGCGGGCCGCGACATCGACGATGCGCTCGAGACGTCGGGAAGTCCAAACGGATGCGCTGCCGGCAATTAGCATCGCGACCAGGAACGCCACGAGAGAGCCCCAAAGAAGACGGCGGCGGACTTGCGTCTGGACGGCTTCAACATCCGAGAGCGGGTAGGCGAGGCGCACGGCGCCACCTGGAATCGGCGCAGCGACATATAGAAATGGAACGCCGAGGGTGGCACTGAGACGCTCGTTCTCTCCTGTCTTGCCGGAAAGAGCTGCGGCAAACTCTACGCGCCCAGCATGGTTCTCCATGGTAGCGGGGTTGGACTCGGAATCGGCGAGGACCTTTCCGGAGGCGTCGATAATGGTGGCGCGCGCGCCTGCGGCCTGACCTTCCTGCGCGGCGATTTCAGCAAGAGAGTGTGCGCGGTCGATTTCGACGCGATGGGCGAAGAGCAGGGTCTTCTGCGTCAGGTTGCGTTCGATCTCGGAGCGGAGCGAGGCCTCCCAGGCGCCGCCTATCATGACGTCGAGGATGGCGGCCGTCGTGGCAATGACGACCAGGAAAACGGCGAGCAGCTTGAAGAAGATGCGGTTCTTCAATTCGTCACCATGAGCAGCGCTTTTCGGTTCGAACTGCCAGATTCTCTAACCGACTCGAAGTAATACAGAGGCATCTCGAGACGCTCGTCCTCAGACCTTGCCATTCTAGACCCGCTGAGAGCTGTGCACCCCTCGTCTGAGGCTTTCTGTTTCGAACAGAAGCGGTCATTTCGGAGACTCGAAGCGATAGCCGGCACCGCGCACGGTCTTGAGGTAGCGTGGATTCTCGGGGTCGGGCTCGATTTTCTCCCGGATGCGGCGAACGTAGACATCGACAGAGCGGGGAGTAACGTAAGCGGTGTCGCGCCAGACGGAGTCGAGAAGGTGGTCGCGGCTGAAGACACGCCCTTTATGACGGGCAAAGTAGTCAAGAAGGCGGAACTCAGTGGCAGTGGTGGGAACCACGCTGCCGCGAACGGTGAGCGTCATGGCAGAAGGATCGATTTCAATTTCGCCGACTTTCATTGGGCTGGGCGGAAGCGGACGTTCGAAGCGGCGCAGCACGGCCTTGACGCGAGCCACGAGTTCGCGCGGACTAAACGGTTTGGCGATGTAGTCGTCGGCGCCGAGTTCGAGTCCCAGAACGCGGTCGGCCTCGCTGCTTTTGGCGGTGAGAAAGATGACAGGAACCGAGGCCAGTCCGGGCATTTGGCGGATAGTGCGGCAGATCTCCAGTCCATCTTTGCCCGGGACCATGATGTCAAGAACGAACAGCGCGGGACGCTGGCGCTCGGCGTCGGACAGGACGTTGGCACCGGTCGGATAGACGCGCACGACGAAACTTTCATTCTCCAGATGATGGCGAACGAGGCGCGAAATGTCAGGATCGTCTTCGACGACGAAGATGCTTGGTTTCACAGGAGTATTGTAGCGAAGGGGGCACCCTGTACCTAGTGCGCAATGCCCAGTGAATGTGCTTTCAGCGTAATTTTCACGGGATTGTAACAATTCGGAGCGAACAAAGATTCACCGCCGGCGGCATAGTCAAGAAAGAAAACTTTCGCGGCTGAAATCAAACCGAGATGATTACGTTTCCGGCTTGGTCCAGACGGAAACTTTTGCCCGGAGGAATCACTGTGGTGGCGCTGTATTCGGTGAGAATTGCCGGCCCTCGATAGGTTTGGTTGGGAATTATTTCATCCCGTGCATAGATTTTCGTTTTCTGTTTCTTTCCATCGAAAAGCACCAGGGCCTTGGGCGTGAGGTGCTTCCCGAGCTTCGCTCGGTACGGACGGCCGAGGGCGGCCGCCCCTACATGAACATTCCTGGATTTCAGAACCGCTCGGAGGCGAAGAGTTACCAATTCGATCTCGCGGGTGGGGTGCGTGTAGCCGTAGCGGCGGAGATGTTCTTGTTCGAAGTCGCGCAGGACGCTCTTGGAAAGCGGCAGGTTGAGCTCGTAGCCTTGTCCGCGATAACGAACGTCCACGCTCCGCAGGTATCGAGGAGCTCCTTGCCAGGCTTCTTCGGCGAAGTCTCTGGATGCAATCTTCTCAAGAGCTGCGAATTCCTGATGCAGCCTCGCATGCGGGATCTCCCGTACGACACGCCACAGGATCGTCCGGGAATAATCTTTGACGACGTCGCTGGTAAGGATGCCGAGCGCGGAAAGCGCTCCGGGAAATCCGGGGATAATCACGCGCGGAATACTAAGAGCTTCGGCTAAAGCGCAGGCATGGAGGCCTCCCGCGCCTCCAAAGGCGACGAGGGCGAAGTGGCGGGGATCGCGCCCACGTTCGATGGAGACGACGCGGATGGCTTTCTCCATGGTCGCGTTCACGACGCGAATCATTCCGGCCGCAAATTTCTCCAAGCTAAGAGTCGCGTTTTGTTTCCTCAGCCAATCCTGTGTGAGGGAGCGAGTGCGAGGCTCGTCGAGGGTGAAATCTCCTCCAAGGAATTCGGTAGGACGGAGGCGACCGAGGATGAGATTAGCGTCGGTGACCGTGGGCTGACGGCCCCGGCCATAGCAGATCGGGCCTGGATCGGCCCCCGCGGATTCGGGACCAACGCGAAGAACTCCGGCGGCGTCGAAGCGGGCGAGAGAACCTCCGCCAGCCCCGACCGTGTGAATATCGAGCATGGGGACGCCGATGGGAAGTCCGGCAATTTGGGCATCCGTGGCAGTTTTGGTTTCGCCTTCGACGAGAGAGACGTCGGTGGAGGTGCCTCCCATGTCGAAAGCGATAATATTTTCGAAGCCACTGGCGCGGGCGCTGGTGAGGGCGCCGACAACGCCTCCGGCGGGGCCTGAGAGGACGGTGCGGACGGGTTCACGAGAGGCCGTGGACAAGGCGGTGATTCCGCCCGAGGATTGCATGACGAAGATGCGGGGGGAGACGGCTTCCGGATTTCGGCTTCCGCTTTCAGCGGACGCAGAGGCTAAAGCCCGCTCCTTCGGAGCAATTCTCGCGGCCCTAAAGGGCCGCTCTTCCACGGTAATTCTGGAAACCGCTGCGCTGAAGCCCTGCCCCACCTCAAATCTCTCCACCCCAGATCTCTCCACTTCAACGGTTTCCACTTTAACGCTTTCAACGCCACGGCTCGTCGCAGTGACCGACCCGGGCGAGGCGCTCGCGGCCATGCTGGGATTGCTCGTGGCCAATCTCGTTTCCAGATTTTCCAGATAATGCTGCATCACGGGTTGCAGATACGCGTTGATCACGACCGTCGAGGTGCGTTCGTACTCACGGAATTCGGGGAGGATTTGGTGCGAGATCGAGAGCGGCACAGCGAGGGACCTTAGAGCTTCGGCTACGGCTTGTTCGTTTTTCGGATTGGCGAAAGAAAAGAGCACTGAGATCGCGATCGATTGCGGACTCTTCGCGGCAATTTGGCCAGCGAGAGCAAGCAGTTCTTCCGGCGATGGTTCGGTGATAATTTCGCCATCCGCGGTTGTGCGTTCGTTGATACCGAAGCGGAGCGCTTTGGGAACTAGAGGTTCGACTCTATTGAAAAAGAAATCATAGAGTTTGGGGCGGGCCTGCCGTCCGATTTCGATGGCGTCTTCGAATCCTGCTGTCGTGACAAGAGCAGTGCGTGCCCCTTTACGCTCAAGCAAAGTGTTGGTACCGACAGTGGTTCCGTGAAGGAGGATGAAATTGTTGTTGGACGTAATCTTCTTCAGCGCATCAACGATTGCATGAGAGGGGTCGGCGGGAGTTGAGAAGACTTTCAGCATCCGAAGTCGGCGAGTCTTGGGATCGACCCAGATGCAGTCGGTGAAAGTGCCTCCGGTGTCGATGGCGATGCGAAGAGGTTGGGGCAACCGAGGCATGATGCTTGGAGAGTTAGATTAACATTCGGCCCCCCTTCTCGCGCACACAACGCGCGACCCGGCAGAAAGCTGGCGTAACATTGGCGGAGACGAGATACCCATTCTTGATCTGGTTCGCAGGTTGCAGAGAGCGCCACTCGAGAGGACAACTGGAGTATTCGGTAATGAGATACGCATTTCTGGTGGAAACGTACGCCACCGAACGGGTGAAGGTGGTCAGCGTGTGGAGCGAGTTTGGCGATCACGATCTGATGGTGCGGCCGCGAAAGAGCGATCCGCGGGGCCGCAGTGTTCAGGAGCAGATGGTGCATCAGTGTGTCAGCGAGGATTTGTGGTTCCGGAATATGTTGGGGATTGATGTGGGGGCTCCGCCGCTGCCGACATCGGAAACGCGATTGGAGTTCATGAAGCGCTATGCGGAAGACAGCCGGAAGCGGCTGGCGGAGATAGAGTCGAAGAGCGACGAGTGGTGGGAAGACCGCGTCATGTTCTTCGACGTATCGCGGTCGCGGGCGTGGGTAATGGTGCGGAGGGTTGCGCACACTTCCCATCATCGAGGGCAGTTGATGGCGATGCTGCGGATGCTGGGACGCGAGTTGCACAGTAACTATGGGCCGACTGCAGACACGGGCGGGTTGATGGCGAATCATGCTCCGACGATTTATGCGTATGGGAGCCTGGAAGAGTTGTTGAGCGGTGCGCCCGCGGCGAAGTTGCCGGGCGGTGGCGGGAGGGCTGTGACGGAGCGGCCGGGTAGGTGAGGGACTTTTGTCCGGCGCAGGCGTTCGCGGGGTGTTCGAGCCACATCAACCCGCCTAGCTTCGCCCGACGGACAGCATGAGGCGGCTGTCCCAACGCAAATTTAGTCAGCGCTACTTGATGGTGAAGGCCAACGTGAGCAAAGTCTTCTGCTCTACCTCGTGAGCCTTTGCGCTGCCCGTTGCCGGGCTTGGCCCCGAGCTCCGTTTTACGCTCAAGACTGGGCGATCGCCTGCAATACGCTTCAGGCGCGGGAGCATGTTGAACATCGCTCCCATATTGGCCGGCTCTTCCTGCACCCAGACGATGTCGGCGTTCTTGCCGTGGCGATCGAATTCGGCAACCACTTCCTGTTCAGGGAACGGATACATCTGCTCGAGGAACACGATGGCGGTGCTGGTGTCTTTTCGCTTCTTCCGTTCGGCCTGGAGTTCGTGGCCGATTTTTCCCGTGCAAATCAGGATGCGCTCGGCCTCTCCGACTGTAGTATCGGGAATAACGTTCAGGAAATTCTTGTGCGTGAAGTCCTCGATGGGCGAAGACGCATCCGGATGGCGCAGCATACTCTTGGGTGTGAAAACAACTAGCGGCTTGCGCCAATGACGCATGGCCTGACGGCGCAGCAGATGGAAGTACTGCGCGGCGTTCGACGGCTGAGCGATCTGGATGTTGTGCTTCGCGGCAAGCTGGATGAAGCGTTCGATGCGAGCGCTGGAATGCTCAGGGCCTTGGCCTTCGTAGCCGTGCGGAAGCAGCATCACCAACCCTGAGAGCAAATTCCACTTGGCTTCTCCCGAGCTGATGAACTGGTCGATGATGGCTTGCGCGACATTGACGAAGTCTCCAAACTGAGCTTCCCAGAGAACGAGTGATTCGGGATAGTCGCGGCTGTACCCATATTCAAAACCGAGAACTCCAGCTTCGGAGAGCGTCGAGTTGTAGATCTCGCAACGAGCCTGATCGGCGGCGATGTTTTCCAGCGGAACATATTCGTTCTCGTTCTCGATGTCTATGAGGACGGAGTGGCGTTGGTTGAACGTGCCGCGGCGGGAATCTTGTCCGGAGAAGCGTACGTGCGTGCCGGTTTTCACGAGACTGGCGAAGGCAAGAGCTTCCGCCATGCCGTAATCGACCAGGCGCTTGCCGGCGCCCATCTCCGCGCGCTGTTCGAGAAGTTTTTTCACTTTCGGATGGATGTGGAAGCCTTCGGGATACGTGGTAAGGCGCGTGGTCAATTCAGAAATTTCTTCAGATGTAAGTCCGGTTTCAACTTCGTACTCATCGCGGTGAAGACCTCCGAAATATTTGCCCCAATATTTCGGGAGTTCCCGTAGGAGGGGCTTGTGCTTGATACTTCCGGCTTTCTTCTGGGCGGCTTCGAACTCGGCACGGATGGCGTCGGCTTTCGCCTGCGCGTCGGTGGCGCCGATGTCGTCGGCATAGATCTCCCAGAGCGACGGATGCTCTTTGATCTTCTTATAGAGCAGCGGTTGCGTGATCGTTGGATCGTCGACCTCACTGTGCCCATGGCGCCGGTAACCGATCAAGTCGATGACGACGTCAGTGCCGAATTCATAGCGATATTCCGTGGCAATGCGGGCGACGCGAACGACCGCGTCAACGTCTTCGGCATTGACGTGAAAGATTGGAATCGACTGGCGGCGAGCAATGCAAGCGGCAAAGCGCGTGGAGTGCTCTTCGGTGTAGCTAGTGGTGAAGCCGAGAAGATTGTTGACGACCACGTGAATGGTGCCGCCAACGGTGTATCCCGGAAGGTCGGCGTAGTTCATGGTTTCGGCGAGAATTCCCTGTCCCGCAAATGCTGCGTCCCCATGAACAAGAAGCGGCAGATACTTCCCACGTCCGCCTTCGCCGGTACGGTCTTGCTTGGCACGGGTGCGGCCGACGGTAACGGGGTCCACTGCTTCCAGATGACTCGGATTGGAGACAAGGTGGATATGGACTTTGCCGCCGCTGCGCGTGACGTATTCACCAGTGGCACCCATGTGGTACTTCACATCTCCGGAACCGAGAACGCTGCGGGGGTCGACATCTTCGAATCCGGCGAAAATTTCCTGCGGCGGACGCTGGGCGACATGGGCGATAACGTTGAGACGTCCGCGATGGCTCATGCCCATGACGAGTTCGATAGCACCGAGCTTTGATGCGGTGTCGAGGACCTCGTCGACCAAAGGGATGAGTGCAGTGACGCCTTCCAGCGAAAAGCGCTTGCTGCCGAGATAGCGTTGCTGCATGACTTGCTCGAAGATGTCGGAGCGAGTAAGAAGGTCGAGAATCCGGTCGTGATCTTCTTCCGGGGCCGGGCCGGACTCCATGCGCTCGTAAATCCAGCGGCGGCGTTCGGGTGCATAGATATGGTTGATTTCGACGCCGATCGTGCTGGAGTAGATCGCACGAGCTTCGCGGGCATATTCGCCTTCACGTTCGAGTTCGGGGGTCGAGCGCGGTCGGAGGAAGCCGAGGGGGTCGAGGTCGCCCTCCAGGTATCCAAATTGTCGGTAAGCGGAGAAAACGCGTTCGCGTTCAGGATTCGATCCGTTGTTCGAGGCGCGGTCGAGGACCGTGCTGGAAGTCTTAGATTTCGGGGTCATATGAGTGCAGCTACTAGGATAAAGGATGCGGGGGCTGGGGTGCAGGATTCGGGGGCTGAAGCCCCGATTTCCCGTAGGGGCGCGCCAC
>Ga0070735_10001848_pt1 | contig 19721 bp, 13 predicted proteins | sample Coa_R1_FD_66443 | JGI IMG/M metagenome (GOLD analysis project Ga0070735, IMG submission 66443) | Surface soil microbial communities from Centralia Pennsylvania, which are recovering from an underground coalmine fire - Coalmine... | ecosystem: Environmental > Terrestrial > Soil > Unclassified ... | reverse complement strand
CAATGCCGGGATAATTTCCGCGCGTGAGCAGCGCCTTGGCGCATTCCAAATACTGCTTGCGGATTGGCGGCATCTCTTTATACGCGATATCCGGCGGCTCGTTGTAGGCGCCTTTGCAGATGCGCACGCGAGCGCCGAGTTCGATTGCACGATCGACGTCTTTGGGCGTGCGGCGCAAATACGCTTGCAGGACGGGTCCAACGTTCTTGTGCGTCGCGTAGGCCTTCTCGAAGATGTTGAGCGTCGTCTGCGTAACCGACGATCCCTCCATGTCGATGCGCACGAACGGGTCCGCGGCATTCTTCGCTTGCGCGTAGTCGAGAATCGAAATGAGGTTCTCCAGCGCGAAGCCTTCATCGATGAGCATGCCCATGGCCGTGAGCTTTACGGAAACGTTGCTTTGCACGCCGGCCCCCGCGATTGCATCCAGCATGCGGAAGTACGCGTCGCGCGTTTTGACGGCGGCTTCGCCCTCCAGCACGTCCTCACCGAGAAAATCCAGCGTAGCAGTCATACCTGCGGCATTGAGTTGGCGTACCGCGGCGATTGCCGACTCTATCGTTTCGCCGGCCACGAAGCGCTTGGCCAAAAAGAAACAGCGGCGAGAAAACAGCGAATCCGGAGCAAAAATACGATCGAGTACGGCCATACCGGCTTTGCTATACGACGCGCCGGCGCAAAGCCCATTGTACGGTGATGACGATAGCTGCCAGCACCACGAAGCCGTAGGTCAGTGACAGCGACTCGCTCACGCCGTGCGCGGAGAGCGCGACGTAGAGCTGCACCGGGAGAGACGTCGGATGATATGCGAGGATTGACGTCGCGCCGTATTCTCCGATTGCGCGCATCCACGCGAGGACCATACCGGCAAGTATGTTGGGTGCGGCCAGTGGAAGCGCAATGCGCCAGAATCGTGCCGCAGCTCCGGCGCCGAGCGTTTGTGCCGATTCTTCATAAGATGGATGCAGCGATCCGAACGCGGCGGCCGCAGTGATTGCGACGAAGGATCCCGCGACGAAGAATTCGGCCAGTGCAACACCCCACAGGGAATCGACGAAGACGATACCGTGGCCGGCGAGCGCGGCGCCGAGCGGCGTACGCGTTCCTACCGTTTGCAATAAGATGATGCCGGATGCGACCGGCGGAAACGCGAGCGGCAGCGCGAGCAGCGAGAGCACGAGGCCGCGCGCACCGCGCCGCGCGTGCGCAAGCGCGTATCCCGCAGGTACGCCGAGAAACGACGCAATCGCCACGGCGATACTCGATGCAACGAGTGAGACGCGCACGGCGTCTTGGGCATCAGGCTGGGAGAATGAACGTACGACCGCGGCGGGCGGCACCGCCGCGAGCATCGCGATAACCGGCCCGAGCATGACCAGAAGCAAGATAGCCGTAGCCGCATGAAAGAGCATACCGTTATCATGCTGTTTCATACACAAAACTTTACCAAACGGCGACCGGGCGGCGAGGCGCAACCAAACGTGACGCGAAAGGGACCTGCAGCATGACGCAACGCACGTGGCGGGTACTCATAGCCGACGACGATCCGGCCATCTGCACACTTATCGAAACGGTGTTGCGCAAAGGCCCTTACGAAATCATTATCCGGAACGACGCCGAGAGCGCGTTGGTCGCGCTCGATCGTGAAGGCTCGTTCGATATCATCATTTGCGATTTCATGCTTCCGGGAATCTCCGGCATCGATCTCATAGAACGCCTGCGCGCGGACGAGCGCACGCGCGACGTGCCGATCCTGATGGTCTCGGGACACACGAACTATGCGATGGACGGCCGCGCGAAGAGCGCAGGCGCTAACTTGTTTTTGAACAAGCCGTTCACCATCTCGCAACTGCGCACCGCAGTGAACAGTCTGCTTGCGCATCCGAAGGTCGATCCGCTCGAGAATCAGTCCGCGATAAACACGCGGCTTTAGCGCCGAAAGGGATGCGCATGCGGCGGCTCGCATTGCGCCCTTCTTGCATCTCCTAAAGATTTTCGTAGTTGCGGTCTCGCTCGGCCTTGACGTGTTCGCCGTCGGGATCGGCGTCGGCATGCGCGGTGCTTCGCGCGCCGTGAAAATCCGGATCGGCGCGGCCTTCGCCAGCGCCGAGGTCATCATGAACCTCATCGGTGTAGGTCTGGGCCGCCTTGCAGGAAGTCTCCTGGGCGACGTTGCCGGCTACATCGGCTTCGCGGCGCTCATCGGCGTGGGCGGCTATATGGTTTTGGAAGCGGTTCGGGAGGCCGAAGAAAAGACGCCGCTGGACATGTCGCGCGGCTGGGGCTTATTCATCGCATCGCTCTCCATCAGCCTGGACTCGCTCGGCATCGGTTTCTCGATTCTCTACATCGGCGTGCCGCTGTGGCTCGCGCTCGGTGTGATTTTCGCCGTTTCGATCTGTGCCACAGTGCTCGGCCTGACGTTCGGACGATTCCTGGGCCGGCGTGTCGAGGAAGGCGCAGAGTTGTGGGCCGGAATCGTGCTGATCCTCACGGGCATCGGATTCATCCTCGCAAAAGTCTTCCACGTCGGGTGACTGCGCGTCCAAACCCGCCAGATACTTGGCTTGGCAAGGAGAAGCCTCGAGTCAGCAAAAATTATCGCGGCGCCCACGGGGACTTCGTGGGGGCCCCATCGCTTGCGATGGGGGGCGCGGAGGTCGGACCGAAGCGCCTGTAAATCTGGAGGTGGGGGCCCTGTTTAACTACGTCGTCCGCCGGACGCTGCAGGCGATTCCGCTGCTGATCCTGATTTCGTTCATCCTCTTTGTGATTCTTCACAACGCACCGGGTGGCGGACTCGGCGCGTACCTTCAGAACCCGCACATTACCGCAGCCGACATCGCGCGCCTCAAACACAACCTCGGCCTCGACAAGCCGATTCCCGTTCAGTACGTCGTTTGGCTCGGACACTTCGTCACCGGCGACATGGGCTGGTCGATGAGCAACTCCGAGCCCGTCTTCAACGCGATTGTCGAACGCCTGCCCGCGACGTTCGAACTGATGGTCTCGTCCTTCGTTCTCGCGTTCGTCGTCGGCGTGTCCGCGGGACTCTTCGCCGCGATCAACCCGTACTCGATTTGGGATTACGTCATCACGACGTTCGCGTTTTTCGGCCAATCGATGCCCGTGTTCTGGTTCGCGCTGATGATGCAGTTGGCGTTCGCGGTTCATGGCATTCCGCTTCCCGGTGGTTGGCAGATTCAGTTGCCGTCGGCGGGAATCTCGAGTTCCGACACGTTCAATTTCGGCGATCGCGCAACGCATTTGATCTTGCCCATGATCGTGCTTGCGCTGCTGCAAGTTGCGCTGTACAGCCGGTTCATGCGTTCGTCGATGCTCGAAGTGATCAAGACGGATTACATGCGAACCGCGTGGGCGAAGGGACTCAACTTTCGCACAGTGCTCTTTAAGCACGGCCTCAAGAACGCGCTCATTCCGCTGGTCACGGTGACGGCCCTCACGTTGCCCGGACTCTTCGGCGGCGCGATCGTCACCGAAACGATCTTCGCGTGGCCGGGCGAAGGGCGCCTGTTCTACAATGCGCTCGGACAGCAAGACATCTCACTGATGCAGGGATATCTCATCTTCAATGCGTTTTTGGTCGTGCTGTTCAATCTGCTCGCAGACGTGGCGTACGCGTGGCTCGATCCTCGCGTGAAGTACGACTAGGGGAATCTCGACATGGCCATATCCGCACCGCTCAATCAACCCGCAGTCGTCGAAGCTGAATCGATCGAGTACAGCAAGAGCAGCGTCTGGCGCCGCTTCCGCAAGCACAAGCTCGCGATGGCCGGGTCCATCGTGCTGCTGCTCATGGTTTTGATCGCGATCTTCGCGCATCAGCTCGCGCCGTACGATCCGAACGGCATCGACGAAGTGCATTGGCAGGGCAACCCGCTGCCGCCGTGCTTCCAGGACGCGATCAATTGCGGCGGGCACTCGCTGGGAACCGACGAGAACGGCCGCGATTTGCTCTCCCGCCTGATGTTCGGAGCGCGCATTTCGCTGACCGTCGGCGTGGCGGCCGTCGTCATGGAGCTTTGCATCGGTACGCTTCTCGGCGCCCTAGCGGGCTACTTCGGGGGCTGGGTCGATTATTCGATCATGCGCGTCACCGACGTGTTCTTGTCGATTCCGCTTTTGCCGCTGCTCCTGACGCTGACCGGTATCGTCGCGGCGAGCAGCAGTAAAGCATCGCTGGGGTTCGGAGTTATCGTGGTGATCATCGGAGCGCTCTCTTGGCCCGGGGTCGCGCGCCTGGTGCGAGCGTCGTACCTGTCGCTGCGAGAACGCGAGTACACCGAGGCCGCGAGGGCCATCGGCAACGGAGACGTGCGCATCATGCTGCGCCATCTGCTGCCCAACGCCGTTGCGCCTATTATCGTGCAGGCGACGCTCGACGTCGCGAACGTCATCGTCTTGGAATCGACGCTTTCGTTCTTGGGCTTCGGTATTCAACCGCCTACCGCATCATGGGGCAACATGCTCGCAAATGCGGAGAGCAACCTCGAGATCGCGTGGTGGGCCGCCGTTTTTCCGGGTCTGTGCATCCTCGTGACCGTTCTCGCGATCAACTACATAGGCGACGGACTGCGGGACGCATTAGACCCGAATATGCGCTGATGCGCCTTTGGGGGTGCCGGTCAAACGGATGCGCTTGACCCGAGCGTGAAGTAGCGTATAAACTCTCTTAGTTGTCCCAAGGCGCGTTTGGTTTTGGCGTCGTTTTGGGGCGGAGCCCCCGTGCGCGAGTGGCGGAATTGGTAGACGCACTAGCTTGAGGGGCTAGCGCCCGCAAGGGCGTGCTGGTTCGAGTCCAGTCTCGCGCATGAACATCACAGCGCCGCCAAGTGCGGCGTTGCTGCTTCACGCGCGTGACTGGACTCGAACCGTTTAACAGGCACTCCGCCTTCGGCTGCGCGCCCCCTCCGGTCCTGAGGTATCGAAGGGCCCGCAGGGTACCCCCTCCAGCTTCGCACGTCCACATTCCTCAACGCAGCTTGCTTGGGTCGTGGTCACAAGCAACTTTCGGTAAGGGATGAAACCATAGCGCACCAACGGCCGTAGTGGATAGCATGACGGCCGCCCAGGAGCTTTCCGTATCGTGTGGTTGACCCGCTTTGCAATTAATCGCTCCATCATTACCGCCATGGTGTTCATCGCCTTGGCGATTTTCGGATTGATCTCGTTCTTTCAACTGGGACGCAGCTCCAATCCGCCGGGGACGAACTACCCGGTGGTCGTGGTCTATGCTTCGTATCCGGGCGCTTCGCCGCAAGACATGGAGCGTATGGTCGTCAAGCCCATCGAAGACCAGATGGCGGGCATCGACAACTTCGACCACATGACGGCGACGATACAAGAAGGCACCGCCAGCGTCGCGATCTTCTTCCAGATTGGAAAGACGAACATCGATCTGGCCGCCGTGGACGTGCAGCGCCGTGTCGACACCGCGCGCATTTACATGCCGAGCGACCTCGATCCGCCGCAGGTCATCAAGGCCGGCGATCAAGAGCCGCCGCTGCTGGACATTGCCGTGAGCTCGAAAACGCTTTCGCAGCCGGAAATCGCGGATCTCGTCAACAACAAAATCGTCCCGCAAATCGAGGCGATCCCGAACGTGCAGTCCGTGGACGTCTACGGCTCGGCGGACCGCGAATTCCATGTCGAGCCCGATCCCTCGCGCCTGCTCGCCACGAATGCGACGCTGTCCGATGTGTTCAACGCGGTTGCGAACAACAACCTGAACGTTCCGGGCGGCATCATGACGCAGCCCACGCAGGAAGCGACCGTCGCGATCCATTCGTATGTGAACAACGCGAACGATTTGCTGGGGATTCCGCTGCCCGTACCAGGCTCCGCCGACAAGAATTTGCAGATCGGCAACGTGGCGAACGCATACGACAGCCACATCGAAATGCGGAGCATCTCGCATTATAACGGCAAACCGCGAGTGACGATCTCGATCAACCCAACCCTCGATGCGGACCAGATCAAAGCTACGAAACTTGCGCGCGAAAAGATGAAAGGAATCGAGGCGCAATTCCCACAGCTGCAGTTCGTCGAGGAAGACGCTCAGGCCGACATCACGGCAAAGGAACTTTGGGGCGTCGGGCAGTCGCTTATCGAGGGCATCATCCTGACGGCCATCGTGATGATGCTGTTCCTGCACGCGTGGCGCAATGCCGTCGTCGTGCTCGTGGCGATCCCCTCGTCGATTCTCTCGACGTTCATCCTCATGAAGCTCTTCGGTTTCCACATCGACGACCTCTCGATGATGGGCCTCTCGCTGATCATCGGAATTCTGGTCGACGACTCGATTGTCGTCTTGGAAAACATCACACGACATCGAGACATGGGGCAAAAACCTGTCGATGCGGCGATCAACGGCCGCAGTGAAATCGGCAGCGCAGCCATCGCAATCACCATGGTCGACGTGGTCGTCTTCCTGCCGATTGCATTGCTCCCGGGTATCGTCGGCGAGTACTTGAAGGAGTACGGTGCCGTCGTGGTCACCGCGACGCTGTTCTCACTGTTCGTTTCGTTCACGCTTACTCCGCTGCTGGCAGCGAAATGGAGCATGCGCAATCGCTCGGAGGCGGAGCCGAAGTGGATTCGCGCGCTCGACGATCGCCGGCTCGATGCAATCCTGTTGACTGTGTCGATCGCTCTCTGGTTCGGCGGCAACGCAACGGGCTGGTTCCTGATGAACATCCTCGCGGTCTTCATCGTCGCGCTGCTCATCCTGAACTTCATCGTGCACCGTTACGACGCCATGACACGGGTGTATAAAGACCACCTGCTGCCGTTTGCCCTCGAAAACGGATCGTTCGTCGTGTTCGTTTGCGTGGTTCTTCTCGTGAACTCTCTCGCGCTGATCGGCAGCGGAAAGAATGCTCTTTATGTCGACGCGGCGATCGTCGTCGTCACGGCGGTCTGCTACGTAATTGCGTGGGCGTTGCGACGCCGGCGGAGATCTAAAACCAATGGTAAACCGTTGCGCGGGTTTGCTTCGCTGGGCTCGCACCGTCCGCTTACCATTGCGACGCTGGTCCTCCCCATCGTCACAGGGCTCATTATGTGGTCTCTGGGCGGCGTGAGCTTCGATTTCTTTCCGGCGCAGCAAACGGGCGTTATCGATATGACGGTTTCGTATACGCCGGGTACGCCGATTGCTACGACCGATCGCTATGTCACGCAGTTCGAAGACGCGCTCATGAAACTGAAGTGGATAAAGTCGGTCAGTTCAACCGTGGGGCGCAAGCCGTCCGGATTTGGATCGACGACGGGCGGCAACTACGCGCAGCTGACGGCAGAGGTTCAGGATGGTCACTACAAAGAGACGAACAACGTCGTGCGGCAGATCCGCAACATGGCGTACCTGCTGCCGGGCGGCGATCTTCAGGTCAATCAGGATACGGGCGGCGGCGGTGGCGGCGGCGGCGCGATCTTCTACTCGCTGACCGGTCCCGAAGACGAAATCGGCCCGGCGGCTGAAAAAGTGGCGAACTTCCTGCGAAAGACTCCGGGAGCGGTGAACGTGCAGACTTCCGCTGAAGTGGCAGCACCGCGCTTGAACGTCGACATCGATCAATCCGAAGCCGAGCTTCTGGGCGTCGCTCCGTCTGCAGCGGCCGACGTGGCGCGCATCGCCGTGGACGGCGCCGTAGCGACCAAGGTGCGCACGCAGAATGGCCTGGTCGACGTGCGCGTGCAATTTCCGCAGGCCGATCGCAACACGGTTGAGGATTTGCGCAACGTGCGCGTGCGTGCAAACGATGGAACGCTCGTTCCGCTAGGCGACGTCGCAACGTTCACGTGGACGAAGGCGCCTACTCGCATCGAACGCTACAACCGTCAACGCGTCGTGAATGTCACGAGCGATTTGCTGGCGGGCTACTCTACGGGTCAAGTGCAAGGTCCGCTCGAGAAGCGGATGGCTGAACCGGGATTCCTTCCGGCCGGCGTAACGCCGGTGGCCCAGGGCAACTCGGAATGGGTGAACGAGACGCTCGTAAACATGGGAATCGCGCTGCTCCTCTCGTTCATGCTCGTGTACATGCTCATGGTGATTCTGTACGGGTCGTTCCTCGAGCCGCTCATCGTCATGTTCTCGGTGCCGCTTGCGATCATCGGAGCGCTCATCTTTCTGGCCATCATGGGGCGCCTGCAGCCGGAGCAAGGACAGTCGCTCAACATCATCTCGATTCTCGGCATCATCATGCTGTTCGGACTGGTTGCGAAGAACGGTATCCTGCTCGTCGATTATTCGAACACGCTCATCAAGCGCGGCATGCGAGTCCGCGACGCGGTGCTCGCAGCCTCTGCAACTCGCTTCCGCCCGATTCTCATGACGACGGCCGCGATGATTTTCGGTATGCTTCCGCTCGCTTTGGGATACGCGGAAGGGGGCGAGTGGCGCCAAGCGATGGGCACCGTGATCATCGGCGGTCTGCTGAGCTCGCTGACCTTGACGCTGTTCCTCGTCCCGATGATTTACAACACGTGGATGGGGTATTTCGAGCGGCGCGGCGATCAACGTGCCGCCGCCGCCGAACTTCAGCCGCCGGTCCCCGTGTAAGCACAGCAAGCAAACGCTTACGGCAAAGCAGGCGTGCAAATGCCTGCGGTGCCGTTGGGTAAGCAATCCCTCGAAGAACGCAACACTACGTTCTCGGAGGATTACTTACCATGCAACCACTCAAACGGCTCGCGCGCCTGGGGCTGGCCGCGTCGTTCCTCATCGGCATCTCGAGCGTCGCGCCGGCGTCGGCGCAGCACGTCGTCGTGACGGTGAACGGGCAGGTCATGAGCTTCGACCAGCCGCCGGTGATGCGCAACAACCGTGTTTTCGTACCGATGCGCGCGATCTTCGAGCGCCTCGGTTCGACCGTCGTTTTCTCGAACGGCAACATCAACTCGCAAGGCAATGGGCGTTCGGTACATTTGGTCATCGGTTCAACGCAAGCGTCGGTGAACGGGCAGTCCATTACGATGGACGTCGCGCCGTTCACGGTCGCCGGTCGCACTGAAGTGCCGCTGCGCTTCGTCGCGCAGGCGTTGGGTGCCAACGTGAACTGGAATGCGAACTCGGAAACGGTTGCGATAACGGCGTCGGGCGTGCCTGCATCCCAGAACTATTCCGGGTCGAACTACAATCAATCGTTCTATCTGACGAATCAACGTCCGGGCAGCGGCACCACGACGCAAAGCACGCACCCCAGCCTTCACGCGCAATTCAGCGAACCGGTGAATCGAGATTCACTTCGCGTGAGCGTCGACGGACGTGACGTTACCTCGGACGTCTACGCAAACACGAACGGCTTCGACGTTACGCCGAACTGGGAATTGACGCCGGGAACGCACCACGTGTCCGTTACCGGCACGACTATTGCCGGTGCGTCATTCAACACCCATTGGTCGTTCAACACGAGCGCAGGCGCCGCGGCAAATTACGTGCGCGGTATCAACCCCGGCCCGGGAGCGAGGGTTGGAAGTTCCTTTACGCTCGGCGGACAGACGCTGCCGGGATCGACTGTGCACATCGTAGCGAGCGGTTCAGCCACTGCACTCGGCGGACTGCTGCAGGTCGGCACCGGTACGTTCCAGACGGATGTGACGGCTGATGGAAACGGGAACTTCAGTGCGCCGATTGCGCTGAACGCCGTTTCAGGCGGCCAGGTGCGCGTAATAATTACCACGACCTCGCCAAGCGGCGCGTCACTCGAACGCCAAGTCGTGTACAGCACGTAAGCAGCAAGCGTGAATCGGCGCCCCCGGGAAACCAGGGGCGCCTTCACGAACAGGGTGCGCTTCATGGTTGTGGACGAACCTTCGGCGCACCGCGAATTCGCGTTGCCCGGCTCCCGCTTGCGTTACGGTCCGGACAAAACGGTCGACGTGCGGCACATCGATCTGTATCTCCGCCCGGATCTCGAGCGGCAGCATTTGGACGGCGTTTGCACGACGACGGTTCGCGCTTTGGACGAGCCCGTCTCCTCGCTGACGCTCGATGCCGTCGACTTGCAGATCGCATCGGTGGAGCGTGAAGAACGGCCGATGCAATTTTCCGCCGACGGCCGTCATCTGACGATATACTTGGAACCGCCGCTCGCCCCTGAAGAACAAACGACGTTTTCCATTCGTTACAGCGTGACGAATCCGCGCCACGGATTGTTCTTCGTCAACAACCACGCCTGGACGCAAAGCCAGGACGAAAATGCGCGCTTCTGGTTTCCGTGTTTGGACTATCCGCACGAAAAGCAAACGACGTCCACGGCGATTGACGTGCCCAAAGGGCAGTTCGCACTTTCGAACGGCGCGCTCGTGGAGCGGCGCGACGACGGCGATCGCAGCATCTATTCGTATCGCCAGGACGTACCGCACTCGACGTACTTGACCACGATGGTCGTCGGGCCGTTCGTCGAGGTCGCGCAGCCGCTCGAACGCGCGGACGGGACGGAGCTGCAGATTTTCTACTACGTCCTTCCCGGACGCGAAGCCGACGGTGAACGGTCCTTCGGCAAGACGCCGCGCATGGTTGAAGTCTTCGAGGAGAAGATCGGCGTGCGCTATCCATACGCGCGCTATTCGCAGATCGCAGTCGCCGATTTCATCTTCGGCGGTATGGAGAACACCTCCGCGACCACGCAGACCGATCGCACGCTGCACGACGAGCGCGCGCATTTGGATTTCTCGAGCGATCCGCTGGTCTCGCATGAACTCGCGCACCAGTGGTTCGGCGATTTGCTTACTTGCCGCGACTGGTCGCACGCGTGGCTCAATGAAGGCTTTGCGACGTATTTTGAAGCCGTGTTTCGCGAAGCGGACCTCGGCTACGACGAGTACGTGTACGACGTTTTCACGTTCCTCGAACGCTATCTCGAAGAAGATAGCGATCGGTATCGCCGGCCAATCGTCTACAACCGCTTCCGCGATCCGATCGAACTATTCGACCGCCATCTCTACGAGAAGGGCGGCGCGGTGCTGCACATGCTGCGGGGCGAACTCGGCGAGACGCGCTTTTGGCGCGCGATTCGCCGCTACGCCGGCGACAACGTGCAGCGCAACGTCGAAACGATCGATTTGATTCGCGCGATCGAACAAAGCACCGGACGGAACCTGCGCGGTTTCTTCGATCAATGGGTGTTTCGCGGCGGCCATCCGCAGCTCACCGTTGTGTTGAAGTACGACGAGGAGCGCAAAGCACTCACGATAACCATCGATCAAAAGCAACCGGTCGATGCAAGCAATCCGGCGTACACGTTCGACGTCGACCTCGGTATCGTCACGGCAGACGAGCGGCGCATGCGCGTTCGCGTCGAACGCGCGCACGAAACGGTGACGATTCCGCTCGACGAGCGGCCGCAGGTCGTCCGCTTCGATCCGGGTGCGTTCATCTTGGCCGACGTCACGTATGAATTCGGCGATCGGTTTGCGGCCGCCGCGCTGGCCGGAGATTCGAACGTCGCCGCCCGCATTTACGCGGCGCGCGAGCTGGCGAAATCCGGTTCGGCCTCGGCACGCGCGGCGCTCGATGCCGCATTTACCTCGGATTCATTCTGGGGCGTTCTCGATCAAGCCGCGAAGGCGTTGGGTAAAACGCACGCGCCGTGGGCACGGCGTCTTTTGACCGCGCACGTGCACCATAAGCATCCGAAAGTCCGCCGTGCAATCGCTTCGGCGCTAGGTTCGTTCAAGGACTCAGGCGCAGCGGACGTGCTGGTGGCTATTGCGCGCGACGACGAGTCGTACTTCGTGCGTGCCGCCGCGCTGCATTCACTCGGCAAGACGCGCGATGTGCGCGCGTTCGACGTGCTCGCGAGCGCGATCGCCGAGTCGTCGTGGAACGGCACCGTCGAGTCCGGGGCTGCGCGTGGGCTGGGCGAATTGGGTGATGCTCGCGCAATACCGCTGCTGATCGCCGCAACTCAGCCCGGACGCGATGAAACGCTGCGGCGGGCGGCACTCGATGCCTTGGCGCGCAGCGGCGAACTGATTGAAAGCGAGCGCGCGGGCATCGTCGAGGCGATCGCCGACCGTTTGGACGATCCGATGTTCTTGGTGCAGCGATCGGCCATCGACGCGGCGGAGAGGCTCGCCGATGGACGTTTTCTCGCTGCGCTCGACCGCTTGAGCGTCAGCGGATTCGACGGACGTGTCCGTCGCGACTGCGCCGAAGCGGCAATACGGATACGTGAATCACAGAAAGTCCCGGCGCAAGTCAATGGCTTGCGCACCGATATCGATGCCCTACGTGAAGAACAGCGTAAACTACAGGAACAGATCGAGTCGATCTCGCGGGCGTAGGCGTCGTATCGTCGCCGCGCTCGCCGGCCTGGTTCTCGCTCTGCTCGCAGTGTTTCTGGTGCGTCCGCGCGGACATGCATCTCCGGTCGTGCCCCCGCGGCACGCAACGACGCCGGCGGTTGCGCGTTCGTCCCACCGTCCGGTCCCGGCATGGGGCGCGGCGGCGCGCTCGGATCTGCGCAATGCCGTGCACGACGCACTTGCGCCCGCGCTTGACGGCGCACAATCGTGGAGCTGTGTCGTGATCGCGCAGAATGGCACGCTGCTCTACGACGATCGTGGATCCGACGCCGTCACGCCGGCGTCCGCGCAAAAACTGATCGTCGCCGATGCCTCGCTCACCGACCTCGGTCCGCAGTATCATTTCGATACGCTGCTTGCCGTAGCGCAGCCGCCGCGCGACGGCTCGATAGACGGCAATTTGTGGCTTGCCGGTTCGGGCGATCCATCGCTGCGGAGCGACGATCTGCACGCAGGCGTCGATGCATTGCGGAATGCCGGCGTGCAAGCGATACGCGGCAGCGTCACCGTCGACGGCAGCGCGATCGCGGGTGAAGAGATCAACCCGCTTTGGAATGCGGACGACGCGAACGAAGATTTCATGGCCGCGACGAGCGGCATGTCGATTGACGAAGACACCGTCGAATTTCGCGTGACCGGTACGCAGCCGGGCGAACCGGCGAACGTGCAAATCGTCCCAAAGAGCAGCGACGTGCACGACTACGGCAGCATCACAACCGGCGACGGCGACGACGTGATTATCGCTGCGACGGAAACGCCGAACGAATTTCGATTGGACGGCTCGATTCCCGCGGGCGTTCAAGAAACGTTTTACCTTCCCGTGCACGGCATCGACCGCTATGCCGGCGCGGTGCTCGCATCTTTCGTGAAATCGAGCGGCATAACGCTCGACGGCGGCACGCAAACCGGCACGGTTCCGCTGAATGCCCAGGTGCTTTGGGAGCACCGCTCGGCGCCGCTCGCCCAGCTTCTCAAGCACATGCTCGTGTTTTCCGACAATCATTTCGCCGAACAGCTGATGCGCACAGTCGGCGGGGAAAGCGGCGATACGGCCGATGACGCCGACGGCCTGCGGGCCGAGCGCGCCGTGCTTGACGAGCAGGGGATACCCACGCCGGGACTGCACCTGGTCGACGGAAGCGGCCTGGCTCATGCCAACCGCGTTTCCGCAATCACATTGGCCGGCATTCTCGCGTTTTACGATGCGGCGCCGCAAGGAAACATGCTCTATCCGCTGTTGGCGCGCGGCGGCTTGGACGGCACGCTGAGGATGTACGATTTCACCGACGCGGCCGGAAGGGTCCGCGCGAAGAGCGGACACGTAGACGGCGTTTCCTCGCTGGCCGGGTACGTCAATACGCGCAAGCATGGGCGAGTCGTATTTGCGTTTCTGATAAACGGATCGCCCGGAGATCCGGATGCCGCTATCGTGTCCGCGGTGGATCGAATCGCCGCGCACTAGGAGAAATGACGTTTCGCAATGCTTGATACGGATGTGATCGAACGGCTGCTCGCGGCCGCTCTGGAGCGCGGCGGCGATTACGCCGACGTCTTCTGCGAACGCAGGCGCGCTGCATCGTTCCGGCTGCAGTCGGGACACATTCACGAAAGCGGATTCTCACTGACGCAAGGCGTCGGAATTCGCGTCATCATCGGTGAGTCGGCGGGTTACGCGTTTTCCGACGATCTCGCGTTCGAATCTTTGCAGCGCGCCGCGCGCATCGCCTCGCTCATCGCCCGCAACGGGAGCGGCGCGAACCGCAGCGTGAAGGTCACCGGTTCGGACGCAGCGCCGTTTTACGACACGAGTCGCACCGCGCATGCGCCCTCGGAAGCGTACGTCAAACTGCTGGAACGTGCCGACGTTGCGGCGCGCGCATTCGATCCGCGTATCAGTGCGGTGAACGCGACGATAACCGACGAGTTGCAAGACGTTTGGATCGCCGCGAGCGACGGACGATTCGTGCACGATCACCGGCCGCTCGTTTCGCTCGGCGTTCAGGCCGTTTCGACGCGCAACGGCGAACGCGCCCAAGGATACACGGGCGACGGGGGCCGCACGTCGATTGCGTTTTACGACGCCCGCACGCCCGAGTCGATCGCACAGGATGCGGCGCGCATGTCGATTACGAACCTGGAAGCAATTCCGGCTCCCGCGGGCGAGATGGAGATGGTGGTCGGAAACGGCGGCGGCGGCGTACTGCTGCACGAAGCCGTCGGTCACGGGCTCGAAAGCGATTTCAACCGCCAAGGCGTGTCGCTTTATAGCGGACGCGTCGGGGAGCGCGTGGCGAGCGAACTCGTGACGATCTACGACGACGGCAACCTGCACGAAGAGCGCGGCAGCATCGGGGTCGACGACGAGGGCACTCCCGGTGCGCACAAAGTGCTCGTGCAGAGCGGTGTGCTGTGCGGATACATGCAAGACCATCTCAACGGAACGCTGATGGGGACCGGCTCGACCGGGAGCGGACGCCGGCAGTCTTTTCGCGTCATGCCGCAGCCGCGCATGTGCAATACGTACATGCCGAACGGCGAATCGACCCCGGAAGAGATCATCGCATCGACAAAACGCGGCATTTACGCGAAAGCCTTCGGCGGCGGCCAAGTCGAGATCAGCCGAGGCGATTTCGTTTTCATGGTGGCCGAAGGCTACCTGATTGAAAACGGCAAGGTCACCGCGCCCGTGAAGAACGCCACGATCGTCGGCAACGGTCCGGACATCATGACCAAAGTGGTCGCAGTTGGTAACGATTTGCGACTTGCGAATCGCCACTACACCTGCGGTAAAGGCGGCCAGTACGTTCCCGTCGGCGTCGGCATGCCAACCGTAAAAATCGCAGCGATTACTGTTGGCGGCTCTGATGTTTCCTAACTCTTGCGGCGCCCACGGGGAGAGTTCATGTTAGCAGAAATGTTGAGGCGCCATGAGGTTTGGGGGCCCCATCGCTTGCGATGGGGGGCGCGCAGGCTAGGCCGCAGCGCCTTTAAAACCGGGGGATCTCATCTTGATTAAACTCGACGGAACCGCGCCGGCGCTCGAATATGCGCAGTGGGCGGTGGAGTCTGCGCTGCGTGCCGGTGCGACGCAGGCGGAAGCGACGATCTCGATCAACGATCGGTTTTCCACCGAAGCGCGCGATCGCGCAATCACCAAGCTCGAACAATCGACGGGGCGTTCGCTGCATTTACGAGTGTTCGTCGACGGACGCAAGGCAACGCTTGCGAGTTCCGATTTCGAGCGGTCGGCCGTCGAAGAAGCGGTAGCGACGGCAGTTTCGCAAGCGCGGCACGTCGCTGCCGATCCGTATGCGGCATTGCCCGAGGATTCACGCCGGGATGCACGCGCCGAGCGCGAGTTCGAACTCTTTTCCGCGGACGTCGCCGGCCGTGACGCGCAGAGCAAGGTCGACGAGGCAATCGAACTCGAAGCTCGCATGCGCGCCCTGGACTCACGCATTTCCAACAGCAACGGCTCGCACGTCGGCGACACCGTCAGCACCGTGGCGCTTGCGAACTCCAACGGGTTCGCGGGCGCGTATCGCGCCACACGCGTGCATCGTTCGGCGAGCCCCGTAGCTCTCGACGGTGAAACCAAACGCATGGGTGCGTATGGAAGCGCTGCGCGGCGGCTGATGGACATGGAAACAGCCGCGGAGGTTGCCGAGAAAGCCGTTGATCGAACCGTCGGCTTATTCGGCGCGCGCAAACCGCAAACGATGCGTGTTCCGGTGCTTTTCGAGCGCGACGTTGCGGCGTCGGTGCTTTCGGACGTGTTCTCCGCGCTGAGCGCAGCAAACGTTGCGGTCGGCAATTCGTGGCTTGCGGAACGAATCGGGACGCGCATCGGCAGCGAATACGTGACGATCGTGGACGATGGAACGCTGCCGGGATTGCTCGGTACCGCTCCGTTCGACGGTGAAGGCGTTCCGACGCGCCGCACGGCCGTGTTCGAGCGCGGTGAACTGCGCACGTTTCTGTACGACACGTATTACGCGCGTAAACTCGGCGGACGTTCCACCGGGAACGGCAGCGGCGGCGGCGTGTCGCCGAATAACTTCTACCTCGAAGCCGGAGCGCTTTCGCTCGATGAGATCGTGGCGCAAACCAAGCGCGGCGTGCTGGTGATGGACACCATCGGTTTCGCCACGGAATACGCAAGCGGCACGTACAGCCGCGGCGCGCGCGGTTACTACATCGAGAACGGCGAGATCGCGTATCCAATCGAGGAGTTCACCATCGCGGGCACCTTCCCCGAGATGCTGGCAGGAATCGATCTGGTCGCGAACGACCTGCGCTTCGATGCCGCAGTCGTGTCACCGTCATTTCGCGTGGCCGAAATGACCGTCAGCGGCGATTAGCGAACCCGAGGCGTATGCCACAAGTCGGAATCAGCTTCACCCTCATCATGCGGCTCGAAATGCCGAACAGCCCGGGCGCGTTCAATCAGCTCGCCGCCGCTATCGGCGATGCAGGCGGCGGAATCGCAGCGGTCGACATGCGCTCGGTGAGTAAAGCGCAAGTCGTGCGCGACGTGACGGTGAACGTGAGTTCGGACGTCATCGGCAAAGCGGTGCGTGACGCAGTCGAAGCGCTTGACGGGGTGAGCGTCATCAGCATCTCCGACAGTACGTTTCTGGCGCATCTCGGCGGCAAGATTCAAGTCGAACCGAAGATCCCGGTGAAGACCCGTCAGGATCTCTCGACGGTATACACGCCCGGCGTCGCGCGCGTCTCGATGGCTATCGCCGCGGATCCTTCGAAGGCCTTCAACCTGACGATCAAACGCAATTGCGTCGCGGTGGTTTCCGACGGAACGGCCGTCCTCGGCTTGGGCGATATCGGTCCGCTCGGCGCGCTGCCGGTTATGGAAGGCAAAGCGATGCTCTTCAAGCAGTTTGCCGGCATCGACGCGTTTCCAATCTGTCTCGACACCAAAGACGTCGACGAGATCGTCGAAACCATCGTGCGCATTGCGCCCGTTTTCGGCGGCATCAATTTGGAAGACATCGCGGCGCCGCGCTGCTTCGAAGTGGAACGGCGCTTGATCGAAGCGCTGGACATTCCGGTGATGCACGACGATCAGCACGGGACCGCCGTCGTGATCTTGGCTGCGCTCATAAACGCCGCGAAAGTCGTCGGCAAAGATTTGAGGGACCTGCAGATCGTCGTCGCGGGCAGCGGAGCTGCCGGAACGGCGACGATAAAAATGCTGTTGGGCGCGGGCGTGCGCGACGTCATTCCGGTGGATCGCGCGGGCGCGATCAATCGCGACGATCGCTACGAAAATTCGCACTGGCGTTGGCTTGCCGAAAATACGAACCGCGAAAATCGCCATGGGTCCCTCCATGACGTGCTGCGCGGCGCAGACGTGTTCATCGGCGTTTCGGCACCCGGAATTCTGCAGGTTGAAGACATCGGCCTCATGGCGCGCGATCCCATCGTGTTCGCGATGGCCAATCCCACGCCGGAGATTATGCCGGACGCCGCCGCCGGGCACGTCGCCGTCATCGCGACCGGGCGTTCGGATTTTCCGAACCAGGTCAACAATTTGCTGGCGTTTCCGGGCATCTTCCGCGGCGCTCTCGACGCGCGCGCCAGCCGGATTTCGGAGAAGATGAAGCTGGCGGCTGCCCATGCCATCGCCTCCATCGTCGGCGAGGACGAACGCAGCCCCGAGTACATCATTCCGAGCGTTTTCGACGTTCGGGTGGTCGAGGCGGTGGCGAAAGCCGTGGCGACCGCCGCCGTGGATGAGGGAGTTGCGCGGCGACAATTGGTATTGTCCGAAGGGGAAGACATCACAGCAGCGACATAGGGGCCACATCCACAAAGGAGGGGTATGCCGCAGGCCAAGATTCTCGTAATCGAGGACGACGAAGACATCGCAAAGCTCGAGCAGACGGTGCTGGAGCGCGCGGAGTATGAAGTAAAAGTGACCGGTAGCGGTGCGGAGGGCTTGGAATTTGCCGAGTCCTACAAACCTGACGTGGTCATCCTGGACATCGGACTGCCGGACATTTCGGGGCTCGACGTCTGCACGTCGCTCTCGAACACCACCAATGCCTTCGTCCTGATGGTCAGCGGGCATTCGCGCGAACAGGACGTGCTGCTCGGGCTCGGTCTGGGCGCGGACGACTACATCACCAAGCCGTTCTCCGGAAACGAGCTCGTGGCGCGTGTCGCGTCGTTCTTGCGCCGGCGTGAGAAATATCTCGAGAAAAAAGAAGATGCCGGCGTTCTGCAGGTCGGCACGGCGAAGCTCGTACGCGATTTCCATACCCTCAACAACGACGGCAAGAGCGTCTCGCTGACGGCGCTCGAATTCCGTTTGCTTTGGTTCCTCGCCGAAGCGGAGGGGCGTTTGCTTACTCGCGCGCAGATTCTCGAGCACGTGTGGAACGACACGTCGGGCGTTCCCACGCGCGTGGTGGACGTGCACATCGCAGCGCTTCGCAAGAAACTCACCGAAGTGGGAGCACCGGTGGAGATTGCGAGCGTCCGCGGCATTGGCTATCGACTCGACACAAAGTAACGTCACCCATCTCGGCATCCGCCTCGAACCGGGCGACCCGCGTCCCCTCTACGTGCAAATTGCCGATCACATCGTCGAAGCGATCGAATCCGATCGTCTTCGTGCAGGGGATCGCCTTCCGGCGATGCGCGATCTTGCGCGCGAATTGGATTGTGCGCTCGTCACGGTTTCGCAAGCGTACGAACTGCTGACGGCGCGCGGCCGCACGACGTCGCGAGTAGGAAAGGGCACGTTCGTTGCAAAGCCTCCACCGGCCGGGGAACCATTTGCGCGTCGCTGGGAGCCCGATCTCGGACGCCTCGCGCGCGCCGAGCGCATGGAAGGGGTCGTCGAGCAGCTCACGCGCGCGACCGCGCCCGGAAGCATTACGCTCGCGAACGGGCATCCCGCACCCGAAACTTTTCCGCTGGCGGATTTTGCGCGCGCGTTTCACCGCACGCTGCTCGAGGATCCGCCGCAACTCATGCAGTACCGCGCGGCGAGCGGCGATCCCGACTTGTGCGAAACGCTCGCGTCGCTTTTGCGCACGCGCGGGTGCAGTGCTGCTTCCGGCGACATTATCGTCTGTTCGGGTGCGCAGCAGGCTGCGGATTTGGTCGCGACGGTGCTGCTCGAGTCGCGCAGCGTGGTCGCCGCGGAGAGTCCCACCTATTCGGGAACGCTCGGCATCTTCGATGCCCGCGGCGTAACCTACGTCGAAATCGCGAGCGACCTGGACGGCGTGCGCGTCGACGAAGTCGAGCGCGTTTTCAGCGAGTACCGTCCACGGTTGTTTTACATCAATCCCATTGCGCAGAACCCCACGGGCGCCGTGCTTCCGCAGCGCCGCGCAAAGCAGATCGTTGCACTCGCG
>Ga0070735_10001846_pt1 | contig 19743 bp, 19 predicted proteins | sample Coa_R1_FD_66443 | JGI IMG/M metagenome (GOLD analysis project Ga0070735, IMG submission 66443) | Surface soil microbial communities from Centralia Pennsylvania, which are recovering from an underground coalmine fire - Coalmine... | ecosystem: Environmental > Terrestrial > Soil > Unclassified ... | reverse complement strand
GGCCCCGGCCAGGGCGTCGGAGTCCGGCGGGTACTGCGGCTGCGGGATCGCGACCACCCGCAGGCCCGCCGCGGCGGCCGAGCGGAGCCCGTTCGAGGAGTCCTCTACCGCCGCGCAGTCCGCGGGCGGGCAGCCAAGCGCGGCGGTCACGGCCAGGTAGATGTCCGGGGCGGGCTTGCCGCGAGGCACCTGCTCGGTCGACATGACCACCGAGAAACACGAGCGCAGCCCGGAGGCGGCGAGCACGACCTGGATCAGCACCGCGGGCGCCGAACTGGCCACGGCGAGCGGCCAGCGCGCCGCGACCCGGCGCACCGCGTCCACCGCGCCCTCCATGAGCGGCACGTGCTCGGTGTAGCGGGCGGTCATCCGGTCGATGACCTCGCTGGCGACCTGGTCCGGCGGCAGGCCGACGCCGAGGTCCTCGCTCAGGTACCTGGCCCACTCCGGGGTGCTCATGCCCATGAGCCGGCGCTGCGCGTCCGGGGCCCAGCGCCCGCCCCGCTCGGCCACCAGCCCCCGGCGGACCTGCTCCCAGACCGGCTCGGAGTCGACCAGGACCCCGTCCAGGTCGAACACGACAGCGCTGATCATGGCTCGCTTGATTATTACTGGGCGCGGGTGCCGGCCTCCGTCAGGGCGCGGGACACGAGCACCCGGGCCAGGTGCTCGCGGTACTCGCGGCTCGCCCGGATGTCGGTGGCGGCGCTGGTGCCCTCGGCGGCGTGCGCGGCCGCGTCGGCGGGCGACGCGCCGCCGGCCAGGGCCGCCTCGACCCCGACGGCGCGCAGCGGAGTGCCGCCCATATTGACCAGAGCGACGTTCTGGCCCTGGACGGCGACGCCGACGATGGCCCAGTCGATGGCGCGCTGGGTGAACTTCTGGAAGGACCAGCCCGCGGCGGCGGGCTTGGGCACCCGGATCTCGGTGAGCAGTTCCCCCGGCTCGAGCGAGGTCTCGAACAGGCCCTGGAAGAACTCCCCGATCGGGATCTCCCTGGCTCCGTCGGCACCGCGGGCCACCAGCGTGGCGTCCAGCGCGAGCAGCACAGCGGGCAGGTCCGAGGCGGGGTCGGCGTGGGCAACCGAGCCGCCGATCGTGCCGCGGTGCCGGATCTGCGGGTCGCCGACCTGCCCGGCCGCGTGCGCGAGCAACGGCAGCTCACGAGCCAGCAAGCTCGCGTGCTCGACGTCATGATGCCTGGTCAGCGCGCCGATCGCGATGTAGGAGCCCTGGTCGGTGACGTAGGACAGGTCACGCAGGCCACCCAGGTCGATGATCACCTCGGGGGCAGCCAGCCGCAGCTTCATCAACGGCAGCAGGGAATGCCCGCCGGCCAGGAACTTGGCCTCATCGCCGTACTCGGCGGCCAGGTCGCAGGCCTCCTCGGCCGAGCCGGCCCGCATGTAGGCGAACGTCGACGGGATCACGAGGACACCTCCGCGGGCATCTCAGTGCTGGCCTGGGGGGGCGACCCCCCAGGGCCCCCCGAGGAGGCGGCCAGGGCGGCCCGGACGATGTTGTGGTAACCGGTGCACCGGCACAGGTTGCCTTCCAGCCCGGTGCGCACCTGCTCCTCGGTGGGATGCGGGTTCTCCTTGAGCAGGGACACGATGGCCATCACCATGCCCGGCGTGCAGAACCCGCACTGCAGCCCGTGCTGCTCGTGGAAGGCGCGCTGCACCGGGTGCATCGTCCCGTTGCCGCCCAGGCCCTCCAGCGTAGTGACCTCGTGCCCGCTGGCCTGCGCGGCCAGCACCGTGCACGACTTAACCGACTCCCCGTCGAGCAGCACCGTGCACGCCCCGCAGGAGGTGGTGTCGCAGCCGACGTTAGTCGCGGTGAGGTCGGCCACGTCGCGCAGGAAGTGCACGAGCAGCATGCGGTCCTCGACGTCCGCGGTGATGTCCTTGCCGTTGACCGTCAGGTCGACCTTCACTGGTTACTCACTTTCCTGTCTCGTGCTCCGCGCGGAATTAAGCGCTGCGTTGATCGCTATCCATACTCGCTGCGGGGTGGCCGGCATGTCGATGTGCCTGACCCCGAGGTGAGCCACGGCGTCGACGACGGCGTTCTGGATGGCCGGGGTCGAGCCGATCGTCCCGGCCTCGCCGATACCCTTGGCGCCCAGCGGGTTCAGGTCGGTCGGCGTCTCGCTGGCGGCCAGCTCGAAGCTGGGCAGGTCCGGCGCGGAGATAGCCGCGTAGTCGGCGAGCGTGGAGGTCAGCGGGTTGCCGTCCGCGTCGTAGAGCACCTCTTCGAACAGGGCCTGGGCCGCGCCCTGGGCGATCCCGCCGTGCCGCTGGCCTTCGGCCAGGACCGGGTTCAGCACCGGGCCCGCGTCGTCCACGGTGACGTGCCGGAGCATCTTGACCTGCCCGGTCTCGGTGTCCACCTCGACCACCGAGACGTGGGCGCCGAACGGGAACGTGGGCCGTTCCGCGCTGAAGCTGACGTCGGCGATCAGGCTGCCGCCGCTGGTATGGCCGGCGACCTGCGCCCAGGACAGGGAGGTGTCCGGGTCGCCGCGGACCTGCCACAGGCCGGTGGCGATGTCGAGCACCACGTCCGCCTCGGCGGCCTCGAGCATCGCCGCCGCCTGGTGCCGCGCCTCGTCCTTGACCTCGAGCGCGGCCTTGTGCACCGCCGACCCGCCGAGTTGCAGGGACCGCGAGCCGTAGGTCCCGACGCCCACCGGGATCAGGTCGGTGTCACCGTGGATGACCGTGACCTGGTCCATCGGGATGCCGAGCTCGTCCTGGACGAGCATGGCCCAGGCGGTGTGATGGCCCTGGCCGTGCGCCGAACTGCCGGTGTAGACGACGACGGTGCCGTCGTCCTTCACCTCGATCTTGGCCGTCTCGCCGGCCCCGGCGTCGGCCGCGGTGATCTCCACGTAGGCGGACACGCCGATGCCGAGCTGCTTGTGGTCACCGCTGGCCCGCCTGCGCCGCTGCTCGTCGCGGAGCTGGTCGTAGCCGGCCGCGGCCAGCACCTTGTCCAGGGCCTGTTCGTACCGCCCGGAGTCGTAGAGGGCACCGGTCTTGGTCGCGAACGGGAACTGGTCGGCAGGAACGAAGTTACGCCGCCGGACCTCGGCCGGGTCCATCCCGATCTCGGCGGCGAACAGGTCGACCGCGCGCTCGACGGCCGCGGTGGCCTCGGGGCGCCCCGCGCCCCGGTAGGCGCTGATCGGCGTGGCGTTGGTGACGACCTGCCGGAATCCGGTCTGCACCTCGGGGATGTCGTAGACGCCGGGGGCCATCAGGCAGGTCAGGCTGGGCAGCAGCAGGCCGATGCGCCCGTAGGCGCCGGCATCCTGGATGACGTCGATGCGGTACGCCAGGATGCGGCCGTCGCGGCTCCCGCCGATCTTGATGTGCTGGAGCTGAGCGCGGCCCTGGGTCATGCCGACCAGGTTCTCGCTGCGTGTCTCGGCCCAGCGCAACGCCCGGCCGATCTTGCGGGCGGCCCAGGCCACGATGATCGCGTCCCGGTCGATGCCGACCTTGGCCCCGAACCCGCCGCCCACGTCAGGCACGACCACGCGGATCTGAGCCGGGTCCATGCCCAGCACGCCGGCGACGATGAACCGGCACAGCTGCGCGTTCTGCGAGCTGTGCCACACGGTCAGCTTGCCGCCCGAGAAGCTGGCCGCGGTGGCCCGGCCCTCCAACGGCAGGCAGGCGACGCGCTGGTTGACGATGTCCTGCTCGACGACGACCTCGCACGCCTCGAACGGGGCGTCGTCGGCGGGCACCGGATGGGTGGCCATGATGTTGGTCCCCGCCGCGGGGAACAGCAGCGTCTCACCGGACACCGCGGCGGCCGGCCCGACCACGGCAGGCAGCGGGTCGTAGTCCACGCTGACCAGGTCGGCGGCGTCCTCGCCCTGGTAGCGGCCGTCGGTGATGACCACCGCGACCGGCTCGCCCACGTACCGGACGGTGTCCACCGCCAGCAGCGGCTCGGACCACACGCCGCCGATCGGCATCGGCGCCTCGCTGGGCCCCTCACCGGAGTCGGGCGGCGGCGGCGCCAGATCGTCCATGTCCGCGACGGTCAGCACCGCGATCACGCCCGGCTGGGCGAGGGCTTCGCTGGTGTCGATGCCGGTGATCCGCGCGTGGGCCACCGGGCTGCGTACGAAGGTCAGGAGCGCCGCCCCGGACAATTCCGGCGTCCTCAGGTCATCGACGTAGACCCCGCCCGCGGTCAGTAGCCGCGGATCCTCGGTCCGGATGACCCGGGTGCCCATGATGCTCATAGAACCTCCGCAGCGTGCTTTGATATCGGGCCTGCCAGCGAAACTACACCGCAGCGGCCCGGGGAACCATCGCCGGTCCACCAAAGCCGCCTGCAGGCAATTATGACCGAACCACGCCGGCAGGTGACGAAGCCCTGCCCAAACGGCCACAGGACCGGCCCGCTCAAATGAGCTAGCGTCGAAACCATGCTAGACACCGCAAACTGGACAACCCGCCTTGGCGAACTGGCTCGGCAGGCGCGCGTGCCCGGAGCAGTGCTCGGCATCTGGGCCGACGGGCAGGAGACCGTGGCCGCATGCGGGGTTCTCAATCGGGCGACCGGGGTCAAGGTCAGCACCGATTCGGTGTTCCAGGTCGGATCGATCACCAAGCTGTGGACCGCCAGCATGATCATGCAGCTGATCGACGAGGGACTGCTGTCCCTGAACATGACCGTGGCCCAGGCCCTGCCCGGCCTGCGGCTGGGCGCGGCGGATCTCGCGCACCAGGTCACGGTCGCGCACCTGCTCACCCACACGAGCGGGATCGACGGCGACATCTTCACCGACACCGGCCGCGGCGACGACTGCGTCGAGCGCTACGTCGGCCTGCTCGACCGAGCCTCCTCGGCGTTCCCGCCGGGCAGCGCCTACTCCTACTGCAACAGCGGCTGGGTCCTGCTCGGCCGGATCATCGAGGTGCTCGACGGCCGCTCGTGGGACGTCTCGCTGCGGGAACGGCTGTGTCAGCCGCTCGACTTGACCGAGACCGTCACGCTGCCCGAGGAGGCGATCTTGTACCGGGCCGCGGTCGGGCACCGGGCGGGGGGCGCCCGGGTCCGGTTCTGGGGACTGCCGCGCAGCGTCGGCCCGGCGGGCCTGATCATCGCCTCGGCGCGCGACCTGCTCACGTTCGCCCGGTTCCACCTGGACGGCGGGCTGGCGCCGGACGGCAAGCGGCTACTCAGCGAGGCGTCGGTCACGGCTATGCGGCAGCCGCGGACCGCGATCCCGGACATCAGCACGCCTGGCGCGGCCATCGGGCTGGGCTGGCGGATCTACCGCTGGGGCGGCCATACGATCATCGGGCACGACGGCGACACCATCGGCCAGTCGGCGTACCTGCGGGTCGACCCGCGGACCCGGGTCGCGGTGTGCCTGCTGACCAACTCCGGGCAGTCCAGTGCCCTGAAGCGGGCGGTATTCGCGGAGGTGTTCGGGTCCCTGGCGGGAGTCAGCATGCCCGCGGAGCCCCGGCCGACGGCCGGGGGCGCGGCGGGCGTCGATCTCGGCCGTCATGCCGGCCGCTACGAGCGCACGTCCCGCCGCCTCGACGTGGCGGTCCGTGACGGTCAGCTGCACCTGCTGCTGACCGCGACCGGTCCGCTGGCCACGCTCAGCGAAGCGCAGCCGGAAGATCTGGTCCTGTATCCCGCCGATGGCTCGGGCGTCAACTTCGTCTGCCGCACCTACGACCATGAGCCGTGGGTTCCGGTGACGTTCGGTGAGCTGGCCGACGGCACCCCGTACCTGTTCGCTGGCGGCCGGATCACGCCTCGCGTCGCGTTACCCGCGGGTGGTCCCGCCAGGCGGGCATGGTGGCCATGTAGTCGAGTGTCTGGCGCTCGATCTCCTCCCGGCTCGCGTCCGGCTGGCGACGCGCCTGCCAGCCGGTCATCCGCTCGAAGCGGATGTCGAAGGACTGCAGCGCACCGTTCTCGTCGGTGCAGTAGCCGCAGTAACGTCCGGTCTCGATGGGCATCCCGCAGCTCTCGCAGCTGTGCGCGGCGGTGGTCATGTCATTCCTCCTCTGGGTTGGTGGCCAGGTCGACCAGGGTACGGAGCCCGGCGATCAGGTCGTCGGCCCGGCCGGGCGGCAGCCGGTCCATGGCGCGGGCCAGGTGGCCGACGCCGAGGACCTCGCGGTCGCGGCGCAGCGCATCGTGCCCGGCCGGGGTCAGCCAGATCAGCGTGCGCCGCCGGTCCGCGGGATCGTCCTCCCGCTCCAGCAGGCCCTGGCGTTCCAGGTGCGTCACGATCTCGCTGATCACCGACTGGGCCCTGGCCATGTGGGCGGCGGCCTCACCGACGGTCAGCGGGCCGGCCATGGCCAGGTGCTCCAGCACCGCCCGGGATGCGCCGGGGAGCTGGCTCCGGGGCCCGTCCCGGCGATGGAAGGTCAGGTAGACGGCCCGGAAGAGCTCCGCGAACCGCTCAGCCTGCGCGTGTGGATCGGTCACGGCTCCAGCGTGCCGGCCAGGCAATCCATCGTCAATCCCGATGGATCACCAGCGCTACGAGGCCGGCTGAAACGTGGCGGCGAACACCTGGAAGTAGTGGTAGTAAGCGTTCCACACGCTGACCGGGGTCGACCAGTACAGCGCGTAAGCATGCTGAGCGTTGGCCAGCACGTTCCGGTTGAGTACTTCGACCTCGACGCCGTTCCGGTCGTAGGTGAACTCCCAGTCGGCGGCCTTTTCGGCCTGGGGGTAGGACACGGCCGCGAGCCGGATGAGGTGATAGCCCGGGTAGCTGCCTTGCCGGGCGGCCGCCTGCTGCTGCCAGTCAGCCAGGGGGTTGGGCTGGGGCTGATCGGACTGGTCGATGAGCAGGAAGATGCCACCGTCGGCCGGGTCACGGATGTAGACGTAGTGACCGACATGCTGGATCTGCCAGCCCGCCGGGACTCCGATAGAGAAGCCGGTGGAGTTGGTGAACCGGTAGTACCCGCTCGGCACCGGGCTCGCCCCGCCGCCCGTCGCCGTCGGTGAACCGGCCCGGGCCGGGGCGGCTGAGGACGGGGCGGCTGAGGACGGGGCGGCTGAGGACGGGGCGGCTGAGGACGGGGCGGCTGAGGACGGGGCGGCTGAGGGCGGGGCGGAAGCCGGGCCCGAAGCGCGCGTTGCTGCCGAGGCAGGTGATCTGGTAAGCGTCCCGTCCGGCTGCCCGGCCGCCGGGTGGCCGGGCGCCTGGGAGACAGCCCAGGCGACGGCGGCCGTGATCACCGCGATCCCCAGGACTGCGATCACCGCGGCCCAGGGTCCGCGGAACCGGCGCCGGGTACTCCGGCGGACGGGCGGCGTCCGAGGCGCGAGCAGCGTGTCCAGCGAGGACGCCGGCTCAGCGTCAGCGGAGGGCTCGGCGGGCACGGCGGCAGCGGCGGACTCCGGGCCGGGCGTGTGCTGTTCCAGGACACCGCGCAGCATCTGCTCGGCCTCGGCGGTACTGAGGCGTGCGCCAGGATCCTTGCGGAGAAGGCCGCTGATGACTGGCTCCAGCGGCCCGGCGTGGCGGTAGGGATCAGGTTCGTCGGCGACCACGGCCGTCAGGCTGGCCAGCGCGCCGGGGCGCTCGAAGGGCGGCCGTCCCTCGACCGCCGTGTAGAGCGAGGCACCCAGTCCCCATAGGTCCGCCGCGGCGCCTGCCTGCTCGCCGCGGGCCCGTTCGGGAGCGAGGAAGGACGGCGAGCCGATCAGGATCCCCGCCGTGGTCAGGGCCTCACTGTCGGTTGCCTTCGCGATGCCGAAGTCGGTCAGGACTACCCGGTCCTCCGGGCCCAGCATGATATTGGCCGGCTTCACGTCGCGGTGAATGACGCCCGCCTCGTGGGCCGCGCGCAGCCCGGCCAGGACGCCGAGGCCGATCCGGGCGACCCGCGCCGGCGGCAGCGGCCCTCCCTCGCCGAGGGTGTCGCGCAACGACCCGAACGGCAGGAGTTCCATCACGATGACCGGCCGGCCATCGTCCTCGAAGATGTCGTAGACCCCGACCACGTTCTGGTGGTGGAGCCGCGCGGCCATCTGCGCTTCACGCAGCGCGCGGCGGCGGACGGTTTCCCGCTCAGCCTCCTGTATCTCCGGGGGCCAGATCACTTCCTTGACCGCCACATCCCGGTTGAGCATCTCGTCGCGGGCACGCCAGACGACACCCATGCCGCCACGGCCGATCACGGCACGAAGCCGGTACCGGCCGGCCAGGAAGCGCTCTGCCTCAGGCACGGACATTTCCGGCGACTACCCTGGCAGGAGCCCGTCTAACGGGCGCCGAGGGAGGATTACGCTGAACGCTGCGGTCGGCGAGACGGTTTCCGTGCTGGCCCTGCTCGCCGTGCTGGCCTGGGCGGTGACCAGGCCGCGGGGCTGGCCCGAGGCGGTCGCGGCGGTGCCGGCCGCGGTCATCTTGATCGCGGCGGGCGCGATCCCGGCCGGGGACGCGGGCACCGAAGCCCGGCGGCTGGGCCCGGTGATCGGCTTCCTGATCGCCATCTTGGTGCTGGCCCGGCTGTGCGACGACGACGGGCTCTTCCGGGCGTGCGGGGCGTGGCTGGCGCGTTCCTCGGCCGGCCGGCCACGCCGGCTCCTGGCCCTGGTGTTCGCCGCCGCCGCGGTGACCACCGCGGTGCTGAGCCTGGACACCACGGTGGTGCTGCTCACCCCGGTGGTGTTCGCCACCGCGGCGCGGCTGGAGGTAAGGTCCCGGCCGCACGTGTACGCGTGCACGCACCTGGCCAACTCCGCGTCGCTGCTGCTGCCCGTGTCCAACCTGACCAACCTGCTGGCCTTCGCGGCCACCGGCCTGGCCTTCGGCCGTTTCGCGGCACTGATGGCGCTGCCCTGGCTGGCGGTCATCGGCACCGAGTACGTGGTGTTCGGCCGCTTCTTCGCCTCGGACCTGGGTGCCGCGCCGCGCGCCGCCGGGGCTGGAGCCGGAGCCGCGGAGGCGGCGTTGCCGGTCTTCACGGTGGTGGTGGTCGCGCTCACGCTGGCCGGATTCGTGGTCGCGTCGGCGGCAGGGGTGAGCCCGGCCTGGGCCGCCCTGGCCGGCGCGGCGGTGCTGGCGGGCCGGGCGCTGGCCCGGCGGAAGGCCACGGCGCTGAGCCTGGTACACGCCGCGGACCTGCCGTTCGGGGTGTTCGTGCTCGGGCTGGGGATCGTGGTCCAGGCGGTGGTGGGCAACGGTCTGGGCCGGGCGCTCGCGCCGCTGCTGCCCGCCGGGACGTCGCTGCCCGCGCTGCTGGCCATCGCCGCGCTGGCCGCCGCCCTGGCCAACGTCTGCAACAACCTGCCGGCCGTGCTGGTCCTGCTGCCGCTGACCGCGGCGTCGGGCGCGGGCGCGGTGCTCGCCGTGCTGCTCGGGGTCAACATCGGCCCGAACCTCACCTACACCGGCTCGCTGGCCACCCTGCTCTGGCGCCGCACCCTGCAGCACCACGGATCAGCGCCGGATCTGCGGGAATTCACCCGGCTTGGCCTGCTCACCGTCCCGGCCGGGCTCGTCATCGCGGTCCTGGCCCTGTGGGCCGGCCTGCGCGTCCTGGGAGGCTGATCAACATTGACCGACGCTGACACCACGGCCCGTTCCGTCATCATCTGGGTCTGTGAGGGGACCTGGCGGGCCACCGTGGACGCGGCCCTCAGCCTGGTGCCGGTCGTCGGGTCGGTCGGGTCCGTCGGGTCCGTCGGGTCCGTCGGGTCCCCGGCCCGGTTCACCGTGCTGCACGTCACGCCGCCGGCCGCCGCCGACGCCGCGCGGGGCGCCTACCTGGGATTGCTCGGGCGCGGCGGGCGCGATCCGGGCGCGCGGTTCGATGAGGTGGCCGCCGCGGCCGCCGCCGACCTGATGGAGGCGGCCGTGCGCCGGCTCGGGCGGCCGTGCGAACGGCTGGAAATTCAGGATCATCCCGAACGGGCCGTGGTGGCAGCGTCCGCCCACGCGGACCTGCTGATCGTGGCGCGTGACGGCGACCGGTCCCGGCTCGGCCCCAAGAGCCTGGGCCGGGCCACCCGGTTTGTCGTGGATCATGCCGCCTGTCCGGTCCTGCTGGTCTGGCCGGACCTCGCACCGGACGTCGGGACTATGCCGCCGCCGCCACATCACCGTCACCACGGCGGGCCGTGAGCCGGGAAACCCGGACAGACAGAGCGACTACTTGTAACATCTCCTTCACGAAGCGTAGCGAACGGGCTTAGGGGCTGGGGGCCGACATGGCGGACATGACAAGCGAGGCCCGCGTGGTCGCCCTGGACCGGCCGTGGCCGGGCGATACCGCCAGCCGCAGCGGTGACTTGCTGGATGTCGTGTTCGGCTGGGCCGACTTCACCCGGTTGCGACGGCTGGTGGCGGGCCAGTGCGCGGCCGCGGGTCTGAGCGGATCGCGGCTTGATGACTTCGTGCTGGCCGTCCACGAGATCGCGGCCAACGCGATCGTGCACGCGGGCACGAGCGGGCGGCTGGTCCTGCGGCGGGCGGCCAACGGCCTGCGCTGCCTGATCGCCGACCACGCGTCCTACGGCGCCGAGGATCCCGCGGCGCCCGGCTGCCGGATTCCCCGGGCGCGGGACGGTGCCGAACCCCGCGAGGCGGACGCCGCCGAGACCGGACGGGGGCTCTGGCTCGCCGCCCAGCTCGCCGACGAGCTGAGCATCAGCTCGGGCCCCGACAGCACGATCGTGTCGCTGTATATCCGGTTCGACTAGTACGTCAACCTCAAGTTGACGATATGGCCTGCGTCAACCTATAGTTGACGCATGGATTCTATACCGGTACGACTCGACGACCTCATCAGCTACGTCAGGAGCCAGGATGGCACGGCCCTGGACCATGTCTCGGCGGCCATGCGAGTCTCGGAGCACCTGGGCGAGGTGGCCGATCACCTGATCGGGCACTTCGTGGATCAGGCCCGCAAGGCGGGCGCGTCCTGGACCGAGATCGGCCAGTCCATGGGCGTCACCAAGCAGGCGGCGCAGAAGCGCTTCGTGCCGAAGGCCGACGAGCTGCCCGTGCCCGGGGACGAGGTCGGCTGGCAGGAGGCCCTGGCCGAGGCCTTCCGGGCTCACCCCTTCTCCCGGTTCACGCCGCGGGCCCGGCACTCGATCAGCGCGGCGGCCGAGGAGGCCCGGGAGCGCCGGCACGACCAGGTCTCCCCCGAGCACATCGCCCTCGGCCTGCTGCACGAGCCCGAGGGCCTGGCCGTCAAGGCCATCGAGGCGCTCGGCGTGACCTCGGATGCGGCCCGCGCGGCGCTCGTCGCGGCGCTGCCGCCGGCGGCGGCCAGTGAGCTGGCCGACGGCCGGATCCCGTTCACCCCGTCGGCCAAGAAGGTCACGCAACTGGCCGTGCGGGATGCGCTGCGGCTGGGGCACAACTACATCGGGACCGAGCACCTGCTGCTGGGCGTGCTCGAATACGAGCAGGCCAGCGGCGGCGGCGTGCTGACCGAGCTGGGCATCACCCAGCCCCGCGCGAGCCAGTGGCTCGGCGCCGAGCTGCAGCGCCTCCTGGACGGCAAACGCAAGGCGGGCGAGGCCTGACGCCCCGGCCCCGACGCTCGGGCTTGGCGCTCCGGATCCGGGCCCGGAAAACGGGCCCAGCTCAGGCCTTCCATCGTTGCTGTAGGCAGGTATATGTTTGACTTAGGCAACGATTTACCGGGGATGGCGATGAGTGAACTGACTGCGGATGGTCTGACGACCGCGGGAGGTGCCGGGGACGCGGCGGTGGCGGCGGTGCGCGCGTTCAATCGGTTCTACACGAACACGATCGGCTTGCTGCGCGGCAAGTACCTGGACACCTCGTACTCGCTCACCGAAGCCAGGATCTTGTTCGAGCTCGCGCAGGGCGAGGCCAGCGAGGTCACGGACCTGCGGCGCACGGTGGACATCGACGCGGGCTACCTGAGCCGCATCCTGTCGCGGTTCGAGTCCGACGGGCTGATCAGCCGGGAGCGCTCGGCCGCCGACGGCCGCCGGCAGGTGATCCGGCTGACGGACAGCGGGCGTTCGGTGGTTGGGGGACTTGACTCCCTGTCGGCCACGCAGGCCCGGGACATGCTGGCCGCGCTGCATGACGAGGACCGGCACAAGCTGCTGGATGCCATGCACGTCATCACCGGCGTGCTGTCGGAGTCGCCGCGGCCCCGCGGGTACCTGCTGCGGGCACCCCGGGCGGGCGACATGGGCTGGGTGGTGCAGCGGAACGGGGCGGTGTACGCCGAGGAGTTCGGCTGGGACGCCAGCTACGAGGCCCTGGTGGCCAGGATCGTGGCGGACTACGTGGACAAGCGTGACCCCGGATGCGAGGCGGCCTGGATCGCCGAGGTCGACGGGACGCGGGCCGGGTGCGTGTTCTGCGTGCGGGAGAACGCCACCACGGCCCGCCTGCGCCTGCTGCTGGTCGAGCCGTGGGCCCGGGGCCTCGGCATCGGCGGCCAGCTGGTCGAGGAGGTACTCCGGTTCGCGCGCCGGGCCGGATACTCCGACATCACGCTGTGGACCAACGACGTGCTGGCCGGCGCCAGGCGGATCTACCAGCGGGCCGGCTTCACGTTGGACAACGAGAACCGTCACCACAGCTTCGGCCAGGACCTGGTGGGCCAGAACTGGTCCCGCCGCCTGTGAGCGACGGGACCGGCCTGGGGCAACGTCAGCCGACGCGGCGGATGAGCCACCAGGTGCAGATCCCCGCCAGCGCCAGGGCCAGGGCGGCGAAGATCCCGGTTTCGACCCACTGGAAGGTCCAGAAGCGGCTGGCGGGCTGGTAGCTGATCAGCTCCCGGAAGTGGAACCGGGCGAGCCAGGACGCGCAGGCCTGAGAAACGCTACCCAGGCACGCCGCGCTGGCCGGTACCTGGGCCGGGTGACCTGAGGTGTTGATGACCTGGCCGGACAGGACCCAGGCGCCCTGCTGGGTCAGCGCCGGCGCCGCCTGCAGGCTCATGACGCCGTTCCTGATCCCTACCACGCTGATGGTGCTGGCATTCAGCGGCATGATGGTGGTGACGGGCGCTACGAGGTGCGCCCGGATCCATTCGGCCCAGACGAACTGAACGGCGGCGAAGGCCCCCAGGGTGGCCGCCATCGCGGACACGGTGCGGCGGGTCAGCATCCCGGCCGTGACGCCGAGGGCAAAGGCGAAGGCGGCGTAGCCGAGGGGCGCGACGCCGCGCGCGGCGAACAGCACCGGCCCGAGCCGCTCGAGCAGCAGCCGGTGACCATAGGGGATCTCCATCGTGCTGTCCATCGGGCTGGACCACCACGTCAGCATGAGGCTGAGCAGCCCCGCCGTGGCCATGCTGGCCAGGCCGGTCAGGCCGAGCTTGACGGCCAGCCAGCGGGTCTTGGTCACGCTCTGGTTGAAGGTCAGCGGGAGGGTGCGGGCCTCGATCTCACGAGTGATCAGGGGTGCGCCCCAGAACACCCCGATCACGGCCGGCGTGAGGAACATGATCCCCAGCCCCAAGAGGTAGATCACGGTGTCGAACCCCGGCAGCTTGTTGCTGAAGGCGTTGGTAAGCGGCCCGCAGCTGGACCCGGTACAGGTGGCGATGCCGCTGCCGTCGTAAAGGTGCGCCATGTACGGGCCGGTAACGGCCAGCGCGATGGCGAGCATGGCCAGGACGGCAGCCGCCGCGATGGCCTGGGCGCGGAACTGGCGCCAGGTGAGCCAGATCATGGTCATGCCTCCGGGACGGGTTGGCGTTGGGTGGCGGCCCGGCTCAGGGAGTCCAGGACCAGGTCTTCCAGGCTCTGGCCATGCGCGGCGAGCAGTCCGGTGACCGGACCGGCGAGCTGGACTCGCGAGGCGACCAGCACGACCAGGTAGTCGCAGATCCGCTCCAGGTCGCTGACCAAGTGCGAGGACATGACGACGCTGATCTGGCGGGCGGCGGTGAACTCGGCCAGGCTGCGGAGGAACTCACTGCGGGCCAGCGGGTCAAGGCTGGCGATCGGCTCGTCCAGGACGAGCAGCTCGGGCCGTTTGGCCAGGGCCAGGGTCAGGGCGAGCTGGGCCCGCTGGCCGCCGGACAGCTGGCCAGCCCGCTGGCGCGGATCCAGGCCCAGCGCGTGGATCCGGTCGCGGGCGAGGGCGGCGTCCCAGCCCGGGTTCATATGGGCCCCGAACCTGAGGTGGTCGGTGACGGTGAAGCCGGCGTAGACCGGAGAGTCCTGGGCGACGAAGCCGACCTTGGCCAGCTGCGCCGGGCCGCTGGCCGGCCTGCCGCCGAGCACCTCGATCGTGCCCGAGGTGGGTGCCAGCAGGCCGACGGCCAGGTGCAGCAGGGTCGTCTTCCCGGCGCCGTTCGGGCCGACCAGCCCGACGATGTTCCCGCCGGGAATGCTCAGGGTGCAGTCGGCCAGCGCCTGGCGCTGTCCGTACCGCTTGCCGAGCCCGTGCGTGCTAAGTGCAGTAGTCATGAAGCGAACGTAGGCGGCTAGCTTCCTGCCGGTCTGCGGCCCTAGGAGCGAACTCGTACGCCGTGAGGATGAACCGGGACCGCCGTACGGACGATGTGCGCGCCGCGCCGCGGGTGTTACGTTCAGCGCATGCGGGTGACACGGTCAGTCCTGGATATGACGCTGGATGGCGGCTTCGCCGCCGTCGGCATCGGGCTGACGGCCATGGCCACGTGGACCCCGATCAGCCTGACCGGGGCGCCCCTGGCCGGGCCCGCCTGGCTGCTGGCGATCCTGCCGGTGCTGATCGGGGGCCCGCTGTTCCTGCGCCGCCGGGCACCGCTGCTGATGTGGGTCATCGTGTGGGCGGGTATAGCGCTGCAGGCACTGGTCACCCACCAGCCGCCCAAGGGGCCTGAGCTGGTGTTCGTGCTGTGCGTCGGCAGCTACGCGCTGGCCGCGCACGCCAGCGGGGGCCGCGCGGTCGCCGGACTGGCGGTCGCGGCATGCGGTCTGGCAATCTTCACGGCGGCCGCCCACCAAGATGTGCTGGGGGCAGTGGTACCGCGCACCCTGCTCGGGGGTCAGGCGCACGGCGGGACCGCGTTCCTGGCCGCGGAGATCCTGGCGTTCTGGCTGGCCGGGGTGTTGGTCCGAGGCCGCAGACGGGCCGCGGCGCTGGCCCGGCACAACCAGGCGCTGCAGCGCCAGGCCGAGCAGGCAGTGACCGCGGAGCGGGCCCGGATCGCCCGTGAGCTGCATGACATCGTCGCCCATCACCTCAGCGTGGTCGTCTTGCAGGCGGCCGGGGCGCGAGCATCGGGCCAGGCTAGTGACCGCACGCTGGAGAAGATCGAGAACAGCGGGCGGCAGGCGCTGACCGAGATGCGCCGGCTGCTCGGCATGCTGCGCGAGCCGGACGAGGAGCCCGCGCTGACCCCGCAGCCCGGGCTCGGCGAACTGCCGGCCCTGGCCGAGAGCGTCCGCGCGGCGGGCCTGCCGGTCCGCCTGCTCGTCGACGGCGACGCCGCGGCGCTGCCCGCGGCGGTGGACGTGTCCGCCTACCGCATCGTCCAGGAGGCGCTGACCAACGTGCTCAAGCACGCGGGTTCGGCCCGGGCCGAGGTAAGCGTCGGCGTGGTCGGCGACGCGCTCATGATCGAGGTCACCGACGACGGCCCCGGCCCCGGGGCGGCGGACCTGGCCCGGCCAGTCCCGGCGGCGGGCGGGCGCGGGCTGACCGGGATGCGAGAGCGGGTGGCGCTGTTCGGCGGCGAACTGCTGGCCGGGCCGGAGCCCGGCGGCGGCTTCGCGGTCCGGGCCCGGCTGCCGGTCGGCGGCGGGGGTGTCATGATCAGCAGGGTGTCATGATCAGCGTGCTGATCGCCGACGACCAGGACCTGGTGCGCGAGGGCCTGCGGATGATGCTCGAGGCCGAGCCGGACCTGGCCGTCGCGGGCGAGGCCGGGACCGGGCAGCAGGCCCTGGCGCAGACCCGGCGGCTGGATCCCGATGTCGTCTTGATGGATGTCCGGATGCCCGGGCTCGACGGGATCGAGGCCACCGAGCAGCTGGTCCGGGGCGGCTGCCGGGCGCGCATCTTGATGCTGACCACGTTCAACCTGGACGAGTACGTGTACCGCGCGATGAAGGCCGGGGCGAGCGGGTTCCTGCTCAAGGACGCCAGCCGAGATCAGCTGGCCGCCGCCGTGCGGACCGTGGCGGCTGGCGAGGCGCTGCTGGCACCGGCCATCACCCGGCGGCTGATCGAGGACTACTGCCGCGGGCCCGCGCCCGGGGTGTCTCCCGGCGTAGCCGGGAGACACCTCAGCGAGCGGGAGCTGGACGTGGTCCGGGCCGTGGCGGCGGGCCTGTCGAACGCGGAGATCGCGGCCCAGCTCTACCTCAGCGAGGCCACGGTCAAGAGCCATGTGGCCCGCGTGCTGGCCAAGCTGGACCTGCGCGACCGGGTGCAGGTCGCGGTGTTCGCCTACGAGAACGGGATCGTCCGGCCCGGCCACCGCGAACCGAGGTAACGGCGGCATCAGGGATTGGGCTAGTGCTCCAGGGAGGGCCTGGCCAGCGGCCAGCCCCCGCTAGCGAGTCTGGCCCGGACCCGGTTGACGTCGGCGTCGGTGGGCTTGTGCTCAGTGACCAGGGTGATGGCCCTGCGGATCGCCTCGGCCGATTCGGGCTTGCTCTCGTTGGCCAGTTCGTCGGCGATCGCGCCGACCTCGTCGTTGGTCAGCTGGCTGCCGAGCAGCGCGAACAGCGGGATGTAATCCACGTCGGGCACGCCTTCGGGGTAACCGGCCCGCAGCCATTCGATGATCTTGCCTAGGACAGGAGGCAGTGCCATGTCTTCCAACCTCTCGTTGGCTGGTCCGGGTGGTTACTTCTTCACCGGGGGGTGGCCGATCTGGTACACCTCGTAGACGGACCAGCCCAGGGCGGCCAGGATAGCCAGGGCGATGATCACCGCGATGATCAGGCCGAGCACGTTGCCGCCGTACAGGCGATCATCATCGGCGGACGTGCCCGCCGTTCCGCCGCCCGCCCCGGCGATCGCGCTCTGCACGCGGGCACCCGGCCAGGCCAGGGCGCGCAGCCCGACGGCGAACAGCGCGGGCAGCCCGGCCCCGGCGATCAGCCCGTAGACGACGATCTTCCACAGCGCTTGGTAGTTGATCCAGGACATGGTTTGCTTCCCTGTTCTCAGGCCGCGGCGGCGGGCTGGCGTTCGGCCGGGGTGACCCCGCCGGACCATTCGTCGTTGACGTTGTGGTGGTCGACCTTGGTGGCGCGGGACTTCCAGTAGATCGCCGCGACGACCGCGAGCAGGATGAGCAGGTCGACGATGACGCCCGGGGTGCCGCCGATCGCGCGGGCCAGGGCGTCGGCGCCGGCTCCCACGAGCGCGGCCGACGGAAGGGTGAAAAGCCACGCGGTGGCCATCCGGCCGGCTACGTTCCAGCGGACCTCGGCGCCCTTCTTGCCGAGCCCGGTGCCGATGATCGAGCCGGTGGCGACGTGGGTGGTGGACAGTGAGTAGCCGAAGTTGCTGGACAGCAGGATGATCGCGGCCGAGGCGGACTCGGCGGCCATGCCCTGTGGCGACTCGATCTCGACCAGGCCCTTGCCCAGCGTGCGGATGACCCGCCAGCCACCGATGTAGGTACCGAGGCTGATGGCCAGGGCGCAGCTCAGGATGACCCAGAACGGCGCGTTCGACTTGGCGGCCAGCGTCCCGTTGGCGATCAGGGCTAGGGTGATGACCCCCATCGTCTTCTGCGCGTCGTTGGTGCCGTGCGCCAGGGAGACCATGCACGCGGACGCGACCTGTCCGACCCGGAAGCCGTGTCTTCGGCCGGTGTCGGTCAGGCGCCGGCTGATCCGGTAGACCAGCCAGGTGCCGGTCGCCGCGACCAGCGCCGCGATGACCGGCGACAGGACGGCCGGGAGGACGACCTTCGAGACCAGGCCGTGCCACAGGACGGCATGGCCGCCGGCGGCGGCGATCGTCGCGCCGATGACGCCGCCGATGAGAGCGTGCGACGAACTCGACGGGATGCCGAGGAGCCAGGTGAGCAGGTTCCAGGTGATCCCGCCGGCCAGGCCGGCCGCCACCACGGTCAGCGTTACCAGCTTGGTGCTGACCAGGCCGCTGGCGATCGTGGCCGCGACGGCCAGGGACAGGAACGCGCCGATCAGATTGAGCAGGCCTGACAAGGCGACGGCGACCCTTGGTGCGAGCGCTTTGGTCGCGATCGAGGTTGCCATCGCATTGCCCGTGTCATGGAAGCCGTTGGTGAAGTCGAACCCGAGAGCGGTGATGACCACCAACACGAGAACCGCTGTATTCCCCACGGGACTAGCGTCCTCACCAGCGATGTTCGTGTCGAGAGGGCACACAAACAATTGAGCGATTGTCACCGCCTGATCAGCCAATGTTCACCCGATTACGGGTTTAGACATTGATATGACCAGTTTTGTAGGCTTTCAGGCAAGTGCGGCAATCCGTTACGACATCGCCTCACCCGCTTGACCGCTCATTTGCCCTTCCGTGCCTATCCTGCGGTCATGAGGCAGACGGCGCGCACCGCTGGGAGCCTGGCCGTCCTCGCGCTGCTGGTCGGCGCGTGCGTGTTCGCGGCGATGACCGGACCCGCGGTCAGCCTGCGGACGCGGACCCAGGCCCTGTCGCAGACGCTGGCGGCCACCAAGGCGCCCACGAAGACCGTCCAGGTCGAGGCTCCCTGGGACGAGTTCACCTCCTACCTGAACTTGGACAACCCGGGCTACTACAACGGCGGATCGTCGGTGAACCTGACGCCGGGCCAGCTGGCGGAGACCCAGCGCGAGATGGGCCGGGGCCTGGCCAGGCTGTCGGTACCACTCGCCGCGGGCGCCTGGACCAGCCTGACCGCCCACGCGCTGCCGATCGCGGCCGGAGCGGGACCGCGTGCGTTCTACATGGGGGACCCGCCGCAGCTGGCGGTGGTCTACCGGAACACGCTGCCGGCGAACGCTGAGCTGGTGGCGGGCCGCTACACGCACGGAGCACTGCCGCGCGGAGCCCTGGCGGTGACCGTTACCACGCAGACGGCCGCGCGATTCGGGTTGCATGCGGGCTCTCACATGGTGCTGACCCTGCTGACCGGCCCGGTCCCTGTCGTCATCACCGCGATCGTCCAGATGCGGGGACCGGCCTCAGCGTTCTGGACAAAGGACAGCACAGTCGGCGTCCCCAGCCTGGTCACCGGCCGTTTTACCTGCAACTGCTGGACCGGGTCGATCTTGGCGGATCCGGACCAGCTCGTCGCCATGCAGCAGGTGTTCGCGCCCTTGAGGATCGACATGCAGTGGGTGTATCCGGTCGCGTCCGGTGGCCTGAGCGCGGACGGAGTGCCGTCCCTGCTGGCTCACCTCAACCGCGCGAGCACCGCCCAGGTCGGGCTGACCGGGGCGTTCGCGGCCGCGGCGAACACCACGGCGGTGACGGCTCCGCTGGTTCCGGTGCTATCGGCGTTCCTGGACACCCAGGCCGCCGTGCAGACCGTCCTGCTCCTGCTGTTCGTCAGCCTGATCGTCGCCGGGGCGGCGGTGATCGTGCTCGCGGCCGGGATGATCGCCGCCCGCCGGGCCGATGACCTGGGGCTGCTGCGATCCCGGGGGGCATCGGTGCGGCAGGTCGCGGCGATGATGCTGCGCGGTACCGCGGCCGTGTCGGTGCTGGCTAGCCTGGCCGGCGCGGGCTTGGCGGTGGCCGTGACCGGCCCGGCGGACGCCTCGTCGGCGCTGGGCCTGTCGCTGGCCGCGATCACG
>Ga0070735_10001845_pt1 | contig 19750 bp, 17 predicted proteins | sample Coa_R1_FD_66443 | JGI IMG/M metagenome (GOLD analysis project Ga0070735, IMG submission 66443) | Surface soil microbial communities from Centralia Pennsylvania, which are recovering from an underground coalmine fire - Coalmine... | ecosystem: Environmental > Terrestrial > Soil > Unclassified ... | reverse complement strand
TAGGTCACCTGGCGGCTGGCGATCGCGCCATCCATGCCTTTCACGACGAGCTCCGCCGCTTCGGTCCAGCCCATGTGGCGCAGCATCATCTCGCCCGAGAGGATCACGGAGCCGGGGTTCACCTTGTCCTGGTTCGCGTACTTCGGCGCGGTGCCGTGCGTCGCCTCGAAGACGGCGTGGCCGGTGACGTAGTTGATGTTGCCGCCCGGCGCGATGCCGATCCCGCCCACCTGTGCGGCGAGCGCATCGCTGAGGTAGTCTCCGTTGAGGTTCAGGGTCGCGATGACGTCGAACTCGTCGGGCCGCGTGAGGACCTGCTGGAGCGTGATGTCCGCGATCGCGTCCTTGATGAGAACCTTGCCCTGATCGAGCGCCGCCTTCTGCTCAGCGTTCGCCGCCGGCTCGCCTTTGCCGGCCTTCGTCTTCTCCCACTGATCCCAGGTGTAGACCGAGTCGCCGAACTCACGCAGGGCGAGCGCGTAACCCCAGCGCATGAATGCGCCCTCGGTGAACTTCATGATGTTGCCCTTGTGCACGAAGGTCACACTCTTGCGCTTCTGGTCGATCGCGTACCGGATGGCGGCGCGCACGAGGCGCTCGGTCCCCTCGCGGCTGACGGGCTTGATGCCCACTCCGGAGGTCGCCGGGAAGCGGACCTTGCGGAAGTCGCCGGGGAACTCTTTCTGGATGAAGCCGAGGATCTTCTTCGCCGCCTCGCTCTCGGCTTCGAACTCGATCCCCGCGTAGATGTCCTCCGTGTTCTCGCGGAAGATGACCATTTCGACGTCCTGGGGACGCTTGACCGGGCTGGGCACCCCTTCGAACCAGCGCACCGGCCGCAGGCACACGTAGAGGTCGAGCAGCTGCCGCAACGCCACGTTGAGCGAGCGGATCCCCCCGCCGACGGGCGTCGTCAGCGGCCCCTTGATGCCGACGAGGTACTGCTTGAAGGCCGCGACGGTCTCGTCGGGCAGCCAGCTGTTGAAGAGGTTGTACGCCTTCTCGCCGGCGTAGACTTCGTACCAGGCGATCTTGCGCTTTCCGCCGTAGGCCTTGGCGATCGCGGCGTCCAGGACGCGGACCGAGGCGCGCCAGATGTCGCGGCCCGTGCCGTCGCCCTCGATGAACGGGACGATCGGGTTGTCGGGCACGTTCAAGCGGGCGTTCGCGCCCATCGTGATGGGCTGACCGTGGGCGGGCGGCGTGAAGTGCGCACTCATTGTGGACTCGAGTATCCCGCGAACCGACCGCGCGTGACAACCGTCCGCACGCTCTAGCGGAGCGAGAGTTCGGACGACACACCAAACGGTGTCGCTGCGAGCAGCCGGCGATCGGTCGCGCAAACGCTCCGCGCGAGCGCTTCAGACCGCTTTGCCCATCGCGTGGTACCCCTTGTCCACGTGGATCACGGACCCGGTGATCCCGCTCGCGAGGGCGCTGCAGAGGAAGGCGGCGGTGTCGCCCACCTCCCGGGCCGCCAGCTCCTGCGAGAGCGGCGAATTGTGCCGGGCGTAGTCGACCATCTGGGCGATGAATGGCTTGCCCCGCGCCTCCCCAGCGGCGGGCGCCTCTTTTCCGATCGCGCTCGCGGCGCGCGAGGCGAAGGGGCCCGCGCTGATGCAATTGACGCGGTGGCCCCACTTGCGTCCGACCTCCCAGGCGAGGACCCGCGTGTCGCTCTCGAGCGCTGCCTTGGCGCTGGACATCCCGCCGCCGTACCCCGGGATGACGCGCTCGCTCGCGAGGTACGACAAGCTGAGAAAAGCGCTGCCCGGCCGCATGAGCGGGGCCAGACGCTGGACCAGGGACACCATCGAATACGCGCTCACGCTGACCGCCGCGAGGTACCCCCGGCGGCTCGTTTCGAGCAGGTCTTTGGAGACCTCAGGCCCGTTGGCGAGCGAGTGAACGACGACGTCCAGACAGGCATCGCCGAACGCGCCTTGAAGGACCGCGCGGCACCCGTCGACCGTGAAGTCGCCGTGGTCCTTGTACCGCTTGTTCTCGCGCACCGAAGGAGGCGCGTCGTCGAGAGAGTCGAACTCCGCGTCGAGCGGCACGATCCGCTCGAACTCCATCTTGCGGCCGTCCGACAGGCGCAGCGACTCATCGAGCTTGCCCCGACGCAGGAGCGTCTGAAAAATGCCGAGGGCCGGGGGCCACGCGCCGACGCACACGGCGGCACCCGCCTCGGCCAGGGCCTTGGCGATCGCGAACCCGTAGCCGCCGTCGTCGGCGACGCCGGCGACGAACGCGCGCTTGCCCGCGAGATCGATGGGGAGCATCGGCGCCACCATCGTGAAAGCGCCCCGTCGAGTCAAGGCCCCGTCGGCACGCGACGCGCCCGCAGGAACCCTGTAGCCTCGAGGGTCGATGAACCCCTATAGCCCGCCCGCTGCCGCGCCGGCTGCCGCTTACGCATCCCCCCCCGCCTATGCCGCCGGCCCCGCGAGCGTGAGCGAATCGGCCATCGAGTTCTTGCGGCAGACGCGGCCGTGGGTGCAGCTCCTCAGCGTGCTCGCATTCCTTGGCAGCGCCTTCATGTTGCTCTTCGGGCTCGGCATGACGGCCGTCGGCTTCCTCGCGTCCGGGGGCGGAAGCAAGGCCGCGCAGCTCGCGATCGGCCTCGTCTACATTCCCATCTCGCTCTTTTACATCTATCCGGGCATCAAGCTCTGGGCGTACGGGTCGGCGATCGGACGGCTCCTGGCGAGCCACAGCGCCGTCGACCTGGAGGCCGCGCTCGGCGAGCAGAAGTCGTTCTGGAAGTTCTGTGGCATCGCCACCCTCGTGGCGCTCGCCCTCTACGCGATCGCCATCGTGGTCGGCGCCGTCGTCGGGGTCTTCGCGGCCGCCGGCAAGGGGCTTTAGTCCGCACGCTCGAGCGAAGCGAGAGAGCGGACTGAAACCGAAGACTGTCTCCGCACGCTCGAGCGAAGCGAGAGAGCGGACTAGGGACACCCGATCACCGTGCGCGGCGGAAAACGGCGGCGAAGAAGCCGTCCATCCCGTCGTCGCCGCCGTCGGGCCGCCCGTCGAAGCGCCACGTGCGTAGGCAGCGGCCCGCGTCGTCGGTCAGCCCCTCGGTCCGGGCGCGGCCGAGGACGTCGCGCGCGGTGACCGCGACCCACCCCTTGCGGCCGACGAACTCCTGCACGGCGCGCTCGCCCTCGCTCGGCAAGAAGGAGCACACCGCATAGACGAGACGTCCCCCCGGAGAGACCCAGCGAGCCGCGGCGCGAGCCAGCTCTTGCTGGGCGCGAGCGAGGCGAGGCAAATCGTCGGGGCGAAGACGCCAGCGGGCTTCGGGGTTGCGCCGCAGGGCGCCGAGACCGCTGCACGGGGCGTCGAGGAGCACCCGCGCGGCCTGCCCCTCGAAGGCGGCGAGCCCTTCGTCCTGCGCGAGGAGATCCGCGGTCATCGGGCGGATGTTGCTTGCCCCGGCCCGCGCCGCGCGACGCTTCAACGTCGCGAGCTTGACGTCCGATGCGTCGATGGCGAGCAGGCGTCCCTTGCCGCGCAGTTGGGCCGCCAGCGCCAGCGTCTTGCCCCCAGCCCCGGCGCACGCGTCTACGACCCTCGAGCCGGGCGGCGGCGCGACGAGCTCCGCTACGATCTGCGACGCTTCGTCCTGCATCTCGAAGTCTCCGGCCGCGAACGACTGCGTCCGGAAGGGCGAACGCCGGCCGTCGATCGCCACCCCCCACGGAGCCCGCGCCGTGGGCCGCACATCGACGCCCTCCTCGGCAAGCGCGCGCAGGCACTCCTCGCGCGTCGTCTTGAGCGCGTTGACACGCACGACGCGCGGCGCGACGCCGTTCATGCGCGCGAGCGCGGGCTCCAGCGCCGCGTCACCGAGCTCGTCGCGTAGGAGCGAGACCAGCCAGTCCGGGAAGGAGTACGCAGTCCCCAGGCGCTCGATGCGATCGTCGATCCGCGCGAGCCGCGGCTCGAGGTGGGTCTCGCCCCTCGCCAGGCCGAGGAGCGCGTCGAGCCGTGCCTGAGCGTCGGGCGAGCCGCACGCGAACCCGAGCAAGCGATCGTACTTCACCAGCGCCTGCGTCAGCGCGGTCGCCGCCCCCCGGTCGACCTCGTCGACGTCGCGCAGAAGGCGCTCGAGCACGTCGCTCAAGAACGGCCATCCCTTCGCCCGCGACTCCTCGAAGGCGCGCAACGCGACCGGCCCGGCCTTGGCCGCCTCGTCTTCAGTGCATGCGACGACGACCGGGTGCATGACTCTCGCGACGGCGTTTGGGTGTGGCGTCCGAACTCTCGCTTCGCTCGAGCCTGCGGACGCCGTCGCGCGCGGGTTCGCGTCCGTGGGGCACGAGACACGTGGGCCCCCCTCCGATGAGATCCGCACGTCCCGCCTTGCGCAGCGCTTCGCGCGCGAGCGGCTGCTGCCCTTCGTCCCACCAATAGAGGAGCGCCTTCATGAGCTTCTTCTCGTGCAGATCGCGCACGACAGGGACGGGCTCCATCGTGAGCGGGTCGACCCCCGTGAAATACATGGTCGTGGCGATGGCCATGGGCGTCGGAATGAAGTCCTGCACCTGACGGGGGCGCGCGTTCCTGGCCTTGAGCCAGAGCGCGAGCTCGATCGTGTCTTTCATCGTGGACCCGGGGTGCGCGGTGATGAAGTACGGCACGAGGTACTGCTCCTTGCCGGCCTGCTCGCTCGCCTGACAGAACGCCTGCGCGAAGCGCTCATAGTGTTCGATCGGCGGCTTCTTCATCTTGCCCAAAACATCCGGGTTCGAGTGCTCGGGCGCGACGCTCACCTGCCCGCCTGTATGGTGGCGCGCGAGCTCTCGAATGAACTCCGGGCTGCGCTCGGCCAAGTCGTACCTCACGCCGCTCGCGACGTACGCCCTCTTCACGCCGGGCTCGGCCCGGACGCGCCGGAGCAGGTCGATCAGCGGAGCGTGATCGGTGACGAGGTTGTCGCAGATGCCCGGGTGAACGCACGAGAGACGTCGGCAGGCGTGCTCGGTCTCGTCGTCCTTGCAGCGCATCTTGTACATGTTGGCGGTGGGGCCGCCGACGTCGGTGACGGTGCCGCGGAAGCCGTCCATGCGGGAGAGCGCGCGCACCTCCCGCAGCACGCTTTCGGCGCTGCGGCTCTGGATGATGCGGCCCTCGTGCTCGGTGATGCTGCAAAACGTGCACCCCCCGAAGCACCCGCGCATCGTCACGATCGAGTGCTTGATGGTCTCGAACGCCGGAATGCGCTCCTGCCCGTAAGCGAAATGAGGGCGTCTCGCGAACGGCAGGTCGTAGAGGGCGTCCATCTCCCCCTCGGACAGGGGCAGCCCGGGCGGGTTGAAGAACACGGCCTCGTCCCCGTGGGGCTGCAAGAGGGGCCTGGCGTTGTGCGCGTTCGTCTCGTACTGGAGCATCCTCGACATACGCGCGAACGCCGTGCGATCGGCGACCACGTCCTCGAACGACGGCAGCACGACGAGCTTCCCGTCGGTAACGTACCGACTCGCGTCGGCCGCGAGGTGAGCCCAGGCGCGCCGGTTCTTGAGGATGCGGGCCGTCCCGCGGACGTCGGTCAGTTGGTCCACCCGCTCGCCCGAGTCGAGGCGGCGCGCGATCTCCCACGCGGCGGCTTCTCCCATGCCGTAAACGAGCAGGTCTGCCTTGCTGTCGAGGAGGATCGACCGCCTCACCGAGTCGCTCCAGTAGTCGTAGTGCGCGATCCGGCGCAGCGACGCCTCGATGCCCCCGATGACGATCGGAACCCCCGGAAACGCCCGGCGGCAGAGGTTCGCGTACACGATCGTCGCGCGGTTGGGGCGCATGTTCGTGCGGCCGCCGGGCGAGTAGCTGTCCTCCGAGCGAACCTTCTTCTGCGCCGTGAGCTTGTTCAGCATCGAGTCGAGGTTGCCCGCACTGACGCCGACGAAGAGCCTCGGCTGGCCCATGCGCGCGACGTCGGACACGCCCGACCAATCGGGCTGCGCCACGACCCCCACGCGCAGCCCGCGCCCGGCCAGGAAGCGCGCGACGAGGATCGGCCCGAAGGCCGGGTGGTCGACGTATGCGTCGCCGGTCACCATCAAGACGTCGAGCTCGGCCCATCCGCGCGCGTCCATCTCTTCTCGCGTCGTCGGCAAGAAGGCGGTTAGATCTCGCGGCGCCGCGCTGCGCGAGGACGTTCGGAGCTGGACGAGCGCCATGGACCGCGCCGAGTGTGAACGAGGCGACCGCCGCGCGCCAGCCGCCCGAACATGCTAGATCCCCTTTCGGAGACGCATGGATCGGCTCCACGCGCTGCTCATCCTGGCCTGGGCCTTGGTTCGTTCGCTCGTCGCCCCGGTCTTCGGCGGCCGTCGAGGCCTGCTGGACTTCCAGCGGAGCTACGCCGCGGACCGCGTGCCGCCCGTCTCCGCCGACGAGCGGGCCGTCATCGGTGCCGCCAGTCGCTGCATCGCCTGCGGCCGTTGCGACGTGGGAGAGGGCGCGCGCATCGTCCGTTCCGGCGGCGTCTACGCCGGAGTCATGGACCTCATGGTGTCGGCGTCGCGCGGGATGCCGGACTTCGACGCCGCGGCGCGGTCGTTCGCGGCGGTCGACGACGCGCGACTGGGGGAGCTCGAGCCGCTGTGCCCGGCACGGGTACCAATGCGTCGCGTCGCGGCGTTCGTCCGGAGCAAGTCCGCAGGCTCGAGCGAAGCGAGAGTTCGGACTACACACCCGACCAAGGCAGAGAGCGGCGGTTCGTGACGAGGACGGCGCTCCTCGCTGCCTGCATCGCGCTCGGCGTCGGCTGCGGCGGCGCCCCCCCCCGGTCGCCCTCCGGCGCGGCCCTCCTCCGGAGCACCGGCGCCGGTCGGCCGTCGCTCGCCGGCGTGGTGCGAGACGGAGACGCGCGAGGCGCGCTGGCGGTCGCAGTCAACACCGAGGGGATCGCGCCCGATCGAGGGGCGCTCGCCGCAGTGGCCCTCGCGGCGCTCGTCCAAGCACGGCTCGCCGCGCGAGGGGTCGACGCGACGGTGACGGGCGGTTGGGGCGGCTGGCGCGCGCGCGTGCTCGCGATCGCCCCCGGCGATATCGCCGCGACGGTGGACGCGGTGCGAAGCGCCTTGCTCGATCCCGTGGCGCCCGGCGAGGCGGCGCTCGCCGAGGTCTCGCAGCGCGTGTCCGCGCTCTCTCGACGCCCGATGGCGGACCGGGCGTTGATCGACGTCGTCGAGTGCACGGGCGAAGCTTACGCGACGGGCGCCGAGACACCGCCCTCCCCGGCGGACCTCGAGGCCTGGCGTCAGGCGGCGCACGGCCTCGGTCGCGTGGTCATCGGCGCTGCCGGCGACTCCGCGCTGGTGGACGCCGCCGCTGCCGCGCTGTCTCGGGCCCCCGCTTGGCCGCGCGCCGCCGCGCCCAGCGAGCCGCCCTGGCCTCCGCCGGGTGCGCGCGCCGTCTCCTACGACGCTTCGGGCGAGATCGCCCCCGGGGCCGCCCGCGTCGTCGTGGTCGCGCGAACGGCTGCTCCGGAGCGCGCGGTCGCCGCCGCCCCCGCTCTCGGCGACCCGCACGGACCGCTCGCCACGAGGCTGGCGGCGCTGGACGCGCCGGCCCGGATCCGGTCCGTCATCGCAACGGCCCACCCGAACGGCGGATGCATCGCCGCGACGATGGACATGAGCGCGCGCGATCTCACGGCGGACGCGGCTCGGCAAGTGGCGACAGCCGCGGCCCTTGCGCGGCAGGAGCTGGCGGTCGAGATCCAGGACGCCGTGGTCCCCGCGGACCTCGGCCGCTCGCTCGTCACGCGCGCGGTCGATCCACGCGAAGCGGCCGAGCGGGCGGCGTGGTGGGCGCTCGCGGGTCCGCGTCCCGACCAGGACGCTCGGCTCACCGTAGTTGTCGGCATCGCCCGCGGGCGAGACTCGCCGGAGGCGGCGTCGCCCGACCGCACGGAGGCAATTCGCGCCGAGATCGATCGCGCGACGGTGGCGTGGCATGCCCCGGTGGTCGAGTCGCATGTCCGCGTCGAGCGGGGTCAGGGCGAAACCTGGATCCTCTTCGCGTCCACGTGCGGTGTGCTCTCCGAAGCCGCGGTCGACGCAGGGGTCACCGCAGTGGTCGCGGCCGCGGCCTCCGCACAGACCGAGCGCGGCGACGACGCGACCCTCGAGCCGTTCGTGGCGACGGACGGGGCCGGGGTCCTCGTCCACGGCCCGCCTCGCCCGGGAGAGTCCGCCCAGGCGCTGGTCCGCCGGCTGGCCGACGCCGCGGCACGCGGCTTCGCTGCCGACCCGATCGACCCCGATCGCGTGGCGAGGGTCCGTACGGAGCTCCTCGCGCGCTCGGCGCAACCGGACGCCAAGGCGCTCTCCGCGTTGGCCAACGTCCTCGCACCCGGCCATCCGTCGTGGATCCAGCCGACCGGCACGAGCGTCGGCTTGTCTTACGCCTCGGCCGCCGCCATCGGAATGCGCGCGGCGAGCTTGCGCGCGGGGCCGTTGCGCGTCGCGGTGCTCGCCAACGAGAGCGATGCGCAGGCTGACGCCGCGGTACGTGCGGTCGACCGCTGGGTGGCGCGCCGGCCCGGCGAGGCGCGTTCGTGTCCGACCCCTCCGACCCTCGCGCCGGCCCGTCCGGGCACCTATGCGGTCGACCTCGAACCAGGCGCGTTGCCCGAGGTCCTCCTCGCCGCGCCCCTGCCCCCGGGCGACGAGGGGGCGCGAGCCGCCGCCGTCACCCTCGCGGCCGTCCTCGACGGCCCTGACGGCATGCTGTCGCGCGCCATGGGTGCGCCGGGCGCGACGGAGCCGACCGGACACGGAATCGCCCGGACGTCCGGCGCGACCGTCCTCGGAGACACGCACGCGCCCGCCTTGGTGGTCCGCCTCACCGCTCCGGACGCGACCCTGGACGCTGCGGTCGCGCAGACCCGCGCCTTGCTCGACCGGCTACGGCAGGGAGCCTTGCGCGAGGAGGACCGGCTGCGCGCCGTCGGGGCGATCGCACGGTCGCGCCTCGCGCTTTCCCTCGACCCCAGGTCGCGCGCCATCGCCCTGTGGCGTGGGGATCCGTCCGCCCCTGGCGCGCCGTCACTCGACGCCCTGCGCGCCTTCGCGTCGACGGCACTGCGCGACGACAATCTCGTAATCGTGGCGGCGCGGCCGCGGCGGCCGGATCTGGATTTACATCCCCCACCGGGTCGAGAATCCAAGGTGAGGCTCCGTGACTAGTCTTGGCGGTCCCGCAAGCGCGCTCGAGCTCGCCCCGACGACGGGCTGGGGACCACCGTGGTTCGCGGTCGGGGACGACTCCGTGCGTCTCCTGCGTGACGGGGCGCAGGCCTTCCCGGCGATGCTCGATGCCATCGCGAAGGCGGAGCGCGAGGTCCTGCTGGAGATGTACTGGATCGGCGCGGACGTCGTGGGCGAGCGCTTCCGCGACGCGCTGGTCGAGCGGGCGCGCGCGGGGGTCGACGTCCGCGTCCTCTACGACGCCGTCGGCAGCATGGGGATCGCCGCGGGATGGTGGGCCCCTTTGGTCGCGGCGGGGGGTCGCATCGCCGAGTACCATGCGATCTCGCCCTTCGATCCGCGCTTCCGGTTGGGCAGGCTCGAGCTGCGCGACCACCGCAAGGTCCTCACGGTCGACGCGGCGCACGGCTTCACGGGCGGAATCAACCTGGCCATCCAGTGGCTGCCCGAAAAGCACGGAGGCGGGGCGTGGCGCGACGACGTCGTCGAGGTACGCGGAGATGCCGTGCAGGAGCTGCGGGCGCTCTTCTTCCGGACGTGGCGCAAGCTCACCGGCGATTCGCCCCCGTCCGACGTGAGGCCCCTCTCGCGCTGGCGCACGCGGGACGTCTGGGTGCTCGCCAGCCAGTGGCGCACGCGACGCAACATGCACCGCGAGTACGATCGCCGCATTCGGCAGGCTCGCACGAGCGTCGACATCGCGAACTCGTACTTCGTCCCGGATCGGCGGGTGCGGACTGCGCTTTTCTACGCCGCCCGCCGGGGGGTGCGCGTGCGCGTCCTCGTCCCCGCGAAGGGCGACTTGCCCGTCGTTCAGTTCGCCGTCGAGGCGCTCTTCGACACCTTGCTGCGCCACGGGGTCGAAGTCTGGGCGCTGCCCGGCATGATGCACGCCAAGACTGCGATCATCGACGACTTCACCACCATCGGCACGTACAACCTCGACGAGCGGTCGTGGCGGAAGAACCTGGAGGTCAACGTCGCCGTCCAAGATGCGGCGTTCGCCGCTCACGTGAGGTCCTGGTTCGAGCGGGACCTCGCCGCGGCGAGGCCGGTCGAGCTCGACGCATGGCGAGAGAGGTCGAAGGCGCGCCGCGGGGTCGAGTGGCTCGCCTATGCGCTGAGGAAGCTGTGGTGACGGCCCGGCAAAGGATCCGGCGGGGCGTTCGCATCGCCGGGTTCGGCGGCCTGACGGCCACGATGCTGCCGGCGTTCCTCGCGCGCGAGGCCCTGACGCCTGCGGCCTCGCGCGGGCCCCTTCGAGAGCGCTGGGTGGGGACGTGGTGCAGCGGAGTCCTCGGCCTCTTCGGCGTCGAGGTCCTGCGAAGCGGCCCACTGCCGGCCCCGGGGCGGGGCCACCTCGTCGTCGCCAATCATCGCTCGACGGCGGACGTGCTCGCGCTTCTCCGGGCGTTCGGAGGTCTCATGGTCAGCCGCGCCGATCTGGCCCGGTGGCCGCTCCTGGGGCTCGGCGCGCGCGCGGTGGGCACTCTCTTCGTCGACCGCGCGGACGCGCACAGCGGGGCCACCGTCGTGCGCATGATCCGCTCTCGACTGGTCGAAGGTGCCACGGTGATCGTCTTTCCGGAGGGCACGACGTTCCCGGACGACGACGTCCGGCCGTTTCACGCCGGCGCGTTCGCGGCGGCGCTGCGATCGGGAGCCGACGTCATCCCGGTCGGCCTGGCGTACAGCCGTGGCTCGGGCGCGCAGTTCGTGAACGAGTCCTTCGGCGCCCACCTCGCGCGCATGGCCGCGGCGACGCCGTCGAAGGTGGCGATGTGCGTCGGTGCCGCTATCGCCGTGGCGGACGGCGCGAAGGCCGCTCCGCTGCGGGACCTGGCGCACGCCGAGGTGCAGCGGCTCGTTCACGAGGCGCGTCGCGTGGTCGACTCGCCGTCCCTTCACGCTACTTAGCGTCGAGGTCCTTCGGGATGTCGCCGACCTTGACGCATCCTCGGTCGGCGAGCATCCGCAGGGCGCTCACGGCCTTCGCGCGGCGCGACCTCGGCCGCTCAGGTGCCCGCGCGAGGGCGAGGAGCGCCCCGCAGCCTGCGCCGAGCTCCTCGGCGTCGTCCGGATCCGTCGCGCGGCGCGGGGTCGCGGCAAGCTCGACGATCGCGTCGAGCGAGGCCGCCGCCTCCTCGTCGGCTCCGACGGTCGCGACTTCGGCGAGCCAGGGGAGCTCCCCGAAGTCCGGGCAATAGGCCATCGCACGGATCGCTGTGAGCCGAAGAGCAGGCTCGTCGGCGCGCTCGCGCAGCCCGGTGCAGCCGACGCGTCCCGCGAGATGCATCCGATCCTCCTCCTCGCCGTCCTTGGCGAGGGTCCACGCGTTCGCCTCCGCGAGGTCCATCGGCGCGCCCGAATCCGGAGCGGTCACCGGTGGCGCGGCGTCGCTCCCAGCGCTTGATGACACCGCAGACACCTTGGCGGGCGTACCCCTGCCGCAGTGCGCCAGCGCGAAGGCGAGCGCGATCGAGACTCGAGCCCGTCCCATTTGCTACTGCGTGAACACCCCGAGCGTGCGGCGACCGGCCTTCCGATCTTCCTCTACCTTCTTGTTGAACTCCTCGACGGCCCGGTTGATGTGCATGCTGCAGAACTTGGGGCCGCACATCGAACAGAACTCGGCGCTCTTGAAGTAGTCGTCCGGGAGCGTCACGTCGTGCATGGCCTGCGCGGTTTCGGGATCGAGCGAAAGGCGGAACTGCTCCTTCCAGTCGAAGGCGTACCGGGCGCGCGAGAGCGCGTCGTCGCGATCCCGTGCGCCCGGGCGATGTCGCGCCACGTCCGCCGCGTGCGCCGCGATCTTGTACGCAATGAGGCCCTGGCGAACGTCGTCCGCGTCGGGCAGGCCAAGGTGCTCCTTCGGCGTCACGTAACAGAGCATGGCCGCCCCCGCCGTCCCGGCCATCGTCGCGCCGATGGCGCTCGTGATGTGGTCGTAGCCGGGCGCGATGTCCGTGACGAGCGGGCCGAGGACGTAGAACGGCGCCTCGTGGCACAGCTCCATTTCCTTCTTCACGTTCATCTCGATCTGGTCGAACGGGACGTGGCCCGGCCCCTCGATCATCACCTGAACGTCGCGCTGCCAGGCTCTGGTCGTCAGCTCGCCGAGCGTCTTCAGCTCGGCGAACTGCGCGGCGTCGCTCGCGTCGGCGAGACAGCCCGGGCGCAACCCGTCACCCGCGCTGATGGTCACGTCGTGGCGCGCGCAGACCTCGAGCACCTTGTCCCAGTGCACGAAGAACGGGTTCTGCTTGCCGTGCTCGATCATCCACTGCGCCATGATCGACCCCCCGCGCGACACGATCCCGGTGACGCGATGCTGCACGAGGGGCAGGTATTCGGCGAGGACGCCGGCGTGGATGGTGAAGTAGTCGACCCCCTGCTTGGCCTGGTGCTCGAGCATGTCGATGAGGTCGTCGGCGCGGATGTCGGAGACTTTCTTGCGCTCCTTGAGCACCTGGTAGATGGGCACGGTCCCGATGGGCACGGGCGAGGCGAGCAAGATCTCGGCGCGGATCGCGTCGATCTCGCCCCCGGTCGACAGGTCCATCACCGTGTCGGCGCCGTACTTGAGGGCGATCCGGAGCTTGTGAAGCTCGCCCTCCACGTCGCTCGTCACCGCGCTGTTGCCGATGTTCGCGTTGACCTTGCAGGTGAGGGCGATGCCGATGCCCATCGGTTCGAGGCCCACGTGATGGACGTTGGCGGGCAGGACCATGCGCCCCCGCGCCACCTCGGCGCGGACGAGCTCGGTCGACACACGCTCCCGGCCCGCGACGTGGGCCATCTCTTCGGTCACGACGCCCGCGCGGGCGTAGTGCATCTGCGTCTTGTTGCGATCGCCCGCTCGCTTGGCCACCCACTCCGTTCGCATGCGTGACGTGTTAGGACGAAGGAAGGCCAGCGGCAAGCCCCGTGCCGCAGCGCGGCGCGCGTCCGTGGCGCCGCCGCCCGCTCACTCCGTGGCGCCGGCGTCGCTCGAACCCGAACCGCCCATGCCCCGCTGCATCCGGGCGAAGGCGCCGATGTCCGCCGAACCCATTTGGGCGACCGGCGTCAGCGACCGCAGATAGACGACGATGCCCTTCTGCTGGTCCGGTGTGATGTCCGTCCACTTGTGAAAAAATTGCCAGCCCATATAGGAGACGATGTTCGGATCGAAATAGCCGCCGTCGGGCACGCTGGCATTGAGGATGATGTTCAAGAGATCCTGATCGCTGAATCCCGCCGTCTGCTCGGGCGTGTGGGAGATATCCTTGAACATGTTGTCGGTCGCCGTCGGACCGTGGCAATTCGTGCACGCCGGTCCGCCGTCGCTGGTCTCGAAGATGCTTCCGGCGTCGGGCGAAAACATCGGCGGCCCTCCCCCGGCCCCGGCCTCGAAATTGAACATCGGCACGTGGAGCGACGAGCCGTTGTTGTAGCGGGCGTTTCCGATTTGCCAGTCGTTCTCGGACGCTTGGGTGATGGTGAGCTCACCGCTCCCGCACAAATTGCCGCTCTGCGCGGTCAGGGTGATCGGACTCGGCGGCATCGAGGTCACCGTGATCGTGATGGCCGACCACCCGGCGATCGTCAGGTCTGGATTGTCCTGCCACTGGATCGCGGTCGTTTTCGCGCCGGTCGAATCCGTCGCGCTCCACTGCACGTGGTCGGTGGCGTTGACGAGCGCCGGCAGCTGGAACGTGTGCATGCTGTTCGGGATGTACGCGGTGTACATGGGATTGAAGTAAACGGTGAGGGCGTTGGTGCACGCGCCGTTGCCCGAGGAGTTCCCCGGAGTCGTCGTGCTCGACGAGCACGCCGTGAGGGCCCGGCCAGAGACGACGATGGTGACACCTGCAGCGGCCACGGTCGCGAGAGCGGAGATTACGCGCATGTTCGAACCTTCCGACGAGTATGGGGTGCGGAACCCTACCCCAAACGCTGCTCTGATCGATAGGGATCGAAAGGACCTAAGGTGCAAGGCGGCCGATCGCGTCGGCTAGATTTTCACGACCATACGGTCGTAGACATGGGGCCCAAGGCTCGGCGTGTCGTGTGGGTGGCCCGCCCTTCGCACGAGTGCGCGGCGCGCGTATGTGGTGCAGAAAGTCCCGCTGTCTCGGTAAATGACGCGATGGCACATCTGGGGTCGCTTGCGGCGAGTCGTTTTGGCTGACTTGGTTCGACGAAATCGGTTACTTGCGTGGGCACGGATTTCACGCGGAGGTCGCTTCTCATGACGAAGACGTTGGTCGCCAGCGCCGTGGGCCTGGCTTGGATGGCGCTCGTACCGGCATGCGGAGGCTCGACCTCGTCGAACTCGAACGACGCGGGCATGTCGAACGTGAAGATCCCGGAGGCGGGCGCCAACCCGCTCATGTCTCCGGCCCTGAGCACGTGCAACAATTGCAGCAACGGGCAGGTGTGCTGCTACAACGCCATCGCGATGTCCGGCATGTGCCAGGACCCGGCCGCGACTTGCTCGACCGGATCGAAGCTCAGCTGCTCCAAGGCGTCGGATTGCAGCGGCAGCTCAGTTTGTTGCGTCTCGTCGGGCGGCGGGATGGGGGGCTTCAACTCCTCGTGCGTGGCCTCCTCGGCGGACTGCATGCCCCCCGCCGATGCCGGCGGCGGGGGTTTCTTCAACTTCACGACGCAGCTTTGCGACAGCACGCACCCGTGCCCCATGGGCGACAACTGCACCATGATCATGGGCGGGCAGCTCTGCTTCAATCCTGCGATGAGGTTCGGGGGGGGCGGCATGATGATGATGGACGGAGGGGACATGACGATGTCCGACGCCGGATCCGGCACGGGCTCCGCGGACGCGGGCTCTGCGACGGATTAGCCGTCACGCGGGGCGATTGCGCGCGTGTCCGGGCAGGTCCGGCGTCACCGTCCCCCACGGCACGCGTGACTCGGTCCAGATCTGATCGACTGGCTCGATTGACGCGCCCGCATCGAGGCTCCCCGCCTTGACCCACACGAACGCGGGACTCTGCGGCGCTGCCGTGTAGAGCGGCGAGCCGCACGACGGACAGAACGATCGCTCGATGGTCCGGCCGCTGCCGCCGACCTTCGTGAACGTCTTCGGGACGCCCTGGAGCAGGCGGAACCGGGCGCGCTCGAAGCGCACCCCGACGTTAAAAGCGCTTCCCGTCACGCGTCGGCAGTCGGCGCAGTGGCAGTAGGTCGCCGGCCCGACCGGACCGTCGTACTCGTAACGCACGGCCCCGCAGAGGCATCCACCCGTCACCATGGGCCGAGGGTAGCAGCCGGGTTATGGTGGCGCTCCATGACCAAACCCAAGCTGACTTACTTCGACGCTCCGGCGAGCCGCGGCGAAGAGTGCCGTCTGGCGCTCCACCTGGCCGGCGTCGAATTCGACGACAACCGCATCAAGCCGACGGACTGGCCCGCCCTCAAGCCGGGGACGCCGTTCGGCTCGCTCCCCGTGCTCGAGATGCTAGGACGCCCGCCCTTGGCGCAGTCGAACGCCATCCTCGTCCTCATCGGTCGCCTGCACGGGTTGCACCCAAAGGATCCTTTCGACGCGGCCCGCCACGAGGCGACGATGCACTACGTCGAGGACCTGCGCCACCAGCTGGCGCCGACGCTCCGTATGAAAGACGAAGAAGAGAAGAAGAAGGCGCGCGAAGCGATCGCGTCGACGTATCTGCCCTTCTGGGGCGCGCACGCCGAGGCGCAGATCGGCGACGGCCCCTTCTTCGGCGGCGCGGCGCTCCAGGTGGTCGACCTCAAGATCTACATCATGCTGCGGTGGCTGAAGAGCGGCCACCTGGATCACGTTCCGGCGACCGGCCTCGATGCGTTCCCTAAGCTCAATCGCGTGCACGACGCCGTCCGCGACCACGCGGGCGTCCAGGCGTGGTACTCGAAGCGCTAGCCCTTACGCTCTCGTCGCGCCGTCCCGCTGAGGATGCGGGTGTCGCGCGCGAAGCAATCGACCAGAAATTCCATGACGACGCGGACGCGGGCCACGCGCGTCAGGCCGGGGTGCACGACGAGGAACACGTCGCGGGTTCCGAGGACGTCGGGCGTCAGGCGCACCATCGTCGGCTCGCCCTCGGCGAGGAAGCAGGGGACGACGGTGATCCCCAACCCGCCGAGCGCCGCGTTCCATGCGCCCGGAATGCTCGCCGTCCGCAGCACGACGTTGGCGCCGCGGCCGTGAGCCTCGAGCCAGATGGCGCCCGGCACCTGCGCGAGGCTGCCGCTGTAGGCGATGACGTCGTGACCGGCGAGATGCGTGATGGGCGTCGGCCTTCCGCGCGCCGCGACGTAGCTTTCCGAGGCGTACGCGGACCAGCCGGCCAGAGCGAGCTTGCGGCAGACGAGCTCCCCCTGGGTGGTCGGCGCGACCCGAACGGCGAGGTCCGCCTCGCGTCGTGTCAGATCGAGGTTGGCGTTCCCGGCGAGCACCTCCACGGTGATGCGCGGGTGTTTCGCCCGGAGCGCCCCGAGGCGCCGGCCCAGGAACGCGACCAGCGTCTCCGACGTCGTGACGCGAACGACCCCCTCGGGCCGCGCGTCTTCGCCCCCCGCAACGCGCTCGATGCTCTGGACGGCGTGCTCGGCCTGCTCGGCGAGCGGGAGGATCTGGCCGGCGCTCTCGGTGGGCAACAGGCCGCCCGGGGTTCGGACGAAGAGCGTCGCCCCGAGCGACTTCTCCAGCGCGGCGAGGCGGCGGCCGACCGTCGTGTGCTCCACGCCGAGCGAGCGAGCGGCTCCGGCTAGCGTCCTCGCGCGGTGAATCGCCAGGAAGAACCGCAGGTCGTTCCACTCCAGCACGATGTTCATCCTCGCACGGGGGGCGTGCGCGCATGCCGGGTTCCGTGCCCCGGCCGTCCGCCGTAGCGTCGAGTTCGAAGAGAGGAGAGACCCATGACCGACTCGCCCGCCGTTCCCCCCCCCGCCGCCATCTTCGGCCTCGTCTCCGGCATGTGGGCCGCCAAGGCCACAGCCACCGCCGCGAGCCTGCGCATCCCCGACGTCCTCGCGAGCGGCCCGAAGAACGCCGAACAGGTCGCGAAGGCGATCGGCGCGGACGCCTCTGCGGTGTATCGGCTGATGCGGGGGATCGCCTCGGTGGGCGTCCTCGCGCCGCAGCCCGAAGGCCGATTCGCGCTGACGCCCGTCGGCGAGCTGCTTCGCTCCGACGTCCCCGGCTCGATGCGCTCGCTTCTGGTCGCCGAGATGGCGCCGGGCCACTGGCTGCCCTGGGGAGAGCTCGAACACTCCGTGCGCACGGGCCGTCCCGCGGCGCCGAAGGCGCTCGGGATGGACGTCTGGGCGTACTACAAGGAGCACTTGGACGAGGGGTTTCTCTTCGCGCAAGCCATGAGCGGGATGTCGACCCTGTCGCTCCAGGTCGTGCTCGCGTCGTATTCGTTCGCGGGGTCGCGCAGGGTGGTGGACGTGGGGGGCTCCCAAGGAGCCTTCGTGGCCGCCGTCCTGCAGCGAGAGACGTCGGCGAGGGGCGTCCTGTTCGACCGCCCCGAGGTGGTCGAGGGCGCGGGTCCGACCCTCGAGGGCTCGGGCGTCGCCGATCGCGTCGAGCGGGTCGGAGGGAGCTTCTTCGACGGCGTGCCGGGCGGCGGCGACGTCTACCTGCTCAAGCACATCCTGCACGACTGGAGCGACGACGAGTGCGTGGCCATCTTGCGCCGGATCCGCGAGGCGATGGCGCCCGACGCGCGGGTCGTGGTCGTCGAGATGCTCATCACGGACGGGGGTCCGCCCTCGCCGGCGCCGCTGCTCGACTTGAACATGCTCGTGATGCTCACGGGCAAGGAGAGGACCGCCACGGACTTCGGCGCTCTCTTCGCCCGGGCAGGCCTGGCGTTGCACGGCGTCACCCCGACGCACTCGCCGTTCGCGGTCATCGAAGGCCGCCGCGACTAGGGAGTCCGCAGCCGGGCACGAACGTCGGTCAGGTACCTCAGCGCGTCGTCGCGGGAGGCCAGCGACCGGACGCGGTCGAGGATCTCCGCTTTGCTCGCTCCCGCGTCGAGCAGATCGTGCCGAAGGGCGGCGTGCAACACCGAGGGCAACATGCCGTCGTTCACCGCGTCGCCCGGCCGGGCCACCCCCCCCACCAGCGAGCTCGCGGCGCCCTCCGCGGGCGTCGGCAGCGTCCTCGGCGCGTCGGGGCGAGCCTCGACCAGCGACAGGAGCGGCACGACGCTTCTCGCCTGCGCATCGCGCGCGGTCAGCGGATCGCCCCCGAAGGCCTCCCGAACCGTCGCGAGCACCGACGTGTGGTCGTAGACGCGATGATCGATCGTCCCACGCGCCACGTAAGGGGACACCACGATCGCGGGCGTCCTCACGCCGTATTGAGCGAACGTGAACCCGGAGCCGTTGTACTTGGACCGCTGCGCCCCGTCGTCGGGCGCCACGGCGGGTGGTGGCGCGACATGATCGTAGAAGCCCCCGTGCTCGTCCCAGAGCAGCAGCAAGAGTGACCGTTCCCAGACCGGAGAGCTGCGGATGGCCTCGTACACGGTCTTGATGAGCGCCTCGCCGTCTCGCACGTCGGCGAACGGGTGCTGACTGCTGCTGCCTCGGAACTCCTGGAGGACGTTGTAGCTCGGCTCGATGAACACGTAGCGCGGCCCGAACGAGTCCCTCGCGAGCTCCTCGGCCAGCGCGTCGATCCGGCGCACGTCGAAGACCGTGATGCCCTTCAGCGTCCCGACCATCGGGAACTCATCCCCCGAGTAGAGCCCGTACGGTACGCTCCTTTTCTTCAGCGCGTCGAAGACCGTGCCACGGGGGAACGCGAATCCGTCGATGGTCTCCCACTCGACGACGTCCTCGGTCGTGGGCGAGTGGTCGAGCCCTCCCGACGAACCAGCGTGGACGAACATCCGGTTGGGCGCGGTCGGACCGGGCATCGACGAGAACCATCGATCGCAGACGGCGTACTCGCGCGCGAGCGCGTGGAGGACGGGAAGCTGCCTCGGCGTATCGAAGCAGCGCATGACCACCCCCGCGGTCGCGGGGCCCGATACCCGGCTGTACGAGTCCACGAAACCCGAGCCGTCGATGGGCGGATAGGGCGGCGCGTACCGCGCCGCGGGTCCGCAAAGTTGGTCGAGGACAAAGGAAAAATCATGCCCCGGATCGGCCGGCATGACGTAGTCGGCGCCCAGGACGACCGGATACGTGACGCCCCCGAACGCGTTCGACTCGCCGCCCGTGAGACCATCGATCGCCGCCGCACCCCCGGTCTCCGCGTCGACCCCCGTCAGGCCGGAGAAGCCCAACATGTGGTCGAACGATCGGTTCTCGAGCATGAGGACGAAGACGTGTTCGGGCGGCCGGGCCATCGCCTCAGTCGAACACGACCGTCCTATTGCCGTACACCAGGATTCGATCCTCGAGGTGGAGTCGGACGGCACGCGCGAGGACCACCTTCTCGAGATCCCTGCCCTTGCGCACGAGATCTTCGACGTCGTCCTTGTGCGAGATGCGGGCGACGTCCTGCTCGATGATGGGACCTT
>Ga0070735_10001844_pt1 | contig 19753 bp, 27 predicted proteins | sample Coa_R1_FD_66443 | JGI IMG/M metagenome (GOLD analysis project Ga0070735, IMG submission 66443) | Surface soil microbial communities from Centralia Pennsylvania, which are recovering from an underground coalmine fire - Coalmine... | ecosystem: Environmental > Terrestrial > Soil > Unclassified ... | reverse complement strand
CATTCCCCGCAACCGCCTGGCCGTTTCCCGGCCACTCGCGGGGGCCTGTAGCTCAATGGTTAGAGCCGGCCGCTCATAACGGTCTGGTTGCAGGTTCGAGTCCTGCCGGGCCCACCATCTAAATCAATCACTTGGTCAGGGGTTATTTCGCCGCAACGGGATCACCGCACCAGAAACCGCACCAGATACGTGCGCCTTTCGTTCGCGACCCGGCTCCCGCATCGCGATTTTCTCGACCGCATCCGACAAATAGTCGGGGTGATGGTGGCCGTAGGTGTTGAGCAGAACCTCGAGCGACATTCCAAGATAACCGGCCGCCTGCCAGGGATCTGCGCCTTTCTGCATCAGCCAGGTCGCCGCCGTGTGTCGCAACGTGTGAGGCGAGATCCCGGCACCGAGCCCGGCGAGCCTGACGGCGCTCTTGAATGCTGTCTTGACTGAATTTACCGGCTTGCCATTAAACTCGACGAAGTGCTTCGCCTCCGGATCGAGCCGGTGCCAACGGCGCAGATGTGCAAGCAGGCGCAGAGGAATTGGGACGGTCGGTTGACGTTTATTGGTCTTCGCGCTGCCCTGTTTGCGGCGGTAGTAACGTCCGCGCTCCAGGTCGACATAAGAGCGGCCGACCGCTGGAATCGGCGATGCCGATGCGATCGCTCCTGCGCGCGTCCCACTGTAAATCCCCACTAAGATGAAGCGAGCCAGGTGTCGAAGCGGCCGCTTCGCCGTCGGAGCTTTCACATCGTCGTTCGGTCGACGCGATCTCCTTTGCATTTCGCGATAGCGCCAGCAGGCCCAGATCAATTTAGCCGCATCAGTTCGCGTCAACCATTTGTCGCGCGGCTCGCCTTTTTCCGGCAGCGAGACTTTGACGATTTCACGGTGATAACCTTCGGCGGCATGATGGCCGATGGCTGCGCGCAAATCTTCCAGATCTCGCCTGGCGCCCCCTCGGTTGCGCCGTTTCTTCCTATAAGAGCGACATGCCTCTCCATTGACCTCGCCGAGCATCTTTGCGCCCCACCACGCGTTCAGTCTCTCTCGATACGCTTCTTAAATTTCCGTATGGCGGGGACGGCGTCTTCGCTTTCACTATCGACTTTGAACCGATCGTGAAACTTTTCTAGCTGCGCATCCAGGTAAATCGAGAGAACGTCGGCGATTGGAATGTCGTCGATGTGCCGCACTCGCCGCTTGGGCGTGTATTTCGACGCTATATAATCCTCTAGCTTTCTTTCCGCGCCCGCAATTTCATCTGCAGCGCAGCCTGTGCCGACATCGCGTCCGTTGTCTCTGATGATCCAGGTTGCCTGGTGGGTAATCTTTCCGCTCTTGTCTCGGCGGGCGGCCTTAAGCTGGAGCCTAGCGCCCTTGCTTCGTCGCGGCATAGCTCGCGCATCCGTTCAATGTGAGCCAGCGTAGTAAATTCCTTGCCGGCAATCTTCTCAATCACTAATCGGGCGCGATCCCGCTCGCGTCGCAGGCCCGCGACCGTCATTCCTCCCATAGGAAACGCGATCTTCACGGCATCAGCAAGGCGAAGCGGGGTATTCGCTGCAATTTCAGGTTGCGATCGATCCGTCATCGACGCGCTTTAGAGACGCTGATCTCTGTCGTGGTGCGATCGCTATCGTCGCAATGGTCTATCTCGAAATAAAGCAGACAATTCCTATATCGCACAACAGAGTATGTTGTCGCACAATCGAACAGTCCGTCGCGCACGGCAGGCTCAATATTTCAGTCAAGCTTGGATCCTGCCTCGTCGATATCGCTGCTGCTCATCACTAGACGAGAGCACCAGGTGTAGATGGAGGTCTCACCGGAACGCTCGCCGAATAAGCCACCTATTGAGGAGACCTAATCTCCGAGCTCTTTCAAAATGCGGTCGCGGTCCTGAATATGAAGGGCCTGAGTTTCCCGTAGAGTTCGGAGGATGCTAATGCGTCCGTTATATCGTGGCCATCTTGGTCGAGCTCTGCGATCAAAGCTTCTTGCCTCGCAGGGTGCCGCTTGCCTTCGGCAACGTGGCGTTCGGTCTGAGCTAAGCGCTGCAATAGTCTGGCGCGCTCCATACCCTTCTATTCCAATCTATTGAGTTGGTGTGCCAAGCGCCGGAGAAGGTCCAGCCAATCTATTCGCGCGCCACGCGGACTAGTCGGAGCTATTTGGTCAAGTTGTCAGCCCGGATTCGCCCTTTGCCAGCGCATTCTTTGCACTTGGGTGGAAAGATCCGACTTCCCGGCTTCGTCAGTTGCTCGACCTTGGCTAGACCCGTACCGCCGCAAGCAGCGCAGCGATCTTCCTTGCCAAGCGCGGCGTTGATTCTAGCCATTTGGCGTAACTCCACGTGTTCACCGCTCGCTAGCCGAAGTCCCGACCGAAAAACTCGGTGTCATTCGGATTTCTCGCGTCGCTTGCGTCGCCCTGGAAGAAGTAGCTAACTGCGCCTCGTATCGTTCCGCGAGCGCCAAAAGTCGACGTTTGATGAAAGGGTCTGCCTGATTGGCAAGCGATCTTACTAGCTTGGCGCGGTCTTCAATGAACTTCGTCATGCAAAACCTTACTCAGTGCGCGACTGCCGCGCTAAGCTCTCAAATCTACGATAGCACAACCATTCCTGATAGCTGTCTTGAAGACGTCTTTCAGGCTCGCATCTCTGGGCGCCACTGCGACCTTCTACGGGTTGGGGGAGGCTGTCGTTATTGAGGACGTAGGCAGTTCGCGTTGTCCGGCCTTCCCCATAGGGGCCAATCTCAATGAACTTTTGTCAACGGCTCATTCGTCCGCCGCCCCTCCTATGCTGGCATCCGAGCGACCGGCGAATGGCCGCCATCCCCACGGCAAGCTGACTGGATATCCAAGCTTAACCTGTAGGAGCGTGCAAGGCTGGCCAGCAGCGACGCCCGATGCGGTTTCGGATGGGCTTTTATGCTGGCGCGATCATCATCCGTAATACTCAGTCTTCCCAGACCACCTTTTGGGCAGTTGAGAGCTGGACCGACCAATGTTCATGGATTGTGGAGGCAGCACGCAACGTTCGCCAGAAGCGGTTCTTGACGGGGCCGTCTCGGGCATTGAGCAATGGCCAAGACCAGAAGTCGCGCGGACACAAACAGAGGCCCGGCACACGGAGCTGGCTTCTGTATTTGCTTTGATTGATTGCCTCGACTAACGCCGGACGGTCACGCCTTGTGCCGGTTATCTTCTCTTCTTCCGCGCGGCGTAGCGGGCGTCGCGGGCAGCCTTCTGCTCTGCTTCGAGCGCTGCTTGCCGTGCGACGAGTTCTTCCTTTTCGCGCAAGAGCTTCTCTGCGGCAACGGCGGCGGCCTCTTCCGCGAGGCGCTCCCGCTCGGCCCTTGCAGCCTCTCGCGCTGAACTGACCTTGGTACGTGCAGCGGCAAACGCTTCGCGCTCGGCCTGCCGCGCCCTGACCGCGGGATCGTCCGGCCCGGGCTGGCTGCGAAACTTGTTCAGGATGTTCGTTCTGGCTTCCTGCGCCGCCTTCTGCCGGTCTGCGAAGCTAGGTTCCTTGAATCCACTCATTGATAACGCCTTGCCCTTTCCCATGATGAGGCCATCGGCCTTACGCGGACCTCGCGCCACGGACAACCCGCTGCAGCGTGATCAACCTGCCGTGTATACATATCTTGCGTCGGGATGAATTCCGCGGCCTGATATTAATCAAAACACACTTAGTCGTTAGTCATAGCAGTCTCTCTCGCTAATCGTTCGGCCTTCAGGCGCTCCAAGTTTTTACGCAGCGCGATTTGCTCCTTCTCGTATTCGGTCAGCGGGCTGTCCGATGGACGGAATACGTTGTTGGCATCATTTCCGCGTTTGCTCATAAGGTGACCTTTCGAATTGCCGGGCATCGGCAGTACTATCGCAAATGGCATCGCAATGAGGAACCGCTTAATCGAAACGCCCCGCATGGGGCTGGGACGAGGCCATCGGCCCCTGAGCAATGAAGGGAGCATCCCGCGCAGATCAGCTACATGTCAAAAATAAGTTGGGCATGTCGGCCAAGGTCGACGTTACCTTCGGCTCGTGAGCGCCGACGGGATCGTCCGTGGATTTGCCTTACGATCTTCCTTAATTCGCAGACTGTCGAGCTGAGCAGGCCTTTGGCACCTGACATTACGTGTCGAAGGAACCGCCATACGTAGCGGCCCTTCTTACTTCAATCGCTTTTTACGCTTTGCTTTTGGATCATTGCCCGCTGGGATCTGTTGGCGGATGGTGTCAGCTTCTTTCGCCAGTCTTAGCTCTCGCAGTCGGGCCATGTTCTTGCGGACGGCAATTGCTTCCTTGGCAACAGCATCCCCTGCTCGTGCGCCTTCCTCGGCGGCTAGCCGCAATCGGTTGGCTCTGGCAGTCCTGGAAGCATCGTCGGGTTTATCCCTCATCCTAATCTGAGGTTGTCAGCGCTACTTTTTCCGCGCTTGGGGTCGGCCTTAATCTCAGAAGAAACCTTCTGACCCTCAGCCAAATTGGAGAGCCCGGCGCGTTCGACCGCGCTGATGTGAACGAAAACGTCGCTGCTGCCGTCATCCGGCTGAATGAAACCAAATCCCTTTTGGCCGTTAAACCATTTAACTGTACCTGTCGTCATAATTCGTTTCCTGTCGGTTAGCGTGCAACAAGGCGTTACCACAGATAGCTTTGGGAAACACGAAAATAAGCGTCTACTTGGATCTACGGGCCACCCGGCGTTTGGTGATCCCGGCATCATCATCGGCAGCTTCTACGTGTCGGATGACTTAACGAGAAAGAGTCAGCCGAGCTAAGGTCGTCACTCTTTTATCAGGGGGGTCTCTTTCGAACGGTCCCACGGCCGCTTTCCATCGCGGTCGCGATCCCAAGGGCGAGCCGTCGGACCGTCTTCGTCATCTGCCTTTGCTCTAGCTCGGTCCACTTTGATCTGCTCGCGAATTGATTGGAGATCGTTCGGAACCGGCGTAGTTGCAACCTGTGCCTGGGCGGAAGTGGATATAGCGAGCAACGTCACGACGAGCGCTATTTTCATCAATGAGCCTCATCAACTTTCGAGAAACCTCTTTGGGACGTTCGGCCCTACAAGCTGCTCCTGCAAAGAGGAGCACATCCGGCCAATACCGCCAACGCGGCCGCGGTCGGTGCTGCCTGCTCTGTTAGGTGATGGGCGCCGGCTTTGCACTTTTTGCCGACGGCGGATTGATCTCCGCGATCCTGCGAAGGCAGTCGGCTTCAGAATCATGTGGTCCCGAGACGAACGTTCCGCTCACTTTAGTGCTATACCAGCCGGACACGACGCCAAGCCGAAGCGATTCTTCCGTGTTGACGTGACGCGGCGAGAGAATTTGCATAAATTTCACTTCTTTCAGATTAGCGCTTGTTTTATCGCGCGCGGAAGTCGCCGACTATTCGAAGACCATGACTAGCTCAGCTCTCGTGGCAAGCCGGGCAACACTTAACCGCTCCCTCAACAACCGCGGCAAATATTCTTCAGCTTGGCAGCAATTCGAGCGTCTTCGGCGATGAGCGGATCCTTGTAGGCGGCTCGTGATGCGTCGCTTTCAACGACCGCCGGCTTGTCCTTTTTCGTTGCAGACGCCGCATCGTAGCAAGCCAGTCGCTCGCCCGCATTTTCAATCGCACGACAGTCTGGTCCGGCGGCGAGAGCGCGCTGCGCGCATGCGCCCAGCATCAAAAGCGCGGCAATCTTCTTCATCGAATTTCCTTTGGCGCCTAATGGCCCCATGTTGGGATCGCGCAGCCTGTCAAAGGACGCTGCGCTCAAATGCGTTCAAAAACAATGCCATTCAGACGCCGATGTTAGCCGGCGTCGCTATTTCTTCCTGCCCGATGTGAAGCTCGGTTGCCAAGCTGCGGCCTTTTGGCTGGGAGCTGCAGCGATCACCTTGATCTTCTGCTTCTTGGGTTTCTTCGCTTCTCGATTACCCCTTTGCTCGCCCTTCGCCATGTTGGCCTCCTTGGGTTGATCGACACGGATGACAAATTCTGTCGACACGCGACTGTGCGTCCTTTGGCGCCAGATAGCCTTGGCACAGTTGCGGCTTTCGACGCCTAAGTCGACATTAGCCGTCCTTCTACGGAGCAAGGCTCAAGAAGTTGACGGAGTGCGTTGCTCTGCGTTCATGGCGCGCTCGAGGGCCTCGATCAACATCTGCGTCTCGACAAACTTGTTTCGCGCTCGCTCCGTCTTGTCTCGATCGAAAGCCGCAGCCAGCACCTTCACATGCGCATCTCTATCCTCGATCATGCGTTCGCGAGCTTTCTTCAGCAATTCCACTCGTTCGGTCATCGAATCTCCATTGCGATTATGCCGGCGTTGCCACCTCGGTCGACAGTTCTGCTCGTCAGACTGGTAGCCTTTCAATCGCTTGCGCCACGACCGATATGGCCGCTGCAATTGCTGCCCATGCCGCCCAAGGTGCCTGCTCGCGTATAAGTGGAAAACGTCCCTCCACCTTTGTGCGAAGATCCATTCCTGCGGCGGCATACAGGCCGGTGCAGGCCGAGGTTAGCGCGGCGGCAATAGCGACCCAGGAAGAGGTATCTTTCACCAACGACCATCCAGAGGCGCAATCATGGCACTCGCTACGCGTGAAAAACGACTACCGCGGCGATCGCCAGCGCGAAAAACAACGGCACCAGCACTGGAGGAACAAGCCACTCTCGGAGGTCGAATCGACGAATATCGGACATGTGACCGCCTTTCGGATTAAGGCGGGAGCGCAAACGCTCTCAGTCACCGATAGCTGCCGGGGTCGCGCGGTGATGGCGAAACCGGTAACAGCTCCTTCGTCCAATAGCGAGACAAATCGCATTCGCCGCACCGCGATAAGTGCAGGAAACGGCTATGAAGCAGTAAAATTTTGCGAACAAAGCGAGGTAATTCGGCCAACGCGTCAGCAGTCGCTAACAAAGTGATGGCTAATTGAGCCGAAAGAGCGCACCCTGACCGAATGTGCAACAATACAGGCCCCTTACTCGGCGCATCGCGACATGACCATCCGCTCGCGACGTGAAACGATTACGTTTCAGCATCCGTTCCGGATCAGGGGCATCGAGCGTCTGTTGCCGCCGGGTGCCTATGAGGTCATCACCGATGAGGAGATGATCGAAGGACTATCATTCCCGGCGTACCGAAGGGTTGCTACCATGATTATGGTGCCCACGGGCGGTTCGGCGATGGAAATGATTTCCATTGGTTCGGTCGATTTATCCGACGCTCAGCGCATTGATGCGAGCATGCCTCGTGACTGAAGAACCCCTTGATCTCGACAAACACCGCGGCATGGCCGCGCAAAAAGCCACGGAAATGCGGCGCACGCTGGCGGATGTCGAAAACAACGCAAGGCAACTGCGCGAGCGGCAGGGAGTCGTCGAAAACGAACTTCTGTCGGTTCAGGCAACGTCCTGGCCTGAGGCCGCTGCCAAGGCGCGCTACATCCTCAATTTGTACGCCGCAGGCCTCCCGCCGGACGATGCCCACCATCGAGACCTGGTCGCGGCAGTATTGGCGGATTTCGTCCGGCTCGACGACAAAGATTAAGCGAATTCTTTACTTGAAGGGTCTTTGGTTGAGGATCGAGCGCCAACCTGAAAAGGCATATAGCTCATCAAAAACCTCTTTCGTGCATGACGCGATCGGAGCGTGGCGTCGCATCAAGCTAGTACAGCACTGCAGCCAGCTTCGGCCTGCATAATACAGGAGGCACGTGCGGATGGCACTGACACGCGGCAGTTTTGGCGGTTATGAATTTGATCGGATGGTGGTCCTGTTCTCGATGATGGACGGTCAAAGGGAAGTACGCTGCGCCGTCAGTACATCCGCTATGGATGACTTGGAGAAAACGGCGAAGACCAAGCCTGAGCAACGCGAAGAGCAGTTCATGCGACTGCGCGATAGGATTGAAAAGCGAGCTGCTCAAAAGATCGTCGCAGGGGAATTCGAGGGCATCCCGCGCGGTATCATCTTGCGCAGCCTGGATTTCAGAGATGAAAGATAGCAAAGCGGCCCGCGATCCGCCGGCTTTGTTGAGCAACGAAGAGTTCGCTTCCCTTCGAGAGGTCAGCAAGGGCGATGCCCGGGGCTATATTCCCCAAGCGCATTGGGAACGGCTAGTTGCTTTGGGATATGCACTCAGAAGGCTTGGGTCCCTGCAGCTGACCGAGTCAGGCAAGCGACGCGTTGCAGCGGGAATAGTTCAATCTGACAGCAGCTAGATCTCTCAAACGCCATTTTTCTTGGGCTCGATTATGAGCGCGTTCCCTAGAATGTAAGCAAATCACCTGGCAAACAGGCGATCGTCACCGTTGGGGTAGGGCGCTTCGGCAAACCCCTACTCAATCGTTAGCGGGCCGCAGCAGCTGCTTGATGACAAGATTGGAAGACGAGGATCGCTTATTTTGCGCGATAGCGCGCTCCACCCGTTCAATGCGATCGCGAAGTTTCCGCTTGGCTGCGACGTTCCTGGCCGCCTTTAGAGAATCCTGAAAATCCTCCAGGATCTCCACCAGCAACACATTGAGTGAGCGCTCTTCAGACATCAATTCGCTGGCCCCCAACTCCCGCTATGATCGTCCTCTATAGGACGAAAGGTCAGTTGTCCCGCCGAATCTTGGTCGCCCTCCTCCTAATCGCCTACTGAGACGTAGCCCGTGACCGCGTTTAATGTTCTGAGGACACACAATGTGCTGTACAGCATCAGGGCAACGGTCTACGGTTTAGCTTCAGCTGTGACAGCTGGTCATCTTCAAGCGGTCCATGAAGCGGTGAGGTCCGAACTCGCCGCTTATTCTGGCAGTGGCCGCGAGCGTGCCGTCGGAAAGCGCAATCTCACTGATCAGGTAATTTCCACCAGTCAACGCATGCCGCGTTTGCGATGCAGCGAACGCGTTTGCGTGTGCGCAAACGAGGGAGACCATCATGAGTGTCGTTCCCGCAATTTTGCAAGGAGAGGCGCGGAGGCGCTTCCTTGAAGGCATCGCCTTCGGCGCTGTTGCGACGATCGCGATCGGTTTTCTGTGGGGCGATTGGATTACCGGCGATACTGCAAGAGCCATGAGCGCGAACGCAGAGCGCTGCGGTCGGATGTCTATCTTGGTCCCGATGTGCGTCGCGCAGTTCAAAGCGGCTGACGGCGCCGTTAGCAAGTTCAAGGCGTCCAGCTCGTATTCAAGGGAAAGCACCATCAAGGAATTTGTGAAGACCGTTGCTTCTGAGAGCATGGACTATTCCCTCGCCGCGGCATCCGCGGCTGGCGTGGAAGCTGAGTTCGCAAGGGCGGAACGAAGAGCTGAGCGGTTGTTCGCCAAGCCAGGAGTCCAGCGAAATGAGTGATCATAGGCTCAGACAGCGTTCCTATCTTCGATATTTCTTGTTGGCAGCAATCCTGTTCGGTTCTTTTGTGCTGCTCAATCGCTTTCAAGACGACAACTCGGCAACCATGGCTCCGAACCTGGTATTCGATCGCTGACGCTCGCGCGCGACGTTCTTTGCGAGCCACGGATTCACCCGCGCGGGGTCATTGTGACGTCGGCCGGTGGCTATCCCGGACCTCTTTCGTTGCGATCTCTCATGTCGAAAAAGTAACGCCTCACCGACATTACTTTAATAGGGCTGATTTTTCAGAAGGCAGTGCTAATAAATTCGCCGGCTCAATCTGCGCTTCAAAGGCTTCGCGCGTCCATCGGGAGTGACAGCCTGTCTGGCGGAAGCGGTCTCTGCTTCCTTTTCCAGTCTGAGCTCCCGAAGGCGAGCCATGTTTTGACGGACGGCGATAGCATCCTCAGCGACTTGTTTCATCGCACGTTCGCGCTCGTCCTTGAAGAGCCGAAGCCGGCTCTCCTTGGCGATCTTTTGATCCGTGGGGCTGGCCATAGTGATCGCTTGCCTTTCAGTTTGTTCGCCGCCCGTCTCCGGTTGGTTGGCTTGGCGCGATCGTCTTCCACCGCATGCCGCACGCCGAGCATTCCCAGTAGTTCGAAACCTCATTTGGTGAAAAGGTCGAATTGCTAGGAGCGGTCACGGTAGCACCACAAACGCAGGTGTCCGTTCCCGCCGGCGGTGACTGTCGTGCCGAATCGCGAATCATCCTCGCTGCCCAGCGTCGCTCGAAGTCTCTTCGGAGATGTATCGGGTAGATAAGAGCGTTCATCTTGGTGCTCCCATTTTCGCGGCGGGAGCCCAAACCGTCTCTCGGCCACTGACGCCGTTTCTCGATCAGCGGTCCGCTTAATATAGGGGGGACGAATTCAAATGCTAGGCGCAACCGGTCAACAAGGTAAGTCTTCTTGTCATGATATTCAGAGATCGAATGCGGCGATCAAGATAGAGACAGCCATCGTCTCAATGTTGAATCTCTTTCAGGTGAATTACTAGGCCGGTCGGCTCGGGTTGATGCGTTGTCAGCCTCATTAAGTTTGCATCGCTCCAGTCGGCAATGCTTATCATCTCTCCGTCCTGAGCTTCTATTCCTGGAACCTCGATCAGCTCCAGGACGTGCAACCCCTTCGCGTCGAGAAAGAAGGTATGATTTCCAAACAGTTCGGAGAACTGGGCGGCTGCTGGATGATCTTCGGCAAGAACTTGTGCCGGAAATTGAGCCAAGGTTCGGCTTATCTGGGCTTCGTTCAACTTCATGACACGCTCCTGCTTTGTTGGAATCCAAGGCCGTTGTTCTGCGTTCGCCGGCTGTCTCTTCGCCGGCTAATCAAAATATTGAATGATTTCCCAAGAGAGTTGCCCGGAAGTGGGCTCGTCGCTTAGTGGATCTTCCTTCAGAAGCGCGAGATGGCTGTTCGGGCCACGCTCTGTCATCCGACGGAATATTTCACTCGCGCCTTGCCGCGAAGGCTTCAACGAACCCAGCTAGAGGAGACGCTGATACTCGTCGCGTTGAGCTCGCCTCTCAGGAACCTGCGGACACACAGACAGCGATTAGTCGATACGGTTCAACGACAATCAACGCCGTCAGCTCAAGTTAAATATTCCGCGATCTCCTCAAGCGACGCATCGAAACGTTCACCAAGAACAACGCTTTTGTTGTCTTCCTTGACGAGCGCGTATTTTCCCAGGTTGTCTTCGTTGATTGAACGGGATCGCGACTTGTGGATCGAGTAGCCGAGTTTGCGTGCGCGTGCCCGCAGTGTGCTTTCGTTCGTCAGGCGCATAAGGGCCTCCTCGCTACGTGGAGGCCAAACCAAGCCTCCATTTCCGTCGTTAGCCAAAGGCTATGGATGACGATCTTTGATCGGGCTGAGCAGGCAAGAAGGTTGGACCAACGTTGCCGTGCTGCGAGAGCGCACACGGTTATATTTAGAGCATGGTGAGCTGAATCTCACCATCATCAATTTCACCTAGCGCCAACTTCTCGCGGGCGACGCGTTCGAACGCATTCCGATGCTTGTGGAAATAACTGAATGCTTGATTCTGGGCTCGAAAGGTTGTCTGGAGACGACACACCTGCCGAGCCGAGCCGATGGCGAGCACAAAGCTGATTGTCTGTCCCTCATCTGTCGCTGTCTCGGGCACAATCCGGATAGTTTTGGCCATTGAACACCTTTGCAAGTAACGCGATGGGGATCTGATCCGTCAAGGATGTCGCAAAAGCCGTACTACTGGCTACCCGCTATTTCGGGAGCCCTTTCTTTCGCCGCGTCTTTACCTCCAGCAACAAAGCCGCGTCCATTCTCGGCGTTTCTTCGTCCCTGGCTCGCCTCAAGGCGCGAAGCCGCTCCATGTTCTTGCGAACCGCGGCGGCCTGTCGCTCAATGTCCGCCATTGCTCGCGCGCCTTCTTCCGCGGCTAAACGTTGCCGGTTAGCGCGCGCGATGCTTTCGGGCGAGAGTTCTGCTGATTTCCTGCTGGCCATTGCGTCCGATCCCGCAACAAGTAAAGCCCGCTCAATCTCGAGATCGAGCGGGCACCACTGCCATTTCAGTACATCCGTGAAATGGCGTTAACGGTTCAAGCCAGCGATAGATTTTCCGCGCTGGATTTGCCCCGCATCTTGTCGGTCATGATTTCGAAGTTGACTTTCTGACCTTCAGCAAGGCCGGAAAGGCCCGCCCGTTCAACGGCGCTGATGTGAACGAACACATCGTTTCCGCCGTCGTTGGGCTGGATGAAGCCAAAACCCTTCTGGCCATTGAACCATTTAACAGTACCTGTCGTCATTCTCTTCTCCAAAGCGCGCGCATGCGCGTTTTCGCGCGACTATCACGCGAACTAATTCAACTTCGTCGATGTCTTTGGAAAAGGAGCCCGCGGGCGCATTCAACAAGGCACAGCGGCTGATCGAACATTACTAGCATATGCCTTCTTTCGGAACAAAACAAGAGCGCCACGACGAAAATCCGACGCTTGGACGTCCATTCCAAAAAGAAAGCCGCTGCCTCTTGTTCAATACGCGTTCTGCGTCATATCATTAACATGATCGCGGGCGGGACGATGATGACTGAACCGAAGTTCGAAGTTCTCGCGGAGTTGCGTCAGCTCGCCGAAAGGACAATCGACCACGCTGAAAAGGCTTTTGGCCTTTTGTTTGACGCGGAACGTCGGTCGACCGCCGCAAGTTCGGAATCGGCTCTCGGAGCAAGTGCTCGCCTTCTCCGAAGAGAGCCTGAAGATCAGCTTCCAACACGCTCGAAGGGTTGCGTCAACCACCAGTCTTCTTGAAATTGCCGCCGCACAATCCGAACTCGTGAAGCGGCAGATCGCCGGTGCTGAGCATCACATTCGGGAACTCGCGAGAGCAACTGCATCGAACATCCAGAACTGACGCCGCTCCCTTGAGGTGGTTCGACTGTTCAAAAGGCGAGCCGCGACCATTTCTCCCCGGCATTATCAGTCCCAGGCACCCGCCCGACCGGCCTCGGATTTTGAAATACTGATACGTCGTCTAAATGCGTTTCGAACGATTCATGCGTCGACCACCGCAGAGGAGTAACACGCTTGCAGGTATTCCTCCGAGACAACAACGTCGATCAGGCACTTCGCATCCTGAAGAAAAAGATGCAGCGCGAAGGAGTGTTCAGGGAGATCCGCCGTAAGCGCTTCTATGAGAAGCCATCTGAGAAGGCGACAAGAGAGAAAGCAGACGCCGTGCGGCGGTCGCGCAAGCTCGCGCGAAAGCAGGCGATCCGGGACGGACTAATCGCCGGTCCGATAAGGAAGCTGTCTCCCGGTGACAAGCGCGGGGCGAGTTCGCGCGCTCACATCGTTCGGGCACAGCAAGGCTAAGCGTATGACTGAAGGTGCACCCGCAGTCTACAACGGCTCCAAATCCGTAGCCGAACCGTCACGCGCGGGATTTTCTGTTCGAGCGCAATCGCTAAACCCCGTGGATATTGAGAATTGAAACAGCCACTAACGAATGCCCCTGCAACGAAACTGGGGCACGAGAGCGAAAGCTTACAGACCGGGGGAGCTTCCGAGGCTAACGCTTCAAGCGATTCAGAACCACGTTCGGCAGCTTCGGATATCGTGCTGAGAGGTTCATGGGCTTCGGCATCCGATGCCCGACATTGGACGCACGTTCTGGGACGTTACACCACCACAAGCCGCCTCCGCGGCATTGCTGAGTTGGCGATCACGGCTTTGCCGCTCGCGACGCTGTGGATCTCGGCCTGGTTCACCTTCTCCATCGGCCATTACTGGGCGTCACTTCTTATCGCCATTCCGGCGGCCGGCTTTCTCCTGCGGCTCTTTCTGATTCAACACGACTGCGGCCACGGAACATTTCTAGCCCACCGTCTCGCCAATGACTGGGTTGGCCGCGTCATTGGCGTACTCACGCTAACGCCCTATGACTGTTGGCGTCGCACGCACGCGATCCATCATGCAACCACTGGCAATCTCGATCGCCGCGGCATCGGAGATGTCGATACGCTGACGGTTCGCGAGTACAGGGCCCGCTCCTGGTGGGGCCGCCTGAAATATCGTCTTTATCGGCACCCGCTGATCATGTTCGGCGTGGGGCCAGCCTACCTGTTTCTTTTCCAACATCGGATCCCGCTCGGCCTCATGCATAAGGGTTGGCAACCATGGGCCAGTACAATGGCAACCAATGTTGCGACATCCGTCGTCGTTACCGCGCTCTGCTGGTTTATCGGGATCAAGGCGTTTCTGCTCATTCACATCCCGATCATCCTGCTCGCCGCCACAGCTGGCGTATGGTTGTTTTACGTACAACACCAATTCGAGCACACGACGTGGGAGCGTAATGAGCACTGGAATCTGCACGTAGCGGCGCTATACGGCAGCTCTCATTACGATTTGCCACCGCTGCTACGTTGGTTCACCGCCAATATCGGTATTCACCACGTGCACCATCTCTGCAGCCGCATTCCCTATTACCGACTGTCGTGCGTGCTGCGCGATCACCCTGAGCTGGGCGAAGTTGGTCACGTGACACTCCTGCAAAGCTTTCGACTTGTACGGCTTGTGCTATGGGATGAGGCACAGCGCCGATTGGTGTCGTTCCAGGAAGTTGGAGCTCGAAATCTTAAGGCGGTACCAAATCTCGCAATACCATAGCCAAAAGCGTGATGCGTGCTGACGAGATCTATTCCAGCCCAGAAGTCGCGATACGCAGCGATCAAGACTCTAAAGCGCTCACTGCCTCAACGTCGAACAAGCCAAGCGGGAACCGCGTATCACTATAAGCGCGCGTGCCTCAAATGCACGACCTCATGTGGACGACGTCCGCATTGAAAGAAGAAGCGGAAGTGGCTTTTCTCGATCCTGATCAAATCTTGATCGCGGCCACCGCTTACTTCTTGAGCAAAACACCAAGCTTGCGCGCCATGCGCCTAACCGAGCCTGTGTGTCTTTCCAGCCGAAGCGATATCTCCGCTGCACCGGAAAAGGCGAGCAATTGAGAATTTTACTACTTTTCATGGCGTTCCAATTGTGCGGCGCGTCCAAGAAATTCGATCGCAATTCGTATCGGCCTAGCGCGTGTTTCTTCTCCGATGGGTCCGGCTAAGCTCGTGCAATGAGCGGCTTTGACGCGCAGGGCGGCAGTACCGTTCAAATCCTTGTTGTCATTGTCATCAGGGGGTCCGGGGTCAACTGCCCCAACGGCCGACGTTTCTTATTCGGTCCATCAGTGATGGCTACATGCGGCATGTTAGCCATGTTACCGTTCATTCAAAGGTCGTATTCTGATTGGTCTGAGTAATCGGGCGGCACAGGCTGTGGCAGACTTCATTTTTAGGGCGAACATCGCCCACTACAAAGACCGTGCTGGCCGCTGAAACGGACGCTCAGAAGGTTGCTGTGCTCCGCAAGCTACTGGCAGAGGAAGAGACCAAATACGCGGAATGGCTCACCAAAAATCCCGCGCTGAAGAAGCCTGAATAAAGAAGCTGGCGCTCTGAGCTTGTCCCTCGCTGAATTGATTTGCCTCGAGGACCGATCAGCAATTCCGATGGATCTTGCCACGCATGTTGCAGCCAGCTGGAAAGCCCTTCGGCAAACGCGATACCAGTTCGCACGGTGCGTCGATGCCGCTAAGCGATGCTCCAATAACTACAATTCGGCCCTTCATAAAAAATTAGGCGAAGAAAGAAGCCAGCATTTCGTTAAGTCCGCATCATCGCACTTGGGGTCAAAGAGCACCTTCGACGTCTCAATCGTGATGCGTCAAAGACCAACCGCTGGACTAGTTAAATTTATCTTGTTGCGCGCATCGCCGGAGCTGCCTCAAGCGCTTGATTTCCCTTTGCAGCCCACTGCGCTCGTGCTCGTTCGCCTTCATCGCTCTTGAGCTTGTCGGCGCTCCAGAGCAGCGCTCCGAGGATGATTGCGCGATCATCGCCGGTCAACTCCACGATCCCGGCTTTGACGACGAGACCGCCGAGTTCGATGAGATGCCGCGTGCGCTTGCGGCGCTCGACCTGCCATGTGCGCATGTCATGTCGCGCCTTTGCGGTTTGGTGCCGATTGCGCGCCGCTCGGTTGCGCAGGAGCGCCGTCCGGGTTGCGGTTATTTGTCGGTGCATTTCGCCGCGCCCGGCTTTGAAAGAACGCGGCCCCGCGTTTTGCCCATGCCTCCCTCTTTCCGGCCTCTTTCGTCTCGGCCAGCACGATCAGCGCACCCACCAGTTCGTCGGCGCTGAGTGTGTCAGCTCCGGTGGCGATCACCAGTTCACCGAGCTGCTGCACTTTGCGGGTTTTCAGCCCTCGCGCCTTGTCTTCGAGCGCTTTCAGTTCGGCATCAAAATCCCTCGGCTTGCGCATCATCGTCTCCCATGAGAGGTGATGGAGAAATGATAGTCGAGCACCCGGCACAATGCTGTAAGGTCGTCAGGACGGTCTGGGACGGGGTAGTCCCTCCCGAGAATTTTTCGAGGGAGGGCGCGCTTATACGTCGTGCCGACGTGCGCCTCGCCGTGTAGATGATCCGATCGCGATGGCGATCTATCATCTTCACGTCAAGGTTATTGGCCGCAAGGCCGGCTCCAGCGCGGTAGCGTCTGCCGCCTACCGCTCCGCCTCGCGGCTGCGGGACGAGCGGCTTGATCGCAGCCACGATTTTTCCGGAAAGCGCGGCGTCGTCCATTCCGAGGTGATGCTGCCGGAGAATGCGCCGGAGGCATGGAGCGACCGCGAACGGCTGTGGAACGATGTCGAGGCGTGCGAAATCCGCAAAGATGCCCAGCTGGCCCGCGAGATCGAATTTGCCCTTCCCCGCGAGGTGAGTCAGGCTCAGGGCATCCAATTGGCCCGCGACTTCGTTCGGAGCGAATTCGTCGATCGAGGCATGATCGCCGATCTCAATGTGCATTGGGATTTCGGCGAGGATGGCATGCCCAAACCCCATGCTCATGTCATGCTGACCATGCGCCAAGTCAGCGCGAAGGGGGACGAGAACGGTTTCGGCCAGAAGGTCCGAGACTGGAACCGCACGGAGATGGTCGAGCGCTGGCGCGAACGCTGGGCCGAGCTTGCCAATGAGCGCCTGGCCGAACTCGACATCGACGCGCGCATTGATCATCGCAGTCTGGAAGCCCAGGGCATCGCCCTGGCGCCGCAAAGCCAGATCGGCGCGCCCGCCAAACGCATAGAAGTTCAGGGCATCGAAGGCGAACGGCTTGAAGCCGACCGGGCCGAAATGCACCGCGAGATCGCGAACAGCAATGGCGCGCGGATCGTCGCCGATCCCTCCCTTGGGCTGGACGCAATCACGCAACAGCAATCGACCTTCACGAACCGCGACATGGCGAAGTTCGCGCACCGTCACAGCGACGGTATCGACCAGTTCAATGAGGTCATGGGCGCGATGCGCGGCGCCCCAGATCTGGTCGAACTCGGCAAGGACGCTCGCGGCGAGGACCGCTTCACCACCCGCGCCATGATCAAGGCGGAACAGCGCCTGCACCGCGCCGCCAAACTGATGGCAGAACGAGAACGCCATGAGGTGCGTAACGCGGATCGCGAAGCCGCTTTTGCGCGCGCGGAAGTCCGCGGCCTCGTCCTTTCCGGCGAGCAGGCCGATGCGCTGGCGCATGTCACGGATGGACGCGATTTGGGCGTCGTGGTCGGCCATGCCGGAACGGGCAAAAGCGCGATGCTGGGCGTAGCGAGGGAAGCATGGGAGGCCGCAGGCTACGAGGTCCGGGGCGCGGCACTGTCCGGCATTGCAGCAGAAAATCTCGAAAGCGGATCGGGCATATCATCACGCACCATCGCCAGCATGGAACACGGCTGGGAACAAGGACGCGACCTGCTCACGTCGCGCGATGTCCTGGTCATCGACGAGGCGGGCATGGTCGGTACGCGCCAGTTGGAGCGCGTGCTGTCCCATGCCACTGTTGCCGGGGCCAAGGTTGTGCTGGTCGGCGATCCGCAACAACTACAATCCATCGAAGCCGGCGCGGCATTCCGCTCGATTCACGAACGTCACGGCGGTGCCGAAATCGGCGAGGTACGCCGTCAGCGGGAGGACTGGCAGCGCGACGCCACGCGTGATCTCGCCAATGACAGAACGGGCAATGCGTTTGGGGCCTACCGCACCCACGGCATGGTGCATGAGGCCCAAACCCGCGAGCAGGCGCGCGGTGATCTGATCGCCGGCTGGGACCGCGACCGGCAGGCAGAGCCGGGTCGCAGCCGGATCATCCTCACCCACACCAACCACGAGGTCCGCGCCCTCAACGAGGCCGCGCGGGAGCGGATGCGGACGGCGGGTGATTTGGGTGAGGACGCGCGCCTTGTGGTCGAACGCGGCGAGCGAAGCTTCGCCAGCGGGGATCGCGTCATGTTCCTCCAAAACGAACGCGGCCTCGGGGTGAAGAACGGCACGCTCGGCACCATCGAACAGGTCAGCACGCAATCCATGACGGTGCAGATCGACGATGGTCGATCGGTGCAATTTGACCTGAAGGACTACAACAAGATCGACCACGGCTACGCAGCGACCATCCACAAGGCGCAGGGCATGACGGTGGACCGCACTCATGTGCTGGCGACGCCGGGGATGGATGCCCACAGCAGCTATGTTGCGTTGTCGCGCCATCGTGATGGCGTGGACCTGCATTATGGCCGCGACGATTTTGCGAGCGAGGACCGGCTTGTCCGCACCCTGTCGCGCGATCGCGCCAAGGACATGGCCGCGGATTACGAGCAGCGCGATCCGGCGCAAAGTTATGCCGAGCGGCGTGGGATCACCTTCCGCGAGCGCGTCGTCGAGATCGTGCGCAAGTTCGTGCCCGAGAAGGTACGCAACATGTTCGACGGCCTTCGCTCTCCTTCAGATCTGCTCGGCATGGATGGCGGACCGAGGCCGCAGCGGGAAACGCCGGAAAGGGAAATGAGCGGTACAGCAGCCGAGCGGCGCCAGACCGAAGCGCCGGAAAGAAAGGTGGTGGAAGACCCGGAAAAGGAATTGCGCCGGCTGCGTACCCGGATGCTCGTGCGCCATGCCCGCGCCGTGGCTGCGATCTTCGCAGAGCAGGAACTGGGCCGCAAGGCCAGTCCCGAGCAGGTGAAAGAACTTCAAAAGGCCCGCCGGGTCTTCGAGGAGGTACGGCTTCATGGCTCGGTCGACGCTGAGGCCGCCTACAAGAAGGATCCGGACCTCGCCCACGAGGCGGCTGGCGGCCGGGTCAACCGCGCCATCCGCGCGCTCCAGCTTGAGACCGAGATGCGCATCAATCCCAACCGCCGCGCCGACGTTTTCGTGGAGCGATGGAAGGAACTCGGCGAAACCCGGCAGCGCCAATATCAGGGGGGCGACATGTCCGGCTACAGGGCGACGCGCTCAGAGATGGGCGACATGGCGCGAAGCCTCGAGCGCGATCCACAACTGGAATCCCTCCTCGAGAACCGCAAGCGGGAGCTTGGCATCGCCTTCGAATCAGGCCGCCGGCTTCGCCTCGAACTCGCCTTCAGCCTTGGCATCGACCTCGATAGAAGCCGAGGCCTCGGAATCTGATCCATCCTATTTTCCGCCGTCTGAACGCCAGAATATGACGTCGTGTAAAATGCTCTTGCGGCTCTCCAACTGCTGTCCTGTCTCGTCTCAGAAGCCGTCAGAAACAGCCAGCATGAGGCAGCGCGACCATGCGCGAACCAGAACGTATCGTCCGTTTGAAAACCGTCCTTGCCCGGACCGGGCTTCTCTAATCGGCGTGTTAAGGTCAAGCGCTTTCGAGCTCTCCACATGTGCGGCATTCGACGTCTTTTCGCGGCCCGCGCTTCTCTTCGGGATCGGCATGAAGCCCTCCCATCATGGGG
>Ga0070735_10001843_pt1 | contig 19764 bp, 20 predicted proteins | sample Coa_R1_FD_66443 | JGI IMG/M metagenome (GOLD analysis project Ga0070735, IMG submission 66443) | Surface soil microbial communities from Centralia Pennsylvania, which are recovering from an underground coalmine fire - Coalmine... | ecosystem: Environmental > Terrestrial > Soil > Unclassified ... | reverse complement strand
GCCGAGGGTCTCGCCCACGTCGGGCCCATCGCCGTCGCGCGCGCGTCGGTCAAGAACCTCCAGGCCGCGCTGGCCGGCCTCGTCGTCCTCGTGGCCGCTCTCGCCGGGGCCAGCGTGCTGCTCTATGCCCGGCTCGTGCAAGCGCGCGCCGCGGCCCGCGACGCACCTCCGTGATTCGTCTGCGCGGCATCGGCAAGTCCGTTCACAAGCCGGGGGAGCCGCCGCGCTCGCTCCTCCGCGACGTGAACCTCGACGTCCCGCAGGGATGTCTCTACGGCCTCATCGGCCCGGGAGCGAGCGGCAAGAGCGTGCTCCTCAAGGTCATCACCGGCCTGCTCAAGCCCGACCGCGGCAGCGTCCACATCGGCGAGGACGACGTCACGAGCGCGTCCGAATCGGCGCTGCAGGAGATCCGCAAGCGCGTCGGCATGCTCTTCCAGAACAACGCGCTCTTCGATCACCTCACCGTCTTCGACAACGTTGCGTTTCCGCTGCGGCGTCTCTACCACCCGTCCGAGGCGGAGGTGCGCGAGCGCGTCGCCGAGCGGCTCTCGTGCGTCTCGCTCGCGGGCTTCGAGCCGCGCATGCCGGCAGGCTTGAGCGGCGGCCAGCGCAAGCGGGTCGGCGTCGCGCGCGCCACGGTGACCCGAGCCCCCATCGTGCTCTACGACGAGCCCGCGGCAGGGCTCGATCCGGTGACATCCCAGAAGATCTTCGACCTCTTGCGCTCCGAGCAGATCGCGACGCACGCTACCGTCGTCATGGTGTCGAGCGATCTCGATCGGCTGCTCACCGTCACTGACCGCGTCGGCATGATGCACCGCGGGGAGGTCGTGTTCGACGGGACGACGGCGGAGGCGCGTGCTTGCGAGCAGCCCCTGGTTCGCCAGTTCGTCCACGGCCTCACGGAGGGGCCGCTGTGAAGGTCGCGGTCGCGTGGGTCGGCCTCGCCGCCATGGCCTTCGCATGCTCCAAAGTGCGATCGGCCGCGGAGCGGTCCGACGGGTCCGTCGCGACCGTCCTCGCGGCAGCACCCTCCCGCGCGACCGCGGCCGGCGAACCACCCGGGCTGCCGATGGCGACCGTCAAGCTGATCGACGCGGGCAAGGCGCCGCGCCGGAAGCTGCGGTACGCATGGCGCCCGGGCGGGCGCGAGCAGCTCGTGATGGACCTGCTGACGACGGTGTCCGCCCGATCCGACGACGCCACGCAGCCAGAGATCCCCCTGCCCGCCGTGCACGTCGTCGTCGGCATCGAGCCGGGCACCGTTTCGACGGACGGCGAGATGCAGTACGCGTGGCGCATCGAGTCGACCGACGTGCCCACCTCGGACCCCAAGGTGCCCCGGCGGGTGGCCGACGGGATGAAGACAGAGGTCTCGATGATCGAGCGGCTGTCCGGATCGGTCACGGTGACGGCCCAGGGGATCGCCAAGGACATCGCGATCGCGCCGGAGTCGGTCAGCGACGGCGGCGGCACCGGACAGATGGTCGAGCAGATGCGCCAGACGCTCCGCGACCTGGCCGCCCCGTTCCCGCAAGAGGAAGTCGGCGTCGGCGCCAAGTGGCAGAAGCTCTCGGCTTTGGCCGGCAAGGACTCGCGGGTCAACCAGAGCGAGACGTTCACGCTCGAGGAGCTGGCAGGGACGCGCGGCGCGCTCGACGACGTTCTGGCGCAGACGGCTCCGCCACAGCTCCTCCGGGGGCCGACGGCGCCTCTGGGCGCACAGCCGCGAATGGAGTCGATGCTCGCGTCGGGCGACGCGAAGATCCGGTTCGACCTGGCCCACCTCGTCCCGCAGACGACCTTCGACGGGATGACGACGATGATCGTGTCGGGGCAGTCGCCCGACGACACCGGGCGGCGGATGACGATGGTGATGCGCATGGGGATCATCCTGTCCGGGTCGGCGCGGTGAGTCCGCACGCTCGAGCAAAGCGAGAGCTCGGACGACGCACCCGACCATCTCCGCACGCTCGAGCAAAGCGAGAGTTCGGACGACGAGACCAAACGTGACGCCCGGCAACCTCGAGCTTGTCCAGATCATCGCGTCGTGGACGGTGACGCTCCCGGCGACGTGGGCGATCGTCCTTTTTGACGAGCGGCGCCTCTCGGGCAAGGCCCTCGAGCGCGCCTGGCCGCCGTCCTCGCGCGACGCGGCCGTCTTCGCCCTATGGAACCTCGGGATTCAGCACTTCGTCGTTCTCTTGCACTTCACGAGGACGCGCCGCACTATCGACGGCTTCGCGCTCGGCCTGCGCGCGTTCCTCGTCGTCGGGCTGCTCGACGACGGGTCGCAGCTCGCGGCGGCAGCGGTGATCGACTGGCTCGGAATGTAGTATCGTCGGTCGAGCCATGTCCGCTCAGGCGGTGCCGCCCCCGCGAGTCGCGCCGGGCCCCGTTGTAGGCGTCGCAGAGGCAGCGGGGGCGGCGTTCCTGTCGATCGCACGGACCGTGGGGGGGATGGCCATCCTCTTCGCGCGCGTCCTGCGGCGCCTCTTCGCGCTGCCGCCGGTCATCGACTCGGCAGAGCTGGTCCGAAGCCTCTACAAGATGGCGGTCAAGTCGGTCTCGATCGTCGTGGTCACGGCGCTCTTCACCGGAGCCATCATGGTGATCCAGGCGGCGCCCATCGTGAAGCGCTACGGCGCCCAGGGCTTGCTCGGGTGGGGCGCCGGCTTCGGGACCCTGCGCGAGGTGGCGCCCCTGCTCACGGCGCTGATGATTTCCGGCCGCGTCGGCGCCAACAACACGGCCGAGATCGGGACGATGGTCGTCACGGAGCAGATCGACGCGATGCGGGTGCTGGCGATCGATCCGATCGCGTTCCTAGTCCTGCCGCGCTTCATCGGGATCGTGTCGACGCTCTTCATGATGACGCTGTTCGCCGACGCGCTCGCTTTGTTCGGCGCCGCGTGGACGGGCTACGCGCTCCTGCAGATCGAGCCGCAGACGTTCTACAACGGGCTGACGGGCGGCCTCCTGGGCTTCGCCGACGTCGCGAACGGTCTCGTCAAGAGCCTCTCGTTCGGCCTGGTCATCGCGCTCTCGAGCTGCCACTTCGGGCTGTCGACGACGGGGGGTGCCCCGGGCGTCGGACGGAGCGTCAACGCGACGGTGGTGGCCAGCGCGGCCGGGGTGTTCGTCCTCGACTACTTCATGAGTTTCATCCTCGGATGACCGCGCAAGCCTCTCCCCCCGCGGCCGGCCTCGTATCGTCCCTTGGCGCGACGTCGATCGAACTCTTCGTGGGTGGTCGCGATCTTTACTCCGTCTTCGTACGCGTCCTCGTCGGCGTCGCCCGCCGCCGATGGGAACGGCGCGCCGTCGTCGAGCAGATGTTCGAGATCGGCAACCGGTCCATGTTCTTCGTGTCGATCACGCTCGGCTTCCTCGGCATGATCCTCGTCTACCAAAGCGGACTTCAAATCCGCCGCGTGGTCCCCGACTTCACCATGCTTGGCGCGACGTACCTGCAGCTCCTCGTTCGCGACATCGCCGCCTCGCTCGGAGGGCTGATGTTGGCGACGCGCGTCGGGGCGGGCATAGCCGCCGAGATCGGATCCATGGTCGTGACCGAGCAGGTCGACGCGTTGCGGATGTGCGCCGCGGATCCGGTCGACTTCCTCGTCGTGCCGCGGTTCCTGGCGAGCATCGTCATGAGCGGCGCGCTCGTCGTGTGGGCAGGCCTCGTCGCGTTCTCCACCGGCGCGCTCACCGCGCACTTCGCGTTCGACGTATCGCTTCGCACGTTCTGCAACGTGTCGCTCGTGTCCTGGTCGGACGTCGTGACGGGCATGTCGAAGAGCGTGGCCTATGGCGCGGCCATTCCGATCGTGAGCGGTCACTGCGGCCTGTCGACCTTCGGCGGCAGCGAGGGCGTCGGCTGGGCAACTACCCGGGCCGTCGTGAACTCTTCGCTCGCCATCATCATCCTGAACGCACTGATTTCCACGGCCGCGTTGCTGGCGTTCGGCGCGAAGTGATATACGCCCCGCCATGAAGCCCACCTTGACGCTGCTCGCCGCCGGCGCACTCGCGCTCGCCGCGTGCTCGAAGCACGAGCCGGAGCCCGGCGAGGCGACGGAGAACGCGGCGGCCGCCGCCACGGCCACCGTGGCCTCGACCCTCACGACCCCGCCCCCCGGCGCCGCGGCACCCGCCACGCCGACGCCCCCCGCGCCCCCGGCCGCGCCCAAGGAGGCGGGCCCCCTCGCCTCGGTGCTGCACCCCGCCCTGCTCGACCCGTCCAAGGCGAAGGAGAAGGCGCCCGACCTCTACAAGGCCAAGTTCACGACCTCCAAGGGGGACTTCGTGGTCGAGGTGCACCGCGACTGGGCGCCCAACGGGGCGGATCGCTTCTACAACCTCGTCAAGGTCGGCTTCTTCGACGACACCCGCTGCTTCCGGGCGATCGAAGGCTTCATGGTACAGTTCGGGATCAGCGGAGACCCGGCCGTGAACGCGAAGTGGCAGGAGATGGGCATCCCGGACGATCCGATCAAGCAGTCGAACAAGCGTGGGTACGTGACCTTCGCGCAGCGGCCTACGCCAAATTCGAGGTCGACGCAGGTCTTCGTGAACTACTCGGACAGCAACTCGCGGCTCGACAACAGCTTCGCGCCCTTCGGCCGCGTGGTGCAGGGGATGGATGTGGTCGACGGGTTCTACAAGGGCTACGGCGAATCTCCCAATCAGGGGCTGATCCAGGCGCAGGGCAACACCTACCTCGACGCGCAGTTCCCGAAGCTCGACGCGATCAAGCACGCCGAGATCGTCAAGTAGAGCGGGTGATCCAGTTCAAGAACATCCACAAGGCTTTCGGCAGCAAGGCTGTGCTGCACGACGTCTCGTTCGAGGTTCGCGACGGCGAAGTGCTCTTTATCGTCGGCGCCTCGGGCGTGGGCAAGAGCGTCCTCATCAAGCACCTCGTGGGGCTGCTGTCGCCGGACGCCGGCGAGATTTGGCTCGACGGCGAGGACATCGCGCGCAAAACCGAGCGCGAGATGGCGGCCATCCGCAAGAAGTGCGCGATGGTCTTCCAGCACTCGACTCTGTTCGACTCGATGACCTGCGTCGAGAACGTGGCGCTGCCGCTGCGCAAGCACAAGGCACTCTCCAAACGCGCCGCGCTCGACGAAGCACGCAAGCGGCTGGAGCTCGTGCGGATGCACGAATTCGGCGACCGCTACCCCTCCGAGCTCGGCGACGGGATGCGCAAGCGCGTGGCGATCGCGCGGGCCCTCACGCTCGACCCGCGTTACGTCCTCTTCGACGAGCCGACGACGTCGCTCGACCCGGTCAGCGCGCGGCGCGTCGATGCCCTCATTCACGAGCTCTCGGTCAAGCTGGGCGTGACGTCCATCGTCGTGAGCCACGACCTCGCAAGCATCTTCTCGATCGCTCACCGAATCGTCATGCTCTACAAGGGCCGTGTGCACCTCAAGGGTACGCGCGAGGACTTCCATTCGAGCACCGACGGCGTCGTGCGGCAGTTCATCCGCGGCGAGGCCCACGGCCCAATGGATCTGTGAAGTCCCTTCATCGCCTGATTCGCGGGTCGTTTTTGATGTAACTTTTCCACACGCATGGCGCAGGAGAGGTCCGTCGAGGCCAAGGTCGGCGCGCTCATCCTGCTGTCGCTCCTCATCCTGGGGGGATTCGTCCTCGTCATGGGGGGCCTGAGCTTCGAGAAGACGTACCGGGTCTACGTCGATTTCGACAACCCCGGCGGCCTGCAGTCCGGGGCGGCCGTGCGCATCGGCGGCGTCAAGGTCGGCAGCGTCAAGGAGCTCGCGTTCCTGGGCGGCAAGGTCGACCCCAAGACCGGACGCCGCGTGGTCGTTCGCTCGACCCTCGCCATCGAGGAGCGCGTCAAGGACGCGATCCACACGGACGCCGATTTCTACGTGACCACGCAGGGGGTGCTCGGCGAGCAGTTTCTCGCGATCGACCCGGGCAGCCCCGAGAAGCCGCTGCTCGGAGAGGAAGCGGAGGTCAAGGGCATCGACCCGCCGCGGCTCGACCTCTTCTTCGCCAAGGCCTACGAGCTGCTCGATACGACGATGACCGCCATCCGGAACAACCGCGACACCCTCTCGGACATCGCGGTCAACACGGCGGGCTTGTTGCGAGGGCTCAACGTGATCGTGAGCGGCAATCGGGAGCGAATCGATCGAATCATCGCGAACGTCGAAGAGGCCACGGCCGAGGCCCGAGACCTCGCCCACGACGCGCGAGTCAACTACGTCGACAACCCGCGCGTCGCCCGGATCGTCGACAACCTCGACCACCTGACGACCCAGATTCGAGAGGACTCCGGGCCGATGCTCAAGGACGCCCGCGAGGCGCTCGCGAACCTCGACCGCCTCTCAGACACCGTGGGCAACCCGGACGAGCAGCAGAAGATCCGCAAGACGCTCACCGACGTGGCACAGCTCGCCGAGCGCGCCAACGCCACCGCGGCCGACGCTCAGGCGATCGTCCAGCACATCAAGAAGGGCGAGGGCACCATCGGCGGCCTCGTCATGGACGAGGAAATCTACGACGACATGCAAGAGATGGTGCGCGACCTCAAGCACAACCCATGGAAGTTTCTCTGGCGCGAGTGAGCTACGTTACTCAGCCGGACCGTCCGCGGGCGGCTGCCCGGCGTCCGTAGCTCCCGAGTCCATCGTCGGCGCCGGCGCGTCGTCCGGCAGAGCGGCGTCGTCGATCGGTGCGTCGGCGGCCGGAACGTCCGTGGCGGCGTCACCCGGGGCGTCGGCCTTGGCTGCGGCGTCTTCCACGTGAACGAGCGAGTTCAGGTCGTTCGAGCAGACACCGGCGTCGAGGAGGCAGACGAGACCCATCCGGCAGTCGTCGGTGGTCAGGCACGCCCCGCCCTGCCCCTGCAGCTTGGCGGCGCTGCTGCAAGCAGCAAGACCGGTCACGCCGGCCCAAAGGCCAGCCCTCACCCCGATCAGACCCCACTTCACCCGGCCATATTATCGCGATCAGCGATGGATTGCGCGATGTCGGGAATCCAGCCGCTTGCGCGGCGCGCGCGTCTCACTCGAGCGTCAGAAGGGTCTCGCCTTCATCGACCGCCTGGCCCTCCTTGACGAGCACCTTCTCGACCTTGCCCGCACGCGGAGCCTCGACGGGCATCTCCATCTTCATCGACTCGAGGATGACGCAGACTTGCCCCTCCGCGACCGGATCGCCCGCCTTGATCTCGATTTTCCACACCGTTCCGGTGATGTGCGCATTGACGCTCTCGGCCATGACCGGCCACGGTAGCACGGCGAAGTTGGGGGCTTGGGGGGAGAGGATCTCCCCCCAAGACCTGCGTCGTGAAGGCGCGCCGCGGCGTTTGCGAACGCCGTCACAAATCGGTACGTTTACTCGTGCGGCAGGCGGGCGCTAGAGTGCGCCCCAACGCGTTCTCGGCGCGCGCTCGCGCGGCCGGGATCCTGCAGCGCGCGTTGAGGAAGAGAGCAACATGGCAGAACGGCAAGAAACCTCGGTGATGGTCTCCATCCAGGAAATCTTGCGCGACGCGCAAAGCCGCGAAGAGCAAGAGAAGGTCGAGGCCGAGCGTCGAGCGCGTGAGGAAGAGCAGCGACGGGTCGACGAGATCCGACGGCGCCAGGAGGAAGAGCAGGCGCGCCTTCGGGCCGAGGAGGACGACAAGCAACGCCGCGTCTTTGAGGAGGAGAAGCGCAAGGCGGAGCTCCAGGCGGTCCAAGACGCCGCGATCCAGCGCGCGAAGACCGAGGCCGAAGCCAAGGCCCGCCTCGCGGAGATGACCGCCCGTCAGGAGCACGAGCGGCAGCTCCACGCGATGAGCCAGGACAAGCACAAGAAGCGGCTTCAGTTCTTCTTGGTCGGCCTGGGCATCCTGCTCTTCGGAGGCGCCATCGGAGGTGGGGTCCTCATTAAGCAGAACATCGACAAGGCCAACCTCGCCGCGGCTCGCGCCAACGAGCTCCAAGCGGCGATGGACCAGGCCGAGGCGCAAAAGCGCGCCCTCCAGTCGGAGCTCGAGAACACCAAGGATCCCGAAAAAATCGCGGCCCTGCAGGCGCAGCTCGCGGAGCAGCAGCAAAAGCTCACGAGCCTGCAGAGCCAGCGGAACGAGCCGCGCCGCGCGGTGGGCGGAGGCGGCGGGGCTCCGGCGGCGAAACCGCCTGGCGGTGGCGGCGGCGGAGCGGGCAAGCCCTGCAACTGCACGCCCGGCGATCCGCTTTGTTCCTGCTTGTAGATCCGCTCGCGGCGGCCCTTGAGCGCGCGCCTCATCTGCGGCCTCCAGCCCGTGCGCGAAGCCATCCGCGCGCACGGGGGCGCGTTGGCGCGCGTCGTCATCGAGACCGACGGCGCTCGCCCGACGCCCCAGCTCGACGCCCTCGCGCGCTACGCCCACGACCGCGGCGCACGGGTGGAACGTGCGCAGCGTGCGGAGCTCGACCGCATGGCGCGCGGAGTTCGCCATCAGGGGGCCATCGCGTTCGCGAGCGAGCTGCGCTTCGAGCCGCTCGATCGACTGAACGCGGACCAGGGGGCGCTCGTCGTCGCCCTCGATGAGGTTCAAGACCCCCAAAACTTCGGCGCGGTCATTCGATCGGCGGTCGGAATGGGCGCGACGGCCGTGGTCTGGCCGGAGCACCGATCAGCCCCGCTGTCGCCCGCGACGTTCCGCGCGTCGGCCGGGGCCGTCGAGCACGCGACGCTGTGTCGCGTCCCATCCCTCCCCCCGGCCCTCCAAGATCTTCGCGCGCGGGGCCTCTTCGTCGTCGGGCTCGACATGGGAGGCCCGGCGTCGATCGACCGCGTCGACCTCGCGCGCGGCGTAGTGCTCGTGGTGGGCGCCGAGGGCAAGGGCCTTCGCAAGACGGTGAAGCGCGCGTGCGAGGCTCTCGTGCGCGTTCCCATGGCGGACCCGCTCGGGTCGCTCAACGCGTCCGTCGCCGTGGCCATCGGTCTCTACGAGGTCCTCCGCCAGAGAGGACGTGCCGACGGGGGGCCGCACGCGTGAAGCGGCCGATCGGACCCGTCTACGGATTCGCGCTCCTCGGTTGGACGTTCGACTTCTACGACCTCGTCCTCCTCGGCTACATCGTGCAGGACGTCGCCAGAGACCTCGGTCTGTCGCACAGCGCCAAGGCATGGTTGCTCGGCGTGGCGCTGCTGACTTCCGGCTTCGGCGGAATCGTCGCCGGCGGGTTGGCCGACCGGTTCGGCAAGCGCACGATGCTCGCGTGGACCGTCCTCATCTACTCGGCCGGCTCGCTCTTCTGCGGCCTCGCCCCGACCACCACCGCCTTCGTGGCGGGACGTGCCATCGTCGGGTTAGGGGTCGGCGGCGAGTGGGCGATCGGCCACGCGATGGTGGCCGAGGCGGCCGAACCGACGCAACGCGGCCGTTGGTCGGCCGCCTTGCAGGCCGGCGAGCCTCTGGGGGCGGCGATCGCGGCAATCGCCGGCTACGTCTTCTTGCCGCGCTTCGGTTGGCGCAATGTCCTGCTCGCGTCGAGCCTCACCGCGCTCATCGCGCTCGTGGCGCGCCGGTCGGTCCATCTGCCGGACCAGCCGGCGATGCGGTCGAACGTCGCCGTCGGTGAGCTGCGTCGCGCGCGAGTGGGATCGCGCATGCTGCTCGCGTGGGTGCTCGGAGTCTTCAAGCTGGGCACTTACTGGAGCTGCTACATATGGCTGCCTGGCTTCTTGCGCGACGAGATGCACCAGGGGCTCGGTCGGTCGCTCACGTGGATGCTGACGGCGCAGGTCGGCCAGTTCCTCGGGATGATGTCCTTCGGGGCCGTCTCCGATCGGTTCGGGCGGCGCCCCGCCTTCGCGGCGTATTCAGTCCTCACCGCGTGCGCGCTGGCGCCGCTGGCGCTCGCCTGGCCGTGGCTCTCGGCGCATCCGCCCTTCTTCTGGGCGACGATGTTCTGCCTGGGCATCGGCTCGGGGTGCACCGCAGGCTTCGGCGCCCTGCTGGCCGAGCTCTTCCCGAGCGAGGTGCGGGCGACGGCGATGGGGACCACCTACAACATGGCGCGCGCCGCACAGGTGCTGGCGCCGATCCTCGTGGACGCAGCCGTAGTGCGCGCGGGCCTCGCAGGAGGCCTCGGGGTGCCGCTCGTGCTGGCGCTCGCGACGGCGTCGTGGGTGTGGCTGCTCCCCGAGACGAAGGGGATCACCCTCCATAGGCTCGCCGACGACCGCGCGCCGTCATAGCCCCGGCGACGCGCGGTTGGACCAAGGGCGAGCTTCTTCGAGCTGCGCCGCGAGGCGAAAGAGGGTCGCCTCGTCCCCGTATCGACCCGTGAACATCACGCCGACGGGCAAGCCCGCGGCGTTCCAGAACAGGGGGACGGACATGGAGGGCTGCCCGGTGGCGTTCGCGAAGGGTGTGTACGGGACGAACGCGAAGATGCGCGAAGCTACTTTATCGGCCACCCACGGGATCTTCGCCAGCCGGCCGAGCTCGAGGTTCGCGACCAGCCGCTCCGCGACGGCGAGCGCCCCTCGCGAAGCGAGCGCGCCGACCGGTACCGCTGGACAGCCGAGCGTGGGCGTGAGCCACGCGTCGTAGGGCTCGGCCCAAGTCGCGACGCGCCGGGCTTCGCGCCGCAAGGTACGCACCGCGATCTGGTACTCGCCGGCCGAACACGCCTCGCCGAGGACGCGCAAGATCCACGTCGAGGTCTCGAAGTCGCGGATGCCCGCCTTGCGGCCGACGAGCGCCTCTGCGTCGCGCACCTCGGCTGCGGTCTGCCCGGCGAGCATCGTGAGCATGGCCCGGAGGAAGACGTCTCCGTTGATGGGCAGAGCGGCCTCGACGACCTCGTGTCCGAGCCGGCGAAGGAGCTCGACGGCGTCCTCGACCGCAGCGCGACATTCGGGGTGCACCGACTTTGCGAGGACCGGCTCGACGCTCACCACGACGCGCAAGCGCCCGGGCCTGGCCCCGACCTCCTGGACGAACGGACGCGCGGGCGGCGCGGCGAAATACGGCGCACCGACGTCCGGACCCGCGGTTGCGTCGAGCATCGTCGCGCTGTCTCGAACGCTGCGCGTGAGGACGTGCTCGACGGTGAATCCCTCCCAACCCTCTCCTTCGGAGGGACCGGTCGGGTTGCGGCCGCGCGTGGGCTTGAGGCCGAAGACGCCGCAGCACGCCGCGGGAATCCGGATGGATCCCCCGCCGTCCCCTCCGCTCGCCATCGGGACGAGGCGGCCTGCCACCGCGGCGGCGCTGCCCCCCGAGGACCCTCCGGCGGTGCGCGACAGGTCCCATGGGTTAGCGGTCGGTCCGAAGCGCGCCGTCTCCGTCACCGGTAGGATGCCGAGCTCCGAGGTGCTCGTCTTGCCCAGCACCACCACGCCCGCGCGCAGGAAGCGCTCGACGAGCTCGGAGTGCTCGGCCGGCGCCCACCGCCCGAAGAACCTCGAGCCGCTCGTCCGCGGCTCGCCGCGATACGCGGCCACGAGGTCCTTGAGCAAGAACGGCACCCCCCGGAAGGGGCCGTCGGGCAGAGGCCCTGCCGCCGCGGCGCGCGCCTTCTCGAACATCCGGTGGACCACCGCGCCGTACGACCTGTCGCGCCGCTCGATGCGTTCGATCGCCGCGTTCACCAGCTCGGACGCCGATACCTGCCGTCGACGGACGAGGTCCGCCAGGCCGACTGCGTCGTAGCGGTCGTACTCGGGGAACGCGAGGACCATCGGATCGCTCGAGACTACACTCGAGCCATGTCCGTTCGAACCGAGACCTCGCAGCGCGTCACCACCGTCATCCTGCACCGCCCCGCCCGCCGCAACGCGGTCGACCGAGCCACGGCCGGCGAGCTGGTGACCGCGTTCGAGCGGTTCGACGCAGACGAAGGGTCGGACGTTGCCGTCCTCTGGGGAGAAGGCGGCACGTTCTGCTCGGGCGCGGACCTGGTCGCGGCCGCAGCGGGCAGCCCCAACCGAGTCGAGGCCGACGGGCCCGGGCCGATGGGGCCGACGCGAATGATGCTGTCGAAGCCGGTCGTGGCGGCGGTGGCGGGCTACGCGGTCGCCGGCGGGCTCGAGCTCGCCCTGTGGTGCGACCTGCGAGTCGTCGAGGAGGACGCGACCTTCGGGGTGTTCTGTCGGCGCTGGGGGGTTCCGCTCATCGACGGCGGCACCGTGCGCCTTCCGCGCGCGGTCGGTGCGTCGCGGGCGCTCGACATGATCCTCACCGGGCGGGCCGTCGGTGCGGCCGAGGCGCTCGCCTGGGGCCTGGCCAACCGCGTCGTTCCCAAGGGCTGCGCTCGCGAGGAGGCCGAATCGCTCGCGCGCGAGCTCGGTCGTCTGCCTCAGTGCTGCCTACGCTCCGATCGCAGGAGCGCCCTCGAGCAGTGGAGCCTCCCGTCGGACGCCGCGCTCGCCCACGAGTTCGAGCTGGGCCTGGCGACGATCGCGTCGGGCGAGACCGCGGTGGGCGCCGCGCGCTTCGCCGGGGGCGCCGGTCGTCACGGCGCGTGACGCGATCGATCCACGGCGACCATGTCCTTCATCTGTCGGCGCAACGCCTGCCGTCGCGCGGCCACGAACACCGGGTCGAACGGTTGGACGCCCGCGAACCGCTCGACCAGCTGTCCGAGCGCGAACGGAAGGAAATGGCAGCCGAGGGCCGTGAGGACGTGCTGCTTGGGGTCTCCCGGCACGAAAGCGCCCGCCTCCTGCCCCGCGCGGACGAACGACGCCGCGCCCTCGAGCGCCACGAGCATCTTCTCGAGCAGCTTGCCTCGGATGACCGGACCCCAATCCATCGCCTCGCGGATGAGGAGCCGCGCTGCGTAGGGAGACTCGGCGACCGCGCCCGCGAGGACGTCGGTCGCCCGGTCCAGACGCTCGACGAACGAGCCGTCCGCCGAGTACACCTCCGCGAGCGGCGTGGCGAGACGGCCGATCAGCCGGTCGAGAACGGCCTCGTACAACGCGTCTTTGGTGGCAAAGTGATAGAAGAGCGACGCCTTGCGCATGCCGACCTGGCCCGCGACGTCGTTCATGCTCGTCCCGTCGTATCCGCGCTCGGCAAAGAGTCGCGTCGCGTAGTCGAGGATCTCGTCCTTTCGCCCCTTCGGACGATCGAGAGCATCGGGAGCCGTGGCTTGGTCTTGGTGCTGAGCCTCGTCCATCGTCGCTCAGCATACCAAGTTTGCGAGCGTTCCGAGGATGCCCTACGGATGGACTCCTAGGTCGTGCATCCGCCCACAAGTAGCGATTTGGAGCGCCTCCTCGCGGGCGCCGGCTATCTCGCCGGGCAAGACCTTGCGCTCGTATCGTGGCTTGCGCTCGCGATAGGTAGGCCGATCCTGGTGGAGGGGCCCGCCGGGGTCGGCAAGACCGAGCTCGCACACGCGCTTGCGCGCGCGCTCGGCCGCGAGCTCGTGCGCCTCCAGTGCTACGAGGGCCTCGACGAGGCAAAGGCCTTGTACGAGTGGGATTACGCCAAGCAGATGCTCTACACGCAGCTCCTGCGTGAGGTCGTCGGCGCGCAGACGGCGGGTGCCACGACTGTCGCAGAGGCCGCCGATCGCCTCGGCGACGCGGACGCGGCGTTCTTCAGCGAGCGCTTCCTCGTCGAACGCCCCCTCCTGCGCGCGCTCACCAGCGCCGCCCCGGCCGTCATGTTGGTCGACGAGGTGGATCGCGCCGACCCCGAGTTCGAGGCGTTCCTGCTGGAGATCTTGGCCGAGGGCCAGGTCACCATTCCCGAGCTAGGCACCATCCGCGCGAAGGCCGCGCCTGTCTTCGTCCTGACGAGCAACGGCACACGGGAGATGACGGACGCGCTGCGGCGGCGCTGCCTCCATGCCTTCGTCGATTACCCTCCCCCCTCGCGCGAGCAAGCCATCATCGAGCTCCGTGTGCCAGGCATCGGCCAGGCGCTCGCCGAGCGCCTTGCGTCCTTTGCGCGGAGCGTCCGGGCAATGGACCTCCGAAAGGCGCCCTCGATCTCCGAGACGATCGACTGGGCTCGCGCGCTCCTCTCGCTCGGCGCAAGCGCGCTCGACGAGGAGCTCGCGCGGTCCACGCTGGGCGTCCTGCTCAAGTACGCAGAGGACCGCGAGAAGGTGGCGCCCAAGCTCAAGTCGCTCCTGTGAGGCACCCGACGGGGTCTCCTCTCATGGCTCCGCGGCCGCGACGACGCGGATCTCGACGCGCGCCGTGCCGAGCTTCATGATCCCGAGCTCTCGCGCCGCCGCGCGGGACAGGTCGATGATGCGCTCTGGGTGGCCGAAGGGACCGCGGTCGGTGATCCGCACGCGGACGCTTTGGCCCGTCTCGACGCGCCGGACCTCCACCCACGTATTGAAGGGAAGCGTGCGGTGCGCCGCCGTCATCTGCTCGGGATCGAACCGCTCGCCGTTCGCCGTTCTGTGCCCCGCGAGCGCGGCGCCGTACCACGTCGCATAGCCCACCTGCACCTCCGCGCGCGGGGGCGCGGACCGGCTGTTCGCGACAGCCTCCCGGGCCGGCTCACGCGCCGGCGGCAGGGCCTCGGTACGCGCGCACGCGCCGGACGTTGCTGACGTGCACGCGATCGCGAGGGCGGCCAAGACGCGAGGCGCCCGACGCATCCCCAACACTTACCCACCGTGGCGCCTTGGCCACAAGCTTTACTCCGCGAGCACTCGCGAGGACAATCGGATCATGGGCTTTCGGCATGCATCGCGCGGCCGGTGGCCGGCGCGCCTCGCGCTCGTCACCGCCGCTTCCTTGGCCGGTCTCGTCATCGGCATCGGGGTCGGCTGCTCGAGCACGAACAAGGGCGTCGACACCCTGGGAGCCGGCGACGACGCGAGCAACGTCTTCATCCCGCCGGAGACGGGAGGCGAGACGTTCGACGCGACGATGATGCACGCGCCCGAGGCGAGCACCGGCGCGGACGCGGAGGGCGGCGCGGGCTGCGGCGAGGCGGGCGACGCTGGCAGGATCTGCGGCACGCGCTGCGTCGACACGCAGAACGACCCGGCCAACTGCGGCGATTGCTCCGTCGTGTGCGCGAACATGATCCCCGGGACGGTCTGCGTCCTCGGTCACTGCCAGTGTCCGGGCGACGGCGGCGTCCAGGTGTGCAGCAACACGTGCGTCGATACGTCGAGTGATCCGAGCAATTGCGGCTTCTGCGGGCACAACTGCCAGGGGAACGCGTGCATGGCGGGCCTCTGCCAGCCGAACCAGATCGCCCCGACGCCCCCGGCCGGGCAGGTGGTCAACGACATCGCTATCGATGGCACGAACGTCTACTGGACGTGGACGGCCACGTCGTCCGCGTTGCCGGCCCTAAGCAACCTCGCCGCCATGCCGTTCAGCGCGGGGGGCAAGGGGACACCCGTCACTGGGATGATGCCGTACTACGGGGATTTGCGGGGCATCACGACCGACATTCAGAACGTCTACTTCGTGGATGAGTACAACGGATCCGTCGGCTACGCGCAGCTGACGAGCACCACCTTCTCGCCCCGCTACGTGGTGCCCGCCATCGACGGCGGCATGTCCGCGAGCCAGCCCTGGGACATCGCCGTCGACGGCCAAAACATGTATTGGGTCGACAACGGCGATGGCACCGTCAATCAGGCGGCGCTACCGCAGGGCAGCGGCGCGGCGGGCCCGATCAAGGTTCTGGCTACCCAGCAGGCGCACCCGATCGCGATCGCCGTCGATGCCCAATACGTCTACTGGATCAACCACGGAACGACCCAGACGGGGACCGGCTCGGTCAACCGGATCGCGATCGGAGCCACCTGCGGCAACGGGTGCGTCCTCACGTTGGCGGCGTCGCAGAACCAGCCGGAGGACATCGCCATCGACTCCACGAGCGTCTATTGGACTTCCGGTTCCAACAGCGGTTCGGTGAGCAAAGTCTCGACGACCGGGACGCAGCTGACGGTGCTCGTCCAGAACCTGGGCGCACCATCCGGCATCGCGGTGGACACTGCGATGACGCTGTCGGATCCGAACGCAGAGCGGTTCGTCTACTGGACGAACTTCAACGACAACACCGTGTCCAAGCTGTCGCTGACGGGGACGTCGAAGACCCCCTACCCGCTCGCCAGCCAGCCGGCCATGACCCCATCGGCCATCGCGATCGACACGAAGAACGTGTACTGGGTCAACCGCGCGAACGGCACCCTCTGGAAGGTCGCGAAGTAACCCTTGGTGTCGTGAGTCGATGACTCACCACGCCTACGTTCCCGCAGCGCTCGAGCAGCCCTGCACCTGGCTGCGGCGGGCACACACGTGGTCAGGCCCCTAGCGATTCCCTACCGAACCCTTCAAGACTTTCTCGGCGGAGCCGTATTCCTATACGCCGATGAACGTCGCCACTCCGCGATCGTCCGCCACGGGCGCCACGGCGTCCGCGGTCCTTCCCACGCCCGGGCAGGTGCTCGGAGGCAAGTACCGGATCGAACGAACGGTAGCCTGGGGTGGGATGGCCGCCATCCTCGCGGCCGAACACCTCGTCCTTGGCCAGCGGGTCGCCGTCAAGGTGATGCTCGGCGACCCGTCCGAGGCCTCGGCGGGAGCGGCTCGGATGCTGCGCGAGGCGCGCGCCTCGGCGCGCCTTCAGAGCACGCACGTCGCCCGCGTCTTCGACGCCGGGGTCATCGACGGCGGCGCTCCTTTTCTCGTGATGGAGTACCTCGAAGGGCGCGACCTCGCGGCCGTCCTTGCGCAACGCGGGCCGCTCGATCCCGCCGAGGTGGTCGACCTGGCCCTCCAGGCGCTCGAGGGGCTCGCGCACGCACACGCGGCGGGGATCGTCCACCGCGACCTCAAGCCGGCCAACCTGTTCCTCGCCGACGCACCCGACGGATCGGTCACGCTCAAGCTCCTCGACTTCGGGATCTCGATGTCGCTCGTCGACTCGGCCGACGCGCGGGCTCCAAGCCTGCCGGGGGCGCAGGTCGTCGGGTCGCCGATGTACATGTCGCCCGAGCAGGTCCACAACCCCGCGGCGACTGACGCGAGGTCGGACATCTGGTCGCTGGGCGTGACGCTGTACGAGCTCCTCACCGGTGTGGTCCCCTTCGAGGGGCAAGGCATCGGCGAGACGCTCGCCGCCATTCTGGAGCAGATGCCGGCGCCTGTGCGCTCCCGACGCCCCGAGGTGCCCGAGGGCCTCGATCCTATCGTGCAACGCTGCCTCGAGCGCGACCGCGGGCTTCGCTACGGCGACGTGGCGGAGCTGGCCCGCGCCCTGGCTCCGTTCGGGACCGGCCAGCGCGCCGCGCTGGTCGAACGAATCTCGGCCACCCTGGCCAACGCGCGGGAGCCCTCGTCGCTCGATCCGATGATGGTGACCCTCCCGGAGGCCGAGGTGGACGTGCTCGCGCCCACGATGCCGCCGCCGGCCGAGCCCTCGGCTCCGTCGCAGCGACTGGCCCTCGTTCGCTCGAACGGAAGCGCCAGGCCGGCTGCGCGACCTCGCTCGACGCGATACCGCTGGACCGCGGGCGTCGGCGGAGCGGCCGCGGCGTTCGTCGTGTTCGCCGCCTTCGCCCTGCCCCTCCGAACACGCGCGCAGGTCGGCCCAGTGCTCGCGCCCCCGCCCGCCCTCGCGCTCGCGTCCGCCCCTGCGCTCGCGCCCACCCCAGCGCTCACGCCCGTCGTGACGCCGGACCCCGCTCCGGCACCGCAGCCCGCGCGTCGCCCGGCCTCGAGCCACCCGTCCAAGGGTCGGACCGCGGCTCCGAAGCCGGCGCCCCCAGTGACCGCCGCGCCGGCGGCACCGGTCCATCGCATCGCCTGGCCGGGCGCCCCCCGCGCGTCGCGGTAACCGAATCCGAGATACCCGCGTCTGTCCGCACGGCTCAGTGCGCGGCGGCCCAGTTCTTCCCCCAACCGACGTCCACGACCAGCGGGACGGCGAGCGTCATCGCCCCCTCCATCGTCGCTCGGATGCGAGCGCCGGCGGCGGCCGCGTCTTCTTCGCGGACCTCGAAGACCAGCTCGTCGTGAACCGTCAGTACCATGCGCACCCCTGGGGGCGCCTGGTCGCGCCCGAGCCGGATCATGGCCACCTTCAAGATGTCGGCGGCGGTGCCCTGGATGGGCGTGTTGCGGGCGACTCGCTCCGCCTCCAGGCGTAAAGCGCGGTTGGCCGAGTGCAGGTTCGGCAAGAATCGGCGTCGGCCGAGCAAGGTGCGGACCGCCTGTCCCTGGCGGGCCGACTCGACGGTCTTCTCCATGAAACGCGCGACCCCGGCGTATCGGGCGAAGTACGCGGCGATGAAAGCCGCCGCACGTTCGCGCGGGATGCCGAGCTGCTTGGCGAGCGCGCTGTCGCCCATCCCGTAGATGACCCCGAAGTTGATCGTCTTGGCCGCCCGCCGCTCCTCCGACGTCACCTCGGCACGCGGCTTGTCGAACATGAGCGCGGCAGTTCGCGCGTGCACGTCCTCGCCGCTCGCGAACGCGTCGGCGAGCTCCGGGTCCCCGGCGAGGTGCGCGAGGACGCGCAGCTCGATCTGCGAGTAGTCGGCGCTGAGAATGACGTACCCCGGAGGCGCCACGAACGCCGAACGGATCAGACGTCCGAGGTCGGTGCGAATGGGGATGTTCTGCAGGTTCGGATCGCTGGAGGACAGGCGGCCCGTGGCGGCCACGGCCTGGTCGAACCGCGTGTGGATCCGGCCCGTCGCCGGGCTCACGTATCGGGGGAGGGCGTCGATGTACGTCCCCTTGAGCTTGTCGAGCTCGCGGAACTCGAGAATTCGCTTCGGGAGCTCGTGACGGTCGGCGAGGGCCTCGAGGACGTCGGCGTCGGTCGAGCGTCCTCCCTTGGGCGTCCGCTTGACGACCGGCAGCTTGAGCTCTTCGAAGAGGATCTTCTCGAGTTGGTCGCGCGAGCGCAGCTGGAAGTCGCGGCCGGCGATCGCCTTGCAGGCGGCGTCGATGTCGCGAAGCTGCCGCTCGACGTCGGACCCGAGTCGCTGGAGCGTCGGGACGTCGACGAGGACGCCCTGCATCTCCATGTCCGCGAGGACTCCCTCGAGCGGCATTTCGATCTCATCGAGGAGCGACTCGAGGCCTTCGCCCGCCAGACGTCCGGTCATTCCCGCGCGGAGGCCGAGGGGGACCTCAGCCACCGGGGCGGCGAGGGCGGCCGCGCGTTCGACGTCCAGCTCTTCGAAGAGGGGCTGCGAACCCCGCGCCTTCCCCGCGGCGTCCTCGAATAGGGCGAGGGTCACGCCGAGCTCGCGGCGCGCGATCTCTTTGACCCCGTTGTTGCCCTCGGGGTCCAAGAGGTACGCGGCCAACAGCGTGTCGAACGTGGGCCCTGCCACCTTTACCCCGGCGCGCGCCAGCGCAATGAGCGCCGGCTTGAGGTCGTGCCCGACCTTGACCACGGCCCCCGACCCGAGAAGGGGCCCGATTCGTTCCGCGACCGCCCCCCAGTCGAGCTGCGGCGGGCAGCCCAAGTACCGGTGTCGCAACGGCACGTAGTGGCCGTGTCCCTCGCGCGCAGCGAGGGCGACGCCGACGATCTCCGCCGTCATGGCGTCCGTCCCCGCGGTCCTCACGGACACACCGACGGCGCCCGCGCGGCGCGCCTCGGCCACGACGCGCTCGAGAGCCGCTCCGTCGAGCAGGACGTCGTGGAAACGACCGCCCGCCGCCGCATCCGCCGGCGAGGACCCGCCCGGCGCCGGCCCCCCGCCTTCCCCCCGAGCGCGCGCGGCCTCCCGCGCCGCCTCCGCGATGGCGTCGAGCTGCCCGAGCTGACGCCCGAACTCC
>Ga0070735_10001842_pt1 | contig 19768 bp, 18 predicted proteins | sample Coa_R1_FD_66443 | JGI IMG/M metagenome (GOLD analysis project Ga0070735, IMG submission 66443) | Surface soil microbial communities from Centralia Pennsylvania, which are recovering from an underground coalmine fire - Coalmine... | ecosystem: Environmental > Terrestrial > Soil > Unclassified ... | reverse complement strand
TCCAGTTGCGGCGGGTGGCGGGCTACCTGTTCGGCTTCATCGAGCCCGCCACCCTCAAAGGCGTCACCACCGCCTGACGCCCGCTGACCTGCCAGCGACCTGAGATACCCCGGAGATTGCTGTGAAACAGGTGGTCTACCGGGTTGAAGGCCTAACAGCATGATTGTGGCAATCATGTCGTCCCAGCAGCATGGTTGCCGCAATCATATCGTTCGCCTGGGCGCTAGTCGGCGTGGCCCGGCTGGTCGGGGCGGACGTGCGGGGCGGCGATGCTATCTGACGGGCTGTCGCTATCCCATTCTTCGTGGCTGTCGAATTTGTCGTTGCCCGGGTCCCCGTCGGCTTCCCAGTCGTGCTCCTGGAGTCCCTGGGTGCCGACGCCGGGCAGGTCGTAGGCGTCGGCCCGGGCGACATGCCAGGTCGGGACCTGCGTGTCAGCGTCGTCCGCGACCCGGGCGCCGGCCGGGACGGGCGCTGGCGCGGCGGTGAGCGGGGTGAAGAGCATCCAGGCGCACGAGACCAGCAGCACCACCACGAGCACCGAGTAGATCCAGAACGAGGAGGTCAGGCCGTTGCTGATGGTCAGGCCGAGCCGTGAGGCCTGCGCGGGCGTGAAGCCGAACTGGGTGGGCGAGGTCGTCTGGGCGGCCCCGATCAGGGCCGAGATGGCCTGGGCCGCCATCGGGATGATGGCGCCGGCGAGCAGGACCGCGCCGTGCCGGGCGGGGCGCCACAGGGCGGCCGCGATGACCACCGCGGCCAGCGCGATCATGACGACGACGTTGCCGGCGATCACCGGTCCCGGGTCGTTGAACGCGTTGCCCGCGGTGAAGGTCTGGCTCTGGCCGGCCGCGGTCCGCAGCGTGAAGCTGTCCCAGGAGGGAACGAACGCGGCGGCCGCCCCGAGACCGGCCAGGACCAGCAGCACGGCCGGGCCCAGCGTCGCGCCGCGCGGCCATCCCAGGCTGAACAGGCGGGTGGGCGTCGCGGCCTGGCCGGCGGTGTCCGGGGCGGGGCTCGCGGTGCGGGCGGGCCGGATCAGGAAGGCCAGCACGGACCCGGAGGCGCAGGCCAGCCAGCCGAGCAGGCTGAGCACCAGGCCGGCGCCGGCCAGGTGCGCGCCGCCGGAGATCGGCGTGCCAGCGTCCGCGAGGAACAGCCCGAACGTCACGATGCTCATCCCGGTCGCCAGCAGCGCGCCGACCCGCAGCCGGGCGCCGCTGAGCGCGATGAGCACGCCGGCCGCGGTCCAGGTGGCCAGGTAGATCACGTGAGCGAACAGGTTGTCCGGCTGAGCGGCCAGGCTGCTCCCGCCCAGGTAGTCCGGGAACAGCCCGGCGATCCCGAGCGCCACCCCCACACCCAGAAGGAGCGCCGCCGCCATGGCGCCGCGACGGCCAGCGGCGGTCGCCGGTGCCCACCCGGCGCTCGCGGGCTCGCCGGGCCGGGTCGCGGTCTGACCCACCGGGGTGATCCCGTCGGGCGCTTCAAGCACGGCGAACCGGGTCCAGGCGGCCGACCAGCCCTCCTGGGTTTCCGGCCACCACTCCAGCGGCTGCGACCGCGAACCCGCCACGGTCCAGATCCCGAAATAGTCGCGTCCCCGCCCTATCTCGTACGTCCCGCCCCGGTACGCGATGGTCACCTTGTCCAACACGGTCCAAGCCTTTCCGCTCCGGTATCAGCACCCCGCTATAACTCTCCGAAGCCAAAGCTAGGGAGCTGGCCTGGAAGTCCGCTGAACGGCCTCTCAAGTGTTCCTGACTCCTGGTCCGGGCCGCAGCGATCCTCTCATGGCGAACCGGACGGCGGGCACTAGGCGGGGCGTGCTTGGCTAGACCGCATGGATGTTCTGGTGCTGGGCGGGACGGCGTGGCTGGGTCGCGAGGTGGCCGGGCAGGCAGTCGGGCGCGGTCACGCCGTGACCTGCCTGGCCCGCGGCGAGAGCGGACCGGTGGCCGACGGCTCGGTCCTGGTGGTGGCGGACCGGCGCGAGGCCGGGGCCTACGACCAGGTCCGCGGCCGGGACTGGGACGCGGTGGTCGAGGTGTCGTGGCAGCCCGGGCTGGTCCGCGGCGCGCTGGCCGCGCTCGGCGACCGGGCGGCGCACTGGAGCTACGTATCGTCCTGCAGCGTCTACGCCTCGAATGACATCTCCGCGGTGGACGAGAGCACGCCCCTGCTGCCCGCGACCGACCAGGACGAGGCGGGCCGGGAGCAGTACGGCGAGGCCAAGGTGGCGTGCGAGCAAAGCTCGGCGTCGGCGCTGGGCGACCGGCTGCTGATCGCCCGGGCGGGCCTGATCGGCGGGCCCGGCGACCATAGCGGGCGGTCCGGGTACTGGGTGGCCAGGGCCGCCCGTGACCAGCTGGGGCCGATGCTGGTCCCGGCTCCGCTGGACGCGCCGGTCCAGGTGATCGACGCCCGCGATCTCGCCGCCTGGCTGCTGGACGCCGCGCAGGCCCGGACCACGGGGACCTTCGACGCGGTCGGGCCGATGGAGGCGTTCGGCGACTGGATCGAGCAGGCCAGGACGATCGGCGGGCATACCGGGCCGGTGGTCGAGGCCGACCCGGCGTGGCTGGTCGCGCAGGGCGTCGCCGAGTGGATGGGCCCGGAGTCGCTGCCCATGTGGGTGTGCGAGCCGGGCTGGGAAGGCTTCATGGCCCGCAGCGGCGCGGCCGCCCTGGCCGCCGGGTTGCACCACCGTCCTCGCGGCGAGCTGCTCGCCGACGTGCTGGCCTGGGAACGCGAGCAGGGCCTGGACCGGCCCCGGCGCGCCGGGCTGAGCGCCGGACGCGAGCGTGAGCTGCTCGCCGCCCTTGCCTCGGCATAGCCGCTTCGTCAGCATTTGTTGACGCGATCGTGCTCGTCAGCATAAGCTGACGTCCATGGAACCAGTGCTGGAAATCGCCGAAGGCGCCGCGAGCAACGATCCCGACACCGGCTTGCGCGCGGTGGCGGCCCTGCGGGCCCTGGCCGAGCGACTCGAGATCCTCCAGGTCCAGAACGCACGGGAGCGGGGCTGGTCCTGGCAGGAGATCGCGGAACGGCTCGGCGTCACCAAGCAGACGGTGCACCGCAAGTACGGCCGGCGCATCGGGAGGCCGTGATGTTCGAGCGCTTCACGCCTGAGGCCCGCGCCGTCGTGGTCCAGGCCCAGCAGCACGCCGTCCGGCTCGGGCACGACTTCATCGGCGGCGAGCACCTCCTGCTCGCGGTGGTGTCGGCCGGCCAGCCCGCCAGCGCGATCCTGGGTGCGCACGGCATCACCGCGGAGTACGTCGAGACCGAGATCGTCCGCCGGATCAGGCTCGGGCGCGACGCCGGATCCGGGGACGTCACGTTCGGCGGCCTGGACCGGGACGCACTGGCCTCGATCGGGATCGACCTGGACGCGGTCGAGGCCCGGATCGAGGCGACGTTCGGGCCGCGTGCCATGGCCGAGGCCGATCTGATGGTCCGGCGCCGGCGCCGGCCCAGCCGCGGCGCGCCGGGCTTGCGCCGGTTCAGGCTGGACCCGCGGCGGGCGCTGCCGCCGGGCCTGAGGCGCCGCGGGCGGCGGTTCGGCACCGGCCGGCTGGTCTCCGCCACTCCGCCATGGCCCCCCCGGTCCGCGGAGCTGGCCGCCGGCCGCTGCCGGGGCAGCGACGGCCCGCGGAACGGCCACATCCCGTTCACCCCGGTGGCCAAGTACATCCTGGAACTGACCGTCCGGGAGACGCGCGCGCTGCCAGATCCGCAGATCGGCGTCCAGCACCTCGCGCTGGCGCTGACCGCCGTGCGGCGCGGGATGGTCCCGGCCCTGCTGGCGGCGGCCGACGCGCCCGCGCCCGCGCTGCACGCCGAGATCTTGAACCGCTACCGGCAGGCCAGCTGATCCGGCTCGGGCTGCTCCGGCTCGGGCTGCTCCGGCTCGGGCCGCGCCGGCTCGGGCCGGGCCGGCTCTGACCCGCGGACAGTGAGCACCACCGCGGCCATCAAGGTGACCGCGCCCGCGATGCCGGTCGCGGTCAGCCGCTGGCCCAGGATCAACGCGGCCAGGATCGCGCCGGTTAGCGGCTCCAGCAGGGCCAGCAGGGCGGCGGTGCTGGCCGCCGCCTGGCGCAGGCCGCGGAAGAACAGCGTGTACGCGACCGCGGTCGGTCCGGTGCCGAGCGCGATGAGCAGCCCGGCCGCCTCGATGCCGGGCCGGAAGCTCAGCCCGCCGAGCGCGGCGGCGAGCGGCAGCAACATCAGCCCTCCCAGGGTGAACCCGAATCCGGTCACGGTGAGGTCATCGAGGCCGGGCACGGGCCGGGCTCCGGTCAGCGTCACCGCGGCGAATCCGGCCGCCGCGAGCACCGCCATGCCCGCGCTGGCCAGGACCGCGGCCTCGGAATAGCCCGACGGCAGGCCGACCAGCAGGCCGAGGCCGGTCAGCGCCAGGCAGGCCGCGACCGACGCGAGCCGCCCGGCGCGGCGCCCGGTGACCCGGTACACGCCGAGCACGATGACGGGCGCGGTGCCGATGGTGATCAGGGTGGCCAGGGCCACCGAGGTCAACGCCACCGCGCTGAAGTAGCAGCTCTGAAACAGCGCGGCCAGCACGCCGATCACGGCGATGCGGGTCCACGCGGCCCGCCCGGCGGGCGAGCGCCGGCCGGTCACGGCAAGGAAAATCACGATCAGCACGCCGCCCGCGGTGAGCCGGCAGGCGGCCACCGCCATCGCGGACAGGCCGGCCACCCGGCCCAGCATGCTGCCGGTGAGGCCGCCCGTGCCCCACAGCAACCCGGACGTGACGAGGTAGGGCAGGCCCGTGCCGGGCCTGCGGACGGTCATGGATGAACGCATGGGACATCGCTCCTGCGACGAGAAGGGACGGGTCGCGGAAGCGGGGCACAGCACAAGGGCTCATCCGGGCGGCACGCGGGCGGCCTTCACCATGCGGCAACGCAGTCAGGGAAGGGGAAGCACGCGTCTAGATCACGCGGCCGGGCGCAACCGGGCCATCGCCCCGCTAGGAGCGGGGCGGCGGGGTGATGGGGAACAGCCGGTGCACGTCGAGCAGCTTAACCCGGCCGGGCCCGCGGGCGCGAATCGGGGCTGGGAGAATCGCCAGATGGTTCCTGTGGACATCCGAGACTTCTTCGCGGCCAGCGCCGGCGTGGCCGGGGCCCTGATCGGCTTGCTGTTCGTGGCCATCTCGGTCTCCGCGGAACGGCTGAGCCGGGAGGAATCCGGGGCCCAGGTCCACCGCATCCGGGCCCTGGCGTCCTTTACCGCGTTCACCAACGCGCTCGCGGTCTCGCTGTTCGCGCTGATACCGGGGCATAAGATCGGGCCGACATCGGTGTCCGTCTCCGGCGCCGGGATGTTGTTCGTCGCGGCGGCGCTGCTGTCGCTGATCCGCCTGCACCTCGTGCGGTGGGCCATCATCCGGGACGCGGTGTTCCTGGTCGGACTGGCCGTGATCCTCGTCTGCCAGCTGATCGAAGGTCTCGGGCTTATCGCCGATCCGGGTAATTCCGGGAACGTGGATACGATCGCGATCCTGGTGGTCTGCTGTTTCCTGGTCGGCATCGCCCGGGCCTGGGAGCTCATCGGCGGCCCGTCCATCGGCCTTAGGCGCGAGGTCACCGCGCTGGTCCGGAGCCGCCATTCCGCCCAGGCACCCGCCGGCGAGGCGCCCTCGGACGGGCCGCGGGGATTACCCGGCGACCGCGCCGACAGTCAGGTTCGCGCCGAGCTTACGCGTCAGCGTTGGCTGGCCCGAAGAACTCCTCGACCCTTATACGGTGGGTTGCACCGAGCTCACGCACCTGTACCGGGGTGACCGATACGCTGAGCGGCGAGGTCCAGTCGTTGCCAGCCACGCTCCACTGGATCCGCGTGCGGCCCGCGACCTGGCCGCGCATCTACTCGCCGCGGGCGCAGCGGACCTGGCCGGCGCGGCACGCGCGAGTAGACCGGGCGAAGGAGGGTAAAGCGGAGGCAAATCGAGAACTCGGAGGCCAGCAGATGCTTCTGACGTTCGGGCACGGAACCGCCTCGCCCGAGCAGATGGTCAGCCTGCTGAAGGGCGCCGGGGTCTCCGTGCTCATCGACGTCAGGACCGTCCCGGCCAGCCGTCGTCATCCGCACGTGGCCCGGGCGCAACTGCAGCGCTGGCTGCCGGAGGCGGGCATCAGCTATCGCTGGGACAAGCGGCTGGGCGGGTTGCGTACCCCGGAACCGGACTCTCCGGACGTGGCGTTCGGGGTCGATTCCCTGCGCGGTTACGCCGGGCACATGCGGAGCTCGGCCTTCTTGACCGCGGTAGACCAGGTGCTCGCCCTGGCCAGCGTGCGGGGCACGGCGGTGATGTGCGCCGAGAGCCTGTGGTGGCGCTGCCACCGCCGGATGCTGGCCGACTTCATCACCGCGGCGCGCGGCCAGGAGGTCCGCCACCTCATGCATGACGGCCGGCTGGAGGAGCACCGCCTCTCCCCCGGCCTGCGGCTGCGCGATGACGGCCTGCTCGTCTACGACGGCGGCCAGCCGACGCTGCTCTAGTCGGCCAGGTACGCCCGGAACCCGCTGGTCTGCCAGACCTGCCCGCCCGGCGTGACCGCGAACGCCTCGTAGCCGTCCAGGTCTTCCACCCAGTCGCGGGCGGCGGCGCCCATGGCGAAGGCCGCCGTGGCGTAGGCGTCGGTGGCGGCCAGCCGGGCACCGACCATGGTGAGGCTGGCCAGGCCGGCGGCGGGCTGGCCGGTGTGCGGGTTGACGATGTGCGCGCCGCGCTCGGCGACGCCGGAGGTGGCCACGGCGAAGTCCTTCCCGGTGACGACCAGCGCGAGTGCCCCGGGCCGCAGCGGGTCGGCGACCCCGACTCGCCACGCCTGGCCGGGTCCTCGATCGCCGACGCACTGGATGTCGCCGCCGCCGTTGACGCTGTGCTCGGCCGAGCCGGCCGCCGTCAGCATCGCCGCCGCCCGCTCGATGGCCCAGCCCTTCACGTATCCGGACGGGTCGAACCGGCCGCCGGGGCGGGTGGTGAAGTACCCGCCGCTGCGCGCGCTGACCTCGGCGCAGGCGGCAAGCACCTCGGCCAGTTCGGGCGTGCAGTCGGCCGGCGCGAGCGAGCCGCGGCCGAACCGGCTCACGTCGCTGTCGTCCCGGTAGGGCGAGAACGTGGCGTCGACCCAGTGCAGCCACCGCAGCACCTGGTCCAGGACCGCGCCGCCCCCGGCGTCACGCCCGGCCCAGTCCGGCACGTCGAAGGACACCACGGTGCCCATCACGTGCTCGGCGTGCCGGAGTCGCCGGGTCCGCCCGGGCGGGGCTCCGGTCATCGCGGTCACAGGCCGCGGTCGACCGCGCTCTGCAGCGAGGCGATGTAGCCCGAGCTGGTGTAGCTGGCCCCGGACACGGCGTCGATCTTGGCGCCCTGCGCCGTCAGCGTCTCGCTGATCAGCTTCGGGAAGGCGAACTCGCCGATCTGGATGTCATGGATGGTGTTGGTCGGCTGCTCGAGCACCGCGACCTTCACGATCTTGTGGCTCTTCACCACCAGCTCGATCTGCACCGGGCCGTAGACGGTGTTGGCCACCTTGCCGGTGACCGTGGTCTCGCCCGTGGTCAGCGTGCCGACCGCGCTCTGGAACTCCCCGGGTATCGTCCTCGCCGACGAGGATGACGATGACGATGACGACGAGGAAGACGAATTGCTGCCGGTACCGCTGGTCGAGGCCACCGGCACGGTCGGCGAGTGCGACTTGAACGACAGCAGGGCCACCAGGCCGGCAATGGTGCCCGTCACGGCAAGGATCACCCGGCGCATGTCGTGATCGTCTCCTCAGAACTCGAACGACTCGAAGTGGATCTGCCGCCGCGGGACCCCGGCGCCGCGCAGCGCGTCGGTCGCGGCCGAGATCATGCCGGAGGGCCCGCACACGTAGACCTCCTGCTGGTCCAGCCCGGGCACGAGCGAGCGCAGCATCCGGGGCGACAGCGGATCGCCGCCGATCTCGGCCCTCGACCCGACCAGGTAGTACACCTTCGCACCGCGGGCGGCCGCGATGGCGTCGAGCTCGTCGCGGAACACGATGTCCCGCTCGCTGCTCGCGCGGTAGATCAGGGTGACCGGGCCGGGCAGCGTGGAGAACATGGCCCGCAGCGGGGTAATGCCCACCCCGCCGGCCAGCAGCACCACGCCGCGGCCGGAGTGCCCGGCGGTGAACGCGCCGTAGGGTCCCTCGGCGATGACCCTCGTGCCCGGCCGGAGCTTGGACAGGGCCCGGCTGTGGTCGCCGATGTCCTTCGCGGTGATCCGCAGCAGGTCGGTGCCGGGCGCGGCGGACAGCGAGTACGGGTGCGAGGACCACCATAGCGACCTGGTCAGGAAGCGCCAGCGGAAGAACTGCCCGGGTTCGGCGGCGAGCTCGTCGAGGTGCGAGCCGCCGATGTAGACCGAGATCACGCCCGGCCCCTCGGGCTTCACCCCGACCACCGTGAACCGGTGCCGCCAGAACGCGCGCAGCGGGACTGCGACCCGGTACCACAGCACCAGGACCGCCACGATCAGGTACATGGCCGACCACCAGAACCGCGCGGTCAGGTCGCTGAGGAACGAGGCACCGACCGCGAACTGGTGGCTGAAGGCCAGCGCGATGGCCAGGTAGGTGTACAGGTGCAGGTAGTACCAGGTCTCGTAGCGGACCCGCCGCCGCGCCGCGCGCATCGAGACGATGCCGATGCCGAGCAGCAAGAACCCGGCCACCGTCGCCATGAGCACGTCCGGGTACTGGGTCAGCAGCGTGGCCGTCTCGCTGGTCAGGCTGGTGTGCGTCTGGACCGCGTAGCCCCACAAGATGAGCAGGCCGTGCGCGAAGACCAGGCTGACGATGTACCGGCCGCCCATCGCGTGCCACCGGGCCAGCTGATCGGTGCCGATGCCGCGCTCCAGCGGCGGGAGCCGGGCCATCAGCGCGACCAGAACCACCACGCCGTACCCGCACAGCAGGCCGAGGATCTCGCCCGCTCCGGTGAGCCAGCCGCCGAGCCCGCTGACGTCGGGGGTGCTGTGCCACCACAGCACCATGACGGCCAGTGCCCCGAGCCCGATGACGGCCAGGACCACGCGCGGGCTGACTCGTCCGTGCGCTTTTTGATATGGAACGGGCGGTGGTGTCACCGGCCCCGGCCGGGACGGAGCCGGCCGCGGGCGGCCCTGGTTTCGCCGTGGCCGGGGGTACTGGTCATCCCCGGCACGACGAGCCGGGACGGATCCCCTGGTCAGGCTGGTCACCATTCCCTCCGTTACGGGCTAGCTGGATCGTATGCTCAACCGGGCCGCGATGCGCCTCCCGGCTTCTCCCCTTTAGTTACGGGTACGTCACGCCATCGCGCACGGTTCAGCCGCTCCCGTAAGCGCATCGTAATCGCCACGATCCGGCTACTGCGTCAACTGAAGTTGACATCCGACTGGTGTCAACATAAATTGACACTATGGACAACGCACCCACCCTGGTGGCCGCGGCGGACAGCTCGGATCCCCGCACCGGGCTCCGGGCCGTGGCCGCGCTGCGCAGGCTGCTGGAGCAGCTCGAGGCGCTCCAGGTGGACAACGCCCGGGAGCACGGCTGGTCGTGGCAGGAGATCGCGGAGATCCTCGGCGTGTCGCGGCAGGCCGTCCACAAGAAGCACGCGCGCCGGGCCGACGCTAGCCATCCGGTTCGCCGCCGCACCCGCATCCGATAACCCGAGGGGATTGCCGCGATGTTCGAACGTTTCACCGACCGGGGCAGGAAGGTCGTAAGCCTGGCCCTGGCGAAGGCCAAAGAGCGAGGCGACGACCAGATCCGGCCGGTGCACATGCTGTACGGGGTGACCGCCGCCGACGGCGTGGGCGCCCGCGCGCTGGCGGCCCTGGGCGTGGATACCGCCGCGGTCGAGCGCGAACTCGGGCGGGGCGGCGGAGCATCACCGGGCCCGCCGGGCTCGCCCCGGGAGGCGGCCGACGGTGACGCCGAAGCGCTGGCCGCGATCGGCATCGACCTGGACGAGATCAAGCGCAGGATCGAGGAGAACTTCGGCGCCAGGGCGCTGGAACGGATCCCGCAGACGTCCGGGGCCCTGAGCTGGACCGGCCGGCCGCCGCTGAACGCGGCGGCCAGGCTGTCGCTGGCGCTGTCCCTCAAGGAGACACGCGCGCTGCACCACAGTTACATCGGTACCGAGCATCTGCTGCTCGGCCTGATGCGAGTCGCCGAGCGTTACCCGCACGGCGACTTCGCCGTGGTGACGCTCCGCGATCTGGGCCTGGACCCGATCGCCGTCCGCACCCAGGTCCTGGACGAGCTGCGGCAACTGCAACCGTAACGGGCGGGCGCTCAGCCGGCGAACAGCTCGCGGGACTAGGCTGGCGCCTGGCCTAGGGCGGACCGGCCCTGGATCAGGGCCAGAGTGACCGCGGCGGCCTGCGCCGCGACCCGGTCGATGGCCTCGGGCCCCTCTCCGTACAGCCCGTCCAGGAGAAACATGGCGTGGCCGTGCGCGGCGGCCTCGAGCGCGTCGCCCAGGGCCTCGGCCGCTCGCGGGTCACCCGGGCAGAGCTCGGCCACGCTGGCGTCGAACGGGACCTCCACCCGCTCGTAGGCCAGCCGCACCTCCGGATACCGGGTCTTGTCCAGGCCCGTCCCGTAGACGACGTCGAACAGCGGGCGATGCTCCGCGGCGAACCTGACGTACCCCCTCGCCATCGCGGCCAGCCGCTGTTCCGGCGAATCCCCCTCGCGCGCCTCGCCGACCAGCGCGTCGGCGAAGGCGTGCAGCGCGCGGACGGCGACCGCGGCCAGCAGCTCGTCACGGTCGGCGAAGTGCCGGTAGGGCGCGGCCACGGTCACGCCCAGCCGCTGGGTCAGCTTGGCCAGCGAAAAGCCGCGCAGTCCCCGCTCGGCGATCAGCTCGATGGCGCCGTCGACCAGAGCCGCCTTGAGGTCGCCGTGATGGTAACGGCCGTCCCTGGCCTCCCGCGCCTCGGCGGATCGCTTAGACGGGGTAGCTGACACCGGTGAGCCGTTCGGATTCTCGCCAGAGTCGCTGCTGCGCTTCGGCGTCCCGGGCGCGGTCGTTCGAGGCGACCAGGCGCGGGTAGCCGCGCAGTTCGCCCCGGCCGGCCGGCCCGTAGTACTCGCCGCCGCTCGCCGCCGGGTCGGTGGCGGCCCGCAGTGTGGCCAGGGCGCCCATGGCCGCGCTGTGCCCGAGGGGCTCCTCGACGATCAGGTCCACGACGCGCTGCCAGCGGGACAGATACCTGATGAGCTCGGTCCTGGCCTTCCCCGGGTGGGCGGCGAGCGCCTGGGTCCGGGCCCCGGCGGCGGCCAGGCGCCGCTGCAGTTCGTAGGTGAACATCAGGTTGGCCAGCTTGGACTGGCAGTACGCGGTCCCTCTCCGGTACCGCCGCTGGGACTGCAGATCATCGAAGTCGATCCGTCCGCTCTTGTGGGCGTTGCTGCTCACCGTGACCACCCTAGAACCTTCCCGGCCCTGCATCGCCCCGAGCAGCAGGCCGGTCAGCGCGAAGTGGCCGAGGTGGTTGACGCCGAGCTGGAGCTCGAAACCGTCGGCGGTGCGCCGCAACGGCGTCCACATCACCCCCGCGTTGTTGACCAGCAGGTCGACCGGCCCGTAGGCCGCGCCGATCTCCTCGGCCGCCTCGCGGACCGAGGCCAGCGAGGCCAGGTCGAGCCGGACCGCCTGCACTTCGGCGGGTGACGCTCCGGCCGGCTGAGCCGGGCCGCCCAGGATCCGGGCCGCCGCCTCCTTGGCCCGGCCCAGATCCCGGCAGGCCAGGACGACCCGCGCACCGCGCCCGACGAGAACCCTGGCCGTCTCGAAGCCAAGGCCCGTGTTCGCGCCGGTGACGACGGCCGTACGCCCCCGTTGAACTGGCACGTCCGCCTCGGTCCAGCTGCCGCCCTGACCGTTCCGCATCGCTGTGCCTCTTTCCAGCCTCGGCGCCGAGCGTCTATGTAAATGGCACTCACAATGTGAAAGACACTAACTTACCGAGAGCCTGACGAGCAATGCTTACTTCTTGGTTAGGTCGATCTAACTACGGAGATAGCACACCATACCTTTACGGAGAGTATCTATCTGAATACAGATAGTCATAATCTGACATAGGAGACATCACGGATAGGATACGATCAAATGCTCAGAGTAGCCGATATCTGGGAGCGGGCCATCCATACCCCGGCGGTGGCGGTCGATATTTCCGGCGACGCTCCCGGCGAGGTCATCATCATCCGCGCTGGCAGCAGCTATGACGGGAAGCAGGGCATGAACCTGGCCACCGGGGTGAGCAGCCGGTCGGCCGGGTCCCGGGCCCTGTGCCTGCACCTGGTGACGATACCGCCGGGCACCCGCGGCGTCCCGCACGTCCACGACGGGCACGAGTCCGCCATCTACACCGTCAGCGGCGAGACCGAGGTGTGGCACGGCGAGGGCCTGCGCCACCGCACCGTGGTCAAGGCCGGCGACTTCATGTACGTCCCGCCGGGCATCCCGCACCTGCCGGTGAACCGCAGCGACGTCATGACCGTGGCCGTCGTCGCCCGCACCGACCCCCAGGAGCAGGAGAGCGTGGTCACCCTCAGCCTGCCTCCGCACCTGTCCGACCTGGACGCCTTCCCCGTCGCCAGCCAGTAAGGGTCATCCCGAGTCCAGTTCCGCGGAGACCGCGGCGGCTCCCGCCGCTCCTGCCCGCCGGGTCTCCGTTACCCACCGCGCCCGCCCCGCCTCCCGCGGGGCGGGCGCGTTCGCGCTCGCAGCAGCTCAGGATCGCGGCACCGGTTAGCCACTGCTCGCGATGCCGGTATGGGGCGCGTGGGCCACAACCCCCGTCTAGCGAGGGTTGTGTGCCACAACCCCCGAACGTTGGCACCTGCCGATTGCGGCGCGTGGGCCACAACCCCCGTCTAGCGAGGGTTGTGTGCCACAAGCCCCGAACGCGGATGCGGATTTGGGACTGGTGAGGTCTGCGGGCAAGGATTTCCTGGGCGCGTCTAGCTGGCGAACGCCTCGGGCGGGGGGCAGGCGCACATCAGGTTGCGGTCGCCGTAGGCCTGGTCGATCCGGCGTACCGGCGGCCAGTACTTGGCGCGGCGGTCCACACCGGCCGGGTAGGCCGCCTCCTCCTGCGAGTACGGGTGCTTCCACTCCCCCGCGATGAGCATCTCCGCGGTGTGCGGGGCGTTCTTCAGCGGGTTGTCCTGCGCGTCGTACTCCCCGTCGGCGACCCGCGTGATCTCGGCCCTGATCGCGATCATCGCGGCGCAGAACCGGTCGAGCTCGTCCAGGCTCTCGCTCTCGGTGGGCTCGATCATGAACGTGCCCGCCACCGGGAACGACATGGTGGGCGCGTGGAACCCGTAGTCGATCAGCCGCTTGGCCACGTCGTCCACGCTGATGCCGGTGTCCCTGGTCAGCGGGCGCAGGTCGATGACGCACTCGTGCGCGACCAGGCCGTTCCGCCCGGTGTACAGCACCGGGTAGTGCGGCGCCAGCCGCCGGGCCACGTAGTTGGCGGACAGCACCGCGACCTGGGTCGCGCGGCGGAGCCCGGCCGCGCTCATCATCGCGACATACGCCCACGAGATCGGCAGGATGCCCGCCGAGCCGTAGGGCGCTGCCGCCACCGGGCCGACCTCGCCGCGACCAGGCAGGAACTCCGCCAGGTGCGCGCGGACCGCGACCGGTCCCACACCCGGGCCGCCGCCGCCGTGCGGGATGCAGAACGTCTTGTGCAGGTTGAGGTGCGACACGTCGGCGCCGAAGGACGGCAGCGTGGCCACCCCGACCAGCGCGTTGAGGTTCGCGCCGTCGATGTACACCTGGCCGCCCGCCTCGTGCACGGCCGCGCAGACGGCGCCCACGTTCTGCTCGTAGACACCGGCGGTGGACGGGCAGGTCAGCATGATCGCGGCCACCCGCCCGTCGTGTGCCGCCAGCTTGGCCTGCAGGTCACCCACGTCGATGGTGCCGTCCGAGCCGCACTTGACCACCGTGACCCGCAGCCCGGCCAGCACCGCGCTGGCCGCGTTGGTGCCGTGCGCCGACTCCGGGATCAGGCACACGTCCCGGTCCCGCTCGCCGCGCGAGGCGTGGTAGGCCCGGATCGCGAGCAGGCCGGCCAGTTCACCCTGGGAGCCGGCGTTCGGCTGCACGGACACCGCGTCGTAGCCGGTGAGCCTGCCCAGCCGGACCTCGAGCGACTCGATCAACTCCAGGTAGCCCCCGGCCTGCGCGGCCGGGGCGAACGGGTGCATTCCGGCGAACTGCGGCCAGCTGATCGGCTCCATCTCGGCCGCCGCGTTCAGCTTCATCGTGCACGAGCCGAGCGGGATCATCGACCGGTCGAGGGCGATGTCGAAGTCGGCCAGCCGCCGCAGGTAGCGCAGCATCGCGGTCTCGCTGCGGTGAGCGCTGAACACCGGATGGGTCAGGAACGGCGAGGTGCGCCGCAGTCCGGCCGGGAGCACGTCGGGCGCCGCGTCGGCCAGCTCCACGTCGGCGGCCCGTTCCACCTGGCAGATCGCGGCCACGACGGCCCGCAACTGCTCGTCGGTGGTGGTCTCGTCGCAGCTGACCTGCAGCGCGCCATCCGGTGCCAGGTACAGGTTGTAGCCCGCGGCCCGGGCCCGGTCCAGGGCGTGGACCGCCTCGTCCCGGCCGCCACGGAAGAGGACCCGGATGGTGTCGAAGAAGTCCCCACGGTCCGTTCGGTGACCATATTCGCGCACGGTGGCGGCGAGCACCGCGGCGCTACGGTGCGCACCCCGGGCGATGCTGGCCAGCCCGTCGGGCCCGTGGTACGCCGCGTACATGGCGGCGGTCACGGCCAGCAGGACCTGGGCCGTGCAGATGTTGCTCGTGGCCTTCTCGCGGCGGATGTGCTGTTCGCGAGCCTGCAGGGCGAGGCGGTACGCGGGCCGGCCGTCGGCGTCCACCGACACGCCGACCAGCCGGCCGGGCAGCTGGCGCTTGAGCGGCTCGCTGACCGCGATGTAGCCCGCGTGCGGCCCGCCGTAGAACAGCGGCACGCCGAACCGCTGGCTGGAGCCCACCGCGATGTCCGCGCCCAGCTCGCCCGGCGGCGTGAGCAGGGTCAGCGCGAGCAGGTCGGCGGCCACGGCGGCCAGCGCGCCGCGGGCGTGCGCGGCCTCGATCAGCGGTCCGAGGTCTTGGACGACGCCGGACGCGCCGGGGAACTGGAGCAGCACCCCGAACAGGTCGTCCTGGGCCTCGATGACCTCGGCGGTCACCGGTTCGACGACCAGGTGGATGCCGAGCGGTTCGGCCCGGGTGCGCAGCACGGCGAGCGTCTGGGGCAGGCAGTCGGCGTCGGCCAGGAAGACGTGCCCCCGGCGTGCCGCCCGCCGGGCCAGCGTCATGGCCTCTACCGCGGCGGTGGCCTCGTCGAGCAGTGAGGCGCCGGCCCAGGGCAGCGCGGTGAGGTCGGCGACCATGGTCTGGAAGTTCAGCAGCGCCTCGAGCCGGCCCTGGGAGATCTCGGGCTGGTAGGGGGTGTACGCCGTGTACCAGGCGGGGTTCTCGAGCACGTTGCGGCGGATGACGGCCGGGGTGATCGTGTCGTAGTAGCCCAGGCCGATCATCGAGGTCAGGACCTGGTTCCGGTCGGCCATCCGGCGCAGCTCGGCCAGCGACTCGGTCTCGGTCAGCGGGCCGGGCAAGGTGAGCTGGGCGGGCGTGGCGTCTTCGGGCAGCGCGGCGCGGATGAGCTCATCGAGGGAGGCGTAGCCGAGGCTGGCCAGCATGTGCCGCTGGGCGGCCTCGTCGGGCCCGATGTGACGTGCGGCGAAATCTTTCATGGAGAGCCTCCCGGACGAGCGCGGTCACTGGCTCCCCGTCTGTCGCGGACCCTGCCGGGGGGTGCCAAGGGGGGGTCGTCCCCCGTGGCCAGCACAGTCCGCTCCAGAGATGCCTGTCCCGTCCGGTTCGTGTGCCTGAGAGGTTCCGGGGATGTTGCCCCTTCGGCGCCCGCCGCTTAGGCGGGATCTCTCCCGGCCGGTGTCATCAGCAGATGAAATCTTACCCGAGCAGGACCAGATAGTGGGACTCGACCCGCGGCTGCCTACCGGCCGGGCCGGGCTCCGGCCGAGTCCAGGCCGAGCACGGCGGCCAGTTCGTCGACCGCCCACTGGCAAGCGGCGGCCCGGAAGCCGGTGTGCCTGGCGAAGGACCTGGCCACCTTGTCACGTACCGTGGCGGGTTCCATGCCGCGTGCCACGTGATAGCTGAGCGCCTCCGCCACGCCCTCCTCGGCCGCGGCGACAAGCACCTTGGTCTCCCGCGGCCGGCCGGGCAGCAGGGCCCGCAGCGCGGTCGACATGGACTGCACGCTGGACAGGGCGGCCACGCCCAGGTCCGGATCGGAGACGATGGCGCGCAGCGCGGTCCGGGCCTGCCCGCCGGGGTCGCCGTCCCACAGCGGGACCTCCGCCTCGGGCCGCACCGGGCCGGATACGGCCGGCAGGGAGTCCTTGACCGTCGCCGGATGCGGCTGGTCGCGCACCGGATCCGACACCGGGTGGCTGACCACGCCGGGATCGGCGGTTGCGGCCAGGATGGCCTCGGCCAGTTCGCCGGCGCTGCCGTACCGCTGGGCCGGGTCCTTGGCCAGACCGCGGGCCACCACGTCGTCGACGACGGCGGGCAGACCGGGGCGCAGCGTGCTGGGCGCGGGCGGCACGGTGTTGAGCTGGGCCCACATGACGGCCACCATCTCCCCGGTAAAGGGAGCGTGCCCGGTCAGGCACTCATATAGCACGCAGGCCAGCGAGTACACGTCGGCGTGGCAGTCACCAGGCGAGCCCGCGAAGCGCTCGGGAGCCATGTAGGCCACGGTCCCGACGGTGCCGCTGTTGGTGGTCAGGCTGGTGCCGGTGATGACCCGGGCGATCCCGAAGTCGATCAGGTACGCGAACGGCATGCTCTTGCCGTGCCCAGTGATCAGCACGTTGGACGGCTTGACGTCCCGGTGGATGAGCCCGTCGGCGTGCGCGGCGTCCAGCGCCTGGGCGACCTGGGCGGTGATCCAGGCCGCGGCCGGCGGCGGCATCGGCCCGTCCCGGTCCAGCAGGGTGGCCAGGTCGATGCCGTCCACCAGCCGCATGTCGATGTACAGCCGGCCGTCGATCTGGCCGAAGTCGTGGATGGGGATGATATGCGGCTCGCTGAGCCTGGCGGCGCGCTTGGACTCGCGGCGGAACCGGTCCTGGAACGCGCGGTCGGCGGCGAGTTCGGGGATCAGCACCTTGAGCGCCACCGTGCGCCCCTTGCCCGTGTCGAACGCCCGGTAGACCACTCCCATGCCGCCCCGGCCCAGCACGGCGGTCAGGATGTACGGGCCGAATCGCGGCCCGGCTGGCTCGCTGATCAGCTCTGAAGTCATTGCCGTTCCCATCCCGGGCCCACCCGGGCGCCGGTCAGGTCCTCCTCAAGGGCTTAGTCGGGGGCGGAGGCCAGGGCGAGTTCCTCGATCCGCTCGGCAAGCTGCAGCGCCGTCGCGGGCCGCTCCGAGGGGTTGGCGGCGATGGCCCAGGAAATGACCTGCCGGATGTCCGGGTCCACGCGGTCGGAGATGGTCGGCGGATGGGAAATGACCCGGCGCATGGCCAGCAGCGGGTCGTCGTCGGCCAGCGGGCCGTACAGCCCTTCGCCGGCCACCGCGTAGTGCAGGGTGGCGCCGAGCGAGAACACGTCGCTGGCCCTCGACGGGCGGTCACCGCGGATCAGGGCCGGGTCGAGGTATCCGATATCGCCCGCCGGTCCCATTCTGGTGATGGTGACACCGGGCCGCAGCACGTGGCTCAGGCCCAGGTCGGCCAGCTTGGCCCCGTCGGAGTAGAGCAGGACGTTGCCCGGCTTGATGTCGCGGTGGGCGATGCCGGCCTCGTGCAGGGCATGCGTGGCGCGCGACGCGTGCGCCATGGCTCGCAGGGCGGTGGTCCGGGTGAGCGGCTGGGCGGGCGCGGCCACCGAGCCGCCGGGCAGGTACTCCATCGAGTAGTAGACTTCCTCGCCCTGCTGGCCCGCGTCGTACAGGGTGACCAGGTAGGGCGAGCTGACCGCCGCGAAGGCCGCCAGCTCGCGGTGGGCCCACCTGAACACGTCCTGGCTGCTGCCGCCGGACAGCACCTTCACCGCCACGTACTCGGCCGAGATCGGCAGCCGTTTGGGCGGGTGGGCAAGGTAGAACACCCCGTGGCTGCCGGCGCCGAGCTGACGGAGGAACGTGTAGTCAGCGATGCCGTCGCGTTCGTCGGTGATGGTCATGGTTGCCTTCCTGGCTCCAGCGCCCCTGGTTCGATGACAGAGACCGGGGTCGCGATTTCTGGGCGGGCCTCGATGTCCTCCGCATTGCCCGCCCGCACGGTCAGGTGCGGCCCGGTGGCGGCGCCGTCTTCGCCGGCCACGATCAGCGCACCCTCCGGCGGTGGCCCGCTGCTGGCCTTGATGCCGCGATGGGTGAGCTCCGCCAGGCCGCTGCGGCCGCGCCGGCCGTCGGCCCCGGCCAGCACGAGCGGCAGGTGCCGGGCGGCGGCGAGCTGGGTCGCCACGTTCAGGGCCGCGGCGGCGTCGCCGCCGTGGCTGGAGTAGACCGCCACAGCGCTCGGCGCATCCGGTACCGGCCCGAGCGCGGTAACCAGACGGGTCCGGCCGTCGGCCCGGATGGCCGCGTAAGGCTGGTCTTCGCCCATGTCATGACGGGCGTCCAGGATGATGGTGTCGGGGTTGGCGGCCATCACGTAGGCCGACAGCTCGCCGGCGACGTCGTCGCTGAACCGTGACAGAACGGTGGCCGACGCGCCGCGGCTCGCGGCCCGCTCGGCCAGCGCGTGCAGCTGCCCCATGATCACGGTCATCTGGAGCAGTTCGCCGCCCAGGCCCGAGCCGACCTCCAGTCGTTTGTCGGCCCGGAGCGAGACCAGGTGCGCCAGGGCCAGCTCGCTGCCGGGCCGGGTGGCGGCCAGGTCGGCTCCGATGTCGACCAGAGGTCCCGCGGTCTCCAGCCGGTCGATGAGGACCAGGATCCGGTACGCCGGGCCGCCGGCCAGCTGCGCCCGGTCCGCGGCGGCCAGGTCTCGCTGCATGACCCGGTCCGGGTAGATGGCCTTGAGCAGCGGCCCGCTCATCGCGGTGGTGACCAGGGCCATGACTACCATCAGGGCGTACAGGGGCTTGTCCAGGATGCGCAGCTGGAGCCCGACGCCCAGGATGACCAGCTCGGTCAGGCCCCGGGTGTTCATCAGCGTGGCGAGCACCCCGGCGTTGCGGCCGCTGACCCCGGTGAGCTGGGCGCCGACGTAGGCGCCGACCAGCTTCCCGACGATGGCGACGAGCAGGATCGCGCCGAGTTCCTCGAGCCCGGAGCCGCCGATGGTGGATAGGTTGATGCTCAGGCCGGCCACCACAAAGTAGATCGGGAGCAGGACCAGCACGCTGATCTCCTCGAGCCGCCCGAGGATCTCCTCGCGCAGGCCCAGGACATTCTCGCGCGGCATGACCACGCCGAACAGGAAGGCACCGAAGATGAAGTGCAGGCCCATCCAGTTGGTCGCGTAGCAGGATAGCAGCAGCCCGGCCAGCACGATGGCCAGGATGTTCGGGGTGAGACGCCCCGCTTGCAAGTAGACCCCGGACAGCTGGCGCAGCAGCGGCCGGACGACGACGAACATCAAAGCCGCATACGGGATGGCGAGAAAAACCTTCCATT